>FWWL01001389.1_pt1 | contig 58258 bp, 65 predicted proteins | sample 2228331 | NCBI WGS metagenome assembly FWWL01 (sample SAMEA103939775, study PRJEB20133) | metagenome
GGCTGGGCCGGGGCCGATGCCGGCTGGAGCAAGGCCGTGCGCACGTCCTGCCCGCTTTGCCCGGTCAGCGTGACCAGCCGGCCGAGCAGGCGCGCGCGTTCGCTGGCCAGTGCCGCGATGCGGCTGCGGCTCGCTTCGGCGGCGCTCTCGGCACGGACGCGGTCGAAGCCGGGGGCGATGCCTGCGCGCTCGCGCGATCCGGCCAGACGGGCAAGCTCTTCGGCGGCTGTCAGGTCGGACTGCAGGCTCGCCTGCCGCGCATCGAGCGTGCGCCAGTCGATGACCGAACCCGCGATCTCGGCCAGCAGGGCATTGCGGACACCGGCAGCCTCGGCATCGGCGGCGTCGATGCGCGCCAGCGCGGCGCGTTCCTGGGCGCGCAGCCGGCCGAACAGGTCCGGGTCCCAGCTGGCGCGCAAATTTGCGCCGTAGCTGACACGCTCCGTGTCGAACCCTATCCCGGCGGGAAAGCCGCCGCCGAACTGGTTGGGGCTGGTGCGGCTGCCGGTGACGCCGGCGTCGCCGGTCACGGCGGGCATGCGACTGGCGCCGGCCCCTGCCGCCTGCGCCCGGGCCTGCTCGATCCGGGCGGCGGCCTGCGCCAAGGTCGGCGCATCGGCCAGCGCCAGCGCGCTGAGGTCCTGGTAGGCCGGGTCTCCGGTCGGCAGCAGGCTCGCCACCGAAGCGCCGGTCGCGGCGTCGGGGGCATAGGCGAACTGCAAGGGCAGCGCGGGCGGCGCGGTGTCGATTTCCGGCGGCGGCCCGGCCACGCAGGCGCCCAGCGCCAGCGCGGCGATGAGGGGGAGGGCGGCGCGCATCATTCGGCGGCCTTGGCGGGCTTGGCCGTCTGCTTGGTCGCAGTCTTCCTTGCCGGGATGAAGGCATCCACCTGCTGGCCGACGCGGAACAGTCCGTCGGTCGCTGGCAGTTCGTAGATCACCTGCAGCACGCGCACATCGACCCGTTCCTGCGCGCTGTTGGTGAGCGAGCGCTTGGGAATGACCAGCGGCTCGGCGCGGACGAAGCGGGCCTGCACCTGCCGGTCGGCCGCGCCGCGGGGGGAGACGGTGGCGGCTTCGCCCATGGCGATGCGCGGGGCCTGGTCCTCGTCGATGTCGATGCGGATATGCAGCGGGCGGGTCTGGCCCATCTCGATGAAGGGCGCTCCGCCGCCGCCCATGGTGGAAAGATATTCGCCCGGACGGATGTTGACGGCGAGGATCTCGCCCGACATCGGCGCGCGCACCGTGGCCCGGCCGATCTCGGTGGCGGCGAGCGAAGCGCTCGCCTGCGCGGCCTCAAGCCTCGCGCGGGCGAGACCGAGGCGGGTGCGGGCGGCATTGGCTTCGCCTTCGGCGCGGATCACCTCGGCGCGGCTGACGGCGGCGGGATCGTCGACATTGCGATAGAGCGCGAGCTGCTGCGAGGCGGTGGCGAGCGCGCTCTGCGCCTCGGCAATCGCGGCGCGGGCCTCGCCGATGGCGGCATTAGCCTGCGATTGCTGCGCGCGAAGGCTCCGCGTGTCGACCGAGAACAGCGGCTGGCCCTGCGCCACGTAGTCGCCCGGTTGGACATTGAGCTGCATGACGAGGCCCGACAGCGCGGTGCCGATCTGCACGACCTCGCTCGAGGGCTCGACCACGCCGGCCCCGGCGACCCGGTCGGCATTGGCCAGCGCCCCGGTGGCGCGCGGCGGCTCGCGTTCCGGCTGGTCGAGCTCGCGGTCGGGCAGGCGGCCGGCGATGAAGAAGGCCGAGACGATCAGGCCGATCACGGCCAGGACCGGCAGGCCCGTGCGCGAGAAGCTGAGGTTGCGGATATCGAATGCCATGGGTGGGGTTTCCTAGTGGACGTCCGGCATGGGTGATGCGCCCGTCTTCCAGCTGGATGATACGGTCGGCGAGGTCGAAGATGCGGTTGTCGTGGGTGACGATGATGCAGGCCCGGTCGGCGGCGACGGCGACTTCGCGCAGCAGGTCCATCACCCGGCGGCCCGAACTGGCGTCGAGCGCGGCGGTTGGCTCGTCGCAGACCACCAGCCGCGGTTCGTGCACCAGCGCGCGGGCGATGGCGACGCGCTGCTGCTGGCCGCCCGATAGCTGGTTGGGCAGCTTGTCGGCCTGGTCGCCGATATTGAGCCGTTCGAGCATGGCCTTGGCGCGCTCGCGCGCTTCCAGCCGGTCCATCCCCTGCGCGATGAGCGGCACGGCGGCGTTGGAGGCGGCGTCGATCGAGGGGATGAGGTTGTACTGCTGGAAGATGAAACCGATGTTCTGCAGCCGGAAGTTGACCAGTTCCGTGTCCGACAGCTTGTAGATGTCGGTGCCGAACACCTTCACCTCGCCCAGCGTGGGGTAGAGGATGCCGCACATGATCGAAATCAGCGTCGTCTTGCCCGATCCGCTTTCGCCGACGACGTAGGTCAGCTCGCCGGCGCGGATATCGGTGTCGATGCCGTGCAGCACGGTGATGGTCTGCTGCCCCGCCTTGAAGTCGCGCGTGACGCCGCGGGTGCAGATCGCCGCTTCGGGGTTGCAGCCGCCTATGGCGGTCGTGTCGAGTACTGTAGCCATTATCTGAAAACCGATGCCGGTTCGGTCTTGAAGACGCTGCGCAGCGCCAGCGTGCCGGTGATGGCGAGGATCACGACCACCGCCGCGAGGCTGATCAGGGGGATCTGCCAGGGGATGTAGAATCCCTTGAAGAACGGATTGCCGCTGAAGCCCCACATGAAGCCGACCGTGCCGAGCACGCCGAGGCCGTAGCCGATGAAGCCCACCATCCCCGCCTGCGCCGCGACCATTCGGAAAATGCGCCCGTTGGTAACGCCGATCGCCTTCAGCGCGCCGAACTGCTTGATGTTGTCGCGGATGAACAGGCTGAAGGTCAGCCCGACGATGGCCACCCCGACGATGAAGCCGAGCACTACGGTGATCCCGAAATTGGTCGGGATGCCGGTGTTCTGGATGATGAAATCGACCCCGGCCTGCGCGAATTCGTCGCGGGTTTCCGCCTTGAGGCCGGTCTCGCGCTCGATCCGGTCGGCAACCTCGGCCGGCGTCTGCCCGTCGGCGACGCCGACCAGCACGAAGCTCAGGCGGTTGCGCGTACCCGGGACATAGCGCAGCGCCTGGCTGTACTTCGTGTAGAGCGTGACCTGGCTGGTGAAGCTGGGGATGGAATCGGCGATGCCGCGGATGACGGCGCGCTGGTCGTTGAGCTCCAGCCGCTCGCCCACCGGATCGACGTCGGCGCCGAACATGTTGATCGTGCCCACGTCGTCGATGATCACGCTGTCGGGGGCCGAGAGCACGTCGATGCTGCCTTCCTTCATGCGCTTGGGCAGGCCGATCAGCGTCGCATCGTCGACCCCGATGATGGCGACCCCTTCGAGATCGCCGTCCTTGGTCCGGACCGAGGCGGCGGCGCGCAGGTGCGGCACCGCCCATTCGACGCCCTGCACGCCGCGCACCTTGTCGAGCGCGGTCGTCGGCATGGCATAGGCCACTTCTGTGGTGCGGCTGACCGGGTCCATCACCCACACCTCGGCCTCGCCGACATTGTAGGCACCGCTTGCACCGCGTTCGATCAGATTGACGAAAATGGTCAGCTGCTGGGTGATGAGGAGGGTCGAAAAAGCGATGCCGAACACCAGCCCGAAGAACTTCTGGCGGTCGCCGGTCAGCATGCGGATGGCAATCCAGAGCATCGGCAGTCGGCACCTTTGCGCAGCGGCGGGGTTGATGAATCATCGCACAACCGTCATTAATGAACGGTCGCGTTTAATTGAACGGAGCCGTTCACTTTGTCAACACTCCCCGAAGCAGGGATGGCGGAATCCCGTATCGGACGCCCGGTCGACGAGGCGAAGCGGGACGCGATCCTGGATGCCGCGGTCCGCAGCTTTTTCGATGCCGGCTTCGCGGCCACCTCGATCGAGCAGGTGGCTGTCGATGCGGGCGTCTCGAAAGTCACGATCTACAACCATTTCAAGGACAAGCGCGGCCTGTTCACCGCCGCGGTCGAGCGGCAATGCGACCAGATGCGCGGTGCCTTCAGCCTCGACGGCATTGCGCCCGGCAGCCTGCGCGATCGCCTGACCGCTATCGGCGAGACGATGGTCGCCTTCCTTTCGCGCCCGGAGATGGTCCAGTTCGAACGGCGAATCGCTGCTGAGACGGAACAGGAGCCGGAGGTCGGCGAAACCTTCCTGTCGGCCGGTCCGCACCGGATGAAGACCGCGTTCGCCATGCTCCTCAAAGCCATGCAGGATGCAGGAGAGGTCGAGATCGCGGATCACCTGCTGGCGGCCGAACAGTTCGCCTCTATGTGCAAGGGCATGGGCGACCTCGACCGGCGCTTCGGCCTGCCCGGCGACGAGTCGCGCGACCGCGAGCGGATCGCCGGCGCGGTCGACGTGTTCTGCGCCGCCTATGCCACGGGCGATTGCGGCGATGAGACTGATCGGATTTCCGATGCGCCGCGCCGCGCACCACGGTCCATGGGCTAACTTGCCATTCACCCTCGCGCGCCTACATTGGGCCTTGCGAAAGGACACCAACCGCAATGAGCGACCAGAACAGCCCCAATGGCCCCGAGCAGGGCGGTCCCAACCCGTGGATGAAGAGCCTCATGATGTGGGGCGGAATCTTCCTCGCGCTGCTGCTGGTGGTGTCCATGTTCGGCGGCTCGGGTGCGCCGGCCGGAACGCAGATCAGCTATTCCGATTTCCGCGGCAAGGTCGCCGAAGGCGCGGTCAAGGAAGTCGAGATCGGCAAGGACGAGATTACCGGTATCCTCAAGAACGACGATCGCTTCAGCACGGTCCGGATCGAGGATGACACCAACCTCACCGAACTGCTCGACCAGAACGGCGTCGAATATTCGGGCGAGCAGGCGGAGCAGATGAACATCCTGTGGGTGATCCTGCTGCAGTCGCTGCCGTTCATCCTCATCCTCGGCATCGCCTTCTTCGCCCTGCGCCAGGTGCAGAAGGGTGGCGGCGCGGGCGGCGCGATGGGCTTCGGCAAGTCGAAGGCCAAGATGCTGACCGAGAAGCAGGGCCGTGTGACCTTCGCCGACGTCGCCGGCATCGACGAAGCGCGCGAGGAGCTCGAGGAAATCGTCGAATTCTTGCGCGATCCCAGCCGTTTTTCCAAGCTCGGCGGCCAAATCCCCAAGGGCGCGCTGCTGGTCGGTTCGCCCGGCACCGGCAAGACGCTGCTCGCCCGCGCCATCGCCGGCGAGGCGGGCGTACCGTTCTTCACCATCTCGGGTTCGGACTTCGTCGAGATGTTCGTCGGCGTCGGTGCCAGCCGCGTGCGCGACATGTTCGAACAGGCGAAGAAGAACGCTCCGTGCATCGTCTTCATCGATGAAATCGACGCCGTCGGCCGTTCGCGCGGGCACGGGCTCGGCAATTCCAACGACGAGCGCGAGCAGACGCTCAACCAGCTGCTCGTCGAAATGGACGGCTTCGAGGCCAATGAAGGCATCATCATCATCGCCGCCACCAACCGGCCCGATGTGCTCGACCCCGCGCTGCTCCGCCCGGGCCGCTTCGACCGCCAGGTCGTCGTGCCGGTTCCCGATGTCGACGGCCGCGAGAAGATTCTCGGCGTGCACATGAAGAAGGTGCCGCTGGCGCCCGACGTCAATCCGCGCACGATCGCGCGCGGCACGCCCGGCTTCTCGGGTGCGGACCTCGCCAACCTCGTCAACGAGGCCGCGCTGCTGGCGGCTCGCCGGAACAAGCGGCTCGTGGCGATGCAGGAATTCGAGGATGCCAAGGACAAGGTCATGATGGGTGCGGAGCGCCGCAGCATGGTCATGACCGACGACGAGAAGAAGATGACCGCCTACCACGAGGCCGGCCATGCGCTGGTCGGCATCAACGAAGCGGCTTCGGACCCGATCCACAAGGCGACGATCATTCCGCGCGGCCGCGCGCTGGGCATGGTCATGCGCCTGCCGGAACGCGACAACTACTCGTACCACCGCGACAAGATGCATGCCGACCTCGCCGTCGCCATGGGCGGCCGCGTCGCCGAGGAACTGATCTTCGGCCACGACAAGGTCTCGAGCGGGGCATCGTCCGACATCCAGTACGCCACCCGCCTCGCGCGCAACATGGTCACCAAGTGGGGCATGTCGGAGAAGCTCGGTCCCCTGCAGTACGAAGAGCAGCAGGAAGGCTATCTCGGCATGGGCCAGTCGGCCCGGACCATGGGCTCGGCCGAGACCAACCAGCTTATCGACGCCGAGATCAAGGCGCTGGTCGAAGGCGCGCACAAGCGGGCGACCGACATCCTGACCGAGAAGCAGGACCAGCTGCACCTGCTGGCCCAGGCGATGCTGGAATACGAGACGCTGACCGGCGACGAGATCGCCCAGTTGCTCAAGGACGGCCGTCTCGATCGGCCCGACCAGCCGCGCGGACCGAACCTGTCAGGTCCGGTCGGCAGCACGACCGTGCCCAAGGCCGGGCGCAAGTTCGGCGGCGGCACCGCTCCGCAAGGGGCGTGACTTTGGCACTGGCGGGCTGTATCGTCGCGCCATGACCAAGCTCTCGCCCATTGTCTCGGAATTCGAGACCGAGGAAGAGGCCGAGGCCTACGACAAGTGGTTCCGCGCCAAGGTCGAGGCTTCGCTTGCGGATCCTCGGCCTACGGTGCCGCACGCCGAGGCCATGGCGCGGATTGACCGACGGCTTGAGGAGATCAAGGCGCAGAAGTGTTGACCTTGAAATGGCGGGAGACCGCAGTCGATGAACTCGATCAGATCGTGACCTACATCGGAACTGTACACTTCGATGCAGCGCAGCGTATCAAGGTTCTCGCCCAGGACTGCGCCCAGCGTATCTGTCAACATCCGGAAATCTATCGCGCGGGTCGTTTGCAGGGAACGCGTGAGGCGGTTTTCCATCCAAACTACATCTTGGTTTATCGGTTCGATGGCGACGCGGTGGAAGTATTGAACGTCCTGCACACGCGCCGACAGTATCCTCCAGCCTGAGCATTCATGGTCCCCGCTTTCGCACTCAACTCCGGTCACGATCGCACTGCGCTGAAAGCGGAGTTCGCGCGCTTCGGCGTGTTGTCGATCCCCGATATTCTCGCAGCCGACACAGCCGAGTGGCTGCACGGGCTGCTCCGTGGGCGGGAGGACTGGAAGCAGTCGATCGCTTCGGGCAATTCGCTGGTCGAACTCGACCGGCCGACGCGTGCCGCGATGAGCCAGCAGCAGAAGGCCGATCTCGACAACGCGGTGTACGGCTCCGCCCGCCAGCAGTTCCAGTTCCGCTACGAGACGATCCGCGTGCCCGACGACGACGCCGGGCGGGCCGCCAGCAGCGACCCGCTCGCCGCCTTCGCCCGCTGGTGGTCGCACGGAGAGCCGCGCGAATTCCTGCGCGACATCCTCAGCCTCCCCGAAATCGACTTCGCCGATGTGCAGGCGACGGCCTACTCGCCGGGCGACTTCCTCACCGGCCATACCGACGATGTCGACGGCAAGGGCAGGCTGGCGGCCTACGTCCTCAATCTGACGCCAAAATGGGCGGTCGAGTGGGGCGGGATGCTGGCCTTTCATGACGAGGCGGCGAACCGCGTGCTGGCCCTGCCGCCGGCCTTCAACCGGCTCAACCTGTTCCGCGTCCCGCGCCTGCACAGCGTGACGGAGGTGACCCGCATCGCGCCCTATCGCCGCTATGCCCTGACCGGCTGGCTGCGGCAGGGGCAGCCGTAGGGCACGGCACGTTTTCCGTTCGGGCTGAGCCCGTCGAAGCCCAGCCGGAACGTGGAGACCACCCTTCGACAGGCTCAGGGCGAACGGTTGGTGTGCTAGAACGCGCCGAGCAGCAGCAGGGCCTGCAGGAACAGGATCACGACGATCCAAATAAACAGGCTCAGCGCCAGCAACCGCCACAGGGCCGAGAAGCGCGACAGGCCGTAGGTTCCGCGCAGCTGCTTGTAGAGATGGATCGGCGGGATCAGGGTCAGGGCCAGGAATACCGATACGCCGACACCCATGGTCGTGCCCAGGATCGACAGGGCGATGAACAGCAGCGACATGAAGCTCAGCGAATAGGTGACGAAAATCGCGTGGTCGTAGGCCTTGTACTGCCGCCACAGGAACAGCAGCCACACGAAGGGGATCGACAGCGGGATCAGCAGCCAGCTGAATTTGTAGCTATTGCTCTGCAGCTTGTAGAGCATCAACTCAGGGTGCTCGCGCCACTTCCTGATCAGGCCTTCGTCGATGGCCTTGATGCCAGTGACGTTGAACTGGGCCTCGGCATCCTCGCCAAGTTTGAGACCACCCGCCGTCGTCACCCCGCGCAGCGCTCCGCGGACGCCGCTCAGATCCTCTTCGAGCGAGGCGCGCCTGGCGCTGCCGGGCTCCTCCGCAGCTATCTGCTTTTCGAGGCTGGCTTCCTCCTGCCGCAGCTTGTCCTCCGCCTGGGTGATGCCGGGATTGAGCTGCTGCAACCCCTTCACCTCGGTCGGTGTCGTCAGGCCGACCGCCTGGAAGACGGCAAACATGAGGAAGACGGAAAACAGGAACATCGCCATCGGGCTGACGTGCCGCGCGCGCTTGCCCTCGATATAGTCGCGGGTGAGCTTGCCGGGTTTGAACACCAGCAGCGGCAGGGTCTCCCACAGCTTGCCGTCCAGATGCAGGACCCCGTGCATCAGATCGTGGAGGATGCCCGATATGCTGCGGTGGATGTGCGCCTTCTGGCCGCAGACGTGGCAGAAATCGCCCTGCAGCGCGGCCCCGCAATTGAGGCACTCGCCGCCGGGCTCGCCGTCGCGCGGGACGACGGCACCCCGTTCCCCGCCGACCGCTTGCGCCAGCAGCCCGCCTTCGGTCGCCGTGCCCAGCGCTTCGCCGATCTCGCTCATGCAGCCTCCCAGCCTGTCGCCGCCAGTATAATCCGGCGCGCCAGTGGCGCAACGCGGCGGCGCTTGCAATCCGGCAGGCAAAGCCCGAGGTGGATGAAATGAAGATCGCCGGTATCGACGCATCGCTGCTTTCCTTCGCCCTGATCGCGGCGGTGTTTGTCCTGATCGCCGCGATCGAAATGGCCGTGCCGTTCCGCCGGCTCGGCCAGCCCAAGCCGCAGCGCTGGTTCGCCAACCTGGCGCTGTTCGCTCTCGACACTGCGGCGCTGCGGCTGCTGATCCCGGGCGCGATGCTCGGCGCGGCGCTGTGGGCGGACGAGCGGGGCTGGGGCGTGCTCAACGTGCTGTCGCTGCCTTCATGGCTGGCCGTCGCCATCGCCGTGATCGCGCTCGATTTCGCCTTGTGGGTGCAGCATGTGGCGACGCACCGGGTGCCGATCCTGTGGCGGATGCACCGCGTCCACCACGCCGACCGCGATTTCGACGTGACGACGGCGGCGCGGTTCCACCCGTTCGAGATCCTGCTTTCGATGCTCTACAAGATGGCTGTCGTGGCGGCGCTCGGCGCGCCGGTGCTGGCGGTGTTCCTGTTCGAGGTGCTGTTCACCGCGGCCACGCTGTTCAACCATTCCAACACCCATCTGCCGCCGGGGCCGGAGCGCGCGGTGCGCGGCGTGCTGGTGACACCGGACATGCACCGCATCCACCATTCGGCGCGCGAGGCCGAGACCAACAGCAATTACGGCACGCTGCTGCCGTGGTGGGACCGGCTGCTCGGCACCTATGTGGCACAGCCCCAGGCCGGGCAGGACGGCGTGACCATCGGCCTCGCCAGTTGGCAGGACGACCGGCCGCGCAGGCTCGGCTTCAGCCTGCGCATGCCGTTCCTTTCGAACCGGGGCGACTAGCCTATTTCGCGGCGAGCTTGCGCTCGATCGCTGTCCAGAGCTTCTTGAACGACTGCGCGCCGGGGCTCGCCGGGGCGAAGGCGCCGACCGGCGACTGCCGCACGGCGCACTGCTCGATCGCGCTCGATTGCGGGATCGCCGGCCAGGTCGGATTGGCCTCCCGCGCGGCCTTGTGGAGGCTGCGGCGCATGTCGAGCATGGACAGCACCGGCAGGATCGGCGGGTGGCCGGCCCCGTGCGCCTGCACTTCCTCGACCACCATTTCGAAGGCCCGGGCGGACAGGGGCGAGGGCGGTATCGGCACGATCACTAGGTCGGCGGCGCGCACCACCTGCGCGCTCAATTCGTTCAGCACGGGCGGGCAGTCGAAAATGATCCGGTCGTACCGCTTCGACAGCGCCGCCGTCAGCTTGGCGATGCGCTTCTTCTTGCCGAGCCCGAGCAATTGCGCATCGAGCGCGCGGATCGACTCGTCGGCGGGCAGCAGGTCGAGCCGGGCGACGCCGGTCTTGCGGATCAGCTTGGCAGGGTCCGTGTCGAGGCTGAAGATGCTGTCGGCGCTGCGCTTCTTGCGCGCGTCGACGCCGAGCAGGAACCCCGCACCGCCGGAGGCATCGAGGTCCCACAGCAGCGTCTCGCGCTTGGATATGGCGGCCGCGCACCAGGCGAGGTTCGCCGCCATGGTGGTTTTGCCCACGCCGCCCTTGACGCTGTAGACTGCCACCACCGCCATCGCGTTCCAAATCCTCCCCTTCGCACCGCCCGGCCTAGGGGCCGGTCATGACATTTATGCGACAGGCCGCAGATCGCTCCAAGGCACAAAAAAAGCCGCCCCGCATCGGGACGGCTTGTTTTTGCCTCGGGGACCGGCCGATCAGTCGGCGAAGTCGCTGCCGAGCGAATTGGAACGGGCCGGGGCCGAGGCGGTGATCCGCAGCGCTTCGGCCGACTGGCTGAGCGAGCCGACTTCGTCGAACTCGTCGTCGTCGTCGGGCAGGATTTTCTGCATGTTGGTGACGACCGATTCCTTGAGGTCCGCCGGACGGATGGTTTCCTCGGCGATTTCGCGCAGGGCGACGACCGGGTTCTTGTCGCGATCGCGATCGATCGTCAGCTCCGCGCCGCCCGAGATTTCGCGGGCACGCTCGGCCGCGAGGAGGACGAGATCGAACCGGTTGGGAATCTTGTCGACGCAATCTTCGACAGTAACGCGCGCCATCTGGGCACTCCGAAAACTTGAGTTTCTGGGAAAGTGGGCCAGTTAGGCAAGTGGGGCGCGGGAGTCAAGGAATTGCGCGTCGGCGCACCGATGGTACTGGTGTCGCCAAGGGAGTTGAAGCGCCGAGCATGGACTACATCGCCGAGCCTTGCGCCCACTGTTTCCCGCAGCCCTTCGTCGTCGAGGCGGCCGGGCACGCCTTCGAATTTCTGCCCGACGGCGTGCACCGCTTCGATGCGCTGCTGGCCATGATCGAGCGGGCGAAGGAGACGCTCGACCTGTTCTACTACATGTTCCAGGACGATGCGGCGGGGGAAATGGTGCGCGATGCGCTGGTCGCGGCGCAGCGGCGCGGGGTCAGGGTCCACCTGGTGATCGACCGCTTCGGCTCGGACGCGAAGAGGGAATTCTTCCAGCCGATCGTCGATGCAGGCGGCCGCTTCGCGATGTTCAATCCGAAGATCAATGTCCGCTACCTGATCCGCAACCACCAGAAGATGACCATCATCGACCGGAAGGTCGCGTTGCTCGGCGGGTTCAATGTTTCCGAACACTACTTCCAGCCGCCCGAGGAGAACGGCTGGGCCGACCTCGGCGTAGTGCTTCGCGGGCCGGTGGTCGAGGATATCTGCCGCTGGTTCGGGAAGCTGTCGGCCTGGACCGAGCAGCCCAGGCGCCAGTTTCGCGCCATCCGACGGCTGGTGCGCGACTGGGATCCCGGCGAGGGGCCGGTGCAGTTCCTCGTCGGCGGGCCGACCCGCACGCCGAGCACATGGAGCCGCGCGGTCAAGCGCGACCTCGTTCGAGGCCGCCGGCTCGACATGGTGATGGCCTATTTCTCGCCGCCGCGCAGTTTCCGCCGTTTGCTGCGCAAGCTCGCCAATCGCGGGCGGGCGCGGCTGGTGATGGCGGGCAAGTCGGACAACGGCACCACCATCGCTGCCGCCCGCGCGACCTATGGCGCGCTGATGCGCTCGCGCGCGCAGATCTACGAATTCCAGCCGTGCAAGCTGCACATGAAGCTGATCGTCATCGACGATGTGGTCTATTTCGGCAGCGCCAATTTCGATCACCGCTCGATCCGGGTGAATCTCGAACTGATGGTCCGGGTCGAAAGCGCAGAGATGGCCGAAAAGGTGCGCGAAATGGTCGATACCATGGTCGAGGCGTCGGAAGAGATAACACCGGAGATCCTGCGCCAGCGGCGCGGCCTGCTGGGCGGCTTTCGCTGGCTGCTCGGCTGGTTCCTCGTATCGGTGGTCGACTACACCGTCGCCCGCCGGCTCAACGCCTGAGCCGACATCGCTATTCGCCGATTCCCCAGTCCGAATAGTCCTTGTAGCTGGGCGAGGTGAACTTGGTGATATCGCTCTGGAAATGGAGCGGCACATTGCCGGTCGAGCCGTGGCGCTGCTTGGCGATGATCAGCGTCGCCTTGCCTACCAGCTGTTCGTATTTCTCTTCCCAGGTCCGGTACTTCTCCTCGACGTCGGGCGGCGAACTGCCGTCGGGCGTGTCGGGCTTCACCAGCATGTGGTAATAGTCCGAGCGGAAGATGAACCACACCATGTCGGCGTCCTGCTCGATCGAGCCCGATTCGCGCAGGTCCGACAGCATCGGGCGCTTGTCCTCGCGGCTTTCGACTGCACGGCTCAGCTGCGAGAGGGCGATCACCGGAACTTCCAGTTCCTTGGCCAGCGTCTTGAGCCCGCGGCTGATTTCCGAGATTTCGTTGACGCGGTTGTCGTTGGCGCGGCCCGAACCCTGCAGCAGCTGCAGGTAGTCGACCACGATCAGGCCGATCCCGTGCCGGCGCTTCAGCCGCCGCGCACGGGCGCGCAGGCCGGCGATGGTCAGCGCCGGGGTATCGTCGATGTAGAGCGGCAGCTCGGCCAGCCGCTGGCTCGCCATGGCGAGCTGCTGGAACTCGTCGCGGCTCATCTTGCCGCTGCGCAGCGATTCGGAGGAAATTTCCGCCTGTTCGGCCAGGATACGCGTGGCTAGCTGGTCGGCGCTCATTTCGAGGCTGAAGAAGGCGACCGGCGCGCCGTAATTGAATTCGCCGCCGTCGCGCTGCCACTTCAGGTGTTCCTCGGCGCAATTGAAAGCGATGTTGGTGGCGAGCGAGGTCTTGCCCATGCCCGGGCGTCCGGCGAGGATGATGAGGTCGGAATCGTGCAGGCCCGCGGTCTTCTTGTCGACGACGTCGAGCCCGGTGGTCTTCCCCGAAAGCCCGCCGCCCGAATTCATCGCCTTTTCGACCATCCGGATCGCGGTCATGGCCGCATCGCGGAAATCCTTGGCCTCGTTGCCGCTGCTGGCACCTTCGGCCACCTTGTAGAGCGCGCCCTCGGCCTGTTCGATCTGGCGTAGCGGCTCGACCTCCTCGGACGTATCGAGCGCCCCTTCCACCAGCGTCCGGCCCACGGTCACCAGCTCGCGCAGCAAGGCGAGATCGTAGATCTGCTGGGCGAGATCGCGCGCAGCCAGCAGGCCCTGGCCGTCGGACGTCAGTCTGGCGAGATAGGTCGTCCCGCCGAGTTCGCGCAGTTCCTCGTCGCCGTCGAAATAGGGCTTGAGCGTAACCGGGCTGGCGGTCGAGCTGCGGTCGAGCAGGGTGAGAATGCGGTCGTAGATGCGCTGGTGGATCGAGGCGAAGAAATGGTCCGGCCGGATCGCGATCGGCAGATCCTCGACCACCCGGTTGTCGATCAGCACCGCACCGAGGAACGCCGCCTCGGCTTCCACATTGGCGGGCAGGCTGCGGCCTTGCGGCGCGTCCCCAATGGTTTCGGCGGTACTGCGGATGAGGAGGTCTTCGTCGGCCATCGGCGTTTAATGGGGGAAGGAGGGGGCCCGTAGCAAGGGGGCTTCAAGCTCCATGACGACGGTGTTGTGGGTGGCCCTATGGATAACTTCCGTTACTCCGGTGAATGCCGGGGGCCCGCTTTTTCCTGACCGTTGCCAAAAGGAAGCGGGATCCCCGCTTTCGCGGGGATGACGAGCAAAGGATGGTTGCTCCCCTATGGCCAAATCTGCGAAGGAATGCCTTCGCATGGCCCAGCACCGCATCTCTCATATCGAACTCGACGAGGATACGATCCTGTGGCGCAATGCCGACGTCGAGCAGGAACGGCGGGTCGCGATCTACGACCTGATCGAGGAAAACGTGTTCCGCCCGCTGCGCGCCGCAGAGGCGGGGCATGACGGCCCCTACCGGCTCAAGCTGTCGGTGCAGGATGGGCGGCTGGTGCTCGATATCCGCACCGACGCCGGCGAGCCGCTGGAAATGCTGGTGCTCGGCCTGGCCCGCTTCCGCCGTCCGATCCGCGAATATTTCGCCATCTGCGACAGCTATTACCAGGCCATTCGCAAGGCCACCCCGGCGGAGATCGAGACCATCGACATGGCCCGGCGCGGGGTGCACAATCACGCTGCGGAACTGCTGCTGGAGCGGCTCGAGGGCAAGGTCGAGACCGATTTTCCCACCGCGCGCCGGCTGTTCACGCTGATCTGCGTTCTCCACATCAAGGGCTGAGGGCATGGCGCGCAGGCGGAAGGGCGAAAGCCGTTGGCTATGGCGCGGACTCGGCGCGCTGGTGCTGCTGGCCGTTGTCGCCGGCGGCTGGCTGTGGTGGGACCTGCGCAGCTGGCGTCCGCTCGAATCGGATTATCCCGACCAGGGCGTCGAAGTTTCCGCCGCTGCGGGCGAGGTCAACTTCCGCACCATCGCCGCGATCGGCGGCAGCTTCGCCTATCTCGATGCCAGCGGCGGTAATGCGGGCAAGGACAGTGCGTTCGCCCGCAATCTTGCCGCCGCTCGCGAGGCGGGCCTGCAGGTCGGCGCGCTGCACCGCTTCGATCCTTGCGAAACGGCCGACGGGCAATCGGCCAATTTCGTCACCATGGTGCCGCGCAGCCGCGACATGCTGCCCCCGGCGATCGCCCTCGTCGAAACGGCCGAGGGCTGTCCGGCACCGGTTAGCGAGGCTGCCGTCGAGAGCGAATTGATGACCTTCATCAACCAGGTCGAGAGACACAGCGGCAAGCCGGCGATCCTCAAGGTCTCGCCCGAATTCGAGGCGGCCTATGGCATCTCGGCAAAGCTCGAACGGCAGCTGTGGGCCATGCGCACGCGGCTCGAGCCGGGCTACACCGTGCGGCCGTGGCTGCTATGGAGCGCCAACGACGGCCTCGTGACCGAGGCGTCGACCGAACCGCTGGAATGGGTGGTGGCGAGGCCTTGAGAATGCCGAGCCTTCCGGTTCGCTCCGAGCTTGTCGAAGGGCCGCCTTTTTCCTTTGACGATGACAGCCGAAACGAGGACGGCGCTTCCAGACGCCCAGCACGAACGGACCTTTGATGACCGAACAAGACCTTATCGCCGCCGCCCGCGAAGCCGCGCGCCGCTCATACTCGCCCTATTCGGACTATGCCGTGGGCGCGGCGCTGCACTTTGCCGATGGCAGCGTGGTCACGGGCACGAATATCGAAAACGCCAGCTACGGCCTCGCCCTGTGCGCCGAGACGGTGGCGGTGGCCAAGGCCATGGCCGACGGCGTGCGCGGCGGGCTGGTGGCCGTGGCGGTGGTCGGCCCGGCGGACAAGGGCGGCGGCGCGCCGATCACGCCCTGCGGCCGGTGCCGCCAGGTGCTCAACGAGCTGGCACAGCTTGGCGGAACCGATCCCGAGATTCTTTGCGTCGGCGATGCCGAAGTGCGCCGGGTGAAGCTCGGCGAGCTACTGCCCTACGCCTTCGGCCCCGCGTCGCTGGACTAGGCCTCGAGCCACTCCAGCAGCGCCGCCATGCAGTCCTTGCCCAGCTGCTTGCTGCGTTCGGGCGACCATTCCTGCTCCGGCTCGGCGGCGGCGTTATGGTCCTTGTATGGCATCTCCAGCGTCATCGCGACGGCCTTGTAGCGGGCGGCGAGCTGGGTCGTGCACATCGTCAGGTTGGCCTTGCCGGGCGCCGACTTGGTATAGCCCAGCTCGGTCTGGAAATCGGGCGTGCGCCGGTCGAGGATGGCCTCGAAGCGGTCGAAGCCGGCGAGGTGATCGTCCTTCAGGTCGGGAATGCCTTCGTAGCCCGCGAGGAACACCGCCGGAATGGCCTCGTCGCCGTGGACGTCCATGGCGAAATCGACCCCGGTGATGTCCATCCTGTTGCGGATGCACAGCACTTCGGGCGAGTTTTCGGCGGTGGGGGTTTCCCATTCGCGATTGAGGTTCACGCCCACGGCGTTGGTGCGCAGGTGCCCGCGCCGCGACCCGTCGGGGTTGCAGTTGGGCACGACATGGAAGGTGCACTTCTCGCGCAGGGTGCGGGCGACCGAATCCGACAGGTCGGTCATCAGTTCCAGCATGCCTTCCATCCACCATTCGGCCTGGGTCTCGCCCGGATGCTGGCGCGCGGTGAGCCAGACGGTGGTGGGGCCCGTGCCGAAGGTCAGATAGTCGATCGGCTGCCCGTCGAGCGAATGGCCGAGCCGTTCGTACCGCACGCCTTCGCTGGCGGCGGCCTCGGCGATGAGGTCGTGATGACGCTCCATCGAATAGGGCGCGAAATAGGCGAACCAGGCGATGTCGCTGGCCGGCGTGTAACGGATCGTCAGCGTGCCGTTGTCGGCGATCTGGTCGAATTCGGTGGCGGCGCGGGCCCAGTATTCGCGGTCTTCCGAAACGCAGGCGTTGTAGCCCGGCCAGCCGGCAGGATAGGCGCTGGCATTGAGCCCGGTGATGCGCAGCACCAGTTCGCGGCCCGCCGCGCCGGTGACCCGGAAATGGAACCACTGGGCGAATTCGCTCATGTGGTCCTTGTTGATCGCCAGCCTGGCGGTGGCGCCGTCTACGTCGAGGATCTGGATATTGCCGCTGTCGAAAGCGGTATCGATGGTAATGTCGGTCATCAAACTCGGCTCTTGGGGTTACTTGGGAACCGGCACGGCGATGGTTTCGCCGTTGTTGCCGGGAAATTCGGTGAAGAGGGCATCGGCGATCACGCCGGCGTTTCGGGCCGGATCGGCCAGCGTGCCCCTGCTGGCGGTTGCCAGTTCGGCGCGGCCTTCCCACAGGCTCTGCCCGGACATGCCGTCGCGGATCATCACCTGAAGCCGGGTCGAAAGCTCTTCCTTCTGGCCGCCGCCCAGGTTGATCCCGATGCCGAGCCCGACGCCCGAGCCGTAGCTGCCGGTCGAGCCGCCGACCCCGACGCTGACGGGGCTGCGACCGCCGCGCTCGCCTATGAGGTCGCGGCTGATCTGTACTTGGGCGATCTGCCCGGCCTGGCTCCGCGGCGCCTCGCGGTAACCGAGCGCGACGAGCTCGCGCGCAACCGCCGCCTTGTAGGGCAGCAGCAGGGCTTCGTCCTCGGCCGTACCGGGTGCGGTTTCGACGAATATGGTGCCCGATCCGAGCCGCGACTGGGCGCTGGCCTCGACGAAGCGGGTCACTTCCACCGGCCCGCTCGGCGTGGTGCAGGCAGCCAGTCCTATCGGGGCCAGCAGGGCGATTGCGGCGCGGCGCATTGGCAGTCTCCTCGTTGGCATCGGGCTGTAGCGGGAACGGCCGGGATCGGCCAGCGCGGATGCCGCCAGTAAAATGGTGATAGTGTCGAATATGTTAACCACTTCGGTACGGCGCAATGATAGGGCTGGCGGGATGACCGACCCTGCAAACGTCCCCGTCCTCGTCACCGGCGGCGCCGGCTATATCGGCAGCCACGCCGTCCTGGCGCTGAAGGATGCGGGCCGCAAGGTCACGGTGATCGACAATCTGACCACCGGCTTCCGCTTCGCCATTCCCGAAGGCGTGCCGCTCTACGAAGGCGATATCGAGGACCAGGCGCTGTTGGCGCGGATCTTCGCGGAACAACAGATAGGCGCGGTGATGCATTTCGCCGGGTCGATCGTGGTGCCGGAATCGGTCGAGAAACCGCTGTTCTACTACCACAACAACACGGTGAAGAGCCGTGCGCTGATCGAGGCGGCGGTGACGGCCGGGGTGAAGCATTTCATCTTCAGCTCGACCGCGGCGACATACGGCATCCCCGATGTTCCTGCCGTGACCGAGGACACGCCCAAGCAGCCGATCAATCCCTACGGCTGGTCGAAGCTGATGACCGAGCAGATGCTGGCCGACACCTCCGCCGCGCATCCGATCAACCACTGCGCCCTGCGCTATTTCAACGTGGCCGGGGCCGATCCGCAGGGCCGCACCGGGCAATCGACCGCGGGTGCGACCCATCTGATCAAGGTCGCGGTCGAGGCTGCGCTGGGCAAGCGCGACAGCGTCAGCGTGTTCGGGACCGATTTCGACACACCCGACGGCACTGGTGTGCGCGACTACATCCACGTCAGCGATCTCGCGGCGGCGCATGTGCTGGCACTCGATGCGCTGATCGCCGAGCCCGACCGCTCGTTGACGATGAACTGCGGTTACGGGCGCGGGTTTTCCGTCCTTGAGGTGCTCGACGCGGTCGACCGGGTGACCAATCGCACCATCGAGCGTGTCATGGCCCCGCGCCGCGCGGGCGATCCGGCCTCGCTGATTTCCGACCCCTCGCGCATCCGGGCCACGCTGCCCTGGCAGCCGCAGCATGCCGATCTCGACACCATCGTCGCCCATGCGCTGCAGTGGGAGCGCAAGCTGAGCGAACTTCGCCCCGAGCCTGCTGCCAAAGGTTGACGCTGAGGTTGACTAGCGCCGATTCTCCCCCTAGGGGCCGCGCTTGATTTTCCGGCATCGGAGACCATCTCCGGTGCCTGTTTGTTTTCAGGACCAGACCCATGAAGATTCGCAACAGCCTCAAGTCGCTGAAGGACCGTCACCGGGATTGCCGCGTGATCCGTCGTCGCGGCCGCACCTATGTGATCAACAAGACCAACCGCCGTTTCAAGGCGCGCCAGGGCTGACCGATCGCCGGGCCGGCTGCGCCGGTCCGACTGGATGGCACCGTCTCGGCCCGCTCTCCGTTTGCGGAGGGCGGGCCGGAGCCGTTTGTGGACGAGGTGTGACGTGAGCGAAGTGCAGGCAGTGGTGTTCGATGTCGGCAAGGTCATCGTGCGATGGGACCTGGCGCATCTCATCGCCAGATGCATCGACGACCCCCACGAGCGAGCGTGGGTTCACGGCCATGTCGTTACCGAAGCGTGGCATTTCCAGCACGATGCCGGTCGCCCGCTCGTCGAGATGGTCGCCGAGCGCAAGGCGCTGTTCCCGAAATACGCCGGGGTGATCGATCATTACGCGGCGAATTTCGTCGACTCCATTCCGGGACAGGTGCCGGGTACTGCGGCGCTGATCGAGCGGTTGGCCACGCGCGGCGTGCCGCTGTTCGGCATCACCAATTTCGGGGCCGAGTTCTGGGACCAGTTCCTGCCGACCGAGCCGGCGCTCCGGCACATGCGCGATATCGTCGTGTCCGGGCGCGAACGGCTGGTGAAGCCCGATCCGCAAATCTATCGGCTCGCAGCGCGCCGTTTCGGCTACGATCCCGCCGCGATGCTGTTTATCGACGACAATGCGGACAATGTCGCAGCCGCAGCGGCGCTGGGCTGGAACGTCCACCATTTTGCCGGTGCGCAAGCGCTTGAGGAAGACCTGGCGGAGCGCGGCCTGCTCTAGGCAAAAAAGAGGCCCCCGGCGGGGGAGCCGGGAGCCTTTCGAAGTGCCGTCCTGACGGAGTAAGGGACGGGCACTCATACCCTCCTTGTGCCGAGATCGCCTTCAGAGGCTCGCTCGGCAAGGAACGGGGTACAGGCCGGGCTGGTTGCCCGGACAAGCATCGTGACGATGTCCGACGGGCCTCTGAAGGCGACCGCGCAGCGGCGGGCGCTTTTCGTCCGAATGCCGCGTTGCTCGTCGGTCACAATGCTTCTGCATTGCTCCCTTCTCGCGCCTTGCCTCGAACGAAAATCGCTCCGTCTCGGCGCAAGGAGGGTATGAGTGCCCGTCCCACAGGACGGGGGAGTAACCGGGTGTCAGGCGATCAGATGCGGCCCTGGCACTTGGCCAGGTCTTCGGCCGGCAACGCTTCGCCTTCGATGCTGAAGCTGACGACATCGCCCTTCTTGCCGGCGAGGCGCTGGCAGACGATGGCCGGGCGCGAATTGGCCTTGCCGGCGACGCAGACGGTGCCCTTGCAGTTCCAGGCCGTGCCGCGGATCACTTCGACCCCGGCCTCGACCGGCTGCGACAGCTCGGCACGGTAATAGGTGCCGTTGCCGGCGGCGTTCGCGGGCGTGGGGGCGACAGCGGCGCCGAAGGTAAGGGCGGTGTAGACGAGAGCGAGGGTGCCGACGGTTGCGGTCCGCGCGGTGTGGGAGAGGGAAATCATGACGGGGGTCTTTCCTGTTGCAGTGATTGTATCGGCCAACCGCTTTGGATATATCGGTTGCGAATCACTACCTACCCAAATAGGTTTCGTTTTGCAACTAGAAATCGTGTTTCGGTTTTGCGCCTCGCGCGTTTGACGTTAAACCGGGGTGCAAGGAGAGGAACGAGTATGGGCGAGGTGCGTGAACCGCTGCGTGATCTGCAGGAATGCGGACTACCCGAAGCGCTGGAAGTGATGGGCGAACGCTGGAGCTTCATGATCCTGCGCGCCAGCTTCAACGGCTATCGCCATTTCGAGGAATTCCTGGCCGAGCTCGGGATCGCCCGCAACATTCTTTCCAACAGGCTCAGCCGCCTGGTGGAGCACGGCATCCTCGACCGCGAACCCCATGCCGAGGATCGTCGCCGGATCGAATATCGCCTTACCAGCAAGGGACAGGACCTGCTGCCCGCCATGCTCGCCTTGCGCCAGTGGGGCCAGAAGTACGGCGATGCCTTCGTCACGACCGACCCGGTGCTGGTGGACGAACGCGACCGTCTGCCGGTCGGCCCGGTCGCCATCCTGTCGCATGACGGGCGCGTCCTGGCCGGCAAGGATCTCAACCTGATCGCGCGCAAGGATTTGCCCGCCGACAAGCGCGACTGGCATGAAGGCGTGCTGCGGACCAACGGCGAAGGCTGGTCCGACGATCGCGCCGTCGCCGCCGAGTAGTCCGATCTCCGAACAACGCGTTCGCCGCACGTCCGACGGGCGCTACATCATCGTAGACGGCCGTCTGTGGCGTGCCTCGAACCCGGCCTTGCCCGACGCGGTCAGGCAGGCCCATGTCGATCGCCTGATGGACGCGCGCCGCGCCGTCGCGGCGGCCAGGCGCTCTGGCGATCCGGTCGCCGAGCGTGCAGCCCGGATGCAGGTGCACGAGGCGAAGGTCGCTCTTGGCGAACGCGGTCCCGTGTGGTGGGATGACGGCGCGCCCGACTACAATCGCAAGCTTGCCAAGAACACGCCCTACGCCGACGAGTGATACCCTCGCCGCCGCCGACAGCAGACACAAAAAGGGGGCCGGATGCGACCTGCATCCGGCCCCCGTTTGTCCGAAGTCCCGTTACATCTTGTAGCTGAGCTGGATGTAGCCGTAGCGGCCCGGGATGTCGTAGGTCGTGGGATCGTAGTTCGGCCCGGTGCACGAGAAGCACGCCGGCGGATCCTGGTCGAAGACGTTGAGCACGCCGACGGTCAGGCGGAAGGCCTCGTCGAGGAACGCGGGGCGCAGGCCCAGCTGGACGTCGGTGTAGAAGCGCGAATCAAGCACCTTGCCGTCGCCTTCGACCACGCTGTCGATGTAACGGCCGGTAATCGTCGCATCGAATGCGCCCAGAGCCCAGTTGAGCACGCCCGTGCCCTTGAACTTGGGATATGACTGATCGGGGAAGCCGCGGGTGGTGCCGCGGTAGTCGATCGTCGCGGCGCCGGCTGCCGTCGGGAACGTCTCCTCGTAGGTTTCGAGCAGGTTCGCATTGAGCGAGATGCCGAAGGTTCCGGCGCCGGTTTCCTGCGTGCGCAGGTTGAACGTCGCATCGAAACCGCTGGTGCGGATTTCGCCGATGTTCTGCAGCAGGCCCTGGATGCTGGAGATGATCCCGCTCGACGTGCGGGTGACGTTGCCGCAGGCCAGCGGATCGCCGAGGAACGCGCAGCGGGTCAGTGTGACCTGCGGGTTCACCGCAGCGATCGCCCCTTCGACGGTGATGTCGTAATAGTTCACCTCCAGCGACAGGTCGGCGAGAGCGCCGTCGCGCGCCCAGTCCGGGCTGTAGACTGCCCCGAACAACCAGGTCTTCGAGGTTTCCGGCGCGAGGGCCGAATTGCCCCCCGTCAGTGTCGGCAGCTGGCCGCCATTGGGTTCCTGGTAGCTGCCGCTGGCGGGGACGCCATCGGCGGTGCAGTTGGCCCGGACGGTCGCGTTGGTCTGGTACGGCGATCCGGCGACGTTGGTGCAGGGATCGTCGATCGGCGCGTCGGCGCGCGACTGCGCCCCGAACAGTTCGCCCAGTGCCGGGGCGCGGAACCCTTCGGCGTAGGAGGCGCGCAGCAGCAGGTCGTCGACCGGATTCCACAGTGCGGTGCCGGTCAGGCTGGTATTGCTGAAGCCGGTCGAATAATCGGCATAGCGCACGGCGCCATCGAATTCGAGCAGCTGGAAGAACGGCGTGTCGGCCAGCAGCGGCAGACGGATTTCGCCGTAGACTTCATCGGTGTTGTACGAACCCGATGCCGCCTGTGCCGGGATGTCCGCGCCGAGCCCGGCCTGGATTATCGGATCGGGCGTGAACGAGCCGGCCTGGTAGCGGTGTTCGTAGCCGACGGCGAAGCCGACCGGGCCGCCGGGCAGGTCGAACAGGTCGCCGGTCAGGTTCGCGGTGTAGTCCTGCAGCTTCTGGTCGCTGCGCGAACGCTCGTCGAACGAGATGAAGGCGAGCATCGCCGGGGTGATCGATCCCACCCCGCCGAAGATGTTGAGCGGCACGCAGCCGTTGGTGCACTGCGAAACCGGGCCGAGCGCCTGCGCGACCTTGGCCGCGTTGACGTTGCCGGTGAACAGCTGGTGCGCATCGTTCCAGCCGAAGACCGCATTGGTGTCCCAATAGAACGTGCGGTCGCCGACGCCGAACTCGCCGTCGAGCGTGGCGGCCACAGTCCAGGTGTCGACCGACTGGTCGTAGGTGCGCTGGCCGTTCTCGACGAGGCGGCGGGCGATGAAGCTATAGGTCGCCGGCTGGCCGTTGGTGCCCGAATTCAGGGTGATGCCGAACGGGTTGAACGGGTTGGTCACGTCCACCGATACCGTGTCGAGCAGGTTGCCGTTGCCGGCGTCGGGGCCGATGAACAGCGGCAGGAACGCCGCCTGGTTGCGCGAATTGCGGCGGTTGTAGACCATGCGCGTGCGCAGGTTGACCGCGTCGCTCAGTTCCAGCTTGGTGCTCAGCCAGCCGCCGTAGCGCTCCGAAGGCGTCAGCAGCAGGTTGAACGGCGAGAAGTTGAAACGGTCGGCGCTGGTAAAGCGCTTGAAGTCTCCGCCGACGAGCGTCGGGTCGTAGACGCCGCGCCCGTTGAGCGGGAAGTTGCGCACGGTCACGCTGCCGCCCGCAGGCAGCGACGGATTGCCGGGATTGAAGACGATGCGCCCGCCGAGCGTCGCCGACGAGCAGCCGCCGATCGCATCGGTACAGCTGGTCTGGCCCGGGTTGGGGAATTGCGTGAGTTCGCGGTCGCGGGTGAACACCGGCTTCTGGTCGACGTAGTCGACGCCGAAAGCGATTGATACGCGCTCGGAATTGATACCGTAGCTGAGGCTGAGATCGAGCGTTTCGCCATCACCTTCCGCCAGATACTGGCCGTACTTCGCCGATGCGGCGAGCCCGTCCTGCTCGGTCTTGGTGATGATGTTGACCACGCCGGCAATCGCGTCCGAGCCGTAGAGCGGCGACTGGCCCGATTGCAGCACTTCGATCCGCTGGATCATGCTCTGCGGGATCGAGTTGAGGTCGATCGTCGAGGGAATGCCGCTGGCGGCGGTGGCGGGCACGTAGCGCAGGCCATCGACCAGCACGAGCGTGCGCTTGGCAAGCAGGTACCGCAGATCGATTTCGGCGGTCCCGGCACCGACGCCGCCGCCATCCTGCGGGTTGCCGATGTTGCCCGAATTGTTGACCTTGGTGTTGAGGCCGCCGGCCGCACTGGGCAGGCGCTGGAGGATGTCGGCCACCGACGACAGGCCGGTCTGGTCGAGCGCGCTTTCGTCGAGGCTGACGATCGGCGAGGGGTTGTCGAGCGGATCGCGGCGGATGCGCGAGCCGGTGACGACGATGACTTCGCTTTCGTCCGCAGTCGCCGCCGCGTCGGCATCCTGGGCATAGGCCGTGCCCGGCAGGCAGAAGGCAAGTGCCGAGCAGCCGGTCGCAAGTATCAGGGGTAAGCGCATTGGGTGTTCCCTCCATCCAATTAGAGCATCAGAATCGCTCAAAACGGTCATTTCGAAAAACGCGAAAGACGGACCGCATCGTCTTTCCGCCGGTTTGTAACAAATAGGTCACAGGGCCTTCCGGTCGGCCGCGTCATCGGCACCCCGCAATGAGCTCTCCGTCATGCCCGGGGCGGCTGGCGCCGGTAGCTCAGCGCTTCGGCGATATGGATCCGCCCGACCTGATCCACCCCGGCAAGGTCCGCGATCGTGCGGGCAACGCGCAGCATGCGCGTGTAGGCACGCGCGCTCAGCCGCATGGCCTCGGCCGCCTGCATCAACAGCTTGCGACCGGCCTCGTCCGGGGTGGCGAAACGCTCGAGAGGCTCCCCGTCGAGTTCGGCATTGGTCCGCGCACCGGTTTCGGCGAAGCGGGCGGTCTGGCGGGTACGGGCCGCGGCGACGCTGGCGGCGACTTCGGCCGATCCTTCGGCAGGAGGGGGGAGGGCGAGATCCATCGCGCTGACCGGATCGACATCGACATGGAGGTCGATCCGGTCGAGCATCGGTCCGCTGATCCGGGTCTGGTAGTCGATGGCGCATTTGGGCGCGCGACTGCACGCGAGGGCGGGATCGCCGAGATGGCCGCAGCGGCACGGGTTCATCGCCGCCACCAGCTGCACGCGTGCGGGGAAGGTCACATGCGCATTGGCGCGGGCGACATCGACCGTTCCCGTCTCGAGCGGCTGGCGCAGGCTGTCGAGCACGGCGCGTTGGAATTCCGGCAGTTCGTCGAGGAACAGCACGCCAAGATGCGCCAGGCTGACCTCGCCCGGCTTCACCTTGAGCCCGCCGCCGGTCAGCGCCGCCATGCTGGCCGAGTGGTGCGGCGCGCGGAACGGGCGCTGGCGGCTGATCCGCCCCCCTTCGAGCATGCCGGCAACCGATTGCACCATGCTCACCTCCAGCGCTTCGGTCGGCGAAAGCGGCGGGAGAATGCCGGGCAGGCACGAGGCAAGAAGCGACTTGCCCGCCCCCGGCGGCCCGTTCATCAGGAGATTATGACCCCCAGCCGCCGCGATCTCCAGCGCGCGCTTGGCCGTTTCCTGCCCCTTGACCTGCCTGAGGTCGGGCCCGTGATCGGGTTCCTCCACCTCGCCAGGTTGCGGCGCTGGAAGCTGGCTGGTGCCCTTCAGATGGTTGAGCAGGGCGATGAGGTTGGGTGCGGCGACGACGGGAACATCGCTGGCCCACCTGGCCTCGCTGCCTTGCGCGGCGGGGCAGATCAGCCCGCATTCCTGTTCGCTGGCATGCAGCGCGGCGAGCAGGACGCCGGGGCTGGGCACGACCCGCCCGTCGAGCGCCAGCTCTCCGACGGCGATGAAGTCGGAGAGCTGCTCCGCATCGGTCACGCCCATCGCCCCCAGCAAAGCCAGGGCTATCGGCAGGTCGTAATGGCTGCCTTCCTTGGGCAGGTCGGCAGGCGACAGGTTGATGGTGATCCGCTTGGGCGGCAGCGCCAACCCCATCGAGCTGAGCGAGGCGCGGACGCGTTCCTTGCTTTCGCCCACGGCCTTGTCGGCGAGACCGACAATGTTGAAATTCGGCAATCCCGGCGCGATCGAGCATTGCACTTCGACAGCGCGCGCTTCGAGACCGAGATACGCCACCGTCCTTACCAGAGCGACCACGCAATTCCCCCATCATGCGTGTCCTCTGATCGCCATGTGGCGGGGATTGCAGCGAAAGTCGATGCCGCAATCGTCGGTAACCCCATGGAAACCTTCTCCCTTGCCGAATGCGTAAGCGCACGGGCGCACAAGGCTGCCCATGCGCGCGCTTGCTGCCCTCCTGCTCGGTCTTACGACGCTCTTCGCTGTCCCCGCAGCGGCGCAGCAATATGTGATGCAGGTCACGGTGACCGAGACCTGGGTGGAGCAACCGGCCGAAAGCGCCGATCGCACCATTGCTGCGCGTAACGCGCGTACCCCGACCGCGCTTGCCGCCTACGGGCCGTTCCGCGTTCTCGACCGGACACGCGCGGTCCTCGTCGGGGTTACGGGCCCGGCGACGCCGACGCAGTTCAAGGCCATGCTGCGCGACTACCCCTCGCTGGCGCGGCTGGACTTCCTCGAATGCCCCGGGACGGACGACGACCGCGCCAATCTGGAAACCGGACGCCTGATTCGCGCGGCCGGGCTGGAAACGCATGTGCCCGCAGACGGATCGGTCCGTTCGGGCGCGGTCGAGCTTTTCCTGGCCGGCAAGACCCGCAGCATCGCCGACGGGGCCGAGTTCGCTGTCCATAGCTGGCTTGATGAAAGCGGGCATGAAGCTGACGATTATGCCGCCGATTCGCCCGAGCACGCCTATTATCTCCGCTATTACCGCGACATGGGTATGGACGCGGCGCAAGCGCGCGCCTTTTACGAGATGACCAATTCGGTCCCGCACGAAACCGCGCTGTGGCTGACGGCGCAGGACATGCGGCGTTGGTTGGGCGAGACGGCCGAGGTGGCTGCCGCTGCGCCCGCCGATCCGCGCATCACCTATCTTGACTTGGGCGCGGCAAGCTTCTAACCGCGCGCTTCTGTACAGGGTCGCCATGATCTGGCGGCCCTCTTTATTGGTGCTCCGGCACTTTCTTATTTCGAGGACGATCCGATGAAGCGGACATTCCAGCCCAGCAATCTCGTGCGCGCCCGCCGCCATGGATTCTTCGCTCGTAAGGCCACCGTCGGCGGCCGCAAGGTCCTGCGCGCGCGCCGCGCCCGTGGCCGCAAGAAGCTTTCTGCCTGAGCCCGAGGTTCGGCATTCTTCCGAGGCCGGCTCGATCAGGGCAAGCCTCACTGGAACGAGACGGGCTGCGTTTGCGGCCCGTTTTTCGTATGCGTGATTCGTGAAGCCACCGGTCATCCGCAAGCGTGCCGATTTCCTCGCCGCAAATCGCGGCCTGCGAATCGCGCGGCCGGGCTTCGTTCTGCTGGCGCGTCCCAATGGCGGGCTGGGCAAGCGCTACGGCATCACCGTGACGAAGAAGGTCGGCAATGCCGTGGTCCGCAACCGGATGAAGCGGCGTTTTCGCGAACTTCTGTGGGACGCGTTGCCGGGTGAAGGCCTGCCCGACCACGACCACATCCTGATCGGCCGCGATGGCGGGATCGAACGCGATTTCGCCCTCTTGCGCACCGAACTCTCGGCGGCGCTGGCGCGTGCGGGCGAGGGCAAGGGCGACAAGCCGTTTCGACCGCGGAGGCCGCGCAAGTGAAGACGGTGCTGATCTGGATCGCCAGGGCTTGGCAGATCGGCCCGTCGCGCATCCTGCCGCCGACCTGCCGCTATCAACCCTCGTGCTCCCAATACGCCATCGAGGCCCTGCAGAAGCACGGGGCAATCAAGGGTGGATGGATGGCGCTGAAACGTATAGGGCGCTGCCACCCCTGGGGCGGGCACGGCTTGGATCCGGTGCCGTAGTACCTACATAATACACCTGACTGAGACTGACGGGATTCTCTCACCTTGGAAAACCAGCGCAATCTGATCCTTGCCGTCGTGCTCTGCGGCCTGATGATCATCGGCTACGACGCGGCGATGAACTACTGGTACCCGCAGCCGGAAAGGACGGTGGCGGCACCGAGCGGCCCGGCGGCTGAGCAGCCGGTCGGCAGCACCGGACGTACCCCGGCGCAGCATTCGCGCACCGGTGGCCTGGTCGATCCGGCCGAGCAGGCGCAGGAGCGGACCGATTTGCGCACCGCTCTTTCCGGCGGCAATCGCGTCCGGATCGATACGCCGAAAGTCTCGGGCTCGATCAACCTCGTCGGCGCGCGGATCGATGACCTGGTGCTCAAGGATTACCGCGAGACGGTCGAGAAGGATTCGGGCCCCGTCCGCCTGTTCTCGCCGGCCGGCACTCCGGCACAGCACTTCGCCGAATTCGGCTTCATCGCCAATGGCGCGCGTCTGCCCGACGTTACCTGGCAGGCCGACGGAACGGTGCTCGGCACCGGCACGCCGGTGACGCTGAGCCACACCGATGCGGCCGGCGTGACCTATCGCATCAGGCTGTCGATCGACGACAGCTATATGATCACCGCGCAGCAGACCGCGAGCAATGCCACAGCCGGCGCGGCGGTGGTGCAGCCCTTCGCACTGGTCAACCGCACCAGCCGGACCGCAAGTATCGACCAGTGGATCGCGCATTCCGGCCCGATGGGCGTGTTCGGCGATGCGGCCAATTACGATGTCGATTACGACGATCTGACCGAGGCGGGCCGCGTGACCCCGGAAGGCAAGGTGTCCTGGACCGGCTTCACCGACATCTACTGGCTCAGCGCGCTGGTGCCGGAAAGCGGCCGCGCCGCTGCCGCCGACTATCGCTCGCTCGGCCGCGAACAGTTCCGGGCGGACGTCATCTACGATCCGGTCACCGTGCCGGCCGGCAAGGCGGTGACGCTGTCGACCCGCCTCTATGCCGGGGCCAAGGAAAGCGCTGTTCTCGACCGGTACGAGGATGCCGGCCTCAACAAGTTCGGCCTCGCCATCGACTGGGGCTGGTTCCGCTGGTTCGAGAAGCCGATGCTGTGGCTGCTGCGCACGCTGTTCGAACTGGTCGGCAATTTCGGCGTCGCGATCATGTGCCTGACGCTGATCATCCGCGGGTTGATGTTCCCCGTTGCGCAGAAGCAGTTCGCCAGCATGGCAGCGATGAAGGCCGTCCAGCCCAAGATGAAGGCCATCCAGGAAAAGTGGAAGGACGACAAGCAGCGCCAGCAGCAGGAGATCATGAAGCTGTACAAGGACGAGAAGGTCAATCCGCTTGCCGGGTGCCTGCCGCTCCTGATCCAGATCCCGATCTTCTTTGCGCTCTACAAGGTGCTGGTGCTGGCGATCGAGATGCGCCACCAGCCCTTCGTGCTGTGGATCCGCGACCTCTCGGCGCCCGATCCGGCCCATGTGCTGAACCTGTTCGGCCTGCTGCCGTTCGAGGTGCCCGGCCTGCTCGCCATCGGCCCGCTCGCCATCCTGCTCGGCATCACCATGTGGCTGACCTTCAAGCTCAACCCGAGCGCGATGGACCCGGTCCAGCAGCAGATTTTCAACATCATGCCGTGGATCCTGATGTTCGTCATGGCGCCCTTCGCGGCCGGCCTGCTGCTGTACTGGAACACCTCCAACGTGCTGACGCTGGCGCAGCAGAAATATCTCTATTCCCGTCACCCGCAATTGCGCGCGGCGACGGATGCGGAGAAGGCGGCAAAGGCCTGACGCGGCGATGATCGGAACGCCTGAAACGCCCGAAGAACTGGATGCGGCGCGGCTCTTCTCGGGCCGCGTCGATTTCCTGCTGTCGGCGCCGCAGCTCAAGTTCCTGCCCGAACCCACGGTGCCCGAGATCGCCTTTTGCGGGCGCAGCAATGTGGGCAAGAGCTCGCTGCTGAACGCGCTGACGGGGCGCAAGGCCATCGCCCGGGCATCGGTCACTCCCGGACGGACGCAGGAGCTCAACTTTTTCGAAGTGGGCGAACCGACGCTGTTCCGGCTGGTCGACATGCCCGGCTACGGCTTCGCCAAGGCTCCGGTGAAGGTGGTCGAGAAGTGGAAGGCGCTGGTCCGCACCTATCTGCGCGGCCGCCCCTCGCTCGTCCGCACGCTGGTGCTGGTCGATAGCCGCCACGGGCTGAAGGATGTCGACCGCGAGATGATGCAGATGCTCGACGAGACGGCCGTCAGCTACCGTGTCGTCCTGACCAAGGCGGACAAGGTAAAGGCCAGCGAACTCGATGCGACCATCGCCAAGGTGGCCGAGGAAGCGCGCAAGCACGTTGCCGCCTTCCCGGAACTGCACGTCACCAGTTCCGAGAAGGGCATGGGCATCGCCGCCCTCAGGGCCGCGGTGCTGGCCGACGCGACCACCTAGGCCTTCCCGTCAGCGCGGCATTTCGTTGAGCCGGGCGCTGGCGATGTGCCAGCGCAATTCCTCTTCGCTCGCCCCCGGCACGTCGTTGACGCGGCGCAGGATGACTTCGCCCATCAGCACACGCTCGCTCCCGTCGGCTTCGGCGATTCCGACACGCGTGGGGACGGTGTAGTAGCTGGAGCCTGCGGCGCCATCCATCGTCCCGCTGGGCACGGCTACGGTGATTTTCCCGCGCGCATCCCAGTCGCGGCGGAATTCGGCAAAGCTCTGGCCGCTTGCGCCGCCCGTATCGCCGAACTGGCACCAGGCGCGGTCCCACTGCCGCAGCTCGAGCGACCGTGCCCAGTCGACGATCACCGCCCGCGCGCCGGTCTCGCTCCGTTCGGCTTCCGGCGAAAGTGCAGGTCCGCGCAGGGCGGCGCAATCGGGCGCTTCGACCGGCGGCGGGGCTTCGGGCGTTTGCGTCGGCTCCGGCACGACTGCAGCCGCTGCCTCGGGATCGACCGTGCGCTGGGGCGCCGGGTCTTCTCCGCACCCGGTCAACACGCACCCTGCCAAGAGACAAGCGAACCACGGACGGACGGGAATTTTCGGAGGTGTCATGGCAGCAACAACGATCGCGACCTACATCGTTTCCACAAACACGGCGGCCTCCCGCTGCTGCCGAGAATCAAGGAGCATACCGATGGCCTTGAAGGTCGATCACGTCACCGTGCTATTCTCGTCGATGGAGGACAGTATGCCATATTACCGCACCCTGCTGGGCGCGATCGGTTTCACGGCCGTGAATCCGCATATATGGACCGACGGGGAAGGCTTCTTCTTCCAGTTCGCCGAGGCCAAGCCGGAAACGCGCCCCTACGAGCGCTATGGTGCCGGGATGAACCATATCGGTTTTGGCGCGCCTGATGCCGAAACCGTGCACCGCGTCCGCGATACCATGTCAGCGGCCGGCTTCGAGGTGCCCGAACTGCAGAATTTCGACGGCGCGACCGCCCTGTTCATGAAGGACCGCGACGGCATCCGGTTCGAAATCACCCACTACCCGCCCGGCAAGGCAGTGGTCGACTGATGCCTGCCAGCTGTCGGTTTCGTTCAGCCTCGACAGCGCGATGATGAACGCCTAGGGCCCGCGCAATGGCAAGGTGGAGCCCGCAATGAAACTCGTCATCGGCAACAAGAACTATTCGAGCTGGAGCCTGCGCGGCTGGCTGGCGGTCAAGCAGTCGGGCCTGCCGTTCGAAGAGATCATGGTGCCGATGTTCGGGGACGAATGGCAACAGGCCAAGCTGCAGGAAGAGGGCGGGATGATGCCCTCCAGCGGCAAGGTACCGATCCTGTGGGACGGCGAAACCGTGGTATGGGACAGCCTCGCGATCATGGAATATCTCGCCGACAAGGTCGGTCGCGACAGGTACTGGCCCAAGGACGATGCCGCCCGCGGCATGGCGCGCAGCATGGTGGCGGAAATGCACAGTTCCTACGCTTCGCTGCGCAAGGAGTGCCCGATGAATGTGCGCAGCCGCTTCGAAGGCGCCAAGATCAGCGAGGAAACGCGGCAGGACACGGTGCGTATCCTCGGCCTGTGGGCGGAGGCGCGGGCGCGCTTCGGCAGCGGCGGGCCGTTCCTGTTCGGCACCTTCGGCGCGGCCGACATCTATTACGCCCCGGTGGTGACGCGCTTCCTTACCTACGGATTCGGCCTGCCGGGCTTTGCCGAGGCTTATATCGAGGCGATGTGGCAACATGAATGGCTGCAAGCGTGGGTCGCGGCCGCAGAGGACGAAGAATGGGTACTCGAACAATACGAAAAAGTGCCGGCAAGCTCCTGACCGCCGCACTGGCGGTGCTGGCCCTGCTGGCGCCGACCGCGGTGCAGGCCTGGGGCTTCTATGCCCATCAGGTGACCGGACAGATCGCGCTGGCCAACATCCGCCCGGAAACCCGCGCCGCGATCGAGCGGCTGCTCCGGGCCGAGCGGGAACTGGGAACGCCCGGTTGCGCGCTGAAGTCGCTCGAGGATGCGACGGTCTGGCCCGATTGCCTGCGCGGCGAGGGCTGGCGCTGGGGCTATACCTTTGCCTGGCATTATCGCACCGCGCCGATCGACCAGCCCTACGACCCTCGCGCCAACTGCAGCGGCGGCAACTGCATCCTCGCCCAGATCGACCGCAACCAGCGAATCCTGGCCGACGAAAGCCTGCCCGCCAATGTCCGGCTCGAGGCGCTCGCCTTCATGGTCCATTTCGTCGGCGACGTGCACATGCCGCTGCATTCCGGCGACCATGACGACCGCGGCGGCAACGACCGGGTGACCGATTACGGCATCGTGCCCGATCTCAACCTGCACTGGATCTGGGACGGGCCGCTGGCCGACCGGGCGATCACTTCGGCCCAGCCGTCGCTGGTGCGGCGCTACAGCGAAGCCGAAAAGGCCGAACTCGCCGGGGGGACGGCCGCAGACTGGGGGCGGGAGAGCTGGGAGATCAGCCGCGACTTCGTCTATCCTAACGCCTTCGACTGCAGCGACTGCACCGGCGAATTGCCCAAGGAAACGGCGCTGACGCAGGAAGACATCGCCGCCGCCGTCCCGGTCAGCCAGCGCCGTGTGACCCAGGCAGGGCTGCGGATTGCCCGCATGCTGGATGAAGCCTTTGCGCCTGGAAAACTGGTCTCTACCGCACCCTAGTTCAGCCACCAATATACGTTCGCCCTGAGCCTGTCGAAGGGCAGCCGCCACCGGAGCCGCAGGACGTGGGGCAGGGCTTCGACAGGCTCAGCCCGCACGGAATGAAGGATTCGGGCGGTCATAGCGCAGCTACGGTATCCGGTTCGTATCGTACCGCGTCCCGTCCTTGCGGGCATAGCCGTCGGGATCGAATACCATGTCAATATCGGGATACTCGCCGCCATCGGTGTCGTAATCGCCCGCGCTGGCGACCACGAACACGCATGGCTCGGCCGAACGGTTCTGCAGGTGATGCCCGTTCTCGACCCCCGCTGGCCAGACAATGACATCGCCCGCGGCGATAGCCTGCTCGCCATGGTCGTCGACCAGCACCGCCTCGCCCGAGATCATCACCAGCATCTCGTCGATCAGCCGGTGCCAGTGCCGCTGGCTCGACCAGGCGCCGGGCTGCAGCACGACATGGCTGGCGCGCAACCGGGTCATGCCTGTGGCAGGCGCAAGACGGCGATACATCCGCCCCTGCACCGTCTCGTTGTAGGGCGCAGGATAACCGGTCGCATTGGTCTGGGGGATGGCGTCGAGATCAAGCTTGGGCATCGGGGGCTTCTCCTGCTAGCGACAGCACCATGAGCCAAGCCCTCGACTTCGCCAAGCGGCTGATTGCGGCCCCCAGCGTGACCCCTGCAACCGGCGCGGTGTTCGGCGAATTGCAGGCCATGCTGGAACCGATGGGCTTCGCGGTGCATCGCTTCACGCGGGGCGAGGGGCCGGAAGGCAGCGACGAGGCTCCGGTCGAAAACCTGCTGGCGATCCGCCATGGCCCGCCAGGATCCAAGCATTTCGCCTTTGCCGGGCACCTCGACGTGGTACCGCCGGGCGAGGGCTGGACCAGCGCCCCGTTCGAGCCGGAGGTGCGCGGCGAGCTGCTCCACGGGCGCGGCGCGGTGGACATGAAGGGCGCGATCGCCTGCATGGCGGATGCCGTCGCGCATATTCCGGCCGATGCCGGCACGATCAGCTTCCTCATCACCGGCGACGAGGAAGGCCCGGCGCTGCACGGTACCCGCGCGCTGATCGACCATATGCGTGCCGAGGGCATCCAGCCCGACCTCTGCCTCGTCGGCGAACCGACCAGCGTCAACCGGCTGGGCGACATGATGAAGATCGGGCGGCGCGGCTCGGTCAATATCTGGATCGAGGTGCAGGGCACGCAGGGCCATGTCGCCTATCCGCACCTCGCCGACAATCCGTTGCCGAAACTGGTGGCAATCCTCGCCGAACTCGATGCGCTGCATCTCGACGACGGGACCGACTGGTTCCAGCCCTCCAATCTCGAAATTACCGAGATCGACACGCCCAATCGCGCCCACAACGTCATCCCGGCGGCGGCGAGGGCGCGCATCTCCATTCGCTTCAACGACTGCCATTCGGGCACGTCGCTGAGCGAACTGGTGCGCGGGATTGCCGAGAAGCACGGCGGCAGTGCGAGGCCTGTCATTTCGGGCGAGCCATTCCTGACCGAGCCGGGCGAATTCAGCGCCATGATCGCAGCCGCCGTGAAGGCGGAAACGGGCGTGGAGCCCGAGCCTTCGACCACCGGGGGGACATCCGATGCCCGCTTCCTGCGCGCCGTGTGCCCGGTGATCGAGTTCGGCCTGTGCAACGCGACCATGCACAAACGCGACGAGGCGGTGGCCACTGCCGACCTCGATACGCTAAGCCGCATTTATGCGCGCGTCGCGGCAGCGGCGCTGGCGAGAGACTGAGGGGAGTTCCATGGACCGCAAGCTAACGTTCTACATCCTTGTCGGCATGGTGCTGGGGGTCATCGTCGGCCAGATCATGCATGTGACGATGGATGCGGCGGTGGTGAAGGAACAGGTTGCGCCCTGGCTGAAGCTGCTCAGCGACATCTTCCTCAACCTGATCAAGATGCTGGTCGCGCCGCTGGTGCTGTCCACCATCGTCGTCGGTATCGCGCATATGGGCGACAGCGCCGCGCTGGGCCGGATCGGCTTCCGTGCGCTGGCCTGGTTCATCACGGCCTCGCTGATTTCGATCGGGCTCGGTTTGCTGATGGTCAACATCTTCCAGCCCGGCGTCGGCGCGCCGATCCCCGACGCCGCGGCGGCCGCGGCGGCCGTGGGCGAGGTCAAGGAACTGAAGGCGACCGAGTTCATCCTCTCGATCTTCCCCAAGAACGCCTTCGAGGCGCTGGCGACCAACAATATCCTGCAGATCCTGGTCTTCTCGATCTTTGCCGGGGTTGCGCTGTCGGCCATCGGCAAGCGCGGCGAGGCGCTGGTCAAGGGCTCGGACGCGCTGGCGGAAATGATGCTGCAGGTAACCGGCTATGTGATGCGCTACGCGCCCATCGCGGTGTTCGGCGCGCTGGCCAACGTGGTGGCGGCGAGCGGGCTCGACATCCTCGGCACCTACATCCAGCTCCTGCTCGAATTCTACGCCAGCCTCGTCATCCTCTGGGCTATCCTCCTGTCCATCGGCGCAGTATTCCTGCGCCGGCGGATCTGGACGCTGATCCGCTATATCCGCCAGCCGATCCTGATCGCCTTCTCGACCGCCAGCAGCGAAGCGGCACTGCCCAAGCTGTTCGAGCAGCTCGACCGGTTCGGCGTGCCGCGGCGCATCTCGGGTTTCATGCTGCCGCTGGGCTATTCGTTCAATCTCGACGGCAGCATGATGTACATGAGCTTCGCGACGATCTTCATCGCGCAGGCTTACGGCATCGACCTATCCATCGGCACGCAGATCATGATCCTGCTGACGCTGATGATCTCGTCCAAAGGCATCGCCGCCGTCCCGCGCGCGAGCCTTGTGGTGATCACCGGCACGCTCGCCATGTTCGGCCTGCCGGTGGAGGGGGTGGCGATCATCCTCGCCATCGATCAGTTCCTCGACATGGGCCGCACCGCCACCAACGTCGTCGGCAATGCGGTGGCGACCAGCGTCATCACCAAGTGGGAGGGCATGCTGGAAGTCGAGGAGCCCGAGTTCGTCGAACATCCCCATGCCCCGGCGCACACCGCCGCAGCCGGCAAGGCCGGGCTGGAGCTCGATGCGGAGAACTTCGAACAAAAAGGCTGACCTTGCCCTCGCGCGTTGACCGCAGAACGGTGCGCGCATGGCACGGACTGCGTCCGCAATCCCGCTGTCGCAGCATGTCGTCACGGCCCTGATCCCCGCCATCGCCATTGGCCCGTCTGCCTGGGGCCGGGTGCCGAAAACACAAGCACGATGCCGGAGATGGCCGGGGAGATCGACCGGGTGGCGATGCTCCTGACGGGCGACATTCGACCGCTAGCCGAATAGCCGCCGAAACCAGCTCCGCCGCACTGCCGGTACGTAACGCTGGCCGGACGCCTCGATCAGATAGCTGCCGAGCACGACTGCCTGTTGCTTGGTCATGAGGACGCGGAACATGTCCGGTTCCTTGCTGTCCATCTGGTCCTGCGACTGGATGCTTTCGATTCTGAGGAGGATGCGATCCCCGGTGTCGAAATGTCCCCATCCGACCAGCGCACCATGGTTTTCCAATCCTGCCTCCCGAGCCTCGCTTGCACTATGACATAGACCATCTTGCCGCCCCTGCGAAACCGGGCTCCCGGGTGGATTACCGCCCCTTCGGCTTCTCCAGCACCTTCTTCCGGTAGCCGCACAGATCCGCGACCTTGCACCGCCAGCATTCCGGCGTGCGCGCCTTGCAGACATAGCGGCCGTGCAGGATCAGCCAGTGATGCGCGTGCAGGCGGAAGGGCTGGGGGACGCGCTTTTCCAGCTTGGCCTCGACATGGTCGGGCGTCTTGCCCTTGGCGAGGCCGGTGCGGTTGCCGACGCGGAAGATATGCGTGTCGACCGCGAAAGTCTCCTGCCCGAACCAGCAGTTGAGCACGACATTGGCGGTCTTGCGGCCGACGCCGGGCAGCTTGACCAGTTCCTCGCGGCTGTCGGGCACCTCGCCGCCGTATTCGCCCACCAGCAACTGCGAGAGCGCGATGATGTTCTTGGCCTTGGAATTGAACAGGCCGATGGTCTTGATGTGCTCGCGCAAGCCCTCTTCGCCGAGGTCGAGCATCTGCTGCGGCGTCTCGACCAGTCGGAACAGCGCGCGCGTCGCCTTGTTGACCCCGACATCGGTCGCCTGCGCCGACAAGGCCACGGCCACCACCAGCTGGTAGCAATTGCCATACTCCAGCTCGGTCTCGGGCGCGGGATTGTCTTCCGCGAGCCGGCGGAAGAACTCGAAGATCTGGTCCTTGGTCATGCGAGTATGCTCACAGCCCCAAGACATCCTGCATCGTATACCGCCCGGCAGGCTTGCCGATCAGCCACTCCGCCGCCTTGACCGCGCCGCGGGCGAAGATGACGCGGCTTTCCGCGCTGTGCGACAGGGTCAGCCGTTCCTGCTCGCCGGCCAGGATCACGCTGTGCTCGCCGGCGACCGTGCCGCCGCGCAGGGCGGCGAACCCGATGGCGCCCTCTGCCCGCGCACCCGTGTGGCCGTCACGCCCGCTTTCGGTGTGGGCCGCGAGATCGATCCCGCGTCCTTCGGCGGCGGCCTCGCCCAGCAACAGCGCCGTGCCGCTGGGGGCATCGACCTTCATCCGGTGATGCATCTCGACGATTTCGATGTCCCAGTCGGGGCCGAGGCGACCGGTGGCCTCCTTCACCAGATGCGCCAGCAGGGTGACGCCCAGCGATGTATTGCCCGTCTGCAGGATGGCCACCGCATGCGCAGCGCTGTCGATGGCGGCATGGTGCGGTGCGCCGAGCCCGGTGGTGCCGATCACCAGCGGGATGCCGGCCCCGACCGCGGCATGGAGGTTGCCCTCCAGCGCAGTGGGAGTGGAGAAATCCACCAGCACGTCGCTGCGCTCGGCCAGCCTGGCGACATTTTCGCCTGCATCCACGCCGCCCGCTGCCTCGTACCCGCCGGCACGCAGCAACTCGGCTATCGCCTGCCCCATGCGCCCCGCGCTGCCGATAATGCCGATCCTCGCCATTGCTCTCTCCACCGTGGGCGTGCTTGATGTGCGCCATGGCAGAGATACGCAACATCGTCATCCTTACCGGAGCGGGAATATCCGCAGAGAGCGGCATAGACACCTTCCGGTCGGCAGGCGGGCTGTGGGAGCAGCACCGGGTCGAGGACGTCGCGACCCCGGAAGGCTTCGCGCGCGACCCCAATCTCGTGCTCCGCTTCTACGACATGCGGCGGGCGGCGCTGGGCACGGTTGTGCCCAATGCTGCGCACGACGCGCTGGCGCGGCTGGACAGGGACTGGACGCGGGGCGACCTGCTCATCGTCACCCAGAACGTCGACGATCTGCACGAGCGGGCCGGGGCGCGCCGCGTGTTGCACATGCACGGCGAGCTCAAGAGCGCCTTGTGCACCTCGTGCGAAATGCGCAGCCCGTGGGACGCGCCGATGATATCCCGTCCCCCGTGCCCGGTATGTCAGGCGCCGACCCTGCGCCCCGATGTCGTGTGGTTCGGCGAGATGCCCTACCAGATGGACCGCATCTATCGCGCCCTGCGCGAGGCGGACCTGTTCGTCAGCATCGGCACGTCCGGCGCGGTCTATCCGGCGGCAGGATTCGTGCGCGATGCGCGGGACATGGGCGTGCGGACGCTCGAGCTCAATCTGGAACGCAGCGAAGGATCGCACTGGTTCGACGAAAGCCGGCAGGGGCGGGCAGGCGAGCTGGTACCGGCGTGGGTCGAGGAGGTTATGAGATGACTGTGCATGAGGGCTCTTGCCACTGCGGCGCTATCCGTTTGCAGTTGCGCGACCTGCCGCTCGAAGTCAGCGAATGCAATTGCTCGATATGCAGGCGTACCGCCGGTCTGTGGCACTATGTCCCACCGGATACGGTGACGGTCGAGGGCGTAACCGTCGGCTATGTCCAAGGGGACGGCTTCCTGACGACTTGGCATTGCGGGACCTGCGGCTGCACCACGCACTGGACGGCGATCGATCCGCAATACGAGAAAATGGGCCTCAATATGCGGATGTTCGATCCCGAACTGTGGCGAGACCTGCCGCGCACTTTCGTCGATGGAGCGAGCTTCTAGCGGGCGCAACCCTTGCAGCCGGGATCCTTCGAAATACCTATGGTCCGCATCCCCGGCTTGAGCCCGTCGAGAACATGCAGCCTGCCCCATTGCGGGTCGCCAAGAAGGCTGACACCGCCCAGCAGGATGCGCACCGCCTGCATCGCCGCAAAGCTGCCGACCCAGCCCACCATCGCACCCAGCACGCCGTCCTCGGCGCAGGTGTCGCAGTCCTCGGCATCGAAGGCATCGCCCACGAAACAGCGGTAGCACGGCTCGCCTGCGAGATGGCCCGCGAAGGCGGCAATTTGGCCCTGGAAGCGGCCGACCGCGGCAGAAAGCAAGGGCACGCCGGCTTTTACACAGGCATCGGAGATCGCGAGCCTGGTGGCGAAATTGTCGGTCCCGTCGAGCACCAGGTCGGCGCTGGCCATAAGTTCGTGCGCGTTGTCCGCCGTGATGCGCCGGTCGCTGATGGTGACGCGCAGCGAACGATCGAAATTCTGCACCCAGCCGCGCGCAACGACGGCCTTGCCATGCCCGATGTCGCGTTCTCCGAACAGGGTCTGCCGCTGCAGGTTGCTGGCATCGACCGTGTCGCTGTCGACCAGCGTCAGCCGGCCGATGCCCGCCGCCGCCAGATACTGCAGCGCCGGCGAGCCGATCCCGCCAAGGCCCACCAGCACGACATGCTTGTCGACCAGCGCCACCTGCCCCACGCCGCCGATTTCGGGCAGCACGATATGGCGGGCGAACCGTTCGAGACGCTCTGGTGACAAGCTCATGGAAAGCCTGTTGGCAGGCTGTGCACAGCCTGTCGACAGACCTGTGCATAGGCCTGTCGATCAGTCTGTTGCTTTACCGGGGAAAGAGAGTGCGAATTAACTTTCCAGCTGGCGCAGCAGGCTGCGCACATCGCCATCCATGTCGGCATCGCGCTGGCGCAGGTCTTCGATCAGGCGCACGGCGTGGATCACCGTCGAATGATCTCGGCCGCCGAACTTGCGACCGATTTCCGGGTAGCTGCGCGGGGTCAGGACCTTGGAGAGGTACATCGCCACCTGGCGCGGACGCACGACCGCGCGGGCGCGGCGCTTGGACGACATTTCCGCCCGGTCGATGCGATAGAATTGGCAGACGGTGCGCTGGATCTCGTCGATCGTTATCCGCCGGCGATTGGCCGAAAGGATGTCGGTCAGCTGCTCCTCGGCAAGCTGGAGCGAAACGATCTGTCCGGTCAGCTGCGCATAGGCGATGAGCTTGTTGAGGCCGCCGACCAGTTCGCGCACATTGCGCGTGACGGTGCGGGCGAGGAAGTCGATCACATCCGCCGGCACGTCGAGCGGGGCGAAGCGGGTCAGCTTGGATTCGAGGATCTTCTTGCGCAGTTCGATGTCGGCCGCCTGGATATCGGCGACGAGACCCATCGACAGGCGGCTGAGCAGGCGCGGTTCGACACCGTCCAATGCCTGCGGCGCGCGGTCGGCGGCGAAGACCAGCCGCTTGCCTTCGGCCAGCAGGTGATCGATCGTGTAGAGCAGTTCCTCCTGCGCGCTGGCCTTGCCGATGATGAACTGGATGTCGTCCACCAGCAGCAGGTCGAAGCTGCGCAGCCGGGCCTTGAACTCGATCATCTGCCCGGCCTTCAGCGCCTGTACGAATTCAACCATGAAGCGCTCGGCGCTGCAATAGAAGATGCGCGCGCGCGGGTGGGCCGACAGGTACTGATGGCCGATGGCGTGGAGCAGGTGGGTCTTGCCCTGGCCGGTCGCCGCCTTGATATAGAGCGGGCTGAACTGCGGCTGTTCGGTTGCCGCCATGCGCTGCGCCGCATTGCAGGCGAGGATGTTGGTTTCGCCGGTCACGAAGGCACCGAAGGTGAGCGACGCGTCGAGCCCCACCGAAGAGGTGAAGCCGGCATCGTTCATCATGCCCGCACCGGTGATCATGATGCCCATGCTGCCGCCGTCGTTGGCGGCACGGCGAGCATCGCCCAAGGCGAGGTCGGGCAGCTTGCGGCGGCCCGGATGGACCTGGATATTGACGTTGCGGATGTTGTTGCGGGCGATCTTCCAAGCCAGCGAAAGCCGGTCGGCGAACCGGTCCTTGACCCAGTTGGCCGAGAATTCGGTCGGCAGGTAGAGGTCGAGCGTGCCGGTCTTGTCGTCGAAACCGCCGACCTGGATCGGCTTGATCCACTGGCTGTGCAGCTGATGGCCCAGATCCTTGCGCAGCCCCTGGCTGATGTCGGACCAGTCCGCCGCCAGATTTACCGCTTCGAGATCTTCCATCAAATCTTCTTTCGTTGTTTTTTTGGCCGTCCCCGAACGGCTGAAATCCTGTCCCATTAAGTCCGCCCTATTCATGCCGGCTTCCCCACCGGCGCGTTACCCCGAGGCGACTGGTTGCAAACGGACAAAGCTTCGCCCGCTTCCGGACTCGATGAGCCCGGATTGCCCCCCTGTCGGCTTGATTTGTGCTTGGCCCGGTCTGTCCCGTCCCGTGGCCGAAGCCCACTATAAATCGGAGACGGCGATTCTGTTCAAGTGTGGATAGGGTAATTTTTCTGAAATAAATCGTTTGACACCGGCTAACCCGCAGACTTGCGTTCAACCCCTTGAATCGGATGATTTTTCCATGTCCGAGGTGTCCGAATCGTGGGAAATCCGCCATTTACGCCGACGGCTTGAGACGGATCGATGACACAGCAAAATCGGGGCAGCGCAGATTGCGCAGCCCCGATGCGAATTCGGATGGATTGAAGCGGCTTGCGCCGGCCTTAGAGCGAAGCGACTCGCTTCGTCAGGCGCGAGAACTTGCGCGAGGCGGTGTTCTTGTGCAGCACGCCGCGGGCCACGCCGCGGGCCATTTCGGGCTGGGCAGCCTTGAGCGCTTCCGAGGCGGCACTCTTGTCGCCCGCTTCACAAGCGTCTTCCACCTTCTTCACGAAGGAGCGGATGCGGCTCATGCGCGCACCGTTGACTTCGGCACGGCGGTTGTTGCGACGGATGCGCTTCTTGGCTTGCGGCGTATTGGCCATGTTCGTCCTTGTTGCTCGGCCCCCGGATAGGGCCGGATGCTAGCTTGTGTGGTCTATCGGAAACGGCAGCTTGGCCGCCGGAAAGCGGCGCACTTAGGCGGGAAGCGCCGAATCGTCAAGCACCAACCTATTTCTGGCAACGCGGGCAGAACCAGGTGCTGCGGCCCCCCTGCACGAGGCGGCGTATCGTGCCCCCGTCGCCGCGCAGGCAAGCTTCCCCCTCGCGGCCGTAAACCTGGAAGCGGGTGGCAAAATAGCCCAGTTCGCCGTCAGGCCGCGCATAGTCGCGCAAGCTGGAGCCGCCATCGCGAATGGATTGTTCCAGCACGTCGCGGATCGCCGGCACCAGCCGGGCGAGCGCCTGCCGCGAAACCGCCCCGGCAGCCTTGCGCGGATCGATTCGGGCCAGGTGCAGGGCCTCGCAGACGTAGATGTTGCCGAGCCCGGCGACGATCCGCTGGTCGAGCAGGCACAGCTTGATAGCCTGCTTGCGGCCCTTGAGCGCTATGTGCAGGTGATCGGCCGACAGCGCATCGCCCAGCGGCTCCGGGCCCATGACGGCAAAGCTCGGCCACCGCGGCAGTGCATCGGTTGCGACAAGGTCGATCCAGCCGAAACGGCGGGGGTCGTTGAGCGCGAAGCGGTGGCTGGCGGTCTCTATGACGAAATGATCGTGCCGGTCGTCCTCGTCCGGATCGATCCGCCACCGCCCGCTCATGCCGAGGTGGAATACCAGCGTATGAGCGCGATCGGTGTGGATCAGCCCGTATTTCGCCCGTCGGCCCAGACCGGTCACGCTCGCGCCCGTGAGCGCCTGTCCGAGCCCGTCGGGAAAAGGGAAGCGCATGTCGGGACGGTTGATGCGTGCGCGGACGATCCGCTCCCCGTCAAGGAACCGCGCAAGGCCGCGTACCGTTGTCTCTACTTCGGGAAGTTCGGGCATATCCCGGCCCCACTATCACCCTTTGCCGGTGGAGCAATTCCCTCTAAGGCGCGGCCAGCATGACTGAAACGGTATCATTCGGCTACGAAGAGGTAGCCCCAGAGGAAAAGACCCAGCGCGTCGGCGCAGTCTTTTCCAGCGTTGCGGCCAAATACGACATCATGAACGATGCCATGTCGGGCGGGATGCACCGGCTGTGGAAGGACCGCTTCGTCCGCCGGGTGAAGCCGCAGCCGGGCGAGGCGATCCTCGACATGGCGGGCGGCACCGGCGACATCGCCTTCCGCATGGCGGAGCGTGGCGCCGAAGTGACCGTGGCCGACATCAACCAGGACATGCTCGACGTCGGCGTCGAACGCGCGATGGAGCGCGGCATCACCGGACTCGTGTGGAGCAGGCAAAATGCCGAGCAGCTCGACTACATCGACCGCCAGTTCGATGCCTACACGATCGTGTTCGGGATCCGGAACGTCACCCATATCGACAAGGCCCTGCGCGAGGCGCACCGGGTACTGCGGCATGGCGGACGGTTCTATTGCATGGAATTCTCCACCACCGAATGGCCGGGCTTCAAGGAAATCTACGATCTCTATTCGCACCGGCTGATGCCGAAGATCGGCAAGGCGATTGCCGATGACGAGGACAGCTATCGCTATCTCGCCGAATCGATCCGTCGCTTCCCCAAGCCGCCCGAGTTCGAGGCGATGATCCGGGCGGCCGGTTTTGCCAACACGCGGGTCGAGAAGATCCTCGGCGGGGCGGTCAATATCCATTCCGGCTGGAAGATCTGATTCCGACCCTATGACCCGGCCTGCCACCCATATCTGGCGGCTCCTCAAATGGGGTCGAACCGCCGCGCGGCACGGGGCGCTGCGCGGGATCGAAAACGACCCGAACACGCCGCCGCCGGTCAAGCGGATGGCCCGTATCGCCCGCTTTGGCGCGCGTGTGCCTGCGATCCCCGATTATGCCGGCGCGTTTCGCGATATCGGGCCGGCGGCGATCAAGCTCGGCCAGTCGCTGGCGACCCGGCCCGACCTGGTAGGCGAGGAAGCGGCGCACAATTTGCTGACCTTGCAGGACGACCTGCCGCCGATCCCGTTTTCGGAGATCGAACCGGCCGTGGCGGCGACCTTCGCCCAGCCGCTCGATACGCTATTCCAGAGCATCGATCCCGTGCCGGTCGGCGCGGCATCCATCGCGCAGGTGCACAAGGCCGTGACCAGCGACGGGCGGACAGTCGCCTTGAAGGTGCTGCGCCCCGGCATCCGCGAGAAATTCGCCCGCGACATCCAGACCTACGAATGGGCGGCCGCCCATGTCGAGGCGATGGGCGGCGAGGCGGCCCGGCTGCGCCCGCGGCTGACCATCGCCAACTTCAAGCGCTGGAGCAATTCCGAGCTCGACCTGCGGCGCGAAGCCGCCTCAGCCAGCGAACTCGCCGAAACGATGCGCGGCTTCGAAGGCTATCGCATTCCCGCAGTCGACTGGGACCGCACCAACGGCAAGGTCATGACCGTCGAGTGGGTCGACGGCATCAAGATTTCCAAGCGCGACGAACTTCTCGCGGCGGGGCACAACCTCGAAGAACTGGCCGAGCGGCTGGTGCTCGCTTTCCTGACCCAGGCGATCAGCGGCGGATTCTTCCATGCCGACATGCACCAGGGCAACCTCTTCGTCGAAGCCGACGGCACCATCGTTGCGATCGATTTCGGCATCATGGGCCGGATCGACCGCCGCGCGAGGCAGTGGCTGGCCGAAATCCTCTATGGCCTGACGACCGGCAATTACCAGCGCGTCGCGGAAATCCATTTCGAGGCGCAATATGTGCCGAGCTACCACTCGGTCGGCGAATTCGCGACGGCGCTCCGGGCGGTGGGCGAACCAATGCGCGGCAAGCCGGTGAGCGAGCTTTCGGTCGGGCAGATGCTCGACGGGCTGTTCGCCATTACCCGCGATTTCGACATGCAGACCCAGCCGCATCTTTTGCTGCTGCAGAAGACGATGGTCATGGTCGAAGGCATCGCCACCCAGCTCAATCCGCAAATCAACATGTGGGATGTCAGCGCGCCGTATGTGCGCAGCTGGATCCGCGACGAACTGGGGCCGGAGGCGGCGCTGGCTGACAGTGTCAAGCGCAATATCGAGACCCTGATCGGCTTGCCGGACCTGGTGCGCCGGATCGAGGAGCGGTACCCGCCCAAGGGCGGTGCACCCGAACAGCCGCCGCTGCCCGAAATCGAGCTGGTTTGGGAACGCCGTCAGCGTGAAGGGCGCGGCTGGCTGGGCTCTGCCCTGAGCGCGGCGATCGGGGCGGGCGCCGTGATCGGCGCGCTGGCGCTGGGGCTGTTCGGCTGACCGGCGCGGACCGCGTCAGGTCGCGGTCAGGTCTTTCAGGGCATCCTTGTCGGGCTTCTTGCCGAGGTTGCGCACACGCCACACGATCACCGACAGCACCCCGAGCGCGCTGAGCACCGCCAGCAGGAAGGTCCGGAGCCCGCCGGCACTGCCGGTCAGGCGCTGGACCGTATGGTCGAAGCTGGAGATGCCGTCGGCGGTCACCGCGACCCTGATGGTCTCGCTGTCGATCTGATCGAGCGGCTGGCCGTTCTTTTCGGTCAGGCTCTGCACCGTGGCCGACAGCATGAGGTCGCGCGGCTGCTGCGGCGAGACTTCCCAATCGAAGCTGAGTTGCGGCGATCCGGCCTTGCGCTTGCACTGGCGCAGGTCGCCGCGGACCTCGAAGTCGGCCGCCTTGAGCTCGGCGCAGATCCACGGACCGAGCTTGATCTCACCGGTCGAGACTTCTCCTTCGGCTCCTGCAGCGCGCTCAATCTGCTCGGCGCGCTCCTGTTTTCCCACGACCAGCTTGACCGGGTAGAACTGGCCGACCGCCATCGCCCGCGGCGCGCCGAGAGCCGCGATGCCGAGCGGGGCCTGCTGGGCGAGGGTGGTGTAGCGCGCGCAGTCGTCAGCCGGCGCGAAATCCTCCATCGCCGGGCAATAGGAATTTCCGGTCGGCGCGGCACCCTGTGCCTGAAGCACGGGGGCGCTGGCCGCAGCCGGCCTTGCAGAACTGCGCGCGTCCGCGACCGGGCGAGCGGTGGGCTCCATCGAAGGTGCGGATGTCATCGCCCCGGACGCTGCGGCCCCGGCCTGCGCTGTCGATCCCGTCCGGGCCGAACCGGCAAGGCGCGCGGTGCGGGCTCTGACGGGGCGAGCGGGCTCCGCACGCATCGTGCCCACGCCGTCTCTCGCCTGCATCGGCGGCGGAGGGGGAGGCGGTGGAGGGGCAGGTACCGGCGGCGGCGGAGGTGGTGGCGGGGGCGCCACCGGCGCGCTCGCCTGGAAGGCCGCGCAGCCGGGAAGGGCCATCGTCATCGCCAGCAAGCAGGCCATCAGCAACCGCGGCATGGTCACTCCCCTCGTTGCACGTCCCGGCAAGGCGGCTGTTCCGGCCAAGGTCAACCCTGCTCGCGCAAATCGTGATGCGGCAGGACCCGCCATCCGATCAGGCTGAGCGCGACCGTGAGGGCCTCCACGCTCATCGGCACGAACCACGCCGGATAGGCGCCGTCGGCGACGAGCGAGACGCAGCGGCCCGTCAGGACCACGCCCATGATCAGCGCGCTGGCGATCAGGGGATCGCCGTTGCGCTTCCACGCGCCCCAGATCATGCAGATGCCGGTGACCCAGAAGATCGCGGTCATGTCGCCGCGGATGGTGGAAAGACCCTGCGTGCCGTTGGGCGTCAGGCCGAATTCGCCCCCGGTCACCGACGGATCGAGGATGAACCCGAAGCCCATGTAGATATAAAACAGCCCGAGCAAGAACAGCAGTGCAGTGATGACCAGACGCATGTGTTTCCCCTCTTGCCCCGTTTGACGCCAGCCTAATCCCGCGATCCGCGCGCCGCTAGGCAAATCGTAACCATTGGACGCGAGGACTTTCGCGCAATCGCGCACGCCGCTAGGCTGGCGCGCAAGAACAGCGGGCATGGAAGGGTTCGACAGATGGCAGGCGGCGAGGGCCCACGTGTCCTTCTCGTGATCGGCGGCGGCATCGCGGCATACAAGTCGTGCGAACTCGTGCGGCTGATCCGCAAGCAGGGCGGGTCGGTCACCTGCGTCCTGACCGAGGGCGGGGCCAAGTTCGTGACTCCCATGGCTCTGGCAGCGCTGAGTGAAAATCCGGTGCATACGACGCTGTGGGATCTGCGTAACGAAGTCGAGATGGGCCACATCCAGCTCAGCCGCGAGGCGGATCTGGTCGTGGTCTGCCCGGCGACGGCCAACATGCTGGCCAAGATGGCGGCCGGGATAGCCGACGATCTCGCCACCACTCTGCTGCTCGCCACCGACAAGCCGGTGATGGTCGCGCCGGCCATGAACGTGAAGATGTGGCTGCACGAGGCCACCCAGCTCAACGTATCGCGGTTGCGGGCAGCAGGCGTGCATGTGATCGATCCCGACGAGGGGCCGATGGCCTGCGGCGAATTCGGGCCGGGCCGCCTGCGCGAACCTGAGGATATCTGGAACGCCATCGCCGACCTGCTCGGCGCAGACCATGTCGCCTCCCGCCAGCAGGCCGCGCTGGCTCCCCTCGCCCAACCAACCCCCGCACCAGCCCAGCAGCCGGCTGCACGGATCGAGGCGCTGGAGCCCGAGCCCGAAGTCGAGAGCCGCGGCATGCTGGGCGGGCTGTTCGCATCGATCATCCCGCGCACGACCCGCAAGCGTTCGGTCGAGGAAATCGAGGCGCAATGGGAGACCCCGGCCGAGGCGGAGGCCGTGCCGCCTGCAATGGGCGATGCCGACTGGGGCGACGAGCCGGTCGGCCCGCCTCTCCCGGTGGATGCCGGACCGGTCCTTGCCAGTAAAGGCAAGGCGAAGTCGGCCCCGCCGACCGATGCCGATGCGATCAATCACACCGTCGCCACGGGTACAGGCAAGCAGAAGCCCGAACCGATCGCGGGCGACCGGCCGCTGGTGGTCGAAGAGGATTTCGATGACGACGTGCTCGACGGCCAGCCGGACTTCGACATCGATCCGGAGCATCGCCCGCTCTACGGCAGGCACGTCCTGGTCACCGCCGGGCCGACGCACGAGCCGATCGACCCGGTGCGCTACATCGCCAACCGCTCGAGCGGGAAGCAGGGCTTCGCCATCGCCGCCGCTGCCGCCAATGCCGGGGCGCGGGTGACGCTGGTGGCAGGGCCGGTCCACCTCAAGACCCCGCCGGGGGTCGACCGGATCGATGTCGAAAGCGCGCTCGAAATGGCCGATGCGGTGCGCAAGGCGCTGCCGGCCGATGTCGCGGTGATGGTGGCGGCGGTGGCCGACTGGCGCACCCGCGACCGGGCCGGGCAGAAGATGAAGAAGCGCGGCAGCGCGCCGCCCGCGCTCATCCTCGAGGAAAACCCCGACATCCTCACCAATCTCTCGGCCGGCGAAAAGCGGCCGACGCTGGTGGTCGGCTTCGCCGCCGAAACCGACAACGTGCTCGACAATGCCCGGACCAAGCGCAAGCGCAAGGGCGCCGACTGGATCGTCGCCAACGACGTTTCGGGTGACGTCATGGGCGGGGAGAAAAACCGGGTGCATATCGTCACGTCCGAGGGGATCGAGGATTTGCCGGAAATGCCCAAGGACGATGTCGCGCGGGCGCTGGTCGAACGGATCGGCACGGCGCTGGCCGCCGGCGAGGAGGGCGAAGATGAGTGACGTCCCGGTCAGGCTCAGGCGGCTTGCCAACGGCCACGGGCTGCCGCTGCCGGCCTATGCCACCGATGGCGCGGCGGGCATGGACGTCGTCTCGGCAGAGGATGTGACGATCAGGCCGGGCGAACGCCATGCGGTCGCTACCGGGCTCAGCATGGCGATCCCGCCGGGCTACGAAATCCAGGTCCGCCCGCGCTCGGGCCTCGCATTGAAGCACGGGATTACCGTTCCCAATACGCCGGGCACGATCGACAGCGACTACCGCGGCGAACTCAAGGCGATCCTGATCAACCACGGCAGCGAGCCCTTCGCCATCCACCGCGGCGACCGCGTAGCGCAGCTGGTGCTGGCCCCGGTGACGCGGGCCGTGTGGGAAGAGGTCGAGGAGCTTGACGAGACCGCGCGCGGCAGTGGCGGCTTCGGTTCGACCGGGGGCCACGCGAAGCTGGTCTAGCGAGTCTGACAGTACGCAGCTGCCGGACGCGCGTGTTGACGGCAACTCGAAAAATCGAGACTGTGACTTTCCGTAAAAACCGCGCCCCATCAGTCCCTTGAGGCGGCATTTGCCCAAGCTGGTGTGGAATTCCGCGATCAGTAAATCCTGCGGATTTCTCCTGGAGCTGGTTGCGTGCCGGATGCGCGAAGCGGTGCGGGCGGGGAACATGGGGCGCGGATCTTACCGGGCCCCGTCCCTGTAGGACAGCGACCTCGGCCAGGGGCTCGTCACGCGCGGCAGGACTAGCTCCGCCGGAACCACGGCTCGGCGGTGCTGTCGATTGCGAGCGGGCCCGGCCACGCAGTGCACAGCGCCAGCGCCTCGTCCGGGCTCCCTTCCTGCCACCGTCCGTAGTCGCCGGGCGACAGCACCACCGGCATGCGCGAGTGGACCCGCGCCGCATCGCCGCCCGCTTCGGTCATCACCATCGAATAGCACGGCCCCCATTCGTCGCTGTCGCGCCAGATGCCGGCGACGGCAAACGCCTCAGCCTCGGGCAGCGACATCCATGTGCGCGTCATCGCACCCTTCTGCCCCTGCGCCTCGGCCCAGGCGGTCAGCGGGATCAGGCAGCGCCGCTGCTCGAAGCTGTAGCGCCACATGAAGCTGTCGAGCTTGTCGGTGCGCGCGTTGTTGACCGGCTTGGGCTTCAGCGGCTGGCCGGTCTTCTTGCTTTTCAGCACCAGCGGGAAGCCCCACACCATCGATCGGAGCGCCCCCTCGGCAATCACCGCACCGGGATAGCCGGGATAGACTTCCTCGCCGAAATTGGCGCCGGCGGTTCCCTCGACATCGAACAGGCGCGCGATCTCGTCGATCGACCGGGTCATGCGATAAAGATTGCACATGACCCGGGTTGTAATGCGACTGGATGGAGACGCAACCGGGGCGCCCGCGCCCGAACAATCCCGGACGCTTGACGCCGAGCCATCCGGCTAGCAAGATCGACCGCATCCGGCCTTCACGGGGAACCATGCACGAGACTGCCATCATCTGAGCCGCCCGCCTGCGCGTAATCGCGTAGCGGGTTGTCGTATGCGCCGCGCGCCGGCGGACGGGCGCGGCTGCATGATGCTCAGGCGCGGGTTCAGGCCCGCCGGATGGACATTCGCTACCGTGAACATTTCCAGATACGAACAGCGCGTGCTGCACGCGCTCGCCCAGGGTGGGCGGATAGAATACCTGCGCGACGATCATGGCCGGGTGGTCGAGGTCGATTGCTACAACCGCGACGGTCACCGCCTCGTCGACTGCTCGCTCGGCGTGTTCCAGCGGCTGCGCAAGCGGCGGCTGATCCGCAGCAGCGGCGGCGCGGCCTATCGCATCACTCGCGAAGGCTTGGCCGCCGTGCGCTCGCAGCTCGACAACCGATAGGCCGCGGCGATGCTCAATCGAACAGCCCGACCGCGAGCTCCGCCCACAGAAGCAGGAAGGCCGCCACCGCGCCGACCATGAGCAGGGTGCGGATGCCCGCCGACTTGCCCACCCGTGCCGCGCCTTCCAGCAGCAACGCGAGGCCTGCCAGCATGGCGGCCATGAGTGCAAAGTCTTCAGGCCCCCAGTTCACGTCCGCGGCGAAAAGCATCGCCAGTGCCGGCGCGGCCAGCACCGTCAGCGCGAACAGCGCGTAGGCCCATCGCCAGCGGCTGGTGCCGCGACCGGCAGGAACGGGATTGTGGCTGGTAGTCACGGCTGCATCTCCCCGGCGGCTGATCCCGGACATATACCGAGACCGGGGCTGCTGCGGAAATGTGGTTGCCGTGAAATTGTCGTGCAGATCAGCCGGGTCGCGCGCGGCGGCAGGCTTAGCCGAGGCGTGCGGCGAGGCCCGTCAGCTTGAGCAGTTCGTCATGCACCTTGGCCAGTTCGGTGTCGTACCACATGTCGATCTGGAACCCGATCTCGCCGAGGAAGGCGGGAATTTCCTCCAGCACGTAGAAGCTGGCGATGGCGACCGAGCCGTTTTCGCCGTTGCGATTGGGCAGCTTGCTGCGGATGCCGTAGCCTTCGAGATAGGCGACCAGTTCGTCGATGTTCTGCTGCATCGCCGCCATGCGCATCTCGTTGGAAGCGGAGCGCGCGTGGCCGAGCTCTTCCTTGGCCCGCTCGATCAGGCGCTGGCAGTAGGCGTATTTGCGGTCGAGCGATTCGCGCGACAGGTTGGAAACCGCGATGACATAGTCCTGCTGGATGCGGTGCCGGGCGGTATCGGGGTGCTCGCCGGCGGCGAACTCCTCGCCCCATGGCGTTGCGCGCGGCCCTGCCGCTCGGCGGCGCGAGCCGGTTCGATCCTGCTGACGTCATTCATGCGAAAAGGGCCTCCCTGTGTAGGGAGACCCTTCGCAAATCCGGGTAAATACCCGATTAAGTACGGCAATTCGCCATGTGTGCCGGTCAGCGGCGATCGACCCGGCGCACGGTGGTCTTTTCCGGCGCGATCGAGATGCGCAGCGTCTCGCCCGAATTGCCGGGGAAGTCGGTGAACATCGCCTCGACCAGGTTCGGTACGAGGTATTGCAGGCGGTTGCTGGTCGACAGGGCCTCGGCCTTGCCTTCGAACAGGCGCTCGCCCGTCGCCCGGCGGTCGATCTTCATGTCGATCCCGCTGGTGTAGACGGTGTAGCTGACGACGTCCGGTGCGCCGAACCACGGATCGTAGATGCCATAGCCCCATGCCCGGCGGTAGCGGCTGGGATAGAGCCTGCTGCGATAGCCGAAGCGGCTGTAGGGCGAATAGCCGTACCAAGGGCTGTAGAACGGGTCGCTGAAGCCGGTCGTGCGGACCCGCTCGCGGCCCTGGTCGACGCCGTAGTCGAAGCGCACCAGCAGGTCGGCGCTGTCGGGCGAGGCCGGGGCATAGCCGAGCTGCGCCATGCGCGCGCTGACGAGCTGCGAATATTGCGAGAACTCGAGCCCGCCGGCCAAGGCAGGATCGTCGGCCACGACCGCGAAGGTCTGGCCCTGCGGCGCGGGCAGCTGCGCGGAATAGCGGGTGACGTTGGAATTGAAGCCGGACGTGGCACAGGCGCCAAGAGTGGCCAGCATCAGCGGTACGGCAGCGGCCTTCATCAGGCGACGGGTCAATGGTGCATTCGCAATCATGGGCAGGTCCTGGATGGCAAGAGAGTGCAGCGCGCGGCCGCACCACCATGGGCCGTACCGTCGCTCAGTAGCACCGCTCTATCGCAAAAGCCATGAACCGCGATTGAATGGTGCGATTACAACTGTTTGCGTCAGTGCCGCAGGAGCCCGAGGGCTTCGTAGGTGCGCTTCAGGGTGGGCAATCCGCGCTCGCGCGCCTTGGCCGCACCCTTGGCGAGCACCGCCTCTATCGCCTCGCGATCCGTCAGCAGTTCGTTGAAGCGCGCCGAGATCGGGCTCAGCTTTTCCGCCAGCACTTCGCCGAGCGCCGGCTTGAAGCTGCCGAATCCCTGCCCGCCGAAGTCGCGCAGCACGCCCTCGACGGAAGCGTCGGTCAACGCGGCGTAGATGGTGACGAGGTTGAGCGCCTCGGGCCGGCCCTCGAGCCCGGCTTCCTCGCTCGGGAGCGGTTCGGGATCGGTCTTGGCCTTCTTGACCTTCTTCATGATGGTGTCGGCATCGTCGACCAAGTTGATCCGGCTCATGTCGCTGGGATCGGACTTCGACATCTTGGCGCTGCCGTCGCGCAGGCTCATGATCCGCGCGGCCTGCGGCGGGATGAAGGGATCGGGCAGGGTGAAGACCGGTTCGTCTTCCGGTGCAAAGTCGTTGTTGAACTTCTGCGCGATGTCGCGGGCGAGCTCGAGATGCTGTTTCTGGTCGTCGCCCACGGGCACATGGGTCGCCTGGTACAGCAGCACGTCGGCGGCCTGCAGCACGGGATAGGCGAACAGCGCGACCGACTGGCCTTCGCGGTTCTTGCCGGCCTTGTCCTTCCACTGCGTCATGCGGTTGAGCCAGCCCATGCGGGCGGTGCCGTTGAGCAGCCATTGCAGCTCGGCATGGGCAGGGACCTGCGCCTGGTTGAACAGCACCGAACGGTCCGGGTCGATCCCGCAGGCGACGAGTGCCGCGGCCATTTCCAGCGTAGCCTTTTTCAGCTCGGCCGGATCGTGCGGCATCGAGATCGCGTGCAAATCGGCGAGGAAGAACAGGCACTCGGAATCGGGACCCATTTCGTCCTGCATGCGCATCCAGTTGCGGATCGCCCCCAGGTAGTTGCCAAGGTGGAGATTGCCGGTGGGCTGGATGCCGGAAACGACGCGCATGACGAAAATCTACTCGCTTATTCGGAAAGATTGGGCGGGCCGGTCTCGGTCGAAACCGGGCGCTTGCGCCGTAGCTGGGCGATGAGGTCCTTGTCGAGGGCGCCGACGACGAAGGCGGTGCCGAAGAAGGCCCCCGCACCCAGCACGACCAGCGCGGTCAGCGACCAGATGCGGTGGTACCAGGCGCCGGTCCAGAACGGCTCCAGCGCGGGGGTGAGGAACCACAGCAGGGCCGCCATGACCGCGGTGGCGACGATCTGCCGCGCGATGCGGCCCGCCAACTTGCCGGTGAAGTGGAACCAGCCGCGAAGGTGCAGGATGGTCACCAGCGTCAGCACATTGAGCGTCGCGGTGATCGCCGTCGCGGCGGCGAGGCCGGTAATGCCGTAGCGCGGCACAACGTAGAAATTAAGCGCGATGTTGATGGCGAGCGCGCCTGCCGCGACCCATACCGGGGTGCGGGTGTCCTCGCGGCTGAAAAAGGCGGGCTGGAACACCTTGATCAGCACATAGGCCGGCAGGCCGCAGACCAGCGCGATGACGATGTTGCCCATCAGCGCGGTATCGTCGGCCGTCATCCGGCCGCCTTGGAAGATGCCCGTGGTGAAGGCCTCGGCGCAGATCGACAGCGCGACCGCGCAGGGCAGGCACAGCAGCATGGCGATCTCGACCGCGTTGGCCTGCAGCCGCTGCGCCTCGCCGGCATTGCCCGACTGGATGTGCCGCGCCAGCATCGGCAAGATCGCGGTTCCCAGCGCGATGCCGAAAATGCCGAGCGGCATCTGGTTCAGCCGGTCCGCCATCTTGAGCAGGGTCAGCGAGCCCTGCGGCAGGCTGGTGGCGAAGAAGGTGTCGACCAGCTGGCTGATCTGGTAGATCCCGGCGCCGAAGGTGGCGGGCAGCATCAGCATGCACAGCCGCTTTACCTCGGGCGTGAATTTGGGGAAGGTGACCTTGAGGTGGACCCCGGCCTTGCGGGTCGCCCACCACAGGTAGAACAGCTGCGCCAGCCCGGCCAGCGCCAGCGATACGGCCAGCGACCAGGCGACGATGGTGTCGTTACCGCTGTCGCCGCGCAGCTTCCACCCGGCGACGATCCCGCCGATCATGACGATGTTTAGCAGGACCGGGGCAAACGCGCCGGGCCCGAAGCGCGACCGGGCGTTGAGCAGGCCCGACAGCATCGCCACCAAGCTCACCAGTGCGAGATAGGGGAAGGTGATGCGGCTGAGATAGACCGACAGTTCGAACTTGCCCGGCAAGTCCTGGTATTCGCGCGCCAGCAGCCAGACGATGCCCGGCATGGCGATCATGCACAGCGCCGAAAAGCCCAGCAGCACCCATACGAAAACGCTGAGGACGTCGCCGGCAAAGGCGTCGGCCGCTTCCTCGCCCCCGCCTTCTTCGGCATGCAGCCGCCGCGTGTACATCGGCACGAAGGCGACGCTGAACGCCCCTTCGGCAAACAGCCGGCGGAAGGTGTTGGGCAGGGTGAAGGCAAGCTGCCACGCATCCGCTGCCAGTCCTGCGCCGAGCACGCGGGCCAGCAGCATGTCGCGCACGAAGCCGAACACCCGGCTGATCGCGGTCAGGCCCCCGATGGTGCCGACGTTGCGGACGAGGCTCATGGCCGGTGATTCCGTTCCCGAGTCCCGTTCGCCCTGAGCTTGTCGAAGGGCCCAAGCGCCGGGCTAATGTGCTTCGACAAGCTCAGCACGAACGGAAATCCACGTGAGGGCTCAGGCCTCGCCTGCCGGCGTGTCGAGCTGCTCGGCGGCCTGTTCGGCGGCCTTCTGCTGCAGGCGGGCCATGTAGAGCCCGTTGAAGTCGATCGGATCGAGCATCAGCGGCTGGAAGCCCAGGTCGCGGGTCGCGTCGGCGATGACGCGGCGGGCGAAGGGGAACAGGATGCGCGGCGCTTCGGCGTAGATGAACATGTGTGCCTGGTCGTCGGGCATGTTGCGGATGCCGACGAGGCCGGCATAGACCAGCTCGATCAGGTAGAGCGCGCCGCTGGCGACCTTGGCCTCGACATTGATCTTCAGTTCGACTTCCTGGACTTCCTCGTTCACGGCCTGCGCGCCGATGTTGAACTGGAGGTCGATCTGCGGCTGCTCGTTCCACTGGTACACGGCCGGCGCGTTCGGGTTCTCGACCGACAGGTCCTTGACATACTGGGTGATGAAGCCGGCGGTCGGGCGGGTGTCGGCGCCGTTGCCGCTGGAAACCGGGTCCATGCCCAGGTCGGTGAGGATGTCGCCTTCGTCGGCCATAGCGTGTTCTTTCGTCTGTCTCGAGGGTCGCGGGGCAAGTCTGCGCCCCGCGTTTCAGGGCGCGCGCCTAGCACCGCGCGTGGCGGGCTGCAACGCTGCTGGCAGCGGCGGCGCGCGATGCGGCGGGTCGTCGCATCCGGCGCCCCGCCGGGCCGTTGTGCATTTGTCAGGGGCACCTATGTATAGATAGTGCGTTAAGCACAGGACGAGCCCGGGAAAACGTGGTAACGATCCCGTGCGCAGAAAGGTTGTTCACACGTGATTTTCGAGATCGTCATCCTCGCCATGATCGCCGCGTTTCTCGGCATGCGGCTGTACTCGGTGCTGGGCCAGCGGGCCGAGCATGAAGAGGAGGTGATTCCGAATCGCTACGATGCGAACGAGAAGCAGGCCACGATCGATGCCCGTCCGCAGCCCGCGGCGCCGGTCATCGATCTGCCGCGCAACCCCAACCTCCACCCTTCGGTCGAGCAGGGCGTGCGCGCCATCGCCGCGGCCGACCGCCGGTTCGACCTGCTCTCGTTCCTCGAAGGCGCGAAAGGCGCCTATGCCATGGTGCTCGAAGCGTTCTGGCGGGGCGACAAGGAAACCCTGCGCGAGCTGTGCGACCTCGACGTGTACCAGAGCTTCGCCGGTGCGATCGACGCCCGCGAGGAACTGGGCCAGACGCTCGACAACAAGCTGATCCGGATCGAGGACGCGACCGTGCGCGATGCCGAACTCGATGGCCGCACGGCGCGGGTGACGGTGCTGTTCGTGTCCGACATCGCGGCGCTGACCCGCGACGCCGACGGCAACATGGTGGCAGGATCGCTCGACGATGCGATCGAGAGCCGCGATATCTGGACTTTCAAGCGCGACATCGACGCCGCCGGTCCCGACTGGATTCTCGACGAGACCGACGAAGGCTGATCGGCCGGGCGGGGAGGGATTGTCGATGCGTCGCTGGATAGCTCTCGTCGCGGCGCTGGCCCTACCGGCCTGTGCCATCGTTCCTGAAGCCAAGCCGCCGAGCGGCCTAGAGCAGCCGACGCCTTCGGTTTTCGAAAGCGCGCTGGCGGCAGGAGTTGCCGCGGGGCCATCCGTCGCCTCGCTCGGGATCGGGCAGGGCGATGCCGGCCCGGCGCTCGCCGCATTTATCGCGAGCTGCAACTGGCTCACCACCAAGGACGACCAGAGCGGCCTGACCGTGCCGGCCGACTGGCAGGGCCCGTGCGGTATGGCGCGGACATGGCCGGCGACGCGGGCGGCGGAATTTTTCAACCAGGCTTTCGAGACCGCGCGTGTCGGTGACGGGACGGCTTTTGCCACCGGCTATTACGAGCCCGAGATCGAGGGCAGCCGCACCAGACGTCCCGGATATGACGTGCCAGTTTACCGCGTGCCCGACGATCTGGTGCGCGGCTGGCCCGCCAGCGTGCCCGAAAGCGAGCGGACGGGACGCGCGCCGCTCGGCCGCTACGACGCCAGCGGCCAGTTCGTTCCCTACTTCACCCGCGCCGAGATCGAGGACGGGGCGCTTGCGGGCAAGGGGCTCGAAATCGCCTGGGCGAAAGACGGCATCGAGATGTTCTTTCTCCAGATCCAGGGCTCCGGTCTGCTGCGCCAGCCCGACGGATCGGTGATGCGGATCGGCTATGCCGGGCAGAACGGGCACAGCTACACCGGCATCGGCGGGGTGATGCGCGAACGCGGTCTGCTGGGCGAAGGGCCGGGCAAGTATCCGGGCAGCATGCAGGGTATCGTGCGCTACCTGCGCGAGAACCCCGAAGATGGCCGCGCGCTGATGCGGCTCAACCAAAGCTGGATCTTCTTCCGCGAACTCACCACCGACGGGCCGCTCGGGTCGCTCGGTATCCCGGTTCGGCGCGGCGACAGCGTGGCGATAGACCCCAAATTCGTGCCCTATGGCGCGCCGGTCTGGCTCGATCTCGACCGCAACGTGGCCGACGGGCTGTGGGTGGCGCAGGACACGGGCGGCGCGATCAAGGGTGCCAACCGCTTCGACACCTTCTGGGGCAATGGCGGCGACAGCGCCGAAGTCGCCGGGGGGATGAGCGGGCGCGGGCAGGCCCTGACCCCCCTGCCCAAGGGCGTCGTGGCGAGGTTGCAGGCCGCTACCCGGCGATGACCCATCCGCGGGGGCTGAGCGAGGAAGAAGCAGCGGTCTGGGAAAAGGTCGCAGCGACTGTGGTTCCGTTGCATCCCGCCCGTAAGCCTACGAAGGCATCGGTGCGCGCAGTGACCACGCCAGTCGCTCCGCAAACAACAAAACCGGCACCGGCACGTCGGACGTCGCAGCCCGGCAAATCCCATTCGTCTCCCGAACCCCTCCCTCCCTCGGCCCGCCGTGTGCCCGCGCCGGGCAACCTCGATTCGCATTGGGATCGCCGGCTAAAGGGGGGCGACATAACGCCCGATCTTGCGCTCGACCTTCATGACCACGGAATGGATGCGGCCTACACGCGGCTCATGGGCGGGATGCAGCAGGCACGCAGCATGGGTGCGCGGGTCGTGCTGGTGGTGA
>FWWL01001394.1_pt1 | contig 58096 bp, 51 predicted proteins | sample 2228331 | NCBI WGS metagenome assembly FWWL01 (sample SAMEA103939775, study PRJEB20133) | metagenome
GGAATCAACTCTTCCGGTGTAATCGACAAAATCAAATTCAAGCGATGTCATCCAATCGGGCGGGACTGGTATAACTCCCTTTGTGTTAACAAGCTTATTTTGATTTGCATCCCATTTTACAACATAAATTTTTCCAGTTTGATTATAAGTCTGAACATTGGCATTGTTATGGCACTCGGAGCATTGACGAGTTGAATCTTTTGGCATTATAACATGAGCTCTGTAAGGGGCAATTGTAACAAAAGATTTTCCTTGATAAGTCAACGCCATCACTGTTCCAGAATAAACTTTGCCCTCAGGCATTCGCCTGACCAATAGCAAGAAATCACGAAGTATACCATACGGTCTCTTTATCTTTGCCTGGATTTCACTTTCAAAGTGACAGTTATAGCAAGTTATCACAGTTTTTGCATGGCAAGCGGTGCAATGAACTTTTTGAAGATGGATAGAATGGGCGGGGTATTCGGGGAGACTTGAGTGACAAGTTTCGCATTTAACCTCGGTGGCACCCGGATCAAGCCAAGAAGCATAAGCATTTCCATCACCATGCATCTCTTTTTTAGTATGGCATGTCATACATTTAAATCCTTTTGCAAAATGGACATCGACACCCGAATATAATGTCTTTTCATTTTTCTGCCTGCTATGGCATTTCAAACAGATATCGTCAGGAACCGTTGTGCCTTGTGTAAAGTTATGGCAATCAGCACAGTCAGGCGTATAAGTTGCTGGATCGATCGGCGTTCCATCTGCTTTTGTGCCGGGATGACATTTTAAACAATTGACATTTTCAACCGGGATTTGAGTAATAAGTTCAAAGCCACCGTTCTCAGCCTTATACCAAGTGCGCTTCCCTTCCCTTGTTTTGTGCAGGCTCGTCGGAAAGTTTGTTGGATCCTGAGCGAATAGAAACGACGCAATGAATAAAGCTATAAATGCCCAAATTAATAATCGAACCGACCTCATGGCGCCTATCTCCAGGTTTGTTTTTGTTTGTTTTTAATTTTGCTTTTTGCTTCAGATGCTCTTTAGTTTACGGTTGACATCATCTTTTTTCTATGTAAGATTGCTTCAGCCACGAGGTCAACAAGACCTTTAACTTGAACATTTAAATTGTAATAATTATTCAGATCGTTTAACTGCAATTTACAATTCTCACATGCAGCGGCGACAACTTTAGCTCCGGTTTTTTTAATTTGCTCCGTTTTAGGTTTTCCTGCTTTCATCCTTTTTTCATAATATTCAGGTAATGCCACAAGTCCTCCGCCGCCACCACAACAATAATTTTCAATACCATGAGGATTCATCTCGCGGAAATCTTTTACAACCGCATTAAGAATAATTCTCGGCTCTTTAAATATTCCGCCAGTTCTTGCAAGGTTGCAAGAGTCATGATAAGTCACTGGTTCAGTATGCACATCAGGGTTCACCTGCAAAATTCCCTTTTGAATATATTCAGCTAAAACCTCAACGATGCTTCTTATCCTAAATGGGAAAGTCTCCCCAAACCAATTAGGCGCATCCCAAACTAATGCAGCGCAGGCATGTCCGCATTCTGCGATAACAACTTCTTTAACTTTCAATCTCTTTGCTTCATCAATGATTCTCTTTGCAATTTTCTTAGCCCTTTCGACATCTCCAAGGAAAACGCCATAATTCGCAGCCTCATATAAGCTCAAAGTCCAATCTTCTTTAACTTCATTGAATATGATTGCAGGTGGTAATATCGTATGAGCTCCAGCCAAAGCAACATATAAAATTTTTGCACCTTCTTTTTCAACAGGTATTCTTGCCTCAGGGTTGCCAGTTATTTCTTGCAGTTCCTTTTCAAGTTCAGAAATCTGGCTTAAAAATATCTCCTTAAATATCTCCGGGTTTTCCCCTTTTGCTATGGCAGAGTCAGCTAACATAACAAGTATCTCAGGGGCTTTACCTATAGAAGTTGCTATAGATCTTATAGTTCTCATAACCAACGGCGTATCGACGCCAAGCGGGCAATTGAAAGTACATCTTCTGCAAAGAGTGCATTCCGAGAAAGCCATTTCAATGAGTTTATCCAAAATATTTTCGTCAAGTTCAATTGCGTTTACAAGTTTAGGAAAAACTTTTCCAAAGAAATTATATTTTCTCCTATAAATCTTTCTTACCTGTTCCGCTCTATAAGCAGGGACATGTTCAATTCTTGGTTCAGCGACATAATAATGGCAACTTTCAGCACAAACACCGCACCTGGCGCAAACCTCAAGCGCAGATTTTAAAGGTTGATTTAGTTGTTTTTCCAATGTTTCAAGAGCCTTCCGAAGTATTTCATTATTTGCCATAGCTTGCCTCCGCATATTTATGAACTATACCTCTTCGACCAAGATGTTTGCCAAAGAAAAATCTAGAAAAGAAAAAGTATAAACAATGCCTTATTTTACCAAGTGGAGCATAAAATAACATTAAACCAGAAGAAAAATACATTGGCGCAATATATCTATCGTTGACCAAGCTTAAAGAAACAAATCCCAAGAAAATGGAAACAAGCAAAACAGAGATATAATCATCGATCGTGCTTATCAATCTCAAATTTCTTTCAAAAAATCTGGCAACAAGACCAGCAAAACCCATCACCGCTCCTAACCCAGTTACAAGTGCAAAAATCAAAGATAAATTTTCATCAAATTTGATAAACAAACCAAAAATTAGCACAAAAAGACCAATGAAAATTCCAAGATGAAACACAACTCCTCTCAGATAAGCAATCCAATGTCTTCTGGTGCTTTCCTTTACCCAAGGTAACATCCCAATTGTAAACGAATAAATAATTCCAACAGTTTGTGAACCTTTCGGTCTTGCTTTATCAACCGGGAATCCTAATTTCTTTGTAACATACCAATGGTAGAACAAGCCCAGGACGAAAAATATTAGTCCAGCGATTGCAAATAAACGTAATATCTCGAGCATTTTTTATCATCACTTTATTTTTCTAATCAAGAATTTATACTCTTTACCTTGTTGTTCAATGGATATTAACTCTTGTCCGCTCGCCTTTGCCCAAGCTGGGACATCAGCCATAACTCCCGGGTCGGTTGCCACACCTTCTATTACTGCACCTATAGGCAAGTCTTTTATCGCCTGAGATAACTTAACTATAGGCAATGGACAAAGCAATCCTTTGAGGTCAAGTACAAGATCGACTTTAATTTGCTCACTCATAATTTCTGTTCCTTTTTTATTTTAAATAAACAATGTTATTTTTGAGTTTCTCGCTTCTTCAAGGAAAGATGCAACTCCAACAGGCGCGGAAACTTGAGAAATTAAATTATCTTGAGATATTTCCATAACTTCCATACTCATTTGGCACGGAACAAGTTTAACGCCAAGTTGAATCGCTATATCACGCAATTGCTCTAATAAAGCTACATTTTTAGCTTTCATCATCTTCTTAAACATCCATCTTCCAATTCCACCAAAATTCATCTTGCTTGGACCTACCCCACCAATGTCCTTTAACATAAATCCGAGCATCTTCCCGAAAAAGCTTTTTCCTGTTCTTTCTGATTTTTTTATCGCTTGCAATCCCCAAAATGTGAAAAACATTGTCACCTCCATTCCCGAGGCCGCTGCTCCCGTTGCAATTATGAACGCAGCCATCAATTTGTCCATATCTCCGCTAAAAACCACCATTGAAAGTTTATTTTGCTCCATGGTTAAAGTTTTTTAGTTTTAAATATGTTCACTTTTAACGATGTATCTCTTTAAAAGTTCTTTAAGCTCATCACAACTTCTAATTGAATTATAAACTGGACATTTGCGACATTCATTCGTAGCACATTCTCCTTCTAAATATTCTTTATTCAGCCAGCATGGTTTTTCATAATCAAAATACGATGGACATTTAACCCTTATCTCCGTTGGACAACCTTTTATTTCCCAACATGGGATTAAAGCCAATAAACGTTTTATACCAGCAATGCTTATCTTTTTCTCAGCAATTGTTCTCTTGATACATTCAATCCTTTCCATATCATATTCGCTAAATAGCCTGTGTCCGCTCTCCTTTCTATACGGTATAATTAAACCTTCCCTTTCATATACTCGAATTATGTGCTCTGAAATTCCAAGTTTTTGTGCAACGACTCCAATCGTAAAGACAGGCTCATTTTTATCGATTGGCTTCATAACTTAACTTTTTAATTTCAGAAAATCTATATCTGTAGTTATAAATTTACAAAATGTGTGCCAGTTAAAATACTATTGTAAATCAATCGAAATATCTCTTGCTTTAACCCCATTCTCTGTGAAAAAATAAGACTTACTCTTTTTTTATGTGGATTTCTTAGACAAAAATAAAAAAGCCCGGGAAAACCCCGGGCTTTGAATACAACGAAAACTAAGGAGATTTACTTAATCAATAGCATCTTGTTTTTCAAAATCTTATTACCAGCCTTCAAAACATAGAAATAAGTCCCGGAGGCATAATTGCTACCGTCAAACTGAACGATATAATGACCCGCTCTCTTAAATTCATCGACAAGCGTCACAACCTTTTGACCAAGTATATTGTAAACGACAAGTTCTACATGCACATCTTCAGGCACGCCAAACTTAATCGTCGTCACCGGGTTAAATGGATTTGGATAATTTTGGCTTAGATAATAATCCATTGGAAGTCCATCCTCAGCCAATTCGACAGCGGTTGGCTTGGAGAGATTCAACCTATAGGCAGTTGATTTTACAGTCGGGGATTTCTTATCAGTGACCTCAACTCTCCAATACAGCACAAGGGTTGTGTCGCCAGATGGGAACAATGGGAATAATTCAGCCCCCTTTACATACTTCACAGTATCAACCAAAGTGTCAACCATTACAGTGCTCGTCGAAGTGAAGTTTTTATCCTTTGCAAGTTTGAAAATATAAATCAACGAATCCGGCGGTATATTACCATCAGATGCTTTTGACCATACAAATTTAACAGTATCGGTTGAAAGTATATGCACAAAAGCGCTATCAGCAGGAGAAATCAAAGTTGAAGCTGTTGGAGGCAAGTTAACAGTTATGAAATCTTCACTATAATATCTTGGCGAAATTTGATATCCACCTGTGACTATTGTTGTGCCAGCTGTATATTGAGTTGCAATTCCAATTATGCTGACAGGATATTGTGGCTCAGGCTGACCATCGATATCGGTATCACGATCAATTCTAACGGTCAAAGTTTCAGTCTTAGCATATGAGGTAAAAACCATATTAGCATCCGCGTTTGCGGACGGCCATGCTGGTGAAGTAGAAGATTTCCAGAGCGAATCAAGGCGTATAAGTTGAGCTTCATATTGTTCGAAGTTTGCAAGGAATTCGGCGACTGTTAACTTCTTCGGGGTCGGCAATGGATATCCAGTATCGATAACCCTTATTGTTGTTGAATCTTTTGTCAAAGGTTCTATTTGAGTTAATCCTCTATACTGGCTAATTTTACCAACAGCCATAATATAATCACCAGGATTAAAGCTTAAGGCTACACCGGATACGTAAACAAGAATCGCACCAGAGTTATCGTAGATGTAATATGAAGTGTTGGAAGGCAGAGTATAATTTGGGCTAAACACAGTTCCAAGGACTAACAATGTATCACCCGTAACTTTATAATCAGGTATAAAATCTCCATTTTCATCTTTCCTTGCTTCCGCGATAGAGACAAATTTCACGGCTTTACCAGAACCTAACACAACGATTGTATCTGGAGCGGTTAGTGTGTATGAGTTCGGTCCGTTTGGCGGAGCAATAAAGTAAATATGCTCGCTGGTGTTTTCGAAGAAAATTATATTACCAACAACATCGACGGTCAAATCAGCAGCTGAGCTAATTGCGCCAAGTGGCGGGTTAAATATTCTCTCATAACTTGGTGTTGAGGAATTCAAATTCCATACCCTCCAAACTCCATTTATACTTCCAGCGGGCGACTCACGAATGGAAATAAATAATTGACCATTGTGATATGCTATCCCAGCTATGTTTGCAGATGAACCCCAATATATTGACCACACGGTATCAGCCCTTGTTACTCGACTCTTTCCATAGATTATATATTTCTCCGTCCAACTTGGATTTAAACCAAAAGTACCTGTTCCTTTCTTTAGATTTACATACATAACAGAGTCATTTATAACGACCAAGTCATTAACATAAAGACTGTCAGGCAAAAATACAGCAATTGTATCCAATGGGACATCAAGCGTGTCTTTGGTTCCGAGCCTTGCTACAAGAATGTTGTATTGGTCACCATTCGCAATATAAAGTTTGAAGTCATCGCCAGTTCCAACTGCTGCTAATCCTTTGGGTCTACCGGAAAAGTTAACTACTTTTTTCAAACTCCCATCTCTTGGGTCATACCTATAAACTCCATCTCCAGTTGCTGTCCTTGACACATACACTCTTCCGAGATAGTCAATTGTAGCGTGAAAAACATTATTTGTTCCCAAAACATCCTTTGTCGAAAGAATCAAAGGTTTTCCATCATCCCCTGCTGGTGTACCATCCGCTCTATAACGTATGATTCCATTTCCAATCGGTCCACCTGAATTTCCAGCATAAATGAAACCAAAATCCCTGCTTTTCGGATCGCGGTTTATATCGACACCGCGCGTGTAAATGTTCAATCCTTTATCACCGGTGCTATCGTCATAATACATCGTCCATGCGGAGTATCCTCCAAATTGTTCTGCTTTAATCTCGATAACCATTCTCCAACCAACTTGAACTACGCTTCCGTCATCCATCGTGCCATCCCAGTATACAGAGTGTTCTCCCATTCTCAAATTGTAAAGTTCAAAGGTCTTTGCATGAGCTGGGTTAGCATCGTGATAAATTTTAACGGTAACCTTGCTTGCAGAATCATTCAGCGTAAACCATATCCTCGCACCCGTATAATCATCAAACCTCCCATCGAAAGGCTCTTTCCCCCATGGCTGAGTTACCTTAACATTGCTTGGGTAAACATCTGAGAACGCAAGATAAAAAGGGATAAACGATATAAGGACTGCTAAAATAGTTAACTTACGCCACATGGCTCTTCCTCCTGATTTTGTTTATGTTCAATATAAGGTTAATAAATTTCGTTTTAAAAGTCAACAAAAAATTAAGCAAAACTCAGGATTCAAAAAATTCACATTTTCTCGGGTGCAGATATTTTCAGGATTTTTAGTCCATTTGCAATAACGATTTTAGCGGCAAGACATAAAGAAAGACGCGCTAAAGATAATTCCTTATCCGAACCCACAACCCTATGCCTGTGATAAAATCTATGGAATGCCTCTGCGACATCGTTAAGATAATTTATAATTTTCAAGGGCTCTAAACTCAAATAAGCCAATTCAACTACCTCAGGAAATTCGCCCAACAACTTTGCGAGATCAACTTCTTCTTCCTCATTCAATAAATCATAATTCACTTTATCAAAATTTTCTATCTCAACTCCAGAATCCTTTGCAAACCTTAAAATGCTGGCTATTCTAGCATGTGCATATTGAAGATAATAAACAGGATTTTCCTCTGTTTGGGTTTTCGCAAGATTCAAATCAAAATTTAAATGCGCATCCCTACTTCTATTTAAAAAGAAAAACCTTACGACATCAGGTCCAACTTCATCTATTAGTTCATCAAGCGTGATATAATTCGCCTTTCTTGTTGACATCTTAACAACCTTACCATCTCTAACGACAGTTACAAACTGATAAATCAAAACTTTAACTTTAGAAACATCATACCCAAGGACTTCAAGGGCTCTCAAAACATCAGGATATTCAGCTATATGATCTGCACCGAAGACATCGACGATTAAGTCAAATCCTCTTCTAAATTTTTCAATATGGTATGCTATATCAGGTAATCTATAGGTTGGTTCACCCGTGCTTTTGACTAAAACTTTATCCTGTTCTCCGCCCACTTTTGTAACACCAAACCATTTAGCGCCATCTTTTTCATAAACAAAACCTCTTTTTTCAAGTTCATTGACCACATCCCATATCTTTTCCTTGTAAAGCCAATCCTCGTTATAGTAAACATCGAACTCGATTTGTAATCTTTTTAAAGTTCTTTTTATATCATCAAAGATAACCGATTCAGCTTTCTCTTTGAAAATCTTCAAATCCGTTTCATTTTTTAAACTGTCCCCATATTCATCGATTAGCATCTTTGCGATGTCTTTTATATATTCGCCTTGATAATATTCATCTGGATATTCGATCTTTTCCCCAAGTAATTCAAGATAACGAAGGCGCACAGAGTCTGCGAGTATCTTCATTTGTCTTCCAGCGTTGTTGAAATAATATTCGCGCGTCACATCAAAACCAACCCATTCAAGGATATTTGCAACCGTATCACCCAAAACAGCGTTTCTACCGTGACCAACTGTGAGTGGACCCGTTGGATTAGCACTTACAAATTCAACATTAGCTTTTTTCCCCGCGCCAATGTTGAGCTTTCCAAAATTTTCACCTTGATTTAAAATCTCCAGAATTCGCTGGATATAGAACTTTGGGGAAAAGGTAAAATTTATAAACCCTGGACCTGCAACCTCGACTTTTTCAACAAGCCCAGTTTCAAATTCAAGATTTGAAACTATCTCATTTGCTATCTCCCTTGGATTTCTACCAAGTTTTTTACTAATTAGCATTGCAATGTTCGTAGCAAGATCTCCAAACTCTTTATTCTTTGGCTTATCAAAAACAAGTTGAATCCCATCAAGTTGGACTCCCATTTTTTTCAGCGCATTCTCAACTTTCTCCTTCAGATATTCCTTCGGTGATGGAAGCATCTTCCCGGTTCGTTTTCTTTTTTGTTTTTCTTTTCGACTTAACTTTATCCTCAGTTATATATTCAAATTTAGCATCTCCCCAAAACCTTTCAAGCCCATAAAACTCTCGGGCTTGTTTCAGAAAGGCATGAACGACAACATCCACATAATCAATCAAAACCCAAATCAAATTAGTATAACCTTCCACATGCCAAGCCTTGATTCCCTTCTTTTCAAGTTCTTCAACTATATGATCTACTATCGCCTTAAGTTGAACCGATGATTCAGCGGAACAAATCACAAAGAAATCCGTGATTGACGTAAGTTTTCTAACATCCATTATAACCACATCTTCTGCCTTTTTTTCAAGCGCAAGCTGAGCAGCCTTTTTAGCAAGTGTCTTGGGTCTCAAAACTCATCCCCAAATTTGTTTTTAAATGGTTTCAAAGTGATATAATCTTTGCCAATTACAACTGTGAACTCATTATAATAACTCGATTTCGAACTTACAATTCGACTCTCATCTATCCCAAGTTCCCTTGCGATGGACTTCGCTACGTCGGGCTTTCCTATATGATCAATGATGAAACTTTGATTTACCGTAGTCTCATAGTCACCATAATCAATTACGTCAAAACCTTTTACCCTCAAATATTGAGTCACTTGAAAAGCCACATCCTCTACTCCGCAGCCGTTTAAAACATTAATTTGAAAATTCTGATTTTGGTTTCGAATATCGTCGTTTTCGCTTGAAAATTTATTATTCAAATTTAAAATCTTCAAAACACCAAAAGCAATAAGCCCCACAGCGATTAATCCAGTAATTATAAACAGCGCTACGCTTTTTATGTTCCGTTTCTTCATTGCTCGGGTAGAAAAGTCAAAAGTTTTGTTTTTTCATTTTTTATTTTGCCTATGTCCACCTCGATCCTCAGATACTCGCCTTTCAGATAAAGTTTTGTTTGGCTATCGTAAAACCTGCTCATAATTTGTCCAGATGGTCCCGCTGGTATAATTGAATATAAAAAATTTTCAGAAAAATCAACAATTTGTCTCATCGAAGGTCCAAGAACGCAATCAAAAGGTTTTAGCATACTAAAACCAGCGTTATTCACTGTCGTTCCAGCTCCGCCGATTTCAAAAGGTCCAAGGTTAAAGATTTTGTCAAACGGACTCTTTAATCCAAGTGGATGAATTAATCTCAACCTATGCACCCTTCCCCAATACCAGTTTGAGATGTCGTCCCCAAGACTATTTTTCAAATTAAAAATTGATTCGATAAAACTTTTTCTTATCACCTCATACATATCTTCCCTTTTATCAACGGTTCTAACATCATCAAACCATAAAGTATCGCCATCAACGATCAACTGTTTTAAAATCCTCATAGGAATGCCTGAGTAAAATATGAACCTCTTATAAAGTTCTTGACCTAATTCATCTTCAAAAGTATTTTTCATTAAAGATATGAGAAAGGAGCTAAAAATGGTCCCTGCGATATCGTCACGGGAAAAGTTGAAGTTCCAATTTTTCAAGTATTGAAGCCCTTCGCTTACAAGATGTTCTTTGATCTCAGTATTTTCAAAAGCCTTAATTATATACGATGTAACTTCTTTCGCATAATGCGAAAAATAATCAAATTGCAATTTTTTAAAATCATCAACAGAAAATTTTTCTTTTGATGTTAACATCTCATTTATCCTCATAGCTCTCGATTCCGGTTCCCAAATGTAGCTTATATAGTATGGGTAATTATCACCGACAACTTTATTATTTGCGGTTGCGATATATTGTTCGGGCGGATTAAAGACATTCGGCTGTTCGTTGAATGGAACAAAACCAATCCAATCAAATTCGTCGATCTCGCCCGGATTTAAAAGCAATGGGTTCAAATTTTTTCTGATTGGGATTTTACCAGCACAATAATATCCAATATTTCCAGAAATATCTGCGTAAACAAAATTTTGTGCGGGCACGGCAAAAAATTTTAATCCTTCCTTGAAATCATCCCAACTTTTAGCGTGAGCAATTTTATAAAAAGCAAGTATCTCATCTGAAATTAAATTTCCCGTCCATTGCATTGAAACAGCTTGAGAGGTGATAAATTTTGCATCAGGTTTTGGAATGTATTCAGTAAAACCGAACTCGTAAACATCACTTATTATCGGACCCCGATGCGTTGATAAAACTTTAAACTTATATTCTCCCTTGCCTTTAACTTTTATAGTCTCTTCACGCTCTTTAAGATCGAACCATTTTCCATTATAAAGATATTTTGTCCTTGATGAATCAAGTTTTTCAACATAAAAATCGGTATCATCAAGCATAACATTTGTTAATCCCCAAGCGATGTAATTATTCCTGCCGATAACTATACCCGGCGTCCCTGGTATACAAACACCGACCATATCCATTGTTCCATCGTTTAAATGCACCTGGTACCAAATCGAAGGCAAAGAGAATGGAAGATGCGGATCATTTGCGAGCAAAGGTTTACCTGTGATTGATTTTTCGCCAGAGACGACCCATGAATTGCTCCCCAATCCCTCAGATGGCAAACCAAAAATTTCTTTAAACTTTATATTTGCTTCAACGAATTTACTTGTCGACGGGATATATTTCTTAATTATAAGAGGGGCGGTTTCGGGATATTTAGGGATCAATTTTTTAAATTTTTCCTCACCAACTCTTGATAGAATTTCTGAAAACACAGGCTCCGCCCACCACGAGAAATTTAATTGCCATGCCATTAACCTTGAAATAAGAAGGCAATCGCTTATCATCCACTCCTCAGGTTCATATCTTAAAAGTTCAAACTCAATCGGATATTTACCCTTATGAGTCCGTATAAAATAGTTAACTCCGTCGGAATACGACCTCAAAATTTCAATTGATTTTTCGCTTAAATATCTCTGCATCCTTTGAGCGATATCAGTAAGTCCAAGGGTTCTAAAAAGTTTATCGATAGCTATCGTTTCTGTCCCAAAAATTTCGGACAATCTTCCACTCGCAATTCTTCTTGACAAATCCATTTGCCATAACCTATCTTGTGCGGTGACATATCCAAGAGCAAAATAGAGATCATGTTCGTTCTTTGCGAAAATATGCGGGATTCCATTTTCATCCCTATAAATATAGACAGTGTCAATTAACATTTCTGACTTTATTTCTCCTTCAAGTTGTGGGTGTGACTTCGCTATAAATCTGTATGACAAAACTATGATCGCTATTAAAAGAACAATTAAAATCAACGAAAAACCGGCGATAAACTTTGTAAATTTTGACATATGGTTTCTGGGAAAACTTTATTATGAAAGCATTGCTTTTCTTTTACTAAATTAACAAAATCGTTAAAACATTTCAAAATGCTTAACTTTCGAAACTTTGGAATTTTTACTTCTACTGGCTATATTTTTAAGTGCATTAAAAATTAAAACCACTCCTATTATGGATATCAAAGGAAAAACAGTCCTAATTCTTGGAGCTTGGGGGCTTGTTGGCTCTGCGGTAACCCGTAAAATTATCCAAGAAAAGCCAAAAAATGTAATAATCGCCTCTCTCAAACAGTGGGAGGCTGAAGAAGCGGTAGAGGCATTGCGAAAGGAATTTCCGGAACTTGGACCGGACTTTTTCATCCCTTGGTGGGGCAATATTTTCGTCAGGGAACAATTCAAAGATATGGACAGGGAAGAAATTTTATCAAATCCTGAATATCGCAGAATTTTAATTAACGACATACTTGGTGAATTAACAGATGATATTTTAAAGGAATCCGCACTTTACAAATTGCTTAAACAGTTTTCTCCTGAGATCGTGATCGATTGTGTAAACACTGCAACTGCGATAGCGTATCAAGACATCTTCACAATAAGCCTTGATGTATTGAATGCGATCGACAGAGCAAAAGCAAATGGAAAAGCCACAGAGGGGTTATTCGAGTTAACGGAAAGATTACTTGCAACTTTATATGTTCCACAATTGATTAGACATGTGCAGATACTTTACCGATCGATGCAAGAGGTCGGCACTAAAATCTATGTCAAAATAGGGACAAGTGGAACTGGTGGAATGGGGTTAAACATCCCGTACACTCACAGCGAGGAGAGACCCTCAAAAGTTTTATTAAGCAAATCAGCGGTTGCGGGCGCCCACACTTTGCTTTTGTTTCTCATGGGTAGAACACCAGATGCACCTATAACGAAAGAAATAAAACCAACTGCAGCGATTGCATGGAAGAAAATTGGATATGGAGAAATACTTGTCCGCGGCAAACCGATCGAATTGCTCGATTGCCCACCGGAGAAGGCATTTAAGTTAAATGGAGCGATCGAACTAAAAATTGCGGAAAACAATTTTGAAAAACTCAACGAAACACTTCGCTCAGTCTTCATTGATACTGGCGAAAATGGACTCTTTTCAAGAGCGGAGTTTGAAACGCTCTCAACCCCCGGGCAGATGGAATACGTCACGCCTGAAGAAATAGCTGAAACCGTAATCTTTGAAATCAAAGGTGGAAACACAGGACATGATATAATCAATGCCCTGGATCATGCGACGCTTGAACCAACATATAGAGCTGGATTTTTGACTCAGACAGCATTAAAACAAATGAGAGAACTTGAAAAGCAATATGGGGTCGAGAGCATAGCATTTGAATTGCTTGGACCACCGAGATTGTCGAAGCTTCTTTATGAGGCGCACCTTTTAAAACTTGCCTATGGTAGCATGGAAAATGTCGTAAAGCAAGATCCTAAAGATATGAGTGAAAAATGTGTGGAGCTGATCAAAAATAACAAAAAATTGAGAGCGCAGATCATTTCAATTGGAATTCCAATCCTGATGCCAGATGGCAAAACTCTAATCCGTGGACATAAAATTAAAATTCCACCCTACCGCGGAGAAAATAGAATCGAAATTACGCCCGAAAGAATTAATCAATGGGCTTACGACGGTTGGGTTGATTTGAGAGTTGAAAATATGGAGATATGGAAAAAGAGATTTTTACAGATAATGAAAGAAGTTGAAACGATTCCACCAACAGACACAAGTTCAAGGTTTGTGAGAACGAGGGAATATTGGGAAGATTTTAAAACAATTAACGAAGGTAAAATTGCCGGATGGATACTTGACCGCGAAGAGCGTGGAATGAGAATGAAAGCGTAGGAGAAACGAGAAGATTTGAAATTGTGTTTTTAATTTTAGACCGAAAACAAATACGGAGGTGCGATATGATTCGAGAAATTATTTTTTGGGATGTCGATACTCAATACGATTTTATGATGAAAGATGGGAAACTTTACGTCCCAAACGCTGAGGAGATTATCCCAAATTTGAAAAAGCTTTATGATTATGCAAGGAAAAATGAGATCCAAATCATGGGCTCTGCCGATTATCACACTCTTCAAGATGAGGAAATTTCAGACAATCCCGATTATTTAAATACATTTCCTCCGCACTGTTTACAAGATACGCCCGGATGGGAAAGGATTGAAGAAACAAAACCACTGAATCCACTTTGGATTGATAGCAAAGAATATCCTAAGGAAGACCTCGAGAGGATGGTTAAAGAGCATACCGGCGAGATAATCTTTAGAAAACAAAAATTCGATGTGTTTTCAAATCCAAATGTTGACACAGTCCTTGAGATAATAAATCCGAAAGAGATAGTTGTGTTTGGTGTTGCACTTGATGTTTGCGATGCGTATGCAATTGAGGGATTTTTGAAGAGAGGAAGATATAAAATTTATCTCGTCGAAGACGCAGCAAAACCAATTTATGAGGATAGAGGAAGGCAACTGATTGAGAAATGGCGCGGAGAAGGTGTTGAAATTGTGAAAACAGACGATATCGTTGAGAAAAACATCTTGCTTAGCAAGTTCATTTCAGAAAAATAACATTCCTCTTTCTTTGGGGAGCTTTGCGCTCCCCATGTTTTTGTTTTTAAACTTGTAAAATTTTAACTTTATTCCGTTAATAAAAAATTTATTTTTGATAAATGTACGAATACGCAGGCGTAATTCATGTTCATTCCATTTATTCAGATGGAACCGGAACAATTCCCGAAATAGCCAAATCAGCGAGCGAGCTTAATCTCGACTTCGTAATGATGACCGACCACAATACATTAAAACCAAAACTTGATGGCTATGAGGGCTGGTACGATGATACTATGCTTATAATTGGTTACGAACTTAATGACCCAAACGATAAAAACCATTACCTGATTTTCAGAGTTGACGAGGTTCTTTACCCCAACAACTCCGCAAAAGAATATGTGAAGAAAGTAAAGGAATTAAATGGCATAGGAATAATAGCACATCCGGATGAGAGAAGAAATAGTTTTGAAGAGTATCCACCATATCCATGGAACGAATGGGATACCGATGAATTCACTGGAATCGAGATTTGGAACCATATGTCGGAGTGGGTCGAAGGCTTAACTCAAGAAAATAAATTTCGGCGATTTATTCATCCGTTAAAATCGCTTGAAGGTCCATATGAAGAGACATTAAAGCGTTGGGATGAGATAGCCAAGAAAAGAAGAGTTGTGGGGATCGGAGGGGTTGACGCGCACGGGCATAAATATAAGATATGGCAACTTTTTGAGGTTGAGGTTTTCCCCTACAAGGTTATGTTCAGAGGAATTAGAACACATGTGCTACTCGATGAGCCAATAGATAAAACGAAAAAGGAAAACTTTGAGATTTACAAGCAAAAAATTTTTTCAGCGATAGAAAACGCGCGATGCTTTGTCACCTACGCTTACTTTGCTGACCCCAAAGGATTTAGATTTTTTGCAGAGAAGAACGATAAAATTTTTCATATGGGGGATTACATAGAACTTGACGATTCTACAATAAAATTAAGGGCTATTTTACCCAAGAACGCAGATATAAAACTGCTGAAAAATGGAGAAATTGTAACTCGAACTTATGGGAGCGAATTAACCTATGAAGTTGGGGACACAGGTGCTTACAGAGTTGAGGCTTACTACAACGATAAACCTTGGATTTTCTCGAATCATATTAGAATCGGAAAGAAAGGAGTGATTTAAAAGTGTGCGGTATATTTGGAATATACGGGCATCCTCAATCTGCTTTGATGACATACTACGGTCTTTATGCACTTCAACACAGGGGTCAGGAGTCGACGGGAATTGTCACATGTGAGAAAGATGAAATAACTGGAAAAACAAAGTTTCACTTTCACAAAGGGATTGGTTTAGTAGCGGATGTTTTCAAAGATGAAAAAATTATAAATGAATATCTAAAAGGAAAATCCGCAATTGGGCATAATCGTTACTCTACCACTGGTTCATCAAGCAAATCAAACATCCAACCGTTCGTCGTTCATTACAAAAATGGGAATCTTGCAATCGCTCACAACGGCAATCTAACGAACACCCGTTACCTACGGAATAAACTCCAATCGGAAGGAACAATTTTCCAATCCTCGACAGATACAGAGATAATTTTGCATTTGATCGCAAAAAGTCAAAAAAATGATCAAATCGAACAGATAAAAGATGCATTAAACCAAATCGAAGGGGCTTATTCACTTGTCATTTTAACTGATGATAAACTCGTAGCGGTTCGAGACCCATACGGATTTAGACCTCTTTCACTTGGGATTATGGAAGATGGGAGTTATGTTGTTGCTTCAGAAACTTGTGCTTTTGATTTAATAAACGCAAAATATATCCGCGATGTTTTGCCGGGAGAGATACTTGTAATTGATGATGAAGTTTTAAAAACTGGGAATTTAAAATCTTTCTGGATTGATAAAAAAGTTGAAAGACAAGCCTTCTGTATTTTTGAATTTGTTTATTTTTCAAGACCCGATAGCAAAATTTTTGGAGAAAATGTTGATAAAGTTAGAAGGAAACTTGGCAAACTTCTCGCTCATGAACATCCAGCTCCTCAATCAACTGACGATGATAAAGTTATTGTTATAAATGTCCCTGATTCAAGCAATACCGCAACGCTCGGATTTGTAACGGAGAGCAATAAACTTGGCAACAATGTAAGGATTGAAATTGGCTTAATAAGAAGTCACTATGTTGGTCGAACATTTATACAGCCACAGCAAAATATGAGGGAATTAAAAGTAAAAGTGAAGTTTAACACCGTCAAAGGAGTTCTCGAAGGAAGACGTGTGGTAATCGTTGATGATTCAATAGTTCGTGGAACGACATCAAAGGCGCTCGTTAAGTTAATAAAAGATGCTGGGGCTCGTGAAGTTCATTTTAGGGTCGCTTCACCACCGATTAGATTTCCTTGTTATTACGGGATGGATTTCCCAACGCAAGATGAATTAATAGCATCGAGATTAAATGGAGATGTTGAATTGATACGAATGGAACTTGGTGTTGAAACGCTTGGATATTTATCAGTCGAAAAACTTCTTGAGTCAGCACCGAAACATTTGAGTTTCTGCACCGCTTGTTTCACTGGCGAATATCCAACCAAGATTGAAGAAAAACCAGAAAAATACGAACACGAAGTTGATATCAAGGAAGCAACCGAAAGATTCGATTAATATGAAGTCTAAAATTTTAAACATATCGAACGTTTTAAGTTTCAGCCGTTTCATCATTTTAATACCAGCGATTTATTTTTTGACCTCTGAATCTGATCAGATACTTTTTGAAGGTTATGGATTGAAACTCTCCTTAAATCGTGCTATCTCTATGTTCTTTATGTTGTTGTTATATTTAAGCGATCTTGCGGACGGTTATCTTGCGAGAAAATTTGATCAAATCACAGAACTTGGTAAAATAATTGATCCGCTTGCTGATAAAGTTTGCATTGGTGCAATTGTTTTAAGTTTGGTTCAACAGGGTGATTTGCCAGCTTGGTATGTGGGGATAGTTGTTGGTCGAGATTTGATAATTTTATCTGCAGGAGCGTATTTAAGTTCAAGAATAAAATTCGTTCTACCTTCAAATAAACTTGGAAAATATACTGTGACATCAATTGCGCTTGTGATTGCGCTTGCGATGCTTAAGGCAAGGGGAACGATAATGGATATGTTAATTTTTATAAGCATTTTGATGATTTTCGCATCTTTATATGTTTACGGCAAAAGATTTTTTGAGAACCTTAAAAAAGTTAATTCCGCGAAGGTCTATGGGGATCATTGATAAACTCGGGCTTAAGAAAATTAAAGACGGGCTAACAAAAACAAGAGATAATTTCATCAACAAAATCGTCAGCCTCTTTGATACGACACAAAACATCGATGAAAATTTTTTCTCAAGCCTTGAAGAAATACTCATAACCGCTGATGTTGGAGTTAATATGACGATGAAGATAATTTCAAGTTTGAGGGAAAAATTAAAATCCCAAAGGACAAGTGGGATTGATGAGATAAACCTAATTCTGAAAGACGAACTTAAAAAAATTTTAAAATCGGACAACAACTCACAAAATCACGACCCATTTTTTATTCCAGAAGATAAAAAGCCATTTGTGATAATGATAGCAGGGGTAAATGGGGTTGGGAAAACGACGACAATTGGCAAACTTGCACATAATTACAAATTGCGCGGGAAAAAAGTATTAATTGGCGCAGCGGATACATTTCGCGCAGCTGCAAATGAACAACTCGAAATATGGGCAAAGCGCGCTGGCGTTGATATAGTTCAACAACAAAGAGGTTCGGATCCAGGAGCGGTCGTATTTGATACTTTGAAATCCGCGCTTGCAAGAAATATCGATGTCGTTTTAATAGATACAGCGGGACGACTTCACACGAAGACAAATCTAATGGAAGAGTTGAAGAAGATAAAAAGAGTTATGCAAAAAGTCATACCTGACGCACCTCATGAAGTTTGGCTTGTCCTCGATGCAACAATAGGTCAAAATGCAATACAACAAGCAAGGCAATTTACACAATCGATAGGTGTAACTGGCTTGATAATAACAAAACTTGATGGAACCGCAAAGGGCGGAGTGGTATTTGCAATAGTGGATGAATTGAAAATACCTGTCAAATTTATCGGCGTAGGAGAAGATATCGACGATCTTCAACCATTTGATGCAGACGCTTTTGTTGATGCTATATTTGAAAAGTAAAACAGAGCAGAATTTTTGCTTGAAAAATTTGAAAACAAAAACTTATTAGCGATTTTACTTCTATTTTTCTCCTTCCATAGATTTTACAATCTCGGTTTTAAGGAAATTCAAATGTGGGATGAATCTCTATATGGAGTTCGAGCGAAATCAATTTACTACTTTAACGATTGGCTTGATCAAACAGAACACGCTGTAGGCAAATTATACTCATCCTCACATCCACCACTTTTGATCTGGCTTATAGCTCTGCTTTACAAGTTTTTTGGGGTAAGCGAATTTACGACAAGATTTTTTTCTGCGTTATTTGGCTCATTGACCGTGATTTTAACATATTTATTAACTAAAAAATTTTTCGACGACAAAATAGAACCATCATCGATCAAAGCGAGCGTTTTTTCCATACCACTTCTCGGTTCAATTTATCTTTTCAATTTCTATTCACGGCAGGCACAGCTTGACATACCATACATTTTCTTCGTCGCGCTTTCCATTTATTTTTATCTTGAATTTTTAAACGGCAGAAGACACTCTCTGTATTTGAGTGGGCTTTCATTTGGACTTGCGTTAATGACAAAAATAATTGTTGGCTTTTTCGCAATTATCACCATAGGAATTTTTCTCGTGTTTATGTACCTAAGAAAAATGACCTCAATTAAGGAAGTTGTGTCACAACTTATGATCGTATCTTCGATAGGATTTTTGATCGCTCTTCCCTGGCATGTTTACATGTTCAAAGTTCACGGGCTTGACTTCATAAATACTTTTTTCAAGTTTCACATAGTTGAACGATTATACCAAGGTGTTGAAGGAAATATACCTGAACTTGGGTATCTTTATATATTGAATCAACTTGTAGTGCAATTTCCACCCGTTGTTTTAGTATTTTTCGATTTAATTGATACTTTGAAAAATTCAAAGCAAGCGGGTGAAGCAAGGGTTTTAATCCACGCATGGTTTTGGAGCACTTTTTTAATAACTTCCATTTCAAAAACCAAAATACCGACCTATGCTCTTCCATCGATCGTTCCTGCGACGATAATCGCTTCGATTTATCTCGTCAAAATTATCAAAGAAGATAGAAATTTACTTCCTTTATCAACGCTATTAATTGCAATGGTATGGTCGTCAAGCCAAGGGCTTAGAGATGGGGTTAAAAGTCTCATGAAATTTAACTTAACAAAGGAATCGTTCGCTCTAACCGCGGTATTTTTAATCGTTATTTTGCTATCTCCATTTCTCATAAGAACGATAAACAAACTGACAAATAAAGAAAATTTAACAAAGGTTGCGTTTTATCTTTCCGTATTAATCGGGGCTTGGGTAATTTTCAAAACAGAGATTTTAACTGATTATAATAGATACAATGACGGCGCAAGAGCGGTTTGCAATTTTATCGATTCCTCCGAAGTTGATACGCTTTTTTATCTTTACACAAAACATTCAACTGAAGGAATGAATCCTCAGCTGACATTTTACTCATATAGAAAAATTTCGGGTTCCGTGCATTGGATTGAAATACCGAGACAGGATTACAAAACCATAGAAAGCCATCTTTTAAATTCAAAGAATCCTATCGTGTTGGTGGAAAGATCCGCTAAAGATAAGTTGGAGAAATTTGCGGTGGTTGATTCTTTGATGAAAATTTTGGCGAAGTTTAATTTTCAGGAGGTGATCGAGGTAAAAAGATATTTTTTGTTTCAAAGGGAAAAAATTTGAAAAGTTGATTTATTGCCAAAAAAATTTTATATTTATATCTGAAATGCGCGCCCGTAGCTCAACGGATAGAGCAACGGCCTTCTAAGCCGTGGGTTGCAGGTTCGAGTCCTGCCGGGCGCGCTAAATTTTTTATCTCTTCTCATTTATCTTCGCCTCAAGCCGAGCTATCCTATCCCTTATCAAATGCTGATATTGTTGCGGATAGTAAACCAAAACCCTATTTAAGATATCTATCGCCTTCTTATATTCGCCCATCATTTCATATAAATTCACAAGGATAACATATGGATTGTATTCCCCGTAGATATTCGTAGGATCCCGTTCTATCTGAGCAAGCGCAATAGGCTCAATTTCTTTTGCAATCTTCATAAATTTATCTTTTGCCCCAACGATATCATACAATCGTGCGACATCGTAACGAAGTCGATAATCCATTGGTAAAACATCGTTCGGGATTTTGCTTTCCATACGATCGAGGACTTCGACGACTTTTGAGCTATCTCTGTTATTTTCATAGTAATAAATTGCGAGTTTAAGGAAAGCGTTTCTGTAATTTTGCATTAGGTTTCTATCCGTTTCAAAAAAGTGAACTTTCGGGTTGTCAAGGTTTCTGAATTTAAATCCATAATGTGGTTCACGATAAAATCCTTCTGGCTCGTTAAAGAGACATTGTCTCATTACACCTTCATTAATAAATGTCGGCGATCCTTTGGGATTCTTAAATGGAACAACTCTATACGCAAGTCCCTCCATCATCAAGTAATCATCAAGTCCGATAAAATTATCTGGAGAAACGGTCACAGCAAAATAAATCGGTCTTTCCCATTTGTTTGTTTCAATAATATCACGAATCATGATATCTTGAACTCTTATCGCCTTAACATCGCCAAATTGAAGCGTATTAGGCATTCTAAATGTTATCTTACCTTGATTTATGATCGCTGTATCCGTAATCCCAAACTTCGCATAAACCTCCTTTGGAACTGGGATAACGACATCTCTTGGCTCCCACTGGACAAGCCCAAGGCGTCTTATAATCTCATCACTTAAACTTATTGGGACCTTTTTGGCTCCGAAAGGTTCTTCATGTTTCAACTGAAGTATATACCAATCCGTGTTAAGCAAACTTAGATTAACAACCCTAACATCTCTTCTCACACCCTCAACTACTTGCAGATACCATAATGGAAATGTGTCATTATCACCATTTGTGAATAAAATCGCATCCTTTTCACAACTTTGCAAAAGATTATAGGAATAATCCCACGGGACGAAGTTCCCACTTCTGTCATGGTCATCCCAATTTTGGATAAACATATTAAACGGGACAACGAAAATTGAAACAGCAAAAAGTCCAACTGCATAAATATTCTTAATTCCAGATTTAATTACATCATTTAAAAGGTCAATCAATCCTGACGCACCAATTCCAATCCAAATTGAGAATACAAAAAACGAGCCAACGAAAACATAATCTCTTTCTCTCGGCTGTGGTTCTGGCATATTCAAATAAACCACAAGCCCAACGCCTGTCACAAGGAACAAAGCAAGATAGGACAGAAACATCTTCCAATCTTTTTTATAATGGTAATACAAACCGAAAAGACCTAAAAGAAGTGGCAAAGCTAAATATCTATTGGGAAACTCATTTGATTTACCCCAACCAGTTTCAGATTTTATAAAAGCAACAGGTGCATCTTGAATATCCCCAGCTCGACCTACGAAATTCCAAAGGAAATATCTCAAATACATATGGTTCAATTGATACCTTATGAAGAAGTCCCAGTCACTTTGATATTTTTGGTAATTCTCTTGATGTGCTGGATCCTGGCTCCATCTCCGATTAAATGGTGATGGCTGTTCCCCGTATTGTTCTCTTTCGAGATACTTAACGAATCTAACCAGATTATCAGGGGAGTTTTCATTTATCGCTGGTCTATCGTTTGCCCTTATGATTATCAATGCATACGTCGTATAGCCCAAAAACACCAGAAGGATGCCGGTTAAAGCTCCAAACAAAATTCTCTGCCTATGTTTAAAAGCATAGTAAATTCCGTATGAAACTGTTATAGCTATTAAAGCTGGAACCGCTGGCATATCATCAAGCATTGAGGGTATCCAAAATATGATGACTTTATAAATCAAAAAGAATATCGCAATCGCTATAATTCCCATCAAGGTGAAGTTTTTCAAATCGACTTTTTCAGTAAACCTGAAATATACAAACATCACAAGCGTAAATATCGCCAAAATACTTAACAAGTGAACTCCTATCGATAAACCAATCACATACGCAATAAGAAGAAGAATTCTATCGCTTTCGATTTGCTCAGCTTTTTCAAACCAAACCATCGCAAGCCACATGGTAAAGGTCACCAGAAACAAACTCGGCGCATAAACTTCAGCTTCAACTGCATTAAACCAAAAAGTATCGCTAAAAGCAAGAGCCAACGCTCCAACCACAGGTGCACCATAAACAGCGAGTTTATCGATAAAAGTTTGAGGATTTGCTTTCCACCTTGAGATTAATCTAACAGTTATAAGATACAAAAACATAACCGTTAAAGCGCTTACAAACCCACTTATAAGATTAACTCTTTTCGCAATATTTTCCGCTATCGGTAAAAGCGTCGCAATTCTCCCAAGGATTATAAAGAAAGGTGCCCCCGGAGGATGTGGAACACCAAGTGAATATGAAACAGCGATAAATTCACCACAGTCCCAAAAAGGAACGCTTGGTTGACCTGTAATGGCATATAAGATAAATGAAACTAAAAACAGGACAAATGCGATGATATGATTGATTTTAAATCTGCTCATCTTTGAAGGCATTTTATTTTTGAAATTAAATTAACCGCAATTTCATCGCACAAAAGAAAACCTTTTCGAGTTAATTTAACCGAGAATTCATCTAACTTTACAAATCCATGCTTTTCAAGCTCTTTTAATTCATCCATAATTTCGCCATCAAGAAAGTCAAAACCAAATTTATCTCGAAATTTATTAAACTCGATCCCCGTGCTTCTCAAGCCAAGATATATAAATTCTTCAATCTTTTTATCCTCGCTTAAAATTTCAAAATTTGCGATCGGTAACTTCCCAAGATTAATTGCGTTCAAATACTTATTCAAATTCGCAACATTCCACCATCTTTTATCTTCCCAAAATGAATGAGCGGAAGGTCCAAAGCCAAGATAATTTTCATATCGCCAGTATTTCAAATTATGTCTACATTCAAAACCTTTCTTCGCAAAGTTTGAAACCTCATAATGATTGTATCCAGCATCTTCAAGGACATCGATACAGATTTCATAAAGTTGAGCTTGTTCATCCACCGAGGGAAGCGCAACCTCACCATTTTTGACGAGCTCATAAAGTGGCGTTCCTTTTTCAACAATTAAATTATAAGCGGATATATGTGGAACATTAAGTTCAATTGCTTTATTTAAATTTTCTCTCCATCTTTCCTCGCTTTGACCCGGCAATCCAAAAATCAAATCGATATTTACATTATTAAAGCCTGCTTCAAAAGCAAGTTTAACGCAATTAATCGCATCCTCGGCATTATGAATTCTCCCAAGAAATTTCAAATCGTCATCAAAAAATGACTGCACTCCAAAACTTATCCGATTAACCCCGATCTCTCTTAACTCAGAGAGTTTCCTTTTATCAACGGTCCCGGGATTTGTCTCAACTGTTATCTCTGGGTTTGACGAAATTTTAAATTTCTTGTTAAGCTCATTTAAAATTTTCTCGATATGCGAGGGTTTTAACAACGATGGGGTCCCACCTCCGAAATAAATTGTGTCAAAACGGGAATCACCCACAAAATCGGATTCACTTTTGAAAATATCAAATTCCTTCAAAAGATAAGCGACAAACTCATCAAGCAAATTCAAATTTTCAAGCGAATAAAAATCGCAATAAATGCACTTTCTCTCGCAAAATGGAATATGTAGATAAATTCCACTCATCTTATTCTCATTCCTATTCTTTCCCACCTGATCGATTTCAATTTCTCCACTAAATTAAGGAATGGAATCTCCGAATTCCATGACCAGTAGATGAAAACAGCTCTGCCAACTATATTTTCAACCGGAACAAATCCCCAATATCTGCTATCAAGGCTATTATTTCTATTATCGCCCATAACGAAGACATAATCTTTCTCAATCACATATTTTCCTGTTCTATGACCGTCAATAAAAATTTCATCTTCACCTCCAATTTCAATAGCATGCCCTTCCCTTTCGATTATAATTTCCCATTGTCTGATGTTTTTCGAGTTTAATTCAATTTCCATCCCTTTATATGGAACGATGATCGGACCATAATTATCTTCATTGAAGTCAGAGCCCTCTGGAAAGATAAATGGATTTGGTAATCCTCTTGGAGTTATAAAATCGTAGTTTACTTTCACAGTTGATGGCTCGTTAAATTTTTCACCATTGACATAAATGACTTTATCCTTTATCTGAACGATGTCGCCGGGTAAACCGATCAATCTTTTTATGTAGTTCACATTTTCAGAGGCTACAACCTCATCTCTTTCGCCCGGAAATTTAAAAACAATCACATCGCCCCGATTTAACGAAGCAACCTGAGGTATTAAAGTAACTTGTGGGATTTCTATATTTGTAAATGGCAAACGTTTCGGAGTTTTAACTGGAAAACCAATTTTCGACACGATTATGAAATCACCGGGCAAAAGCGTGTTTTCCATCGAACCCGATGGAATTCGAAAAGCATCAAATATAAATGTTTTTACGATAATCGAAGCTATCAAAGCAATTATCAGGGGTCTGAACCAGGTAAATGCCTTTACCTCCTCTTCGGTTTCTTCAAACGTAACTTTTTCACCGTTGAAATTTCGATGAAACATTTTCACCATCATTTAATTATCATTCCTATTCGACTAAACTTTATTGAGGCTATCTTTGCAAATATATTGAATATCGGTATATCAGGATTCCAAGACCAGTAGACAATTAACGGAGCCCCAACAATATATTTATCAGGGACAAATCCCCAGAATCTGCTATCAAGGCTATTATCTCGATTGTCACCCATCATAAAATAGTAGTCATGTTCTACGATGTATTCATTTTTTTGAACTCCATCGATATAAATTTTGCCATCTCTAATTTCGATGGAATGTCCTTCTCTTTTTATAAATGTTTCCCATGCATCAAAATTTGAGAGAGAAATTTTTATGGTATCGCCTTTTTTCGGAACGACGACAGGTCCATAATTATCTTCATTAAATGGAGCACCTTTTGGGAATATTCTTGGATCAGGTTGATCTTTTGGCAAAATGTAAGGTCTTTCAAATTTGACATATTTTGGGTTCGGGAAAATTTGACCGTTCACGTAAACAACTTTATCGATAATTTGAATTGTATCGCCCGGTAAACCAATGCATCTTTTCAAATAATAAATCATCGCTTGATGTTTAACTTCATCTCTATAGCCGGGAAATTCAAAAACAACGACATCACCTCGTTCAACTTTCCATAAACTTGGGATCACAATGTAGGGAAGTCGTATTGTCGTGAGAGGTATATTTCTTGGTGTAGCAAGATTGTAGATGAACTTGTTTACAAAAAGAAAATCCCCAGCCATAACTGTATCCTCCATTGAGGAGGTCGGAACTTCAAAAGAAGCGATCACGAAGCTATTTAAAATGAGAAAAATTCCAAAAACGACAACGAATTCCTTAACAAAGTTATAAATCTTCTCTTTTAAAGTTCTGGGTTTCTTTTTCTGCTTCGGTTTTTTAGGGGACATTATTGAGCTGTTTTTGTTTTAATCTGTGTCTATTGTGAGAACTGCGAGAAATGCTTCTTGTGGGACTTCGACTTTTCCAATTTGTTTCATTCTCTTCTTTCCTTCTTTTTGCTTCTCGAGAAGTTTTCGTTTCCTCGTCACATCGCCACCATAACATTTTGCGAGGACATTTTTCCTTAAGGGTTTGATGACATCTCTTGCAATGACTTTGCTTCCTATCGCCGCTTGAATCACAACCTCAAATAACTGCCTCGGTATAAGCTCTCTCAGCTTTGAACACAATTTTCTTCCATAATCGTATGCTTTGTTTCTATGAACAACGAATGAAAGAGCATCAACTGGTTCGCCGTTCAAAAGTATATCAAGTTTGACAAGGTCCGACTCTCTATAATCTAAAAATTCGTAATCAAACGAAGCGTATCCACGAGATAAAGATTTTAACTTGTCGTAAAAATCAAAAATTATTTCAGAAAGTGGAAGTTCATATTCTAAGATTGCTCTTTCTGCAGAAACATAGTGAGTTGTTTTATAAATTCCTCGCCTATCCGAACAAAGTTTCATCAAAGCACCGATGTACTCAGACGGGGTTATAATTTGAGCCCGAACGTATGGTTCTTCAATGTGGTCTATCTCCCCGGGGTTCGGCATATTGGTTGGGTTGTTTATGAAAACGATCTCGCCATTTCTTTTTACTACTTTATAAACAACATTAGGAACGGTCGTAACGATGCTAAGCCCAAATTCTCTTTCAAGACGTTCCTGAACTATCTCCATATGCAATAATCCAAGAAAACCACATCTAAAGCCATGTCCAAGAGCGGATGAACTTTCCGGTTCGAAAACGATCGCAGCATCGTTTAATCTCAACTTCTCAAGCGCTTCCCTCAATTCTTGATAATTTTCAGAATCAGCGGGAAAGAATCCAGCATAAACCATCGGCTTAACCTCTCGGTAACCCGGGAGAGGCTCCTTAGCGGGATTATTTGCAAGTGTGACGGTATCTCCAACTCTTGTATCATGAACGTCTTTAACCCCTGCTATTAAATAGCCAACCATTCCAGTTGTAAGTTTTCCTGTCCTTACTCTATCAAGTTTAAAAATTCCAACTTCTTCAGCTTCAAAAACTTTACCATTAGCAAAAAACATAACTTTATCACCTTCTTTTAACTCCCCATCAAATATACGAAGATACACGACAACGCCGCGATATGAATCATATTTTGAATCAAAGATGAGAGCTCTTAACGGCTCTTCAGGATTTCCACGCGGTGGCGGAATTCTTTGAACAATAGCTTCGAGAAGTTCATCAACCCCATAACCAGTTTTTGCGCTCACCAGTAAAATCTCATCCTCTTTGCACCCAATTAAATCTATGATCTGAGTCTTCACAGTATCGATCATCGTCTTCGCAGCGGGGAGATCGATTTTATTTATCACTGGGATTATCTCAAGTCCCGCTTCAACAGCCATATAAAGATTGCTTACGGTCTGAGCTTCTACTCCTTGAGTTGCGTCGACGACAAGGATGGCGCCTTCGCTTGCTGCAAGAGCTCTTGAAACTTCGTAAGTAAAATCAACATGCCCAGGCGTATCAATTAGATTGAAAACATACTCATTTCCATCTTTTGCAACATATTTCATCTGGACCGGGTGTGATTTTATCGTTATGCCCCGCTCGCGCTCAAGGTCCATACTATCGAGAACTTGTTCAACCATCTGTCTTTCTGGAATAGTTCCAGTTTTTTCAAGCAATCTGTCAGCCAATGTTGATTTACCGTGATCAATATGTGCAATTATGCAAAAATTTCTAATTTTATCGAGAATCATTCCTGTCAAATGGGAATAACTTTTGTTTCAACTTCCTTTATAAGTTCTAAAAAATTTAAAAACAAAGCGTCTAAAATTCAAAAACATAAACCCAACCATGGCAATCAACCAGAAATAAATTTTGCGGTTCTAAAATGAATCTTTGCAACGTTTGTTAACTCATCTTTACCATATTTTTTCACAAACTCTTTAGCAAAATCCACTACTTTTGATGAAGCCCCTCTTGGAAAATCAAGACTATATTTTTCAGAAAGGATTTCAATCTGTCTAAGAAACTCCGCCCTTGCTATTATTGAAGCTGATGCAACAGCAGGGTCAATTTCTGCTTTGTGCATTTGTATAATTTCGATTTTTTTGCCCATTTGCATTAACGCTTTTAAAAGATATTCATCGTCACCAAACTGATCCGAAACAGCTTTTGAACAATTTAAATTTTTTAAAGTGGCTTCCTTAAGGAGATTTTCTATCACCCTGGCATGACCCCATGCAAGAAGTCTGTTAAGATTTAGTCTTTTCGTTAATTCATTATATCTTTTTGGTTTTATAATGACGACATTGTAAATGCAAATTTCTTTTATTTTCTCCGCAAGTTGATGAACTCTTTTGTCTGATAATTTTTTAGAATCCTTAACACCAAGTTTTAATAATTCATCATTGATGTTTTCATTTGAAATTACACCAGCAATCACAAGTGGACCGAAGAAATCGCCTTTCCCGGATTCATCAACGCCGATGTAGTAGTTCATAAACTTTTTTGAAAAAATTAAAAAATTTGCAAAACAAAAAAAATTTTTCTATATTTAAAAGTGACTTTACGGTGAGTATAGCTCAACCGGTCAGAGCGCCAGGTTGTGGCCCTGGAGGTTGCGGGTTCGAGTCCCGCTACTCACCCATCCCAGAAGCCCCCATCGTCTAGAGGCCTAGGACACAGGCTTTTCAAGCCTGGAACGCCGGTTCGAATCCGGCTGGGGGCGCTTCCCTACTTGTATGATATGTAAAGTGTCACCACACCAAAGGTCAAACGCCACATCTTAATAGCCTTAAATCCAACATTATTTAAAATCTTTGCGAAATTTTCTCCCTCAGGAAACTTCAACACCGATTCAGGAAGGTATGTATATGCGTTTTCATGCCTGGAAAAAATTCTCCCTATCAAAGGCAAAATTTTCCGAAAATATAAAAGATAAATCCATCTAAATGCTTTATCTGGAATTGAAAATTCAAGGATAGCAAGTTTTCCACCTCGTTTAAGTATTCTATAAATTTCCGACAATCCAACTTCAAGATCTGCAAAATTTCTGACACCAAATGCAACAAGACAAACATCAAATGTTTCATCTTTAAATGGCAAATTTTCAGCCTCGGCACACAAGAGTTTTAAATTTTTTATTTTCTTTGCTAAAGCTTTCCGACGAAAGAGCTTTAACATATTCAAAGACACATCAACGCCAACAAGCAGATTTGGTTTAAACCTCGATGCCTCAATCGAAAAATCCCCAGTTCCAGAGGCAACATCAATTATACTTTCACCACCTGATAAATCTAATTTATCCACCGCAAACCTTCGCCATCGTATATCCAACCCCAAGCTCAAAAGATGGTTCAAAAAATCATATCGATGGGCTATTGAATCGAACATTTGATGCACATATCGACGCTTTGCATCTTTTTGAGTAAATATCTGAGGTTCCATCGCCGGGTTTATCTTTATTATCATTTTCCCCAAATTTATCCCAAAATCACAATTTTTTCAAAAATAAAAAAGGCGTGGCAAAAGCCACGCCTTTCGAAAATAGACAACGACAAATTTCAATTACACATTCGGATTCGAATCTTTTTCTCTTCTACCAAGCGGGAAGAAAGCCATCCTGCCTTGCAAGAATGGATCATCAAACCTTCTTAAATCCTGCAAATACATTCCCTCGAGGAAAAATTCACGCTTCCTTTCCTCTCTCAATGTTTCAATGTCAATTGTCGTAAGTGGCGGTAAATTATATGCACTTCGATATGAGTTGATCTCAGCAAGCGCAGCGGTTGTGTTCCCCTGGTTTAAGAAATACTCAACTCTTATCAAAGCAGCTTCTTGCCATTTTGCAATCGGTATATCGTCTGCACGAGTTGGGTATTTCGCCTGCCTCCAATAAGTTCTGGCTCCCGACGGAGGTTGAACCGGGACTCGTGGATCACCAGTAATTTGATGTCTTGGTCCAACTGCAACTTCTGGTCTATCATAAGCAAAGATATAAACAGCGTTATTCTCTCTATCCGAGTTTTCAGAGTAAATAGCATAAAATGTCAATCCCGTAAATAAACTTGGATCCGCTACATCCTGATATGCACCTGATAAGTCACCTTTTTGAAACTTAGCCCTTGCTCTACCAAGATATGCAATTGCTTTTACTTGAGATTTGTTCAAAGTTTGAGTTGTTCCATTCCTGTATGTTCTTGTTGCTGGCAATCCATCCGCGATGTTAATAACCTCTGTAAAATGAGCAATGGCTCTGTCATAAATTTCGCTTCTTGGAATTATAGGACTACCATCGATAGGTGAACCATCCCACATATCCGCAATCTGAATCAAGGAGTAACCAGCATAGATATGAAGCATAGCATATTCAATCATCTTCTTTGCAGAATCAGCTCCAACAATTTCCACTACTCTTTCTGCACCTTTTTCAGCAACCCATCTCGCCCTCTGAAGAGCCCCATACCAATCTTCCATGCTTATATTGTTATCCTGCACTTGACCATCGTGCATCTCTCTATATGTTGGAAACGAACCAATATGAATAAGCTCATTGCTTAACAGCCCTGAGTAAAGAACTGTATATTGATATGCAACAGCAAAATCCGCAGCTGCGCCTGTCACTATTGCAGGTATTGCATATGGTAGATTTAAATCTTCATCTGTGATCTCGTTTGGGTTTTCAACTTCAAGATTCGGCTTGCATCCTGAATAGAGTATCACTAAAACAATCAGGGTAATTAGATTTAATATCTTTCCTCTCATAGACTCCTCCGTAAGTTTGTTATTTTTAAAAAATAGCGGGCGAAGGAACTCGCCCGCTTTTATTATTTAAAATTCAACACTAAGTGTGAAGAAGTATTTTGATGCTTGTGGCACCGTTAGAAAATCAGTACCTTGATTCAAATTCGGACCAGGACCAGCATAGTTAACTTGTGGATCAGGTCCGCCATATTTCGTCCAAAGTTTAACATTGCTCGCCGAGAATGTCAATGTAACTCTTCTTGAGCCAAAGAACCTTGTAAAGCTTGTTGGCAAAGTAAATGAAACACCAATCTCACGCAATCTAATAAAATCACCCTTTTGAACCCAGAGGTCATCAGCTCTCCAATCATATTTCATCCACTCTTCCAGCGCTTGCCTAAGCTCAACTGTATCCTTCGCGAGAAACACCTTCTGCTGAGCTTCGATTTCGGGAGTATAAGTGTTATACCTTACCATAAATCTTGCGGTGTTATTATACACATAGAATTTTGTAGCCCATTCAACAAATGCATATATGCTTAACCTTCTGAACAATGTCAATGTTGCAGAGAACGAGCCATTCAATTTCGGATAAGCATTGCCCAAAAATTCTTTCTCTGTGCCAACTACAATGGCAGCATTAGCAATCGCGTTCATTACAGTTCTCCTATGAGATGGGTTCTGGAAGTTATAGGATGCAGAGGCTCTATATGTGTTAAGCAAGTTAAAGGCAGAGGTCAATGAACCTTCCCTGATCCCTTTTAACTTATACCCCCAGAACGAATTTATCGGATAACCTTCTCTTACTTCACCTATTCCGCCAAGTCCATATGGCAATGGCGCAGTACCACCAAGCGATGTAACCTTGTTATCATTGGTGGATAACATGAAGTTAACATCAAGAGAAACAGTGGATGTTGAGATAGGAAGTGTCCTAATAGTAAGCTCAATTCCCTTATTCCTGACCTCACCAACGTTTGTAAGCTGCAAGTTCAACCACCCTTCTGATGGCGGGTACCTCTTCAAAAGCAAAGCATCTTTTGTAATTTGTCTGTAATATGTGAACTCAATTCCAATCCTATCATTAAAGAACCCAGCGTCAAATCCAACTTCCAACTCATCACTTCTTTCAGGTTTAAGTTTTCTATTTCCAATGTTAGCCGGTGTAACTGCAGGTGTACCATCGAGTCCAGCAACTGCAGCCCAAGTTCTTTCCTTATCGAATACACCCGGAGCAAGCCCAGCTTGACCCCAAGCAAACCTTAATTTCATTGAGTTCCAGAATCTTTTTGGCCAGAATCCAAGTTCAGAAAGTATAAATGATCCCTGAGCTTTTGGATAAAGTGCAAGCCCAAAGTCAGGACCAAAACCACTATTGCCATCAAGGCGCAAAGCACCAGTTACAAAGAATGTATTTGCAAACCCAATCTGCTCCTGTACAAAAACACCACCATTTATCACCCTTTGCCTAAACTCGGTTGCTGTTCTCACCGCTCCAGCTGTAATAATTGTAACTCCTGGCGCTGGGAAGTCCCTTCCTTGTCCAAAAACACGATAATCTGAATCAGCAAATCCCTGAAATCCAGCAGTTAATGAAGAGGTAATTTTATCTGATAATGCGAGGTGCCATGCAAGTGAATAATCAAACGTCAACGAATAGAAAGTTCTTCTTTGATTACCCTTTAACCCATATGGATAATAGATGAAACCGAGTCCATATGGGAAGAGTTGTTCATTCTCTTCCGCTGTGACATCGAAACCAATCGTCAATTTTTGTCTAAACGTTCCAAAAGGTCTGTGACTCCATGTCACCCCACCTGTGAATGCATGGGTCGTTTGGAGATTATGTATTTCACGGGCGGTATGTATCGGCGTAAATGGTTCCCCATAAGGATTTGTAGATGTAGCCAAATTTCTTCTTGCAAGCAGAGCATTTGAAGTTGGACTGAAAATATTGTTATCACTAATCGGCCTCTTCAATCTTGAAAAAGTATAACCGGCCGTAGTTGTAACATCCCAATTCTCTCCACCAACAGCGTTTAAATTACCTCGGAAAGACACACGTCTAAACCAATTCGATACAATGGAGCCAATTTCGCTCTCATATCTGCCTGAAACATAATACCCAACGGTCGGGGTTCCACCTCTAATCGATGCGAAATATGCCTCATAGGGTCCTGTTGATAGCAAATTATTAGCAAGCGGTTCGCTTGCTACTCTTACGCTATCTGGGGTTCTACGAGCTCCAAGTGCTACACTTTCACTATCTGGGAATACACCGATCAAGTAACCTGTTTCGTAGAACCTCTTTGGAACCCTCACTGCGCCACGCTCGACCGTAAAATTAATCGTTGGTTGACCCGTGATACCTTTCTTCGTAAAGATTTGAATGACGCCATTTGCTGCCTGAGTTCCATAAAGTGTAGTAGCAGCGGCTCCTTTTATAACCTCAATTCTTTCAACATCAGCGGGGATTATATCATTTAATCTTGATGGATGCTGTCCACCCGTCCAAACGCTACCATAGTCGATAGCTGCATTATCAACCCTGACACCATCTATATAAATCAACGGCTGATTATCTTGGGACACACTTACCAATCCCCTTATCCTTACAGCTGCAGCAATTCCTGATTGTCCAGTGCTTGGGAGTGCAACAAGTCCAGAGACCCTACCTTGCAGAACCTCGGTTATACTTCTAACCGGGGCCATTTCAATATCTCTGATAGTAATAGTTCCAATTGTATTTCCAACGCTTCTTTTTTCAACAGCGGTACCTGTTCCCGTTACAACTATCTCATCCATTTGTATGGCTGATGGCGCCAAATAGAAATCAACAGTTACCGTCTCCCCAGGTCTAACAGTTACATCCTTCGTCTGTGAACCGTAGCCAATAAATCTTGCCTGGACTTTGTAAACACCAGGTCCTACATTTTTAATAATATAATTCCCATTTATATCCGTTGCTGAACCGAGCGTTGTTCCAACAATAACAACCGACGCCGCTGGAAGCGGATTATTCGTCTCACGGTCATAGACCGTTCCCCTAATCTCCCCAAATTGCTGAGCAAATAATAGCCCTGTAAAAGAGGCTAGCACAATTATAAATAGCACCCTTCTCATATCTAATCCTCCTTAACTTAGTTTTTAACAAGGGATAACGATATATTTGATAAATGAGAAATTAAAATAACAGATGGAAGGAATATCGATTTTTCTCTAGCGCACCTCCTTCGTTAGTTTTTATTTATTGATTGACTAATCTTTTAAAGAACGTAGATTCTTTTTACAGGTGCGCCTTTGGTGGGAATAACAAGTATGTTTAATTTATATCTAAAGAAATTTGAAAGGAACGTCGATCTATCTTTGATAGGAATATAATAAATTTTTTTTATTTTGTCAAGAGTTAGTAGCGCGTGCGGGATTCGAACCCGCGATCTCCGCCTTGAGAGGGCGGTGTCCTAGTCCGCTAGACGAACGCGCCATAAAATTTTTAAGAGCGCGAGACGGGACTCGAACCCGCGACACCCAGCTTGGGAAGCTGGTGTTCTACCAACTGAACTACTCGCGCTCTTCTGTAATAAATATAAATCACAGAATATAAAAAATCAAGTTTTCATCACTCTGCATACTTTACAGAGCATCCATAAGGTTTGGTAATTGCCACGCTAACTGGCTTACCACTCAAAATTTCATTTAAAGCATTTCTAACATAATTTATCTTTTCTTTTTTCTCACCTCTTGGGTCGTCGTCAATTGCACCATTGTAAACAAGTTTACCATCTTTATCAATTATAAACATATGCGGCGTGGTCTTCGCATCGAACATTTTTCCAACCTTTCCATCAGGATCGACCAAATAAGCAGTGTAAACTGCACCCCATTCATCGTAAATTTTCTTCAACTCTTTCGACTCGCGATAATCTTTATGCTTTGGATTGGTAGAGTTTATAATTAACCAAACTACCCCCTTTCGCATAAATTCATTTTGGACGCTGGTCATTATCCCCTCCTTGTAGACACGCTGAACAAATGGACAATTTGGATTTGTCCATTCTAAAACAACAATTTTCCCTTTGAAATCAGATAGCTTCACAACTTTTCCATTAAGATCATTCAAAGCAAAATCAGGAACAACACTACCAGTTTCAACTTTCTTATCTTCGCTCGAAAACAAAGACATCATAAAAGCAAGGGCTGAAATCCCCAAAATTTGTACTATTTTCATATATCCTCCTTATTTTGTTTTTGCCAAGTTGAGTTTTAATTCGTAACCTTTGTTGTTTAAGACGATCACGCCTTTTAAAAAGTTCATCATATTAACTGGGTTCATCGGCATCGCGATTAACTCAACGACCCCATTTTCAACTTTTACATTCTTATAATCGATTAAAAATCCATCAACGATGTCAGGATAGAAATCGATCAATCGTTCCAGATTCTTTCCTGCAAATCTAACTCTAACCAAATTCAAATTACCTTTCTTTTCAACTTTGAAATCTTTTATTTTTAAACCTGACAATTCAAATTTTTTAGGTATTCTGTTTTTATAGTGTTCTATGAGGGCAATATCATTAGGGCTTGCTCTGTTAACCTTATATTCAATCGTAGCATTTTCCGGCACACAACTTTCACTGCAAACGAGCCAATTTATTTTTGCTTTGATTACATTCTGTTTCCTTAACTTTTCTTTGGAGGTAATTTGAACTGGAACAAGTAAAATAACTTCTTTGTGATAGCCATATGAAACTATATCATTGTGGACGATTTTTTCCGGTAGAGGGAATTTTATTTCACCTAGCTTTAAATGAGTTGGGGCTTCAAATTTAACTTCGGGTGCAAGCCCTGCATCACCTGGATTTCGCCAATAAATATACCAACCGGGACTTATTGTGAATTTAATTCCAAGATTGAATTCATCTGATACGCCGTCCCAATCAGATATGATTTCAACTTTTACAATTTTTCCACTTTGGGAAAACATAAAGCCTTGAAATAAAAATATCAAAACGAAACTACACACCAAGTTCCTCATACATCCGCTCAATTAAATTGCGATACTTTTCTTCGACGACCTTTCTTTTAACTTTTAAAGTCGGGGTTAACTCGCCATCTTCAATTGAAAATGGTTTATCAAGGAGTCGGAAGTTGCGTATATGCTCATGCTGAGCAAGTTCCTTATTGATTCGCTTGATTTCTCTTTCAAATAACCTGTAGATCTCATCTCTATGCAACAGTTCCTTTTCATCTTTAAATTCAATTCCCTGTTGTTTCGCGTAATCTTTTATCGCTTCAAAGTCAGGAACTATCAACGCAGTCAAAAATGGTTTACCTTCACCAATTACAACTGCCTGATCGATATAATTCGATTGAACCAGTAAACTTTCGATAGGTTGCGGTGCGATGTTTTTACCTCCTGAACTAACAAAGATATGTTTCTTCCTATCGGTTATTACAAGGAAACCATCCTCATCAAAATAGCCAATATCACCTGTATGAAACCATCCATCTTTATCGATCGCTTCAGCTGTCGCTTCCGGATTATTATAGTAACCAAGCATAACATTGAGACCACGAGCGAGTATCTCTCCATCTTCAGCAATTTTTATCTCAACCCCAGGGATTGGTTTCCCAACTGTTCCAAATTTATAATCATCAAGTCGGTTGACCGTCAAAACTGGCGAAGTTTCCGTCAATCCATACCCTTCAATAATCTTTATGCCAAGGGCTTCAAAGAACTCACCAAGTTCCTTGGCAAGCGCAGCACCACCTGAAACGAAAAACTTTATCCTCCCACCTGTTCTTTCTTTTAATTTTGAAAATACAAGTTTGTTTGCAAGCGCATACTGAGTTTTAAGTTGGGCGGGAATTTTTCCCTTTTTGCTTGCTTGAACGTATTTTTTCCCAACATCAAGAGCCCAATAGAAAATTTTCTTTCTTAATGCGGGGCCAGATTCAACTCCCTTGATTATCCTATTGTAAAGTCGCTCAAACAACCTTGGGACTGATGTCATAATAGTAGGTCTTACCTCAAGCAAATTCTGAGCTATTGTGTCGATGCTCTCAGCAAGTGCTACTACGCCACCACATGCAAACGCAGCATAAAACCCAGCCATTCTCTCAAACGAATGTGAAAACGGCAGATAAGAAAGAAATGTATCCTCGGGAGTCATAGGAACAACTTGCGTTGCACTTAATATATTTGAAACAAGATTTTTATGCGTCAAAACGACACCCTTAGGTTCTCCTGTTGTCCCTGATGTATAAATTATCGTTAAAACATCTTCAGGTTTAATTTGACTTATTGCGTTTATCCAATAATCAGGATTTTTCGCTTTAAAATCTCTCCCAAGTTCCATTAACTCTTTCAAACTCAAAAGATAATTTGGTGCGGAAATCCCTTTATCTGTAAAAATTATAACCTTGTCAAGTGTTTCGACGTTGTCGTAGATTTTTTCAACTTTAGAAAGTTGAACTTGATTTGAAACGAAAGTTGCTTTCACCCCCGCATTATTGAAAATATATTCAATCTGTTTCGCAGTCAAAGTTGGATAAACGGGAACATCTATTATTCCTACCGTCGTCATCGCGAAGTCAACGATTATCCACTCAATTCTATTTTCAGATACAATCCCAACTTTATCTCCCTTTTTCAAACCAAGTGAAGCAAGTCCACACGCAGTTAATTCAACCATCTCTCTTAATTCTTTATACGATAATGGTTTGTAAACCCCAGCAACTTTGTAAAGATAAGCTGGTTTTTCAGAATCGATAAAATGACGCGTTATAACATCAAACATTTCTGCGATCGTTGAAAATGGCTTTACTACTGGCATAGAAATCCTCCTTTTTGATTTTAAATTAATTTCTCTCGATGATTACAAAAGAAACTGCGTAATTCAAAGAGTGAGAAATTGAAACATGAAAAAGGCAAGAGTTGAAACGCTCCTTGAGTTGATTATAAACAATTACAACAGGTTTTCCTCTTTCATCATTTAGAACTTCTACATCTTTCCATCTAAATATCCCGCTCCATCCAGTTGAAATAGCTTTACTTACTGCTTCTTTAGCTGCAAATCTCCCCGCAAGGTGCTGATAGGGATTTTTCTTTGAAAGGCAATAATCTATTTCCCGTTGGGTGAAAATTCTATTTAACAAACGTTCCCCCCATCGTTCTGTCAGCCTTTTGAATCTTTCTATCTCAACTATGTCAACACCGATGCCAATTATCATTCCCAGCCGTTTTCTTTTTTAATTATATCGATCAATTCAATTATATCATTTAATTCGTAATCTGCGCCCGGATTTTGTGTATTGAAAGTATCGCCGTATCTTGCGAACGCGGTTTTCATTCCAACCTTTTTTGCGCCGACGACATCCCTTTCAGCCCAATCACCGACCATTATCGCCTCATGAGGCTCAACTCCGAGAAGTTCAAGCGCTTTTAAAAATGGAACTGGGCTCGGTTTTCTTTCACCAGTATCGTCAAAGGTTATAACATGGTCAAAAATATGATGAAAGTTAAGATAACACAACCTCAACCATGCCTCACGCGCTGGTGCATCGGAAATAACTGCAAGTTTCAACCCCATCTTCAAAAGAGTTGTCAAAGTCATATAAACATGCGGATACGGGACAAGGGCAGCTTCCCGAGCTCTTCTATATGCAACAATTCCAGCGGATAAGATCTTGTAATCGATCCTGCCGTAAATTTCTTTCAATAAATCATCAAATACCTGTTGATATTCGATTCCTTTTTCAGCATAAATTCTTTCAATTCTTTGCTTAGCTTCCTCATACGAAATCTTCAAACCAGCATCTATCATCGCACTTATCGCAGCATCTATAGCCTGCCTTTTCATAGTCATAAAATCTACAAGCGTATTATCGAGGTCAAAAATTACTGCTTTTATCATTTTCTCAAATTCTTATTTAATCTCACTATCGCCTCTACACCTAAAATATAACTCAAATATCCAAAACCCGCAACATATCCTCTGCAAACAGGCGCGATCACGCTATTTCGCCTAAACCCCTCGCCTCGCTCAGCCCTTGAATAAATGTTCGATAAATGCACCTCCACGACAGGAATCTTCAAAGCAGAAATAGCATCTCTTATAGCATATGAATAATGTGTAAATGCCCCGGGATTTATGACGACGCCATCAAAATCTGAATCTATTATTGAATTTAACTTGTTTACAATCTCACCCTCAAAATTAGATTGAAAAAATTCAAATTCAACCCCCGGAAATTCATCCCTTAAAATTTGATTTATCTCCGAAAGACTTATGCCTCCATAAATTTCCGGCTCTCGCTTCTCAAGTATTCCCAGATTTGCTCCATTGATTACAAGTATTTTCATTCCTGCACCATTTTTAGCTTTGCGAGTTCATCTTCAATTATACTTTTCACGCTCTCTGTCATAAGGCTTTCATCAACTCCCATCTCAACGATGCTTTGTGCAAGAAGTGAAATCCTTTTCTGCGTATTTGCAAGTTTATTAATGACGATCATCTTTTGTTCTTTCAAAACGCAGTAACCTCCTTCAAAATCCCCTCGCTCATATCTCAAGGTTAAACCAAGTCCTCGAACGAAATTCTCAAGTTCTTCAAGGATTGCTTCAGGTTTACGTTTTCTCATCGTTTCTCTACCGCGTTAGTTGTAGAGCAAATATTTTTGTCTTATTTTCAAAAAATTATTCAACCCATCTTGCCACAACTTGATTATCTCCGCAGGATTTTTCCCTTCGTCGATCATCAATCTCATTTTATCTGTTCCCCACAATCTATCCTGCCCAGATGTCCTCCACTTAAAGTTGTCCGGGAATAACTTTTTCAAAGTGTAAAGAATATAAACCGCTGTTTTCACAGGCTCAAACTTCTCACGGTCATAAACCTTTAGATAAACTCCGTAGCATTTTTCGCCTTCATACTTCGGATCAACTGTGACTTTCTCTATATCAACCGGGGTAAATTCAATCGGTTCAAATTTTACTCCGGGAAGTTTGAAAGAATTAAGTTCGCTTGCAAACTTTTCCGCATCGATCCAAGGTGCCCCAATCCATTCAAACGGATGTTCTGTTCCTCTGCCTTCGGAAACATTTGTACCCTCAATGAAACATGTCGCAGTATAAACAGTCGCAGTTTCAAGCGTCATCATATTTGGTGATGGTTTAATCCATGGTAAACCTGTTTGATCAAACCACATCTTTCTTGAATAATTTTCCATCTTTATAACGCTCAAATCAGCTTTGACTCCATTTTCAAGCCATTCCTCTTCATTAAACATTTTTGCAAGTTCTCCAACGGTCATACCGTGGGCGACTGGAATGGTGTGAAGCCCGACGAAAGATTTAAATTTCGGTTCAAGGATCGGACCATCGACATAAACGCCACGAATTGGATTTGGCCTATCAAGTACGATAAATTTTTTCCCTTGTTCAGCACACGCCTCCATACAATAACTCATAGTTGAAATGTAAGTATAAAACCTCGCTCCAACATCCTGAATGTCAAAGATTAAAACATCGATATCCTTCAGCATCTGTGGGGTTGGTTTCTTAACCTCGCCATAAAGAGAATAAACAGGAATGCCTGTTTTTGTATCAACTCCATGAGAGATGCTTTTACCATCCGGCACCTCGCCTCTTATCCCGTGTTCAGGTCCAAATAATGCAACAACCTTGACATCTGGAAGTTCATTCAAAACATCGACGATATGTCTCCCATCCGGCAAAATCCCAGTATGATTCGTAACGATTCCAACCCTCTTGCCTTTTATTAAATCAAGGTGCTTTTCAAGTAAAACTTCAGCCCCGATTTTAACTCTTTTGTTCTGAGATAAAAGAAGGGATAAAAGCAAAAAGTTTAACACGATGATTTTTCCTATTTTTGTTGCTTTCATCAGTCGAGACCGTTTGCTATTAATTCACTTTGTGAAAAGAAGAAAGATATTTCAATTTTTGCATTTTCCACGGAATCAGAGCCATGAACGATATTTTCCTGCTTATTATCCGCATACAACCTACGGATCGTCCCTTCCTCAGCTTCCTTCGGGTCAGTTGCACCAATTAACTTTCTAAAATCTTCAACTGCATTTTCCTTCTCAAGGACAAGCGCAACGACTCTTCCGGAACTCATAAACCTTACAAGGTCATTATAAAATGGTCTTTCTCGATGAACATAGTAAAAAGCACTTGCTTGCTCTGGGGTAAGTTTAACCATTTTCATCGCTATGATTTTAAAGCCCGCTTCCTCTATATGAGAGATAACCTTGCCAATTAAATTTTTTCTAACACAATCAGGTTTAAGTATAGCGAGTGTTCTTTCCATACGATCCATCATTTTGATTTTTTTGTTTTTCTTTTCGAAACTTTCTTCGCTTTAGTCCTCTTTTTAGACTTCGCAGATTTTGATGATGAAAGAACAAAAACTTTTCTTCGCGGTTTTTCGCCGAGAACTTTTTTAACTGTCTCACCTATCACAGCTGGATTTTCAATTACATATATTCCAGCTTCGGAAAGTGCTTTGATTTTTTCCTGAGCGGTTCCTTTTCCACCTGAGATAATTGCACCAGCATGTCCCATCCTTCTTCCTGGGGGAGCTGTCCTTCCAGCGATAAATCCAAAGACTGGTTTATCGACATAATTTTTAACAAACTCAGCAGCCTCTTCTTCAGCGGTTCCTCCAATTTCACCAATCATCACAATAGCTTCAGTTTCCGGGTCTTCGTTGAAAAGTTTAATTATATCGGTAAACTTTGAACCAATGACGGGATCTCCTCCAATTCCGACGCTTGTGGATTGACCAAATCCAAGTTCGGTCAACTGTTTCACCGCTTCATAAGTTAAAGTTCCACTTCTTGAGACGATACCGATGCTACCTTCCTTATGAATAAACCCGGGCATTATTCCAACCTTGGCTTTTCCCGGTGATATAACACCCGGACAATTTGGACCGATCAAACGTGAGTTTGAATATCTCAAATACTCATAAACTTGGACCATATCCTTTGTCGGAATTCCCTCGGTGATGCAAACTATTAATTTAATTCCAGCATCCGCAGCTTCAATTATCGCATCTGGTGCAAACGGAGCTGGAACAAATATGATAGAAGTATTTGCGCCCTCTTTTTCAACAGCCTCACGAACAGTATTAAAAATCGGAATTTTACCGTCAAAAAATGTTCCTCCTTTCCCGGGGACTACACCGGCTACGACATTTGTCCCATATTCAATCATCTGTCTTGTGTGAAATGAACCTTCACCACCTGTTATTCCCTGAACAACAAGACGTGTGCTTTTGTCAACAAGTATTGCCATCAGATTATCAACCTTTTGTTTTTGAGTTTTATGTTCTTATTTAAAATTTTTCTCCAAAAAGTCAGAAACCATCAAAATTGTGCCTTCATCAAATTGTCTGCCTATGATTTGCATCCCTATTGGCAAACCTTTTTTATCAAATCCAGCGGGAACATTTATCGCAGGGACACCGGCAAGATTTACAGAAACAGTATAAATATCAGATAAATACATTTGCAATGGGTCGTCAACTTTCTCCCCAAGTTTAAATGCAGTTGTAGGTGATGTCGGCGTAATTATGACATCCACTTTTTCAAACGCCTTATCAAAATCTTCCTTTATTAAACGTCTCACTTTTTGAGCTTTTCTATAATACGCTTCATAGTAACCAGCAGATAAAACATATGTCCCAAGCATAATCCTTCTCTTAACTTCCGCCCCAAAGCCTTCGCTTCTCGATTTAACATACATTTCGTATAAGGTTTTAGCATTTGAAGAGCGATAACCATATCTTGCGCCATCATAGCGAGCGAGGTTTGAAGACGCTTCCGCCGTTACGAGTATATAATAAGTTGGAATATTATATTCAGTGTGGGGTAAAGAAATTTTTTCGATCAACGCTCCATTTTCTCGCAAAAAATCAATTCTTCTTTGAATTGCCTCCTTTATTTCGTCATCAAGACCTTCCCCAAAGTATTCATCTGGAATCCCAACTCTTAAACCTTTAACATCTTTATCAAGGAAACTCAAATAATCGGGGACTTCAACATCAGCTGAAGTTGAATCATATTCGTCACGTCCAGCTATCACTTGTAAAACTAAGGCAACATCTCTCGTTGAATTTCCGAACGGACCTATCACATCAAACGACGATGCAAATGCGACCAAACCAAAACGTGAAACCCTTCCATAGGTTGGCTTTAAACCATAAACTCCACAAAACCCGGCAGGCTGTCGTATCGAACCACCGGTATCAGAGCCAAGAGCAGTTGTCGAAAGCCCCACCGCAACAGCAACCGCACTCCCACCACTTGAACCTCCGGGCACTCGCTCTTCATCATACGGATTTAAAGTTGGTCCGAAATACGAATTTTCCGTCGATGACCCCATCGCGAATTCATCAAGGTTTGTCTTCCCGATTATAATCGCATCTTCATTTAACAATCTTTCAACAGCAGTGGCATTGTAAAGCGAGACAAAATTTTCAAGAATTTTTGACGCACAAGTGCATCTTTCATCTTTAACACAGATATTATCTTTAACTGCGATAACCATACCAGCAAGTCTTCCCGCTTTCCCATCTCTTATCTTTTCATCGATCTTAACAGCTCTTTCTATCGCCTTTTCTTCAAAAACATTTATAAAAGTATTCAATCGCTTAAACTCTTTTATTCTCTCCAAATAATGCTTGACAAGCGATTCACATGTCAATTCCCCCGAAAGAAGTTTTTCCCTTATCTTATCATAGGTTAGAACATCAAACCGTTTCCGTGTCATTTCTTTTTCGATTTTGTTTTAGCCCTAGCCCGAGAAGATTTCTTTTTCGTCCGCGAAACAGTTTTACTTGAGCCGGAATTTTTTCTTTCATTCAAACTCGTCACTTCATCTTTAGAAAATTTTAAATCGTCAAGCGTAGAAACTGTTTCTTTTTCTATCGACTGCTTAACTTCTTTTAGTTCATTTATCTCGGAATTAAATTCTATTCCAGTAGCGCTTTGCAATTCAGTTTGGACATCTTGCATTGCCCTTCTAAACTCGCGGACAGCTTTGCCAAGCGTCCGAGCTATATCTGGAATTTTCTTCGGTCCAAAGAATATCAAAATAAACAAACCTATAACAAGTAACTCACCAAATCCGATATTATCAAACATAACAACACCTCCTGAAGATGATTTAATTTCCCTTCTCAGATTTCTGCTCGATCTCTTTTGGCTTTTCATCTTGAGATGTCGATTCGTCTTCCTTCAACGCTTTTTTAAACTCCTTTATCCCACTTCCTAAGCCACGAGCAAGTTCTGGAAGACGTCTGCCGCCGAACAGAATCAACAAGACGAGCAAAATCAGAAGCAATTCCTGCCATCCAAGTCCAAACATCGTTTGCCACCTCCTTAAATTTTTTAAGTTTGATAAACTCCAACAAGAGAAAGAGAATAAATCAAAGAGTCAAAAATTTTCACTCCATCAACGCAACCAAGAACAGGGTCAGAGCATCTTTCAGGGTGAGGCATCAACCCAAAAACATTTCCTTCTTCGTTTATTATCCCTGCTATGTTATAAATCGAACCGTTTGGATTCGCATCCTCTGTGACATTTCCATCTTTATCACAATATCTAAGCACAACTTGACCATTTTCGATCATTTTTTTCAATGTTTCATCATCAACATAATAGTTTCCATCTCCATGGGCTATGGGTAATTTCAACACCTCGCCACTTTCACAAAGGGATGTGAAGATAGTATTTTTGTTCTCAACCCTGACATAAACATACTTGCAAATAAACCGCAAAGTAGAATTTCTAAGCAACGCCCCCGGCAAAAGCCCAGCCTCAACGAGAATTTGAAAACCATTACAAATCCCAATAACTTTCCCACCGTTTTTCGCAAATCTCACAACATCGCTCATAATTGGTGAAAATCTTGCGATAGCCCCGGGTCTTAAATAATCTCCATATGAAAATCCACCAGGCAAAATCAAAACATCGACATCTCCAACGGAATTTTCCTTATGCCAGATAAACTTTACATCCTGTTTAAAAATCTCTTTCAACACATAATAAGTGTCGTAATCACAATTCGAACCCGGAAAAACCACGACGCCAAATTTGATCTTCGAACTCATGGTATTAACTTTTATAAATTTCACTAATGCTGTTAAAATTTAGCAAAAAATGCAGATAAAAAAAATTCGAGTTAAATCCTTATATCCTGAATTATCGTATCTTTCAGCCAGTTTTCATCATCTCTAAATGGATAATCCGTTGTATAGTGAAGTCCTCTGCTTTCCTTACGCATCAGTGCAGAACGAATGATAAGCATAGCAACCGTTGCAAGATTTCTAAGTTCGATTATATCTGCGGTCACTTTTGTTTTTTTGTAAAATTCTTCCACTTCATTTGCAATTAACTCTATTCTTCGCCTCGCCCGCTCAAGTCGTAGCGTAGATCTAACGATTCCAACATAATCCCACATAATTTGTTGAATTTCCTTTCTATCGTGTGAAATCAAAATCCATTCCTCGGTATTAAAAATTCCCGTATCAATCCAGTCTGGAATATCAGGGAACTTAAAGAAGTTTTCTTTGATGAATCTAATCGAATCGATCGCAGCCCTTTCCGAGAAGACAAGCGCCTCAAGAAGCGAGTTGCTGGCAAGCCGATTAGCTCCATGAACTCCTGTCATCGCTGTTTCGCCCGCAGCATAAAGTCCAACTATAGATGTCCTCCCCCACAAATCAGTCACAACCCCACCGCAAGAATAATGCGCCGCTGGAACCACAGGAATTGGTTCCTTTGTGATGTCAATTTTAAATTCAAGGCATCTTTCATAAATATGCGGAAACCTTTCTTTCACTTTATCTGGATCAAGATGTGTAAGGTCGAGATAAACATATTCATCGCCAGATTTTTTAAGTTCAGTATCAATTGCCCTTGCGACTATATCCCTAGGTGCAAGTGAACCCCTGGGGTCATACTTTTGCATAAAGTCTTCACCTTTTTTCGTCCTCAAAATTCCACCAAATCCACGCACAGCCTCAGATATCAAAAACGCCGGAGATCCAGAGTTGTAAAGCGTCGTTGGATGAAATTGAATAAATTCCATATTCCCAATCTTTGCCCCAGCTCTATAAGCCATAGCAACGCCATCACCAGTTGCAATCGTTGGATTCGTCGTATGCAAATAAACTTGCCCAAGTCCCCCAGTTGCAAGCATTGTAACCTTAGAAAGAAACTTTTTCACCTGACCTGTTTTGACATCCAGCGCATAAACTCCCCAACAATGTATGTTGTCTAACTTTTTGCTTTTATCAATCCCAACAAGATGATGTTCTGTGATTAAATCGATAGCTACATGATGTTCAAAAATTTTTACATTTGGATGATTTAAAACTTTTTCGATCAATGCCCTTTCGATCTCCCGTCCAGTTAAATCTTTCGCATGAACGATTCTTCTTTTAGAATGTCCCCCCTCCATCCCAAGGTCAAGTTTCCCATTTTGTGTCCGTGTGAATTCAACCCCTATTTGAATCAACTCTTCAACTTTTTTAGGTCCCTCTCGCACCATAAGTTCAACCGCCTCGCGCTTACAAAGCCCAGCCCCCGCATTTAAAGTATCTTGAATATGAAGTTCAAAAGAATCATCAGGAGCAAACACAGAAGCAATCCCACCCTGTGCATAGTTTGTGTTTGACTCGGCTTTTTCTTTCTTAGTGATTATTACAACCTGTCCATAATCTGCAACTTTTAACGCATAGAACAATCCTGCTATTCCACTTCCAATCACAAGAAAATCAGAAATAATTTCCATCGCAATTTTAAATTTTTATTTCAAGTGAAATATCCAACGCCCTCGGTGAATGCGTAAGCATCCCAACAGATATATAATCAACGCCGGTTTCAGCAACCTGACGAACATTTTCAAGTGTAATCCCACCAGATGCTTCGATTTCAAACCTTCCTGAAATTAAATCAACCGCTTTTTTCAAATCATCAATGCTAAAATTATCAAGCAAAATTCTATCAATACCACCAATTCTCAATATTTTTTCCACATCTTCCAGATTTTGTGCTTCAACTTCGATTTTAATATCAACTTTCTTCTCTTTCACATATTTCAAACATCTTTCTATCGCCTTATCAATTCCACCGGCTACAGCAATATGATTATCCTTTATCAAAACCATATCGAATAACCCAAATCTATGATTTACACCTCCGCCAAATTCAACAGCCATTTTATCAAGCAAACGAAGCCCCGGAGCTGTTTTTCTCGTGTCTGTAATCTTAGCTTTTGTTCCTTCAATAGCCCTGACGAACTTTCTTGTCAATGTCGCAATACCGCTCATCCTTTGCAAAAAATTTAAAGCAACTCTTTCCGCCATCAATATACTTCTTGCATCACCTTCAACAACAGCAATAATATCATCAGTTTTAACTTCGTCCCCATCGGAAACAAGCGGTACAAATTTCAAATTTTGATCAATCACTCTGAAAACAATCCATGCGACATTAAGCCCAGCTATAACTCCATCGTTTTTAACTAAAAATTCTCCTCTCGCCTCAACGAATTCATCCCCGATGACGGAAATCGTTGTTATATCACCAGGTCCAATATCTTCGATAAGCGCTCGCCTTACGATTTCAAAAATTTGATCCTCGTCCTTAAAACTCATTTTCTTCTTCTCATTCATCTTTTTCCTCTTCCACTAGCAATATTGGTATTCCTTCTCTTATCTCATAAGTTTTATTACATTTCTCGCACAAAAGCGACTCTGGTTCTTCGATATATTTCAGATCCCCTTTGCATTTGGGGCAAGCAAGAATTTTCAATAGTTCTTTATCAAACATAGTTCAACAATTTTTGTTTTTACACGATTTAAATTGTTCGAGAACAAAACTCATAAAAACATCCGGTGGTTTAACGGGCTTATAAGTTCTCGCATCAAGAAAAACATGTTCAGTATAACCCTCTGCTATCAACTCATCATCAAGATCGCGGTAAACTTCATACTCAAGTCGAAATTTCAAATTTGGTATCTCTTTCATATAAGTTTCAATTCTTAACAAATCGTCGTAATAAGCAGGTTTTCTAAATTTTGCATACGCTTCGAGAACTGGGATTAAGTATCCCATTCTTTCAATTTCGCTATACGGCAATCCGTAATCCCGCAAAAGTTCTGTCCTTGCCCATTCAAAGTACTCAAAAAACTTCGCGTGATAAACAAACTTCATTTGATCTGTATCCGAATATCTAACTCTGATTTTAAAAACGTGCTTTATCATTCCTCCCAATATCCCATTTTTCTATATTTCTCAAGCCTCATCTCTACAAGTTTCTTCGGCTTAATTTTCGAAAGAGATTCAAGTTCCTCAAGCAAAATTTCTTTCAAAATTCTCGCCGCTTCTTTATGATCCCGATGGGCTCCACCAAGAGGTTCTGGCACAATTCTATCGATCACGCCAAGTTTTATCAAATCCTGCGCTGTAAGTTTCAATTGTTCCGCCGCCTGTTCTTTATAATCCCAACTTCTCCACAAAATACTTGAACACGATTCCGGTGCAATTACCGAATACCATGCATGCTCAAACATAAGGATTCTATCACCAACCCCAATCCCAAGTGCTCCTCCACTCGCTCCCTCTCCAATTATGACAACTATAATTGGAACTTGAAGTTTTGACATCTCAAAAAGATTTCTTGCAATTGCTTCAGCTTGTCCTCTTTCTTCAGCTCCGATCCCAGGATAAGCCCCGGGAGTATCAATTAAAGTTATGATCGGCTTATTAAATTTTTCCGCAAGTTTCATCAATCTCAAAGCTTTTCTATATCCTTCGGGATGTGGCATACCAAAATTTCTGTAAAGATTCGACTTCGTATCCCTTCCTTTCTGCGTTCCAATGACCATAACAGTCCTATCGCCAAGCTTTGCAAACCCTCCGATCATCGCTTTATCATCACCAAAATATCTATCGCCATGAAGTTCGACAAAGTCACTCATCATAAGATAAATGTAATCCAATGGGTAAGGTCTATCCGGATGTCTTGCGATTTGAACCTTTTGCCATCTTGTAAGATTTGAGTAAATGTTCCTTCTCAACTCTTCGACTTTCGCCTCTAATTTCTTTATCTCCTCGCTTAAGTCAACGCCACCGCTATTGGCAAATTTCCGCATCTCTTCAATTTTTTGTTCAAGTTCAACTATCGGCTTCTCAAAATCAAAAACAAGTTTTGACATTTTATGTCGTTTTTTTGTTTGAAATCAAATGTATTAAAGTTCTAATTAAAATCTCAATATCAAGTGCGAGCGATTGATTACGAGCGTAAAAAATGTTTAACCTTTCAATCTCTTCTGGAGTTAAATTTTCAGGGTTTGATATCTGAACAATTCCAGTTAAACCTTTTTTCCCAAGATACATTTGGGCGTCTGGGGAATCAAGTGGTCGACCAACCAATGTCAATTGTCCACTCAAAACCTTAGGTAAAAGTAAAATCTTTTCCTCAAATTCGCTTATCTCTTTGCGCAAAAACTTTTTAAAATATACTAAAGGATACAGAAAAATCAAAAGCGGAAGTGACAAAACGATATCGAAAATTCTTTTCGAAAAACGGTTCAAAAATCGATTTACGTTGTAATCGATATCAAGAACAGGTATGTCGTCAAGCGAATCAATGCTTGCTTTGCTTAAAATTAAATCAGAACCAACAAGTGCAAGTTTGAAATTGACGCTTTTGTCCTTAATGCGACTTATAATGGATAAAATTTCAGAATAAGGAATTTCATCGCTTAAAAAGATGACATCATTAATTTTTTCCTCACGAATTATTTTCTCAATTGCGCTTATACTCCCAATTATTTCAACCCCGTTTATCTTTTGTCCAACTCTTTTGAGATCATAATCAACCACCCCGACAATTTTAATGTTTTCGCTCGTTCTCCCCTTCAATTTTCTAATCAAAGATATCACACTATTGCCTGCACCAACGATTAAAACTCTCTTTGCAACGATTCTTATATTAACAAACGGGATCCTGCCCAAAATTCTCAATGTAAGCCTCCAGCCGGGAATCAAAAACGTATTTATCAACGTCATCACAAGGACTATCATTCTGCTAAATGCATACTGTTTCAAGAAAAATGTCAAAGAAGACAAAATAAGCGAAGAAAACCACACACCGATCAAAGAATAACCAATTGAAAATTTTCTATTTGTATAAACCCCAAAAGAATACAACGAGAACAAAACTATAAGCGGAGGGACGATCAAAACCTCCGGATAAGCATATTTTGGCAATGCAAAAATTTGACCAAATCTTACAAATTCACCGACAAAAAACGAAAAAACAACGACTACAAGATCAACTAGCATTTCCCAATAGTTTTTAAAGAATTTTCCAAACATAGCAATTAAACCTCTGAATAAAATTCCCACTCTCAAAATAACCCCGAGAAGAGCAAATTCTTTATAATGTTTTTTCACAAAAATTTTCATGGCGTCATAGAAAATCCGAATCTCATCTATATTGCTTCGTTTTGTGCTTTCCCCTTTGAAATGAATTATCTGAGTATGCGGGACATAATAAATTTTCCAACCAGCTTTTTTAATCCTATAACACCAATCGATATCTTCACCATACATAAAAAAATCTTCATCTAGTCCTCCGACTTGTTCATAAACTTCGCGTCTTATCATCATAAACGAACCGCTCACAGCATCAACTTCGGTGACTTGCTCTGGGTCAAGATAAGTGAGATTATATCTTGCAAAAATTTTACTTTTCGGGAACAAACTTGATAAACCGAGCATCTTTGTGAAAGCAACCCATGGGGTTGGGAAACTACGCCTACATGCAAGTTGAAGCGTTCCATCCGGATTAAGGATCTTGCAACCAACCATGCCACAGTCAGGATTTGACTCAAGAAACGAGATGAGAACCTTAAAAGTATCCTCTTGGACTACAGTATCTGGATTTATCAAAAGGATATATTTACCTTGCGCAAGTTTAAGTGCTTGATTATTAGCTTTTGCGAAGCCAAGATTTCTATCATTTGCGATTAACTTAACTTCGGGAAATTTTTGCTTTACCATCTCAACGCTTCCATCCTCGCTGGCATTATCTACGACAAATATCTCCGCGTTTATTCCCTCAGTTGCCTTTTTGATCGAAATGAGAGCGTTCTCCAAAAACTCTTTAACATTATAATTGACGATAATTATCGAAAGTTCAACGCCCATTTTTTCTTTTTTTGAAAATTTTGAGAATCTTTTTGAACCTTAAAAACGAAAGTCTCAAAACCATCCACGCAGCTTCTCCGACAACTTTTCTATTCAATTTTGACACGCCCGATCTCCTTTCTACAAAAATTATCGGATATTCTATAATTTTAAAACCTTTATAATATGCCCTCACCGTCAACTCGATCTGAAACGCATAACCGTTTGATCTAATTTTATCAAGATCAACCTTCTCAAAAACTTTTTTCGAAATACATTTAAAACCGCTTGTTAAATCTTTAACCGGAACGCCGGTGAATACGCGAGCATAAACATTAGCTCCATAACTTAAAAAAACTCTTCCAACTGGCCAATTTATAACCGAAATCCCATGCGAATATCTCGATCCGATAACTATGTCAAACCCTTCAAGTGCTTTATTAAAAAGATTTGGAATCTCTTTCGGATTATGTGAAAAATCCGCATCCATTTCAAAAACGAAATCATAACCATTATTTAAAGCAAATTTAAACCCTTCAACATATGCGGTGCCGAGCCCAAGTTTAGCCGGTCTTTGAATTAGATAAACTTTCCCGGGAAATTCTTTTTGTAATCCCTTTACAACCTCCGCCGTCCCATCAGGTGAATTATCATCAACGACCAAGACATCAATAGTATTGGAAGAACCGATATATCTGTTTTGTTCCAAAACTTCCGGGATCAAATCTTTTATATTTTCGGCTTCATTATAAGTTGGTATTATAACAAGAATACGCATTTTGATTACCCTTTAACTTTGTAAAATTGCCGAACGCTTTGAATTACATACTCAATTTCATCATCTTTTAATTCCGGAAACATTGGAAGCGAAAGAACTTCTTTAGAACATTTTTCAGAGATTGGAAAATCTCCTCCTTTGTAACCAAGATATGAAAACGCTTTTTGAAGATGAAGTGGGATTGGATAATGAACAGCAGTTTGAATCCCTTTCTCTTTCAAGAATTGTGCAAGTTCATCTCTTCGACTTGTTCTAATTGTGTATTGATGATAAATGTGCTTGCAATTCGGTTTACTATATGGAGTTATAAGCTCGTCGACATCTGAAAGCCCCTCTGTATATTTTCTTGCGATCTCAGCTCTTTTATCATTCCATGCGTCAAGATATTTCAATTTAACGAGCAAGACGCTCGCCTGTATTGTGTCAAGTCTACTGTTTACACCAAGGATTTCATGATTATATCTAACCTTTGAGCCATGAACTCTTATCATTCTAACTTTTTCAGCAAGTTCATCATCATCCGTCACGATCATCCCTGCATCTCCAAATGCTCCAAGATTTTTAGTTGGGAAAAAACTTATGCATGCAAGGTCACCAAATGTGCAAACCTTTCTTCCCTTATACTCCGCGCCCAAAGCCTGTGCTGAATCCTCAATTACATAAAGGTTATATCTTCTAGCTATATCAATGATTTTATCCATTTCCACAGGTTGCCCATAAAGATGAACTGGTATTATTGCTTTCGTTTTTTCAGTTATCTTTTCCTCGATCAAATCAGGGTTTATGTTATAAGTTTTTTCATCAATATCAACATAAACAGGTCTTCCGCCAAGTAATGAAATTGCCTCTGCAGTTGCGACAAATGTAAATGGTGTGGTTATAACCTCGTCTCCCGGTTTCAATTCGATCGCCATCAAAGCAATTTGAAGTGCATCCGTTCCAGAGGCAACTCCTATGGCGTGCTTTACGCCAAGATATTCAGAAATTTTGCTTTCAAATTCCTTAACTTCCTCCCCAAGGATGAAATTACCTCCATTTAATACCTTCCATATAGCGGAGTCAATCTCGTCTTTCAAATTGAGATACTGCCTAACGGGCGTAAAAATTGGAATTTGCATTGCGTTTTCTCATTTATTTTTAATTAAGCATGACCTTTCCCGGATAAAATATGCCAAATCGTATAAAAGATTATCTTCAAATCCATTCTAAAGGACATATTCTCGATGTAGAACAGATCATATTTAAGTTTTGTTTTAACATCTTCAATCGATTCATCATACTTGTATTTAATTTGAGCCCAACCTGTGATGCCGGGTTTGACTTTAAGCCGACGCCTGTAAAGCGGGATCTCCTTTGAAAGTTTTTCAACAAAAACAGGTCTTTCAGGTCTAGGGCCAATTAAACTCATATCTCCTTTGAGGACATTTATAAACTGTGGAATTTCATCAAGATGCAATTTCCTTAAAATCTTTCCAATGCGTGTGATGCGTGGATCATTTTTCGAAGCCCAAACAGGTCCGGTCATTTGCTCCGCATCCTTAAACATTGATCTAAACTTATAAAGTGTAAAAATTTTCCCATCCTTTCCAACCCTCTCTTGCTTGTAAATCACAGGACCTGGAGAATCAATTTTTATCAAAATCGAGATCAAAATCCACAACGGCAAGCCAACAACTAAAACAAAGAGTGAAACAATTACATCCATAAGTCTTTTTACAACCTTCTCCCACGGCTTCATTATCTCCGGGACAATTTCGATAAGTGGAAACCCGTAGATTTGATTTGTCTTAGCAAGGCCACTTATAGCATCATAAAGATCGGGAACTATTTTAAAATTAACATCCGCTTCACATCGACCAATTAATTCAAGCAATTTATCATGCTCGCTTGATTCAAGGGCGAATATGACTTCTTTTATATCATTTTTATTGACGACTTCATTTATCTCCGTTGATGAGCCAAGAACTTTAACACCTTTATATTCCCCGCCCTTTCTTCTATCCGTCCTGAGAAAACCAACAACTTTATATCCAAGCGCAGGATATTTTTGAAGCAAGTCAAAGATTTCTTTCCCCTTTTCATTAAATCCAACTATCAAAGTATTTCTCAAACCTATCCCGGATTCGAGTAATTTCCTTTGCACAGTTCTAAAAGCAATTCTACCCGTAGAGGTAAAGAAAAGCACAAGGATCCAATATATTGCTATTAACAATCTCGAATTTGCGGGTGAATTTGTAGAGATATCGTCAATAAATATGGCGAAAAACAGAAAAATAACTCCAAAAGTTACAGTTTTAAATACAGTTATAAGTTCGTCAAGCCGAGATTTAGCGTACCAGGGCTGATAAAGTCCAAAGAGCCAAAATAAAATCACCCAATATACAGATATCACAATCATTGGAAGGAAAAGTTCAGGCTTTACATAATAAGGAAACCATCCACTTTCAACACGGATATAATAATAGATCCTCCAAGAAATTAAAAACATCAAGATATCGATTATAAAAACACCCATTCTTTCAATTGTTTTTGACATTTGCAAACTCTAAGTTCTTTGTTTTTAAAACTTCATCGTAGACCTTGATTGTTTCGTTTAGCATTCGTTCAACTGTAAATAATTTAAGTGCTTTTTCTCGTCCATTTCTTCCCATTTCCTCTCTCAAATTTTTATCATCGATAAGTTTTTTTATAGCCTGAGCCAATGATAAATGATCTCCCGGTGGCACGAGGAAACCGGTGACACCATCATCAACAAGTTCTGGGATTCCCCCAACTTTACTAGCCACAATCGGAAGCCCAGCCATCATAGATTCTATAATGGTAAACGGCAAACCTTCCCAACGAGAAGGCAAAACAAAAATATCACTATTTGCAAGTATCTCAGGCACATCTTCTCTTTCCCCAAGCAAAAAAACTTTTTCAGAAAGTTCATTTTTTAAAACATACTTTTCAACCTCGTTTCTTAATTCACCGTCCCCAACTATTAAAACTTTAACCCCGGTCAAAGGTTTAATTGCCTTAAGAAGCGTTTTTAAATCTTTTGGTGGCGCAAGACGACCAACATAGGTTATAATTACTTCTGAATCCTCCTTTTTCCTTTGCGCTTTTAGAAATGGCTCATGATCGACGCCGTTATAAATAACCGTCAATTTCTCGGGTGGAACAACTTTAAACTTCAAGGCAAGTTCTTTATCATGATTAGATACACAAATTACCTTTGTTGTAGCAAATCCAGCGATTTTTTCGATCTGTGCAAGCAACCACCTCTTCCAGTACTTTCTACCCTCAGTAAAAGCCCAACCATGAGCGGTAAAGATAACAGGTTTAAAATTTAACAACATCGACCAAAATCTAACTATGACTCCGGCCTTTGTGCTATGTGCATGGATTAAATCCGGTTTAAATTCTTTGATGGCTTTATAAACCGGAATAAAAGCCCTAAAATCATTTAAGAGATGTAATCGCCTCACAAAATAAGGATTTACAAATACTCTAACCCCAAGTTCTTTGGCTTCCTTAATTAATCTTCTTTCATTAGCGGATACAAGCCCAACGGTATGTCCCTTTGCAATCATATGTCTCATTAGCAACAAAACATTCATAGAGGCTCCGCCAAATCCAGCAGATGTTACAACATAAAGTATTCTCACAAGCCTTAAAGGTTTGTTTTATTATTTATCCTAAAAAGAGCGAATAAAAAGCCCAATAGTATCCAAAAATGTCTCCAGTGCAATGTATCTATTACAAAACTTTGAATTAATATCCCAATAACTGAACTCAAAATCCAGGAGATATCCTCAATCGATCTCTTTGAAAGATAAGCTTTCTTAATTCCCGAAGCAACAGCAAAAATTAAAGCGATTATAAAAACCGAAAAACCGATGACTCCATTTTCAGTTAAAACACGCAAGTATAAATTATGAGCAGACGGAGTTAATCTAAGCATCCATCCACCCATAGATTTTTGTAAATCAGGAGAATAATGTTCAAATTGCCCAGGACCTATGCCAAGTGGATATGATTTAAACAACTCGATTCCAGCTTTCCACGCCATCGCTCTTCCGTAAATATCATACCATTGCGCTCCCCTAAACCTAAAACTTTGCCTAAAAACCTCAAGGATAACGGGCATAAATACCAAAGCGATGAAAAACGAGATGGAGAGAATAAATAAAAACCTTTTGCTTCTTCGCGTTGTCAATGAAATAAGTCCAAGAAAGGCTACTCCGCTTAACAAATTCAACAACGACCCTCTCGAGAAAGTTAAAACCACGGAGAGAAATAGAAACAGAAAAATTAAAGTATACTTTAAAACCTCCTCCCTTCTGCCAAATAAAATTTTTACCATGGCAAACAGCGCGCCGGAAGATATAAACGCACCTGCAACATTTGGATCTTTAAAAAATCCAGCAGGTCTCCCAAGCCTACCTTGAATAAAGAGGATGAGAATCATCGCGACAAGAACTGCAGAAGAAATGTATACCGCCGTCAAATAAAACTTTTTAACTTCCTCCCAAATCTCCTCGTTTTTAATATAACTTGCAAAATAAAAAGTAAGCGAAATCGTATAAATCGTCACGAATCCAAAAAACACCCCCCGAGCAAATGATACCGAGTAAAGGATTTGAAAGAGGTTTAAAAGCATATAAGCTAATAACAAATTCAAGGTCGGGATTGAAATCCATTTAACATTTCCTGCAATCAACCTTTTAAACCATGATCCAGCAAAAGCAAAATCAACAGGGGCGGGTTCAAATTCCAAACCCCACAAAAACAAAAGCCCTGCGTTTGCCTCCTTACTTGTAAACAAAATCCAAAACAAACAAAGCATAAAAGCAACAACCCACATTGCATAATAATTTACAAACATACCAATAGCAGGTGTCAAAATCGCAAGCAAAAAGAAAAACTTTTGAATATCAATTGCAGGAGAATATCTTATGTTCTGCTCCGTGACCTCCATAAGCTCATTAAAATTCTTCTTAAATACTTCAAAAAAGAAAACAAAAACAAAAAATACGCTGTCGGACGACTAATCCAACCTTTGTGCATCAACTTGTGGTAAACGCTTAATTCGTTTTTCTCCATTTTCCAAAGACGACCGCTCGCTTCTCCAAAATTATAATAACCAAGCGGTAGATTAATTAAAGCCATCTTATATCCCGAAAAAGCGATGGTAAGCCACATCAAATAATCTTCGCTACTGAACACCCTTTCATCAAATCTGAAAGGTAATTCTGTCTTCATCATAACTGAACTTGTCACAATGACATTTCTCAAAAGAAGCTCATTCTTTGAAATCTCTTTGTAGATTAACTTATCGGGCAAATCAAAATCTAATTTGTCAATTTTGCCAGTTTTAACCTTATGCCCAGTTAATGCAAATTCAGGATGTTCAAGCATAAATTTAAGCTGGATTTCAATCTTTTTTATATGCCATGCGTCATCATGGTCAAGAAATGCAATATACGGTTGCGTAGCATTTTCCCAACCGATGTTTCTGGGTAAGGATGGACCACCACTATTTTTACCAAGCTCGATCACCTTTAACCAGCCTTTATATTTTTCCTTCAATTCTCGTAACTTCATCACCGTTCCGTCATTACTTCCATCGTCAACAACAATCAATTCCGCCGGTCTCCAAGTTTGATTATAAACCGATTGAATTGCTCTTTCAATAACATCTTTTCCATTGTAACAAGGTATTATTACGCTAACTGGTGCATCCATAGAAATTACGGTTTATTTTATCCTCACCAACAATTTGATTTCTTCTCTTTCACGTTGATTTAATGCTTTAAACCATACAACGAACACAAACAAAATAACTGAGAAAATAGCAATAAAAAGTTTTAACCAGATGTTAAAATTATCACCTACGAAAAGAAACAAAACCAAAACAATCGAAAACAAAAAG
>FWWL01001353.1_pt1 | contig 58035 bp, 53 predicted proteins | sample 2228331 | NCBI WGS metagenome assembly FWWL01 (sample SAMEA103939775, study PRJEB20133) | metagenome
ATATAAATCCTCTCGATTTCAAGCGAATCATTGCCCATTATTTCAGTTTGAGCATCATTGGTGTTTAGCTTTAAATACCCGGCAATTTCCCCATTAGAATAAATAAAATAGATTTCCGAAGAGATATTTGATAATTCTTTTTCTAATTGTTTTAAGTTAAATGCTTTTTCCAAGTAGGCTTTCATATTTTCAGGTGAATTTTGATTCTTAAATGTCTCATTAAATGTTTCAACACTAATTTCTTGAAGTAATCCTAGATCTTCAAATGTGCACTTTTTTATATTTATAGTCATTTTATTTGTCCTCCTTTTACTAAATCAATAATTTCTCTTGTTTCCCTTTTTTACAAACTCCCAGTCTTTTCCCACATTTTTTCTGACTCTTTGCAGCAGGTTATAAATCGTTTCTACTTCACTTTCGGAGAATCCGGATAGTGCGACCATATTGGAATAATCGTTTTCCCTTTTGATAAAAGGGTAAACAGTCTTCCCTTTCTCTGTAGGAAATAGCTTTTTAATTTTTTGGTTATATTGATCATCATTCTTTTCAATAAATCCATTAATCTCCAGTTTCTGTATAGCACGAGCAGCTGTTGTTCGGTCTACCTTTATCATTTCAGCTAACTTTTCTTGAATAATTCCTGGATTTTCACATATTCGCACGAGGTACAAGTACTGTCCTTTTGTAAGGTCATATTTTTTAAATTCTATATTACTTATAGAATCCAATGCCCTAGCAATCATCCCAACCTCACGTAGAATTTCCTTCATAATTGCAACTCCACTAATATTGTATTTTTCAAACGTGGTAAAAAAATAGTACATCATTTTTGTTGTATTTACAACAAATATTCCTGCAGGCTTCTCCATACTAACCTGCCCGTTCGTAGAACAAAAAGGACGCTCCCGCGCCTCTATCGCTTATGGCCGTCTTCGGCTTAAAAACAAAGCACCCATTCCTTATCGGAATGAGTGCTCCTAAATCAACTTTGGGACAGCTGGTTTTATTTTTGGCGATTCCGGTTTAGTATGGTCCAAAATGAACAAATTCACCGATCGGCTTACGGTAGCCTCTGGGTCTAGTATGATTCGTTTTTTCTTTACCATAAGCCGATCGGACGGCAGCATAGCAACTTATACGTACGACCTGAGAGGGAATCGCTTGGCTTTGCAAGACAACACATTGAACAACACTATGAATAACTCGATTACGGATACCAGTAATACGTACGACCTGCTAGATCGGTTAACTAGCGTAACGAAAGGAACAGTAACGACGACTTTTGCAGTGCTTTAATAAATACATACTGGCCCTTTTTACCGATACCTTTATAAATCTCATTAAAAACCGAATGTTTGATTTATCCTTCTGATATTGCTTTAATTGATAATGCAGCACCGCCACCTCCTGATAAGTAAGACATTTTATCAGAAGACCAAACCAAGAATCCAAAACCTGTAGGGTCATTCTCAATCCAGTTAAACGTGCTTGCCCATGCAATTTGCATAATAATATATTCTGGGATCATTGCGTCAGTTGATTGCATTATATCTGACTCTGCTATACCTGCTTTTCTCATTTTCTTTCTTAACTCGTTAGCTGCATATCCCCACTTCTTATAGTGGTCTCCAAAGTATCTATCATAATTCCGTTACTACCAATAATAGAATTGCTAGAATAGTTGGATTTTAAACTAAACTCGCTCTTTCGGGCGATTTTTCGTATAGAATTTACAAAGCTTTGTTTTTAATAACTTTATAATTTTCTTATGCTCTTCTTTCACTATATCCGGTATAGCAATAACAATGTTGTTTTCGGAATCATACAACTCTTTTGTATAAGTTAAATAACCTGATACACATCGAGTTCCTTCCCCTTCTTCGTTTTCAACAAAATTGGAGGTTGAAAACACTAAACTTGGCGACCTGTAAAAATTGTACCATTGTTCGCCTGCCCTTTCATGAAAGTTAAATCGCATCGGAAATGCTAGATAAAATTCCTTACACCAAATTTCTTTTTCTATAAATTCATCAACTTGATTTGTCATATAGACTTCAGGCTTACTATTTGCAACCTCCGGTATTATTAGAAAATTACTATTATTTAGGATTTCTTGAACAAGAGTAATACTATCTTTTTGTGAACCAAAATAATTAAAAATAGACATGCTAGCTCCTTATTTAATTATAATATTAGTATCTGATGTTAGAAAATAACTAATTTGGATATAAGGAAATATCACTGCTGTACTTATTTTACAAATTTAATAATCCACTTTATTCCATTTGCAATGTATTCTAGACCCTTTTTTACCTCCCTGGGTACTATACCTTTTGAATTAGCTCTTACTGCAACTGCACCGCTACCTGATTTAACATGTGCGCCAATCTTCCCTTGAATGTTCCGGTTTCCTTGCATCTTTTGCACTCCCTCGACAAATTGTGATAGCCAAACTACAGCCTGTATCTGACAAAAAGGAAGAGGCTATTCAAGAAGTTCTGATCATTCTGAAGACCAAGGACTTCGCCACATCCGCTTGACCAAGAAGTTGCTCGTTGAGATATTCAGAACCTTCCCACGAAAATGAGAAAACAGGCCATCTAACCCGGCCTGTTTTCTTTGCTTGCTGTAAATGTATGTCCCCCCCGATTACTCGGTAACGCCTGTTTTGCTCTTCGAGTCTTGCATCTGCGACATTCCGCATTTTATCTCTGTGTTACTTTACCCCATCAAGGATGCCATGTCAGCGCACCCGGTTCTCCCACATAGAGTTGTTACGCTCGTATGTGGCGCCTAAAAACTAATCTTTAATCTTTTCTTTCCAAACATGGAATAACTTCAAAAGTTCATTGATCTCTTTGTTTCCTTTAGAAACCTTAGATGCTAAAACACGAACGATCTGAACTGGATCTAATTCATTGTGCTTAAATCCTAATAATACTGGCTTATTAACATATACCAGCGACTTTGGTTTAGTTAAGAACCCCCAACTTATACTCGGATAATTACGAGTAAATACTTCTGCAAAATAAATCGCGAGATCCACAACTAAAATCTTGGTCTCCTTAGATAAAGTAAAACTTTGGTCTTGAATAATACTACTATGCAGACCATCTGGAATACTTTCAAGTAAGTTCTTCATTTCTTCGGGTGATCGCTGTACAGTTTTAACATGTGGAATAAACCACGACCAAATGTCGATTAGAGATTTTTCTGACAAGTCTAATCTTTCACAACTCTTAAATTCAGTGTGTTCAACCAAAGTCTTCAACAAATTTAATCTATGTGGAATTTGTAATACAAACCAATCAAAGTTTTGTTGAGCCTCTTTCTTTGTCATTTCCTTAAAATCTCGTACTGGAAATGGTGGCTCCATCATTGAATATTCCATTGAACTCACCTCAATTTTAGAAATGCAATATATATTCTATACCATTTTCTTTCAGGAAATCATAAACCTTTTGATTAGCGCCACCTTTACCAGATATCTCACTTTTGAAGAAATGCCATTTAACACCTTCAATATCCCCATTTTTTAGTAGCTCCGCGTCTTTTAAAATCTGTTTCTTGATAAAGGGGGTTAATTCTGTAAAACCTACTTTTGACTCATGAGCTATATCATCAACAAGAACATCAACAAATCTTATTCCTTTACTTGTTCTGAAAGTGACTGGTTTAGCCACGCCTCCAACAATTGCAGCTAAATATTTTTCTCCCGCACGCCCCCCCATAAAATATGTCCCTTTATTTTTACCAAGGGATTTGAAATACAAACCTAACGCCATAAGAGCTGACTTTGTCCCAATAGCAGGAGCTGATAGTTGAGGTGGTGCAGAATTTACTAGATTATCAAATAATACTTTTAATGTATCCATCTTTTTTTGTTGGTTTTCCATCTGTAACTCATGAAATTCTGCTTTATCCTGCCTGCATAAATCGTTATAACAATATAATGGTTTTGCTGGTATATTTCCACTCGGGTCAACATACTTTAATGGATTATTATGAACATAAGTATAAAGGTTCAGAGACAGCGGATTATCAATCTGCCCCTCATACGTATCCTCATTAATAAACCGTCCCACGCTTGGATCATAATACCTTGCTCTTAAATAGTATAGTCCAGTTTCACTGTCGAATTGTTCTCCTGCGTACTTGAACGAATTAGAGATGCCTTCGGTACTCGTTGTGATATTACCCCACTCGTCATATTGGTACTGATTGACTGTAAATAAAAGGAGGCTGTTAAACCCAGAATTGCTATCAAACGATTTCTTAGAGTAATCGAAGCTCTGGCTGCCCACAACGTAATTAATGTAGGTATTTTCTTGGGTCTGATCAGTTGTTCTCCATAGAATTGGGACATAACCATCTGGAGAACCATTATAAGTATTCTGGACTCGCCCCTTGGTATAAGTGATTGATTGAACTGCATTACCACATTGAAGTCAGCATCCGCAGCCGTTTGCAGGTTGGTATCATAGGTAAACGTAATTGTATAACGCATGATTTGACGGAAGCGTGACATAGTTATTGGTGCCATTCAGTTCAATTGCTTGCCCGACTGCGCCGTCCTTGTAGACGGGGGTACCGGACACTGTACCATTGGCTAATCCGTCTGAACTATTGGCATTTCCATCGAACGGGTAAAAGGTCTCGTAAGTAGCTTCGGTAACTGTGGCTTCGGTTGTGCTGTCCGCTGCTTGCGCAGGCAATGCCAGTGTTATCAACAAGACTAAGGACATCACCAGCGCTACCAACCCGTGCATCTTATCCTGTGGGACTCTCATAATATTCCTCCTGGATTTCATTTTTAATAACATGCTTTGACTATCATCTGGAAAACGCTTTCAAATAATTGCTGTTAAACTCCTGCCTTCGTTATGGATCGTTGTAACTGAATGATCGGTATCACTGTCGCACCCTATGATTGACTACAAGCCTTGATTTGAAATCGCTTGCAATATTAGTCATGAAACTCACCTCCCAACCGAAATTTTGTACATAAACCAGAAACGGCTATTTCGCCTGTAATCACCTGATTCATTTTGATTACCAGGCCGTGTATAAGCCATGCCGACTCAACGGCCTCAAACAAGCGTTTCATAGCCATTCCTTCAGTAAGAGAATATTGATAGAAGCGGCAGGGGAAGATGAACCGCTCATCGGAACGGATAAAGCGTCCGCTCTTCAAGTCGTTGCGATAAACGTGACATCCCCCTGCTCTTCTCCATGGACACCGCGATCAGCGGATTCCGCTCATTGTGTACCGGTACGAGTAGATGCGGTTCGCATATAGCGTAAATTCCGGATGCGTTTTAGCCGACCAGCTTTCGTCCCCGCCTACGCCCATCTGCTTGTACAGAATGCGCACCACCGTCTTGTCAGCTGGAGGCAGCTTGTAGGCATGGTCACTCTCTTCCAGCTCTGCTGGCGTATAAGGCAGCACGCTGGCTTCCAGCTCGTTCTCCGCCGTGAACAACAAGCCTTGACCTGCCTCGTTGTGCACCTTGATCCAGCGAACGCCAGTTTTGTTCCCGCATTCCTGCGGCTTCAGGTAGGGCATGAATTCATCCGCCGCCCGTGAGGTGAATATGCCCAGCTTGGCGCCGACGGCACGGTCCCAATGGTTCTCATGGGGGCCACGGCCGTACCATTCGATCCGGTCATATCCGGCGTCCATCTCGAGCATCATCCCCACGGCCGGCAGCTCGGGCAAGCTCTCCCCCGGAACCAGCGTCTCTTCCACGGCAACCGTGCCATCTTCGAACACGGTATACCGCACCGTGCAGAAGGATAGGGCCGTCGTGTCCAGCGTGAATTCGGCGGTAATCTCCCATGCGCCGGCGGAAGGACGCTTCATCAGCCGGCGGAGGGTGCGCTCTTGACCGGCCTGCCGCCATACCGCGGACCTTATCGGCAGCTTGCTGCCCTGGTCATTGTCTGTCATGGCGCGCCAGAAGGTTGGCTCCGGCCCCTTCTGCAGAAGCTCTGCGCCTTCGAACCGATAGGAGACGAGAGTTCCGGTAGCGGTATCGAAGGCAGCCTCGAACTCGCTGCCCCGAACCCGCCACTGACCGGACGCTTCCGTTAGCTCCGGCATTCCCGCTCCTGTTGCAGGGACGAGTTTCCGGCCGGCGGGAAGCATCTGAACGGGCAACTGCGCCCATGCCACCTCGTGGCCCGCCTCCGCCCATAGCTCCGTCTTCTTCAGCCGCAGGCTGACCTCAAGCAAGAGCTCGGCATCCTCCGGTTCCGACGGGAATTCCGGCAAGCGGAGCACGATGTCCGAGGCGGTCAGAGGCTCCACGGCAAAGCTGCCCCGCATTGCATCCCCAGACGGACGGCCGTTGTAAAGCAGCTGCCAGACCCATTCGAACTCATCCAACCGCGTGAACAGGAACTTGTTCGTCACCGTCAAAGCCCCGGAGACCGGGTTCCAGCCGCTGAATCCCACGTTCTGGTAGCAGGCCTTGACCTCCTCCAGCTTCGGCGACACCTTCCTGTCCGCGAACAACAGCCCGTTGCCGCAGCCGTTGCCGTCGTGAGGGGATTCATCGAAATCGCCACCATAAGCCAAATATTCCGTACCATCCGGTGTCCGTGTGCGAATCGCTTGGTCAATCCAGTCCCAGATGAAGCCGCCTTGGAGCACTGGATACTTGTCGAACAGCTGGGTGTATTTGAACAGATTGCCGTTGGAGTTGCCCATGGCGTGGCTGTATTCGCAAAGAATGAACGGCTTCTTTGGTTGTTTCAACGCATACTTCTCCACATCGTCGGGAAAGGTGTACATTTGGCTCTCCACATCCGATACGTCCTCGAAGTGACGGTTTAAGAAGACACCCTCGTATTGCACGAGCCGGGTAGGATCATTCTCCTTCAGGAACCTGTACATATGCCGGAAGTTCTCTCCGCAGGAGGCTTCATTACCCAAGGACCACATCAGGATGGAAGGATGGTTCTTGTCCCTGTCCATCATGGATCGGGCGCGGTCCACCACGTTATCCTTCCACTCGGGCTTACTAGCGGGAACGATGTCCTCCTCTTTGTAGAATCGCCATGTACCGTGACTTTCCAAGTTGGTCTCGTCGATCACGTACAGACCGTATTCGTCACACAGATCGTAAAAGGCTGGGTGGTTCGGATAATGGGAGGTTCGAACGGCATTAATGTTGTAAGCCTTCATCAACCGGACGTCCTTGACCATATCCTCCAGGCTAAGCGCACGGCCCGTATCGCAGGAAAATTCGTGGCGGTTCGTGCCCTTGAATACGATGCGCTTGCCGTTCAACAGCATGAGATTGCCTTGGATTTCGAACTTGCGGAAGCCGACTTTACAGCTGACAGCTTGAAGCAGCGTGCCGTCTTGTCCTCTCAAGGATAGCACCAGCGTGTACAGATTCGGGTGCTCGGCGCTCCACTTGCTCGGGTTGGCCACCGACGCCAGCAGTTGGGTTGTGGCGAACGAGCCGTCCTCCACCCGGACGAATGAGCGGAAGGCGGAGCCTGACACCGGCTGGCCGCAGGCATCGAGCAGTACGCCTTCCACTTGAAGCTCTCCGTCGCCCAAGCCGGCATACCGGAGCAGCTTCACCTGTACCTCCAGCTCCGCATCGACATAAGCCTCGTCCAATTCCGTGCGGACCCGGAAATCATAGATGTGCTCCGACGGCGGTGAGATCAAGAGCACCTCCCGGAAAATGCCGGACAGCCGCCAGAAATCCTGGTCCTCCAGCCAGCTGGCGTCGCACCAGCGGTAGACCTCAACAGCTAGCTTGTTCTCTCCGGACTGCAGATAAGGAGTCAGATCGAACTCCGCAGGCGAGAAAGTGTCCTCGCTGTAGCCGACGAGATCCCCGTTCAGCCAAACGTAAAATGCGGATTCTACTCCACGGAAATGCAGATAAACAGGGCTTCCTGCCCAATCTTCTGGAACCGAGAAGGTGCGTACGTAAGAACCGACGGGATTGTATTTGGTTGGTGCGAACGGGGGTTTGAGCTCCTCCTGGTCGCTCCAGGGATAATGGAGGTTGGTGTATTGGGGATAGTCATACCCGTGGAATTGCCATTGGGAGGGAACGGGAATCTCATCCCAACCGGATACGTCATACCCTTCCCTGTAAAAATCCGCCGGCCGCCCTTCCGGATTGTTAGCCCAGTGGAACTTCCACATCCCGTTCAAGGATAGAATCCGGCGGGATGCAGAGGGATCGTTATTTACCGCATCCTCGACGGTGTCATACGGTGTGAAATCCGCCCGGGCATCCATCCGGTTCAGCATGAAGATTTCAGGATTGTTGTTCCATTCCGGATAACCGTTGGCGGGTGGTTGGTAATGTAGTTTTTTGAACATTCGTTTTGCACCTTCCCATGTTGCTTTGGATTGATTAAGGCTCCGTTCTCTTTCAATCTGAGAATCTGCGAAGCTAATACGTCGAGACAAATTCAATAGATGGATACTTCTTAGGAAAAGTGGTGACGAATGCGGTTGTACTCTTCCGTCGTAATAGCAAGCACGGTACCATGCTTAAAGCGGTAAGGAAAGCTGAACCGCTCATCCGAACGGATAAAGCGTCCGCTCTTCAAGTCGTCTGTGATAAACGGGACATAGCCCTGACCTTCTCCTTGAACACCGTAATAGTCCAGCATCAGAACCCATCGCCCATCCTGGAGCTTAAATGCAGTGGGGCCCTCATACTGACCATACCCGAGTTTGACCATCTCTTCTTTGAAAGCTTGGTTCTCCACGTATTCGCCGGTTATCGACTCCCCCTGCTCAAGAATTATGTGAATGGGGTTCTCATGCTTCACAAAGCGATAGTACGTACCATTCTCTTCATAAATAGCCGAGTCTATGATGCCGCTTCCGTCTTTCCTGCATAAGAGCTGCGGTTTGTCGAAGTGTATAAAGTCCTTGGTTCGCATATAAAAAATAGCCTTATTTCCGTAGTTGTTCGAAGCATGGGACGATGACCAATGAATGACATAGTCGTCCCGGTTGCGATCATACAGTACGTCCGGTGCCCAGAGCATGCCGTAATCTTCATCGCCAAGCTCGATCATTCGCTGCTCCGACCAATTCACGAGATCGTCCGACTCCCAGAGTGCCAGACACTTGCTTCCGTTCCGCGCAATATTTGCCCAGGTACCTTCATACTTGGTATTGAAGCAGTTCGCCAGGCTAAGGTCCGTAGACAAAATATAAAATTTTCCAGACTCCGTACGGACGATGGTATGATCGCGTACTCCCTTGTCACCTTTATTGCTCCATAACACCGGCTCACCGCCATTGACCTGCTCCCAATTGAAGCCGTCCTTGCTCAAGCCAAAGTAAACCTGCTCGCCGTCTGGCGTTTTTTTCTCTTTGAAATGCACGAATAAATAAGCACTCATTGATTTTCCCGCCTATTCCGTTGTTATGATGTCATTATCGCCATGAGATCGCTTCACTCGAATGACGGTAAGCGATTGCCTTGGAATCTCGTATTCGAACGCATTGCCTTGCAGATGAAGCGTTTTGTTCGCCGGCACAATCCTTTCCGGTTCTTCGAAGCTGTTCTCGTCTTCAAGCGAATGCCCGGAAAATTCCGAAACTTCGACCATTGCCGCTTCCTTCTCCAGTCCTTCCAGCACAATCCCGGTACGTACCTGCACATCCTGAACATTGACCACTTTCAGGATGACGTCGCCCGTCGCCTCTTCGATGCTCGAGGAATAGTAGAGCGGCTCTATGACGGGGATTAGATCCTCCGTATCGGCTACAAGGACCCCATCGATACAGGCTCGTATTTTTCTGCCGCAAACCTCCAGCAACAGATGATAGTCCACATCGTCTTCTACATCGAACAGGCAATGGGTAAGGACGCAGCTTGTCCCGTTTATTTGAGAGGTGATTAACGAATCATTATTATGCCATCCTCCGATTCTCCACAGGAGCTCGTTGCGATCGTCGACCTTCCCGAAGTGAATCATGAAGCCTCTGCCCCAAGCTTTCCTTCTTGCTGTCATCGATATCGTATAATTCTCGCTATCAATCGATTCAAGCTCTGCCATTCGACGTGCATGTCCATTTGCCCGGTCCTCCTCCGTATCGGTAGTGAGAATCTTCCCGACTGCAAGTTCTTTTGTTTCCCCGGTTACATGGTTGATGAGCTTAATCTGCGAATATTCGACCGTTCCGCCTTCGGTTCCGACGGCTAGCATTCCCGCAATCGGCTTGCTCTCGCTCTGAACAGGCTGTTCGAAGCCTTCTGCTTGAACCCGAAGCGCATAATCACCCTGATGATGCATAAAGAGCTTCTGGACATAATAGTTGGCCGTTCCGAACACGTCATGATTGTTGAACCAGATCATATCCGGCTTCCAATTTACGTAATCGACATTACAGAGCATCGGAGCATAGCAGGCAAGGCCGACCACGTGGGCATTGCGTTCAAGCCCGGTCATATAAGCTGCTTCGGCAAGCGCGTTGTAATAGGTATTGCCCCAGGAAGCAAATTCGCCAAGGAATACTTTGGGATCGTCGGCTTTGAACGAATCGTAACGGCGATGATTGGCCAGCAGCCATTCCGGCGACTGATAATAATGTTCGTCCACGAAGTCGGAGCCGTTCTCGCGGGCCGATCGCCAGCCGCGCTCGTACTCGTCTCCGGATGCGAACGGACCGCTGTTATTAATGATTTTGATCGCCGGATACTTCGACTTGATCGCCCGATGAAAATACGCGTACCTCTCGAAGAACGGTTCTCCGACTTCCTCGTTCCCGACGCCGATATACTCCAGGCCGAACGGCTCCGGATGTCCCAGCTTTGCGCGGATTGCCCCCCATGGGGTCGAGGCATCCCCATTCGCGAACTCGATCAGATCGAGCGCTTCGTCAATCCATGGCTGCAGCTCGTCCAAAGGAACGCTCCTCTTATGGTGCGGATCGGCCCCCCCCGGTACGACAGGAATCGGTTTGGCGCCAATATCCTCGCAGAACAGAAAATATTCGTAATACCCAAGACCCAACGTCTGATTGTATCGCCAATTGTTTCGCCGGGCAGGCCGCTCGGCGACATCGCCGAGCGTGTTCTTCCATCGGTACATCGAGTCGCGGTCATCCGCATTCAGCGACCCGTCATGGATGAGACAACCGCCCGGAAACCGCATGAACTTGGGTTTCAGTTCGGCAATTAGGGTGGCGATGTCCTCACGAAGGCCATTGGGCCGATTGCGAAACGTTCGTGACGGGAACAAAGAAACCATGTCGAGGCAGAGCAATCCGGATCCTTTCGCGGTGAGGACCAGCCGTCCGCAATAATCGGTAGCGGAAGCCGTTAACCGCGCTTCGTATTTCGTCCATTGGTCCGATGCGACAACGATAGCCGCTTCCGAATAAATGATTCCTTCGACTCCCTCCAACGTGACGGTTATCGGCACGTCGAAGCTGCTATTCCTGCATGCATACATGGAGAAGACATAGGTATCTCCTTCTCTGACCGGTATGCCCGTATTAAATCCTTGGTTCATGAGTCCAACGCCGTCGCCTGCCGTCCTAATGTCGATTACCGCATAATTATTATTTTGGTTGTTCAGGGGCAATTCGCTCTCGACTCGAACCTCGCACTCGCCGCCTCCCCGCTCCACCTTCTCCCATGCCGTCAGCGCATGGTAATCCGGGTGATCGATAGGATCAAATTCGAACGAACGGTTTCGTACGAGTTCGGCGTACAGCCCGCCGTCTGCCGCATGATTCAAATCTTCGAAAAAGATGCCGAACAGATCGCCCATCGCTGCTCCGCGGTCTTTTGTTTTAATGGTTAAAGTCCCTTGCAAGCTCATCTACTCTCGTCGCCTCCGCTATTATTCTCCTACCGCCTCCATGCCCACCCGGCGCAACACTTCAAGCCGGAAGGCTGTCGGCCACGCAACCAGCCATTCCGAAATATCAAACGGCTCCCCCCAGCGGGTGTGAAAGTAACCTTCGCCCTGGCTGCCCTCCGGGCGCAGCTTGCCCTTGACCATCAGGCTGCCGTCCGAGATGCCGATCGTTGCATTCGCCCATACAGCAAGGGCTCTGTCGCGCCACATCGTGTTACCGGTAAGCGCGGCAAGCTCAAGCCAATCCTCGACAAATGCCACCGCAAACGGATCAATATGATGGTGTTGCGTGGATACCGCCGTCCCGCCGAACGTGTCGTACCCGATGCTTCCCAGTCCGGTCCCTGCGTCATAACCGACGGTATGATGCCACTGCCATGTGGCCAAATACCAAGCAGCATGCTCTGCCCATTCGAGATACGTCTTCTTGCCAGTAACTCGGAACAGAGCAAGTCCCGCCTTAAGCAAAGGAATTGCAGACTCCTTGTCTACGCAATAGGTATCCAGCGCCCCCGCCGTCGTGTAGCCGTTGTCGAGCAGCTCCCTCATATAAAAACGGTAGCCAAGCTCTGCCCCAAGAAGATAGGCTTCATTACCTGTAAGCTCATATGCCTTCACCAGAGGCGGGACAAGAAAACAACCGACCGTGCCCTCCGGATCGTGCGGAGTCCCATCGTTCTTCCACGATTTCCCGATCCGTCCTTCCGGCGATTGCACGGATAATACGAAATCACAAATGCCGAGCGCGGTTTCGCGGTAAATCGGTCGCTCCACTCCGCACCTCCGGGCCAATTGTTCCGCCTCGAACAGGTTTAACGCTGCCGTGCCGAGGTTGCAAGCGTCCTGCACTTCCCGCTCTGCCGGCTTGAATAATAGGACGTAGTCGTAATGACAATGAATCATCCCATTCGGCAGCCTTCCGCCGGCTGTCCAGCCGTCCAGCACTGCGAGGCCTCTATGAAGCGAATCCTCATTGCCGGAATTCAGATAATCGGCAAGCATGGAATTGGCCAGCGAGGCGTTCTGCCCGCACCAGCCGATTTCGTAATGACGAGCCTGTATCCACTTCTCGCCATTCCATTTTCTGCCGATCGCGAATCCCCGGAAATCTCCATCTTCGGCCCATAGGCCTTCCTTGGCATACGCCATGCCCAGCTCCCAGATGCGCTCTGGATCATACCATGCCCGAACCGGGCGCTTTTGCATCCGCCATGCCTCTTCGAGCATCATTCTCCACGACGTGCGCGGCTCTGTGTAAGCATGAAACGTCAGAAACGCACGAGCCGTAAACGTCTCGTTCGGCACAAAGGTCCTTTCCAATTCGTATGCCTCAGCGTAACGGTCGCGGCTATCGTAGGTCGCGGGTGACTCTGCCTCCGGCCAGATCAGTCGGTGGATGACTCGTCCTGGAGCCGGCACGAGCGAGCAGGAAAAGCCTTGCATATCCCGGGGAGGCTCCCCGAACAAGGCCACGGAGACCCCGCCTCCCTCGGAATAGGTTGCGCCGGCCACTGCCGTCCGATGCCACGCAAATACCCATGGCTGCCCATCGCGCTCCAGCTCTTTCGGCTCCAGGCCGCTGCCCCAACTGTTCCCGTTGTAGGTGACGGAAGGAATCATATAATACTCAGGCTCGTAGTTGGCAGCGAAGTCCATTGAAAGCTTGCACGCCTCGGGCGATTCGCCTCGATAGGTGAATTTCCGCGTCCATTGGACCAGTCCTCCCCTTATTGGTTCGAACGTTTCGGTTACTTCGAAGCGTTCGTCCTCGAACGGCAAAACGTCGCCGATGATCCTTTCGCCCAAGTGGAACCTATAGCCGTTGTCATTTTCACGTTGTTTCCAGTTGATCTCCACCGTCATCACCATTTTCTTGTAATATTACAGAAGCTGATTTGAAAACGCCGCGGATTTTTGATTAGCTTTCATCATCCGGTAATAACTTTAGTTCAAAACTCTCGTTCCGGTCACATGTCAAAATGCCGTCCAATACGTCCAATCTGGCAACCTGTATCGAAGTACGGCGGCATGGATAGGATCCGTCATCGAACCCGTTCACCCTGCCGGGATGAGTAAAATAAAAGATATAGGCTTGATCTCCCTGTACGACCACGTCTGCGTGATTCGCGATCGTTCCGTCTTCCTCCCGCAAGCCTGGCTTGTCAAGAATTCGGCCTTGCCGCTCCCACTTCTCCAAATCATCGGAACGGTAAACGCCTTGCCCCATCCATTCGTCTATGATAAGCCAATAATAGCCTTTAAATTGAAACACATTCGGTCCTTCGTGTTTTACGTCGGTAATCACCGGTCCAATCGGCTGCCAATCATACAGATCCTTGCTATCCGCAGCGTAGGTATGATTCCACTGTTTAAACCACATCCGAAACATGCCGTTCGGCAGTTGGTACACGCAGGCATCGATCACGTTCTCCTCACTAATTCCAAGCGTGGACTGGAACTTCCAGCGAATAAGATCGGGGCTTGTATAATGCCTCATACGAGCTTTGCCCGACCAATTGATCGGCACGCCGTGAACATAACTGACATACATATGATAGAGCCCATCATGCCATATGATTTCAGGCGCCCAGAACGTATTTCTGCCCCATTCCGTTTCGAGCCCTTCCAGAGTCCCCCGGTATAACCAGGTTGCTCCGCCATCCGAAGAGGAAGCGACACCGAGATCGGTACCATGAACCCATCCGAACTTCGGACCTTCCTGCGTTGCCCGGCGATTCGTATAGATCATCCACCATTCCTTTACTTCTTTGTTCCAAATAAGAACGGGATCGGCAGCTCCGTCATAGATCGGATCCCTGAATAAAGGTGCCTTCATTCTATTATCCTCTCTTCACTTCGTCTTGTAAGCCATCGGGAATACCTGCCCGATAGGAAAATTCGCTAAACTTCACATTGCCTTCGCCGGTTGCGTTCAACGCAATGCGGAGACTTAGAAACTGTCCCAATACATTGTGATGGAAGCCGGACAATTCGAAACCGTGATCCAGCTTGGTCCACTGTCCTTGCAAGTCACGGAAGTACAAGCTTACCTCATGATGGTCATTGACGATGCGAAGCGTTACGGATCCTCCGGACAATGCATTGCGTTCAGTCGTATTTTGATTTCGGAAAACAAACGTCATCTTGCCGTCGAAGCCGATGCCACAGTGAAAACCCGGTTTATAGAACAAGCCAAGCGTGCCCGCAGCCTCGCCCTCTACCGTAACGGAAACTTCAGCCGTATATGCATGGTGCATCGGAATACACAACAGCGGTTCTGCGTGTTGCTTGGCGACAGCCTTCAGTACCAAACAATTATCTTCGATTCTATAATCGCCAAGACGTTCCCCTCCGAAGAAATGCCAATGAAGCCCCAATCGTCCGGAATCCGCAAGCACCTGAGCTCCATCCGAAGACTGTGCAGTAGCTGCAGCCTCAGGAACGGTTCCGCCTTCGGCATCAGCCGCGATGAACCAGCCATCGGCTGTCCATTCAATCGGTTCGATCAGCGTCTGCCTGCCGAGGGTGTAATAATCTTTTTCATAGGCATGATATACGACAAACCAATCCCCTTCGGGCGTATCCACCAGCGTCCCGTGCCCCTTGGACCACCAGGTTTCGCTGCGGTGCTTCGTGCGGACGATCGGATTGCAAGGCGAATTCTCCCATGGCCCTTCCAGCGACTTGGAGCGAGCGGAGACGATCATGTGGCTGGTCGCAGGCCCGGCAGTCCCCCCTTGCGCGCTGGTCATATAGTAGTATCCATCCTTATACGTAAGCTTTGGAGACTCCAGGTAAAAGCCTTCAGTCAACCATTCCTTGGGATACCTCCAACCTTCATATACCTTCCTTAATTCTCCTACTGTAGATAATCCATCCTTTGCCAAATGGACCATATATCCTTCGGACAAAAATAGATAACGATTCCCTTCCTGATCTGCCGCATGTCCCGGGTCGATATAGCCAACCTTCAAGTCGATCGGTTTGCTCCATGGCCCTGCTGGGTTCTCCGCCGTTACGACCCAATTCGTTTCGCCGGCTGGAAAATAGATATAATAGAGTCCCTCATGGTAGATCAAATCCGGCGCCATGATCGATCCGCCCACATGCTCATGAATGGCGTGGCCGATTGGCTCCCAATCGATCAGATTATGGGAATGCCACACGAGCAGCCCCGGGGTATAGTGGAATGAAGAATGCGTCATATAATAATGCAGGCCGACTCTAACAATGGATGGATCCGGATAGTCGCCTGCCATAATAGCGTTAATCCCTTGAATTCGTAGCATGTGTTGCCTCCAATTACATAATCCGCGGCGATATTCTCCTATAGAAACCCCCATGCTTCCGAAGAAGAATGGGGGTTTGTTTAATTTTACATCTCTAAAGAAAGACTTTCTGCTTATTTGCCGCCTGCATCAATATAAGCTTGAACTTGCTTGATGACTTCTGCACGGACCTTATCAAGTCCAAGATCGCGCATTTCTTTGTTCAGTCTCTCTGCGAACTCTTTCCAATTCGGATCCAAACCCGTCATGAGAATATCCGCAGCCGGATCTAATACTGGCTTAATTTTAGCAATCTCCGTCTGGACAAGTTTCGTATCGAAGATAAATCCTGCAAGCGGGACTTGATAGTAGCTGTTTTTATCCAGCACGTAATTAATATATTTTAGAGTTTCCGGATCTTGGTCTGTGTGGATACGGGTGAAGGAAGGGTTCCAAGTCATTTCATACCCCTGAAACCTGTAATTCTGCGATTTATCTGTGGTCTTGTACCCGTTGTCCCCATCCTTGATCCAATGTTCGCCCTCGATCCCAAGCTCAATCAGGTCATGATTTTCTTTGCTGCTGAAGATCCAATCAATGAACTTCATCGTCCGGTCCGCGTTCTTCGAGCTTGCCGGAATAACCACGCTATTATTGGCACGGAAGTCAGTCCGGATCGCTCCAGGCTTCATATCCCGCATATCCTGGTTAATATACAAGAACGGCTCGATGTCGGCTTCCGGTACCAGCTTTTGCAAGTCTGTTCTACCGTTTGCCACGCCAAAGAGCGTTCCTACTACGGAGCCTTGTTTCTTTGGATCCTGAGCATCGTTCGCCGCCTGCGACAACGGCTCTTTATTGTTATACTTTCTCCATTCCGTTCTCGTCTGGAAGTGGCCGTAAATGGAATCATGCGTGTTGAACGGCGCAGGGAATTTCTCGAATTCGGAATCCGGGTCGCCTATCGTTGCTGCTCCCACCACTTTTTTTCCATCTTCCGACAGCGCTACGCTAAATGGAATTCCGCCTGTAAATGAGCGGGTCAAAATCGGCGCCAAACGGATATCGCTTCGCCCCTTCTCCTCCGGCAGGAACGCTTCAAAAAATCCGCGTTTCCCTACTGATGCAGGAGTATAATCTGGATGTTTTTCCAGCACTTTATCATAGTAGGCTTTCAAATCGTCCATCGTTTTAAGCGGCGCCACGCCCAGCTCTTCACGAACATTCTTCCGAATTGACATAATTTGCGGATCGGAGTACGCGTTGAAGAACGGAATCGTATAATTATGCCCATTGATCTTATTGGCTTCCACTACTTCCGGTGGGAATGCCTTCTTCAGTCCTGGATATTCATCATTATTGAAATATTTGTCAAGCTCCTGGTAATAACCCAAGCTGACATGGTTGTACAGAAACATCCAGGGTGCATCGAACATCAAGTCAACCGATTCACCGGTAGTCATCTTCAACTGCATTTTTTGTTTGTGGTCGTTAGGGGGGTTGTACTCAAATTCGAGTTTCGTGTTGAGCGAATCTTTGCTAACCTCCTCGAATTTGGCCAACACCTTGTCCAAATCCGCCGGTCTTTCGCCGAAGAGCATAAATTTCAACGTTACCGGGTCTGGAGCCTTCGCGCTACTAGAATCTGCGGTTTGCACGGCGTTATTCTTGCTCGCATTCTCGCCGGCATTCTCGCCAGCGGTCTGATTGCTTGAGCAAGCCGCCAAAAATGTACTCATACCAAGTATTAGAGCCAATGCGGGTAAAGCGACCTTTCTGATTCTGCTTTTCATTTCTGTTTGCCTCCCTTAATTTTTGTCGTTCATCTATACTAAACCGCCATAAGCGTGTTCAGCCAATCTTGAGAATCAACCTTTTATCGCACCGACCAGCAGGCCTTTTACGAAATATTTCTGAAGGAACGGATAAAGGAAGATAATTGGGCCAATCGTTACTACAGTTGTGGCCAGCCTTGTTGTAAGCGTAGGTGCAACATAGTCTGAAATCGAAACGCTGGATGCAAGCTGTTTGCCAAAATCGGCGTTCTCCAAAATCCGCTTGATTAGATACTGCAGTGGAAACAAATCCCGGTTCGATATATAAAGCAGCGCTTCAAACCACTTGTTCCAAAAAACCAACGCATAAAACAAGCTGATTGTCGCGATAGCGGGCAAGGAGATAGGAATCATGATCCTGAACATGATATAAATATCGTTGGCACCGTCGATTTTGGCGGATTCCGCTAGCGATTCATCAATGGATTGGTAAAAATTCCTTAATAGAAACATATTGAACGGACTGAGAAGCGCCGGGATGATCAGCACCCAAATGGTGTCTTTCATCCCCAAATATTTGGTAATCAACAAATAAGATGAGGTCAATCCTCCATTAAAAAGCAAGGTGAAGAAGACATAGAAATTGACGAAGTTGCGGTATTTAACCGTTCGGACCGAAAGCGGGTACGCGAGCGCGGATGTAACGAGCATCGCAAGGACAGTTCCGACAACGGTGATGAAGATGGTCACGCCGTACGCTTTATAAATGGTGCTGTCTTTGAACAAAAGCTTATAAGCGTCAATCGAGAATTCTACGGGGAAAATCCGGTATCCGTATTTTAGTAACCCCACTTCCGTGGAAAGAGATCCGCTGATCACGGTAACGAAAGGGATCAAACATGCAATGGCAAAGGCTGTAATCGCAACATACATAAACAATAGGAGAATTCGGTCCTGTGCGCTGTCTTTCATATGGTTCCACCTGTCCTTTGATTAATATAGCGCCGAATCGGGAGAAAACTTTCGTGCCAACTGATTGACTGTTACCACGAGCAGGAACCCGACCAATGACTGAAAAAAGCCGATTGCCGACGACATGCTGATATTGCCTAATTCCAATAGTGCGCGCAATGCATAAGTGTCGATAACATCCGTCGTCGGGTAGAGCACCGAATTCCCGCCAATAATTGCAAATAGCATGCCAATATCGCCATAGAATATACCGCCTAGCGCAAGCAGCAGCAGCAGGAAGATCGTTGGCTTGATCAGCGGAAGCGTAATATGCCGGATCTTGTCCCATCTGCTCGCCCCATCTAAGGAAGCCGATTCATAAATATCGGGATTAATGCCGGAGATCGCCGCCAAATAAATGATAGAGCCGAAGCCGGCACTATGCCAAAGCTTGAGGCAAACTAGAATGAACGGCCAGTAGTCGGCTTCGCTTAAGAATGAGATCGGTTCCTTTCCGAACAACCCCAATATTTGATTCACCATTCCCGACTGCGTAAAGAACGCCGATACAATCATTGCAACAACCGTCCATGATAAAAAATTCGGCAGCGTTACGATCGTCTGCGTGATCGCCTTGAACTTTTTGGCTTTCAGCTCGGACAGCACGATTGCAATCGACACGGACGCAATAGTCCCGCACATAATAAACAAGAAGTTGAGAAAAAGCGTGTTTATAATGACTTTCAAGACAGCATTCGATTCCACGAAAAACCTGAAATTTTTGAAACCGACAAACTCGCTTCCCATAACTCCCTTCACAGGGTTATAATCCTGAAATGCAATAACAATCCCGAACATCGGCACGTAAGCGAAGACGAATATCAAGAGTATGCCGGGAAGCATTAACAGATACATCAATTGATTTTTGCGAATTTCACGAATAAATGACATATGAACACTCCTTGAAATCTTGTTGCTGCTGTTGCTGCTGCGCTTAACACCAATATGGCTCGTCATGGGGAAATTGCAAAGCTTAACTAACGGGACATTGTTTAATAATGAGAAAACGGCGTATTTAAAAAACGGCAAATTGAATAAATTCAATATAAAACCTTCAAAATAAAGGAAAAGCCGCCAGTTCCTATAAGGAATCTGGCGGTCTCACGTTAGTCCGACATCATGTTTTCCAATCGATTTTCCCTGCGGTAATGATCCGGCGACATCCCGACATGCTTCTTAAACAAGACATAAAAGTAACTCGTATTCTCGAATCCGACCATTTCGCCGATTTTTTTAGCCGGATGATCGGTGCGGATCAGGAGCTCCTGCGCTTTCCGGAATCGGTGCTCGGCAATATGCTCGGCAACGGACTTCCCTGTCTCCTCTTTGAAGAGCTTCCTCACATAACTGGTCGACAATCCGATCAATTGCGATAACATATCCACGGATAAATTAGGTTCCGTATAATGCTCTTTAATGTATTCCGCCATTTTTTCAACCGTTTTGTTATTTTTGGACCGCGATTCTCTGTCTCGGACCGCGACAATCCTCTCACATAATGAAAGGTACCAGCTCTCGATCTGTTCCAACGTATCCAAGCGTAATAACTGCTGTTGACACGTATGAATCTCTAAATCCGCGTCCTCACGGTCAAAGCTTGACATCCCTTTGGCTGTTCGAATGGTCATAACCAACAATTGCACAAGCGAAAGTATAATTTCATCGTGTTTAAAAGGATGGACAGCTGCAATAAATTCAGCCGACAGCTCCCGAAGCTGCTCCAAATCGCCTGCTTTAAGGCTATGCATCAGTTGCTTCTCCAAAGCAACGGGATATTGATACTCTTTGGTTTCTTGCGTGATAATGTCCTCATAGGAAATCAAGCTATTCGGCCCGTGTACCAGCCTAAAGTGTACAGCTTGGTAAGCGCCTAGTCTGGAGAGCTTCAAGTCTTCAGCTCTTTCTGCAACAGGGCCTATTGATGCCGTAACGGTCATTTTCAGAAATTTTTCAATATTGCTCTGAATCTCCGTCAAAATAGGCTTGATTATTACTTCACTTGTATCGTCACCAGGGCCAATATTAAAGATCAGATCAAGAGAATCGTGGCCGTCTTCAAGTACCTCCAATGTATAGCGGCTTTGTGCAATTTCCTTGCTTATATTCTCAATGGCGTATTTCAATAATGAAATATCGACCATATCATATTTCTCCGACATTTCATGGAAGGAATCCATCTTCAGTACGCAAACCACATATCGATCCGATTCCTGGCCAAGGTCAAGCTTCTTAATCGCTTGCTGTACATCGGATCCCATTCCGATCGTCCCGTGCAAGATGGAACGGAGAACGCTTTGCTTACGCGCGGATGCCGATTGATTGATATCGGATTGAAGCGTGCTCACTTTATTCTCCAACAAAGAAAACGATTTATTTAATAAATCATACTCATTTAACAGCGGCTTGTCCTTTGACTCTGCCGCAGGCAAAGTTCGTTTGATTAAATGATAAATAGGCACATAAATGATTTTGGTGAAGAATGCCGAGGTAATCGCTATGATTGCCAAACATAGAAGGGTTACTCTCAAAATAAAGTTTTGAAAGGAATGGACTTTGCCCAACAGCTTATCGTAATCGGATAAAATGATGAAGTTCCAGCCAAGCCGATCTGATTTCACGTAGGACGCCGTATAAGTCTTGTCATTAAGCTCGATAAGGAAACTCCCGCGTTTTTCATTATTTTCCAGAACCGCTTTCATGATCTCTTTTGGATTATCGTTATCCTCAAAAATTTCACCTTCAGGGCGGGATATAATGCTTCCTTGATCATTAACGATCATCATTTTATAATTTCCATCCCTGCTTCCTTTCATGACAAGCTCCTGCAGCACATTTTGGTCCAGGTTTACAACCATGCTGTCCCGATTTCCGTCAGTCCGTAAATAAGAATAAACGATTGTGATCAAATTTACGCTTTCTCCGGGACCCGTACTATTGGGGAACGAAAAGACGGCTTTCCGGGGGATAAAAATGCCCTGCCGGTTCAAGTTTTGCTGTTGAAGCAAGTCTGTCATGCCATTATCGAAAAAATTGTCAATGGTGCTGAAAGTCAATACCGAGGAAAAAACAAGCCTCCTATTGTAGTTGTATACATAGATAGAAGAAACCAATGGGTTCGTCTGTTTGAAATCGTTAAGCTGACTGTTAATTTTGTGAATATCGTTTGGCGTAAAATCTTTGCCGAACATTGCGCTATTAATCCATTCATTCTTGAGAAACAATTGCGAATAATAGTTATAGGTGGACGATAGAAGGATATCAGCCGTATTGTATGACTGTTCGATCATTCTCGTGGACGTTTCATTGACTTCATTCGTCAAGTCGCTTGAAACCTTGAGCAAAATGACGTATGAAAATCCGGTAATAAATAAAAAACCGACAAGGGAGTAGGAGAGAATGATTTTAAACAGCATATTCTTCTTCCGGACAAATGACAAAATCGTTTTCATGATGCTCCCCACCTAGATGATATTGAAATACGTTGATATTATACCCTTAAGACCGCTTTCATCACATAAGCTTTTCAATTTCTGGTGCAATAAAAATACGCAAATTGATTAAATAACGCAACTCGCACATTATTTATCCGCTTTACTCCGTGTTCAAAGAATCGGATGAGTAGTTTTGACAACTTAAAAAATACAGAATGTCGACTTTTTTAAGTAGCGGATTTACGACTTGGATGAAAATAATCGAATTGATAAAAAAAGTGTGCACCTGTTACGGTAGCACACTTCAATTTATACACGCACTTGAATTTATATTAGAAAAACGGAGCTGCGAACCCGCACAACTCCGTTTTTGTTGTTCCATAAACGACCGCGGCCGCATCTCCTTGTTTTGAATCTAGTTCTCTAAAACATTTTGGCATTACCCTTCATTTTCCTATACATGAAATTATGTTGACGGCAACATATCTCCGTGCTACATTTATGTTGCCGGCAACATTTTCAAAAGGAGCGAACTGAATATGACAAAATTATGGGAAGAAAATAGAGTGGGGCGAATGCAGTTGCCTCATCGATTGGCTATGGCCCCAATGACTCGATCGCGAGCACTTCATAACGGAGTGCCAAGCAAACTAGCAACTGAGTATTACGCCCAACGTGCATCGCTTGGATTGTTGATTAGTGAAGGATCACAACCCTCCGACGATGGTCAAGGCTATCTGAATACGCCTGGCATATATACCGAAGAGCATGCCGCAGGCTGGCGTGAGATTGCAGACAGTGTTCACGAGTCGGGAGGCCATCTGTACATTCAACTAATGCATGTAGGGCGTATGTCCCATCCAGACAACACACCGCATCACCGGCAAGCCGTCGCGCCTTCCGCCGTTGCACCGAATCCAGAGATCGCAAGCATGTATACACCGACCGGAATGCAGGCTATTCCAATCCCTCGAGAGCAAAGCTATGATGAAATCAAAGCCACTACCGCAGATTTTGTGCGTGCTGCTGAGACAGCAATCCAAGCTGGTGCCGATGGTGTAGAAATTCATGGAGCCAACGGTTATCTCATTCATCAGTTCTTATCCGAAAATGCGAACCTACGAACTGACAACTATGGCGGCTCAATCGAGAACCGTTCCAGATTTGCAATTGAGACAGCTGTAGCAGTGGCCGAGGCCATCGGAGCGGATCGTGTAGGATTCCGGATTTCCCCAGGCGTTCCGTTTGGAGATATCCATGAAGGGGAGCTTGGACCTGATGTCTATCGCTATCTTGTCCAGGAATTAGCCAAACTGCACTTATCCTATCTTCATGTGCTGCATGTAGGCAATGATGAGCTTCTTCACGATATTCGCAAAGCTTGGCCAACCGCATTGCTTGTGAATCGAGCTGGCCGGCCTCTCGAGCAATTGGCGGCTGATATCGATTTAGGTCTTGCAGATATTGCGCCTGTGGGCTCCTGGGCGCTCGCGAATCCTGATTTTGTAGCGCGCGTTAAAGCAAGAGCATCGTTGAATGAAATAGATCGCTCCACCTTTTATGAGGGCGGAGAGAAGGGTTATATCGATTATCCAACCATGAAATAAAGTACAACCATTACAATGGAGGTAACTATGAAGCGGGATCAAGGCGATGTACACATGGAACGAAAAGATGAAGCAATAACCGCATATGAACGTTTTCCGGTAAGCTTTTCGATATTTGCGTTAGCACGTTCTCATCGAGCTCTGGCTGCTCAACTGCTTCGAGAAATCAATTTATTCGCGGGTCAGGAAATCATGCTCATGTACCTGTGGAATAATGACGGTCAATCCCAACAAAGCTTGGGCCGTTCGACTGGTCTGGACCATTCTACAGTAGCCAAATCGATGAAACGCCTGGAGGAGGCCGGCCTAGTCACGCGCACCCGTTCTAACCAAGACGGTCGAGTGACACTGGTCTATCTAACAGAAACCGGCCGCAATCTCGAAGCCAAAGTAAATGACATCTGGAAAGAGCTCGATCAGATTACAACACGAGGTTTAACGTCGTCGGAATGCGATATCATCGTTTCGTTGGCACGCCGGATTACCGCCTCAATTGACGCTGCAGATGCCCCTTGAAGTATCTAAAGCGATGGGGTGAGCAGCATACCTACCATCATTAAGGAGGATATATGAAATGTTAAAAGAAACAATGAGCGCTATACAGGTAAATCAATACGGGGGACCTGAAGTAATGATGCTGGACAGAGTCGAAAATCCCGTCCCTAAAGCCGGTGAAGTCACGGTTCAGATTCATTATGCAACCGTAATGCCACTCGACTATAAAATTAGAAACGGCTGGTTGCAGCAGGTATATCCTAAGACATTTCCGTATGTTCCCGGCAACTGTGCAGCAGGTGTGATCCATTCAGTCGGATCAGGCGTGACTCAGTGGATCCCCGGTGATCGTGTGTTCGGTGCTGTTAACGGAGGGTATGCGGAGTACGCTACAGCTGAGGTGAATCGTCTATTCCCTTTGCCTGATTCACTGAGTTTCGAACAAGCAGCTACCATTCTAGGGGGCGCTGACTCGGCTTGGAAGGCATTGTTTACGGAAGGTGAACTGGAAGCGGGACAAACGGTATTGATTCACGCTGCAGCCGGCGGTGTCAGTCAATTCGCAATACAACTGGCCAAATGGAAAGGCGCTGAGGTGATCGGCACAGCTTCCGCACGAAACCTTGATTTCATTAAGTCGCTTGGAGCCGATGTGGTCATCGATTATGAGACCTCCCGCTTTGAAGAAATCGCTCGTGACGTTGATTTAGTCGTCGATACAGTGGGTAGAGATACCGAAGATCGCTCGTGGTCTGTACTGAAGCGCGGAGGTCGTCTGGTTTCACTGGTACAACCACCGAATCAGAATCAGGCTGAGTTACATGGTATTAAAGCAATGTTCAATTCAAAATCCCCTACCCCTGAAGATCTGGTGCTAATTGTGGAATTGGTGGCCAATCGAACCATTAAACCTGCCATCGACCGCATCTATCCTCTAAGCGAAGCCGCACAGGCTTTGACTCGAAGCGAAAACCGTCACGGTCGCGGTCGGATACTGCTAAGCACTCTCTGACACCAAATAAACGAGCCAAGTTTCTTGGCCAAGTCCACCTTGCTTCGCTCGTCTTCGCAGGAGTGGTAGTATACTGCCGGCATGCAGGCGCTTTGCCAATTTATACGGGTATGCTCGAAGTCTAATGTCAATCGCGGAAAAATGGGATAATGAGCCTGATTGGCTAACAAATTTGAGAATGAAATTCTCAAAGGGTTTAGAGGAAGAATCCATATCTTTTGGCAAGGAACTCTAGGATACTGCTGATCCAGGTATAGGGATTTTCAGTACTGGTATGGTTACCTTATCCGTACACTTCGTAATACTTTCGGAGAATATCCAACTAAGGCTAGGCTGCCGACACGGATCGGAAGCCTAGCTCCGTCTGAGACCATTGACGTAAAAGGCTGACATTTACCATTATAATCCATATGTTTACTGGTTGTGACTGCTACGCTGGTATTCCCCTAATAGGATGAGCAGGCTTCAGCACCCAGTAATCTATTTCCATTTACTTTGCCCCTGGTGACAGCTACGCTGGTACTACCCCAAAAGGGCAAGCATAACCATTTAGAAATATCACTATCTTTCAAAAATCTTCATTTTCCAGTAACAAAAAGGGCTTACTTCTGCTTTACTCTTTGCCAGCATTTTTATTCGGTTGAATTTCAGCATTCATAAAAGTCTAAGATTGCACTCCTCAATAGATAACCATTTTAAATTTCAACATCAAACTGTAGAGGGTGTATCAAAATCATGATCGTTTTTAAACACTTTCCTAACAATATTTCATCGGTTGAAGTAATTAACTTTCTTTCAATAAAAAAGACCAAGTTACCCGTTAATTAAGGGTTAACCCGGTCTTTTTATATTTATTCATTAATATGCATATTGGTGTAATTCTAACAAATTACGAAACAGAAATTCTAATCAATTCTGTTACAATTCTAATCAATTATGGAATATCACAAAAAGTTGTGTGTCGTCAGAATTGGTGAGAAAATGGCAACGGATAATCCGGCTCTTGTAAGCTTCGTTTTCATAATTCCTGAGAGCAATTGAAATGGGTGTAACGTTTCTGGAAGCGACTTTTTCACAATTCTTGAGTAAACCCTTCAACGAGGGAATGCATAATTATACATGCCCTCATCGCCCACCAACAATGAGAAAAAAGACCAAAAAAAACATTGCCCATCGTGTGATGGGCAATCACAATAACAGTAACTTGTTTTTTGAGAAGTGCAACTTTTACGATTTCTACTAATTCAGATTGATATCTTTTCATGACTGGGATTTCTATTGATTGAAGAATCCCTAGTATCAATGATCTAGGAGAAACAAGAAGAGGCAGCTTCATATAAAATGCTGACTTGTGTTCTTTGCAGTATCTCCGAAGCACAAACGTCTTTCCCGTTCCAGGCGCACTAGTCATAAAGCAAAAAGCTTTGTCACGTTCTTTTAAAAAGTCAGAGAGAATTGTCCGCACTCTCTCTAAATGCTTCATTGTCATACCTTCCAAATACCGTATTGATATTTAGAAGTAAGGTCACAAATAAGGGCTTTTATACATAGACCAATTCCTTCAATCGGTTCACATGATGCGGATTTGTTGTGTAGCAACATGAATATACTTGAATACCCGACATGAACTTACTTGAATTTAAATTTGCGACATGGCTTTAGTTTTGTTCATATTTTACTTGAGTGGAGGCTGACGTTCGTTCGTCGTACAGCCTCCTGGAGAATATGTTCCCGATTAAATGAGTTGATACATTTGATCAACCCATGTCGCAGCATCCGTTTCAAACGAAATGGCTTTTTCTCGGATCTCTTTGGGTACTTGAGGATACTCTCGATTGATCCTAATAAGCATTGCATGTGGGTTCTGATGCGTTATACTTTCCATCGGCCATCGAATCACACTTGGCGTATTGAAACCAGCCCCAAACTCCATTAGGCAGAGTTTGCGATCCGTCGTTTGTTGCTGCCATTCGCTGAATCGTTGTCGCTGTGCCTCGTAAGGTTGCTCGATAAAATACCGATCAACCCTGACGTTCAGAAACATTGGACCTCCACAGTTTGGGCAATACGGCACCAGTGCCGGATCGCTTACGGTAAGTGTTTCCGGATCAATAGCCGACAGGATGCGTTCGATGGCGGGTTTACTGGGCCAGGTTTCCTGCGTGCAGGCTTTAACACACTGCATGAGCGCATAATCGCCCTGCGATGTATACGCCCGATCGGCGTCAAACCCCGCTTTATAGAACATCCCGTCTACATTGGATGTGAAGACGAAATATTCCTTGTCCTTTACTAGATCAAACAGTTTGGTGTAGACCGGGCCTGCGGGGTATTCGAAACGCACATAGTTCACATGCGTAGCCCAGTAACCCCATTTCTCCTCTTCCGTCCAGTCGTTGAATCCGATCAGTTCATACTGCCTCCTGAATCCTCTTTTCATTAACGGCTTAAACAGCCTGGTGAATACCTCCGTGTCCCCGTAGCTAACGCCTGCCGCGGCGGACAAACCGGCTCCTGCACCGATTAGTACCGAGTCAGCTTCCTCAAGTGCAGCAATGGCTGCCCTATACTGTTCGGATTCGGAATTAGCAGACATGACAATCCCTCCTTCTCATTCCATTTGTGTAACCGAGACATTCCATTTTCCACTGTTGCCAAATATCCTTCTCTGCGTGAGTGAATAAAGGATTCCAACTCAGTCATCATAACACCTCCCTTACCCAACGGAGCGGAAAATGCGGGCATAGGCATCCCAATCTTCATTCGCGAACACGTTGAATAAAACACGGTCCATGCGCCCCGGATTGCGCATGAGCCATTCACAAACCGCTTGAATGGCAACGGTAGCCGCCTGATCTTTCGGATAGCCGAACAAACCGGTTGAGATGCCGCAAAACGCAACTGAGCGGACCGAAGGAACCTCCGCAGCAAGCGACAGACAAGAGGTGTAACAAGAATGTAATTGATTGCGCTGTGTGATCGTGACAGGCGTCCCGTCGGGGACTATCGGTCCTACCGTATGAAGAATGTATTTGGACGGTAAATGATAGCCTCGCGTTATTTTGGCACTGCCGGTTGGCTCGAGGTGTCCCTGCAGGTCCATAATGACCTCACAGTCTTCTCTCAGCCTGGGACCAGCCTTGGCGTGAATGACATTATCGATACAGACATGCGATGGTTGAAAGCACCCGAGGAGCTGGCTGTTGGCAGCATTGACGATGGCATCCGTCTTCAGGGTTGTGATGTCGCCCTGCCAGAGCACAAGCTCCTCCGGGAATGCGTCTGTATCAAATTGCAAACGCACATTTGGCAAAGCGCCGCCTTCGGCGATATCGCGTTGATGCTTCTCGAATTCAAGGATAATATCGATACTAGTCAATACTGCGGCCGGCAAGGGATCCGGCATGCGAACGACAAGCATAGACCGGACCAGGGCACGTTTGCTACCGGTGTCCGTGGGAATCTCCCACTCTCCTGCCTCCGGATGTTCTTGCAGCAGCTCATTCAGAACGTATTCAATGCTTGCCGAGTACGCGCTCTCGGTTAGTTCGACTTCTACATCCGTAATGAACGGTTCATCCAGATGTATGTTATCGCGGTAGCTTTCCAGCGGCAGGCCTGGCACGTTTTCATTCATGATATAACCTCCTTCCCAAAAGAACTGCGCCCGACCGGGATCGGGCGCTGCACATTCTTCTTAAAACTTACCGTTCGAATTGGCGCGTTTTTCTTCCGGCAGGATCGTCTCCATGACATCCCAATGCTCAGCAATCTTACCATTCTCCACACGGAACAAGTTGTAATACGAGGTGTGGTTACCGGCAAACGTCCCTTCGCTGACCGCGAGGACGAAGTTGCCTTGACCGATGATCTTATGGATGCGGACATATTTCATTTCGATGCCTTGCTCAGCCATAGCACCAAGGGCAGCGCCCAAACCGGAGAGACCGTCGGCAATCGATGGATTATGCTGGATGTAGTTATCTCCGTCGAAGTAGGTGGTCAGTTTATCTGGATTGTTGCCCATCAGGACATCTTCAACGAAGCTTCTTACAAAGGCTTTGTTTGGCTCCGTCTTATCCAGGTCTGCAATGTCGGTCGGTCCATCGATCATTGTATGATCGCTCGGTGTCTTCTCGACCTTCTCCTGCAGATTATCCCAATGCTCTACGATCTGGCCGTTCTCGAACCGGAAGATGTCAAAACCGATTTTGGGACCGAAGAAGTTGTAGTCCGTATGCAGTGCGACGAGATCGCCGTCCACCAATACGCGCTTGATGTCTACCTTGGTTCCACCTTTTTTCAGATCATCGAGAGCACCAAGCATGACGTCACGGCCGCTGGGGAAACTAAGATTATGCTGGATGTATTTTTCCGGGTTAATGTAGTTTTGGATGGCTTCCGGATTGCCGTTCTCTAGACTTTGCAGTACCGCTACCGCTTTTTGTGCTTGTTCATTTTGTAAATTTGCCATTTTTAATTCCTCCTAAAAGTTTATGTTATATCAAGCCTTCATGAAAAAACACTTAGAACTTGCCATTCGAATTCGCCTGCTGGTCAGCAGGGAAGATCGTCTCCAATACGTCCCAGTGTTCAGCAATCTTGCCTTTCTCAACACGGAACATATCGTAATACGACGTGTGGTTACCGGCAAACGTCCCTTCGCTTACAAGCAGGACGAAGTTACCTTGGCCGATTACCTGATGGATTTGATCGTATTTCATATCAATGCCTTGTTCCTCCATAGCCTTCAGAGCAGCTCCAAGGCCGGTCAGCCCGTCAGCAATCGAAGGATTATGCTGGATATAGTTATCCCCGTCAAAGTATGACGTGAGCCGGTCCGGATGTTTACCCATAAGGATATCTTCGACGAAGCTTTTGACGAGCGTTTTGTTCGCCTCCGTCTTCTCTAAATCCGAAATTTGGTTTTGGCCGTCGAGCATCGTATGCCCGCTCGGATTAGCTTGCGCAAGGAATTGCAGGTTATCCCAGTGCTCCACGATCTTGCCGTTGTCGAACCGGAAAATATCAAAACCAGCCTTCGGCCCGCCAAAATTGTATTCCGAGTGAACAGCAACCAGATTCCCGTCAACGAGGACTCGCCTCGGCGTTACCGAGGTCCCTGCTGCCTTCAACTGCGGAAGTGCGCTCACGATTACATCTCTGCCTGTTGGCAGCGTGAGGTTATGCTGAATGTAACCGGGGTCGACGAATTGAATCAGGGCTTCCGGATCGCCATTTTCCAAGCTCTCCAGGACGGCTACGGCTTTGCCGGCCATTGAAGTAGTTACTTCGATCGTAACGTTTTCCTTAGACCAGTTCACATTCTTGCCGAACACGGATTGCAGCGATGTAACCGGTACATACAGTACACCTTCCGCAGAAACATACGGTGCTGCATCCAGCTGCACATCCTTGTCATCAACGGATGCGTAAAGGCTTCCTGCCTGGAATGCGATTTGCTTTCCGTTCACCTTTACGGAAGCCACTCTCTGGCCTTGATTCCATGCGATTTCAAGCTTGCTGTCTTGAAGCGAGACATCCGTTGCAATCGTCCGTATCGGTGCGAAGCTACGGCCATTTTTTACCGGAATGCTTGTATGGAGTGTTCCATCAATTGACAGCTTCATACCCGGTGAATTTGTCGCTGTCACATTCCCTGCGGCTGCTGCTTGACCGACTTGAGTGGCGAGGGCTGCCGTCACCAACAGCAGGGTTGCTTTCTTTTTCATCTGGTCTTTCCTCCTAAAAGTATATTAACCAAATGTAATGTATCTTTGTACATTACATTTAAGTTTAAAAAATTAACACTTTGCTTTGATACCCAAAACGATCTCCTCAACGGTGGTTTCGGCAAGCACTCTCTCCATTTCGCTTTGAGCTTGGCGGAGAGGCGATTCCAGCGCGGATTGAATGTTTTTGCCTACGGGGCATTTTAAATTCGTATCCTGGTGAATCGTAAACAAGGCGTTTTCTTCGGGAAGTTCAACCGCACGATAAACATCCAGAAACCTAATGTCTCGGATGGGCTTAAGGAGTTTAATTCCGATCACGCCAGGACGCGATGCAATGAGCTCTGCCCTGCTCAACATGCCCATAATACGCCGAATAACGGAAGCATTCGTATTGACGCTGCTTGCGATATATTCGGAAGTTATTTGGCCATCATTCATATCGATAAGCGCCAATATATGAATGGCTACTGAAAATCGGCTGCTGATCATCGTCCTCACCTCCTTAAGCAATATGCCTGATCACAAATGTAACTATAACAGTAACATTGCAACATGTCAAGCTTCATTGAGAAGGAGACCCTGCTAGAGCACGGTCTCCTTCTGGTTAATATGGAATGGACACCGACGTTCTTTATTTATGTTTGATTTATTATCTTCCCAAAAATGAAGTTCGATTTGATTATCATTTTGTGAAAAAGCAATAAACGGCATTCTATGGTGCTACAAGATGTCAAGACAGTTATTTTACTTGACTCTTGCGAATTCGCTCTAAAAGAGCGTTAATGGACAGACCTGTAGTAGGCGCTAGATAACAGCAAGTTAGGCGGGTATCTTGAGATGCTTTAAGATGTCGAATAACGGCTTCTTCTCCAAGGCTTGTTGGTACACATACTGATTATTTAACTTCGCGTGCCGGTCTCATTATCGTCGGGCAACTTCTTGCCTTGGTCTGCCTTAGGCTCTCCCAGAACATCCACGTACGCTGGAACATTGAAACCGGCTATCGCTATCATACATTTTGTTATCATCAAATCCTTGAAAATTGTAATTTTTTCTTTCTTATATATTCATTCACATCCGGTGCGATAACATTTAGATAAGTCTGACTGATACCTATTGATTGATAAATATCTTTAGACAAAATGCGATGATTTGCATTCTGCCGAAAATACAGATCCACTTTTTCTATCAACTGTTTTTTCCTTTTCTTTAATCGGCTCCTCCTCTGTTCATCCTTCATTCCTTTTATATAATGTTGAAACCCCCAAGCCCGAAGTGTATTCGACGAGACATTGATTAATGTAGATATCTTCTCTACAGAAATATCTTGATCACTATCCAATAATCTACTACACAGAGATATTACCTCTTCTTCGTAAGTTTTAATATTATGACGAACTGGGACCTTTCGTTTTGAGAAAACAAGGGCATTCATCACTTCAAAATGATATCGGTACTGAAGGTAATGGCGGTAGGAATTCCAACACTTCCACTTGTATACGTTATTCATATTTGCGTTGATGTTAATATACTGAACAAATGCCGCCATCAAACCTTCATCTAATTTTTCAGGGTCGCCAAATACAGGCCTTGAACTAAAATATGCGATGACTCCCCACCATCGATCTCTATTAAAGTTGGCCGGTCGTCGAATTTCTTGTAAGGTCTTAATGCCTCCTTGCTCATTTAGTAGATTTTTTAGCGTGTTATAGCCTCTTATAAACCAATCTTGTTCAACCATATTGCCTTCAATGTTAAAGGCAAACCTGCAGCCACAAGCAGTACAAGCAACATAATTACGAAAAAGTGAACCGTCAGAATGACGTTTTGTTTTCGTCCCTGTCGGCACTATTGATTCAGTCTTCTGAAAAAAAGCACACCAAGGAGCCATGCACCCTGTATTTTTTAATGTATTTTGGTTTTTTGAAACCCTTATCGAATGTTCAAAATCATATGGCACTACTAATTTTCCAAAATACTCATAATCTATGTTACATAATAGCATTACATCCAACAGCGTTCTAATATGTACCGTTCTCTTCTTCTGAAGTGTGTCTCTTGCCAGTTGAAGGCTTCTTCCGGTAGTCACCGATGATATCCATTTCCGTCACCAACCTTCCTGATACACGAAATCGTGTATTGTATGCTCGATATCGTGTATTGTACCATAAAAACCCGGTTTTTGAATTCCCTTTTTGAGGAGAGGGAGGACAAAAAGCCGCATGAAATAAACTATTCATCAGGCTTTTCATCAGAAAATAATGTATACGAAGTTTCGCTTCCGAATAATTATGCTTCATCAAACGATGAAGACTTTATAACTGAGCTCCAAATTCTAATAGATTAGTGTATGTGCTTATTTAGAAATGGGACAACGCAATGGTTGTCCCATTTGTTAAAGGCTATGTTAAATCCTAATGTTGATAATTGACCAAAAGAAAACCGCCTTAGTTAAAAAGGCGGTTTATTGAACTACCGTTCTCCGATGGAGTTTAATAATTTGGTCAAAGGTGTTTTTTAGACATGTCATCCAATTTTGTGCGGTCCTTATCAAACTTCATAAATGGAACGCCCCATCCGCAACTTTTTTGGACAGATAAAACATCAATATCGAATATTTGCCTTACAATTCTTTCTTCGTATGCTGAGAAGTGTTCATTTAAGGTTACGGTATATCCCTCTGTCCCTTTATCGAGGACTTTACCTCGTCCATAAACCCTTAATATTAATTTAATATTAAGGGTTCTTCTTCAAAACTACACCACATGAAAGTATCTTTTTATTCTGTTTTAGATGGATTGCAGTCTCGTTGCCACTTCCGTGATAATCCAGATATAAAATCTTCGACTCACCTATTATTCGGAGTGTGTCGTAACCTTTTGGAGACACGTTAACTTCGCCTGTTTCTGTGGGAGCAGTACCAACAAAGAAAAGATGCTGGTTGTAAACTCACTGATATCAGGAGTAATTGTATTTAAAAAAGTTGCCAACAGCTATCCTCTCCCATAATAAGTCTGTACTCATTCTATATAAAATTACCCAATTAATAAAGAGTATTTTACTCAACTAACCTGCCCAGCAGTTAGCAATGAGAAAATGCTGAACGCCGAAGCTTGGTGTTCGTGTCCGTCACAGAAAACAGGCAAGAGCTTACCAGCATCTGTTTCTTGTTCGACGCCGTATTCTCATATTCCTTGCTGTCTAAGTAGCGGAACCAAGCCAAATAATGTTGCAAATACTTGGTAGAAACACCGTTAAAACGGTCCATCCATTTCTTCAAGCGGCTGTGGTAGCTGTTGACGTTTTGGATATGGTAGACGCCTTTCACACGCTGCTTGCCGTCCGATTTGAAACGGTAATGCGGCAGCCCTTTTGTATTTGCGTAAGAGCTGAATGCTCTCCACGAATCGGTGCAAAGCACGTTTGAATCAGATAAATGACCGCCAATGGCTTCATCTAATTTAGTTATTCGAATTCGCCCACGCCCAAGAACGCCAGAGTAAGTCATTTTCTGACGGTCACGAGCGACTAATACACAAATCTGGTCGTTGCTGATGCCGCGATACTTGGCTTTACCGCCGCGTTTACGAGGCTTGCGTTCGGAGATGTTCCTTTTGCCCTTTTCAGAGAACAAGAAATAAGTTTCGTCCATTTCGACGTTTCCTTGGAATGCTTCGGTTGGAATTTGCTTCAGAGCAGCAAGAATTTTATGCCGCCAATAAAACAAGGTCACATGGGTTACCTCATCAAATAGTTCCTTGGCACATTTTCTAAGTGAATAGCCCTCAATCATGAACTCGATAAACCGAGCCCAAACATGAGGTCTTCGTGTTCGCTGAAGAGGGGTATTCGTCAGGTCGTTGAACGTTTGACGGCAGAATTTACAACGGTATCTTTGCCGTTTGACTTCCCCAGTGCGTGTTTTAACAACGTATTTACCAAATCGTACAGCACAACAATTGTTGCAATGGGGACAGACAAGCCCATGTTTATGCTTTTGCTCCTGGATTTCATCAATCGCGCGTATCGGAGCTGACATTCCCTTGGTTCGGGACTGTAAAAAGTGAATGAGCTCTCTCTTGCGTAACCCCGGATACTTCCTTGACGGGTCCCAAAATACTTAACATTGCAGTAACATAATAAATGCCAACATCGAAACCAATACCCGCCCCCGGTTTAGCAGTAAATGGCAATTGTTCCGCAATGAGGGAAATATCTCTGTTCAAAGCGGGGTAGTACCAGCGAAGCTGACACCACCCGCAAAGTAGATGGTTATATATGTAAATTATTCATTAGGGTTGGACTACCAAGCGATTATCTGGGCAAGCGTATGAACACTCCTTGAAATACAGAGTCACCACTTGCTTAGGAGTATCAACAAAAGCCGACCAAGACTTGGACAATACAGTCTTAGTCGGCTTATTCTGATATTCAATGCTTTTTATGCCTTTAAAACAGACAAAGAACACAAATAGGGGTACCGCCACATGCCCATCAAGCTAAGAACAAAAACACGGTTGCCTTTTATCATTTCGCCCTTGAATCTGATCCAATTCAGCTCTAACCGAAATTTCGTGCAGACCTAAATAAGCCGTATAAGGCTTTCATTTTTAAATATATTCTAAGCAGCAGGTCGAGATTTCTTTGCACACTCATAGACCACACCCAGGATGTCAAACACCGTTTTCTTCTCGTATCGATGGGACTTGCGTCCATTCTTTTCAATCATTCGAAAGATATGAAGAAGAACCTGTCCAACATCCTCTATTTGCTTTTTTATGGCTTCGTGAAGGGAAAGAAAATATTCTTTTACAATACAGATTACTTTGAATTCGCTAGCTTCTTTCTTTTTCTTCATCAGAAGAAGCCGACGCATCTGAAACATAAGCGAAGAACTAAGTAATATGGCAATCAACTGCCCATATACATGACATTCAAAGCGTTCGGTTTTGATCGCTTTGCACCGATCGATATGGAAAATCGATTTCCATGTTTTAAATAGTATCTCGATCTGCCAGCGTAAAGAGTACAGGTCATGGATATTTTCGTTTTTTAAGTAGGTTTCCGGTGCATTCGTCATGTAGATATTGATGGCACTTAAACGCTTTGTTCGTTCTTTATAAGTTATATTTTTCTTTTTCTCCTGTTTCTCACGTATCATAAGCCGTTTTTGAGTCTGTTCCTCTGTGAGTTTATAAATGAGAAGCCGTGTGCGGAATTTTTTGTAGCGACCGAGATACACTTCCCGAAGTTCTATGATTTCTCCGGGCTGAAGGCGATTCATGATGTCTTCCATATCGATTTCTTTATACAACGATTGTTTTTTTACCTTGCCATCTTTGAACTGTTCCATTTCCTCATTCTTTTCATATACGCGGATATTCAATTTTAACCGTGAAACGTAAAAAGCTCCTCGCCCCTCCATTTCTTCGAAATCATCTAAACAAAAGTATCCCAAATCTCGAATGCAAAGATCGTTCTTTTCCGCAGTTTCCGCTCGCTTTGTGCCGTATAGACCATCGTTATTTTTGCCAGGCCCCACATCGACTTGTAAAAAGGTCCCCGTTTTTAGTTCATATTCGAGTTGAATCTTCATACCGGCCGTATGAGAACTTCCTCCTGATCCCTGATAACGGTTGGCATAAGGGTCAGGAAGTTGAAACACCGTCGAATCCAGAATACGAATGCGATGGAAAAACGTGTTATATTCACAAGGCAGAGAAAATGATGTCGAGATTTTTTCTTGGAGAAGCGTTGAAAAAAGGGATTGAAGAAAGGCTACTGCAGGGGGATTGAAGCGTTGGTTCAGCCCTTCAGAGCTCATTAAAATATGATTGGAGGCATCGAGTTGACCGCATAATCGTATGAGGGGAGTCACAGATACATGTTCGTTTAAAAAGACACATAAGGAAACCAAATCCTGTGCAGTATATTTGCTTTTTCGTTGGACAAAGCCAGTTTGTCTAGCGAGCTCTTCAAGCTGGGAAGGAGAGAAATGACGTTGTAATTCTCGGGGATTTCTTCGCTGATAGAAAGTGGAATAGAATTCATGACAAACCATCCTTTCTATGGAATCATGCTTGATATAGAAAGGATAATTTATTTCACCAATTTAGGGTATAGTTTCATTTGGGTAAGCGTCAAACAGCCCCCACCTTGTTTTGTTTTCAAGATGAGGGCTGTTTGACGCTTACATTGAATTCGTGTTGTTTACCAGGCTGATCCCACCACTGAAACTTAAGCGGTTGAAGCAAATACTCATTGTTCTAAGCATAAGCTCATAATGGGATCCCCAACATATTTCCTTTCATAACCAGAAATCTTCGATTTCCCTGAAAAATTCGGGACCAACGGTGCTACGCGACGGTTCGTCATTACCCGTCGAAAGGCGCCGCTGGTGCCAGCCGTTGCTTCCCGTTCCCAACGTTTCGGCGCCGTACCTAAGGCGGTCACAACTCCCGTGGTTTGACAGCAAGATAAACGAACGACATTGGGGTCACCCGACAAACTCGCAAAATAGGTATTAACATCATCAACGAAAAGGTGAAAGAATGAGAAAAGATAAACATCGAAAGGAGAAAATGACCAATATGGGAGGACTTACTGATATTCCCGGCATTCTGGTAGGAAATGCTGAGGACGAAAGCGGTCGTACGGGTTGCACAGTGATTCTTTGCCCCAATGGGGCTGTCCCCGGCGTGGATGTAAGAGGAGGTGACCCGGTTACTAGGCTAACTGACGGCATCCGTCCCGGAACAGCTGTGGAGGTGGTGCAGGCAATCCTCCTTACTGGTGGCAGTGGTTTTGGATTGGCAGCAGCGGACGGAGTAATGCACTGGCTTGCCGAGAAGGGAATCGGCTATATGACTGAAGGAGGTCCGGTACCTACTGTACCGGCGGCGGTAATCTTTGACATCGTTTACGCTAAAGGCGCGCGCAGGCCGGACGCAAAAATGGGCTACGCCGCCTGTGAGGCAGCGAATGCGGGTCCCGTGGCGGAAGGAAGCGTGGGCGCTGGGGCAGGCGCGATGGTAGGGAAAATCTATGGGCGTCCGATGAAAGGCGGACTGGGCACTGCCTCTTGGACGATCCCAGGCGGCCCTGTAGTGGCAGCTCTAGCGGTGGTCAACGCCCTAGGAGACATCTGGGACCAGGGGCACATCATCGCTGGGGCGCTTCGGCCTGATAATACTTTTGTAAACCAGACCCGGGAGATATTAGAAGGAGAGGTACCACCACGGTACAAACAACAGAATATGAGCACTACCATTGCCGTGGTCGCCACAGCGGCGCGACTGACCAAGGCTGAGGCCAGCAGGGTAGCGACCCTCGCCCACGACGGAATGGCTCGTGCCATTTCCCCCGCACACCTCCAAGAGGACGGCGATACGATCTTCTGCCTCGCCACTGGTTCCGATACCAGCGGCCTGACAGGCGAATTCGCCGTGAACGCAGTGGGCACCACCGCCGCGGAAGTATTGGAAAGGGCCATTATCCGGGGGGTACAGATGACCTATAAGGGATATGCACACCAATAAAGGACCCGAATATACAAAAAGTGATACACTCTTACCCGACAATCTGGAAAGGAGTGTATTTCTTTTTTAGGCATAAATTATCATAATAATTACGGTTCGAAAGCGGCGGGGCCGCTCTGCAGCTCCGTCCGGAACGGATTACGGACTAAGCGTGCTATCGATGATTTCTAACCAGCTGTAAATATACTAAAAGCAGAATAAGCAAGCACTCTGATGATGATCCAATTTGTTGATGTAAGATGTTCCCCTGAAGTTCTTCATATAAGTCTCGGAACTTCTGATCATCGTAATAATGCTCATACACCGTTAATGTCTCTGGGTCTCGCAATGTGTGAATGACCGCTCCATTTTGCTTATTCACGTTTATCAGAGGGCTAACATACCATTTAAAAGACACATTAGAGATGGGGAGGAGTCTGCATGCGCCATCGGAGCCAGAGGTACATCCGGAAGTTAGATGCGTCCATTGATGATCTGCGCAAAGCCAAGATTGCTGCGCGACATCGAAGGACTAAGCGAGCTATACAAAATCTTAGGCATTCGCTCATCAACATCGGCAAAACTTTCCGCAGTTTGATGAAGCTTGAGCGATAAAAAGTCCTAAACGATATGGATGTGACAGAATTGAGTGGAGAAAAGCGGACGCACCGGAAGATGAATGTGGCCTTTTGGAGTCGGGGAAAGGAACCCCGATTAACCGGACGCGTCGTTGTACCGGGAGATCCGGAATATAATGTGAGCCGTGCGGAGTTCAACACCTTTTTCAACAGGTTCCCGCTAGTGATTGTCTTCGCCCAGAATACGCAGGACGTGGCCAACGCCGTACGCTGGGCGCGTTTTTGGAGCGTGCCGATCCGCATGCGCTCCGGCCGCCATAGTTACGAAGGCTTGTCGGTCGTCGATGGCGGCATCGTGATCGACGTTAGCGAGATGCTTCAGGTGGATGTGGACCGCAGGAGCGGAACTGTCACGGTGCAGACCGGACTGCGGGACTTCGCCATAGACGAGATACTTGGGTCCGAGGGGTTGGCGGTGCCGACCGGCCTCTGCCCCACAACGGGTATCGCCGGGTATACTCTGGGCGGGGGTCAAAGCAGCCTATCCCGGCCGCTCGGTCTGATGATCGACAACCTGCTTGAGCTGGAGATGGTCGACGCGGGCGGTCGCGTGCTCCGCGCCAACGCTGATAACAATGCTAATCTGTTCTGGGCCTCGCGTGGGGGCGGAGGCGGCAACTTCGGCATCTGCACATCCTTCCGCTTCCGCACGCACCGCATCGAGACCGTTGCCTTTGCCAATATCGGTTGGGATTTGATCGACCTGGAGCCGGTATTGAAGGCTTGGCAGGTCCTTACTGTTCCCGACTCTGACGAGAAGCTTACCCCCCTTCTCACGATTGTAAACGGACTACAGTCCAGTTCCTCAAATCAACTGTTTCCAACGTCTTTTCCGTTGACGATGCAAGGGGTCTTTCTTGGACCGGTCGCAGCTTTGCGCCGGTTACTTGAGCCACTGCTTCGTGCCGGATCTCCACAGGAGGTGTTCATCGAAGAGATCCCTTGGATTGAGGCGGCAGGACGGATAGCGGCCACTCAGCCGAAATCTGAACCTTTCAAGAGCGTAGGCCCCTTCGTCGATCGTCTGCTGCCGGACGAAGCCATCGCCATAATCCGGCGCTTCATCAACAACCCGCCCACCTCCTCGGTCGCCGTCTTATTCCACGGCCTAGGCGGGGCGGTGGCCAAAGTGCCGAGTGAGGCTACGGCCTACTTCTACCGCAAGGCTCTATCGAACATTTCTTTTTGGGCAACCTGGAATACACCGGTAGGAGCTGCTCCGGGCATCCGCTGGGTAGAGAACTTTCGCAGGGCGATGCTCCCCTTTACCCGAGGTGTTTACGTCAATACACCGGACCTCTCGATCAAAAACTGGCCTAAGGCGTACTATGGCAGCAACTTTGGACGGCTGACCCGGGTAAAAGCGCGCTATGACCCGAAGAACGTCTTTCACTTCCCTCAGAGCATCCCGCCCGCTCACCGATAGATCACCCATCCGGTGGATATAAACGAATCGTAGAGCGCCGCGGCTTGACACGGAGCCTCCGGTGGGCATGACGTTCTCGCGAAAAAGGCGAATCGGTACAACCTTCATCGCTACGGCTTGTCAGAGAGAAGGGGGTGAGTCCGAAGCCTTCCTGAACGATCGCGGTCAATCCGTCGATAGGACTGCGCAGATCCGTTGATCCGCAAGCCAGATAGACGCGCTGGGCGCCGGATAGTGTCAGCATGACGAATCCAGCGCCTGCACGACTTCACGGAGCAGCTTCGGGTCGAATTCAGCGCGTAATTCGATGCTCGCTTGCCCGATACGAATAACAAGAGAAGCCGCGGGCTTGGGAACGTCTGTCTGGTCGGCAACGGTAAGCGGCACCCAGCGTGCAGGAGGAGTAGAAGGAGTGGGGACGGCTAAAGAAGCTTTCTTTGCTTTGTAGAGCCAATATTTCAACTGGTCCTTTTTGAATTGATTAGCCGCGCACCGAGCAGACATGGTGAGTCCGCTCGCTTTGTAATCTGCGATACGCGCTGCCCAGTCATTCGTAGTTGTTCTCTTACATTCATAAGGCAACCTCCTGATTGGTTTGATTTCCTTCATTTTCTCATGGGTCTACAGGACTTTGAAGGTGGGCTTGATTTGACGCTTACCCAAAACAAGATTTTGCACAAATTGCTCAATTTTATCGTTTTGGGGTAGTTTATTTTTGTTAGGTTGATGGGCATGTGGCGGTACCCCTATTTGTGTTCTTTGTCTGTTTTAAAGGCGAGCTGCCGTTCGGTATTCTGATCGGCAGTCGAAACACGGACATAACCGATATGATTGTCCATCCAATCTAATCCAATTGTTCCTTGAACCAACCAAGCAGCCGTGTATCGAGTTTTTTAGTTTTGCATTAATTTAAATGCCCATTCACTCCGGACGTACAGCAAGTCTTTGTAGCTTTCTCCATGCTCACCGGCACTCACACGTTTCAATCCGGTATTTGTCCCGAGGCCATAAAGGGATAGGATGAGTCTCTTTTGAAGCGTATCCCGGCCTAACGCTTCACGTACAACCTAGCGATTGTTTGTTTATTTACCCGGCAAGTAATAGATTTTACACATAAGGATCGATCGTCCGGATCGTTCCGTCCTCGTTATATTGCAGTTCCGTATATTTGACGCACCGCTTATGGTTGACGCCGCCGGACAGGGAGCAGTCATGATAGAACAAGTACCATTTGTCTTCATACTGGACGATGGAGTGATGGGTCGTCCAGCCGATCACCGGCGTAAGAATCGTTCCTTTGAAGGTGTACGGGCCCATCGGATTCCGGCTGACGGCGTAGACGAGCTTATATTTTTGCTTTCAAATTCAATGATATTCGATAATCCTCCACTAATGTGCGCTTTAAACCAGAAATATTAGCAGATTGCAGATTGCCGAATCGATGAATAAAAGTGTTTACTGGAGAGTAACGGGCCGATTCTTACCAAAAGATTATTTTCGAGTGCTTCTAGGACAGGTTGTTGCCGAGATGACGTATTTTTCCGGCCTGAATCTGTTTGTCCAAGGCGGTCCATAGATCGTCGTTATCAAATACATGATAACCGCCGGAATGGAATTGATAAAGATCGATATAATCGGTACAAAGCGCTTTTAAAGAATTGTCCAACTGCTTTATCACTTCATCCGCACTCCAATGATCGGTTCGATCTAAATGACCGTGGAATTTATGTCCGAATTTTGTAGCAATTACCCAATCCTCACGGATATCCTTCTGAATAAATTTTCCGATTAAAGATTCTGAAAGATGGTTTCCATAACATTCTGCCGTATCAATGAGGTTAATCCCTAATTCTTTGGCTCTGCTTAAAATGGAGTCCGCTTCATTCTGAGTGACCGACTTTCCCCATTCTCCGCCGATTTGCCACGTTCCGACACCAACAACCGATACTTTTAAATTAGTTTTTCCCAATCTGCGATATTTCAGACCTTGCACTCCTTCTTAAATTATTTTATGGTCTTCCCTATTAGAAATCGGTGAATTTATGATGGATGCTTTTGAGGAAAGATCGGTTTTTAACAATAATAGAACCCCCACAACAATGATCAAAATACTGAGAAGACGAAGGGGGTTAACCGGAGTTACCGGAGTTCCGAACAAACCGATTTGATCGGCAATGGCTGCTCCGATAATCTGCCCTAATACAACTATTACGAAAACAGATAACGATCCTGTATGGGCTAATGAGAAACTGAGAGCCGTGACGACGATAATACCAATGCTTCCCGAAATGAAATACCATTTGAATCCTTGTATAATGGATGGTCCAAAGTCAATTGCCGGATGTTTAAACCAAAGGAAAACCATGGGAGGAATAACTTGTACAAGGGATAACCAAATGAGCATGTATGGAGTCCCGATGGTTTTACTTCCCACACTGTTAGATACCCCTTGAACAGTTAAAAGCAGCCCTGAAATAAATGAAATAACTAGTGAAAAGAAAATCATAAATAAGTCTCACTCCATTCTAATCCTTTTGGCTAACAAATTGCTTTACTTTAACAAGAAAAAGTTTTCTCGTGCACGAATTCATTCCATATGGTTACGTTAAGCATGTTGCTGTTCCCCCTAATTTCTTATTCGGTTATTCTCTACGCTGTTAGACCCACCACATTTCTCCGAGCGGCTCTTCGATCAGCACTTTCTGAAGGTTTTGCACCGCTTTGGAGAAGCCTTCTTCAACGGACATCAGTCCGTCTTCATGTTCAATGCTCACGACATAGTCATATCCAACAAGGCGAAGAGCACTCATCATATCCGCCCATTCCTTCACATCGTGTCCGTAACCTACGCTGCGGAACTGCCAAGCGCGATCCAGCATGTTCGCATACGACTGCATATCCGTGAGACCGTGTTTGTTCACGTTAATCGGATCAATGCTTGTATCCTTCGCATGGAAGTGGTGGATCGCTCCTTCGCGGCCCAAAATTTGAATCGCTTGAACAAGGTCAATTCCTTGCCACCACATGTGGCTCGGATCCAGGTTGGCACCGATCACTTCGCCTGCGGCTTCGCGCAAACGGAGCAGCGTGGCCGGCGTGTGAACGGAGAAGCCGCCGTGCAGTTCCAAACCGATTTTGACATTGCGGTCTGACGCAAATTTACCCCACTCGGTCCAATAAGGAATGACCTTGTTATCCCACTGCCAAGTCAGGATCTCTTGGTAGTCGTTAGGCCAAGGCGCTACCGGCCAGTTCGGGTATTTAGCATCCTCGTGGTCACCTGGGCAGCCGGAGAATGTGTTGACAACAGGTATTTCAAGCTTCTCGGCAAGCTCCACCGTTTTGACGTATGTGTCATGGAACTCTTTTGCGATTGCCTTTTGTGGATGAAGCGGATTGCCGTGGCAGCTCAGTGCGCTAATGATCAGCCCGCGGGATTCCACCGCGTTTTTGAAGTTTTTCAGCGCGGTTTCATTCTCAAGCAGCTCGACCGGGTTGCAATGTGCATTTCCGGAATAACCGCCTGTTCCGATTTCAACTGCTTTAAGCCCCTTGGATGCCACGTAGTCCAAAGCATCCTCCAGTTTACGTCCGCTCAGCAATACCATAAATACGCCTAATTTCATTGTATAACCTCCTAGATTAGCTTAGTCATCATATTTATTGCAAGATTTAGTTGTCGAAATAAACCGCTTTACTCGTCTTCGCCGATTCATAGATCGCTTCCAGGATTTGCGTCACCACAAACGCCTGCTCCGGCTTAACGACCGGATCCTTATCCTCTATAAGCTGAGAGTCCCAGTATAAACACTCGTCCTATTCGATTGAGCATAACTGGTGCTGTAAGAATCGGTCCGTTACTCTCCAGTAAACACTTTTATTCATCGATTCGGCAATCTGCTAATATTTCTGGTTTAAAGCGCATGCTATCGGCATCAGTTATAGGGCGAATGACCTTACACGGAACTCCAGCAGCAAAGGAATTCGCTGGAATATCACGAGTTACCACGCTACCAGCACCAACCACACAATTGTCACCTATGGTAACCCCGCCACAAACCGTTACATTGGCTGCTAGCCAGACATTGTTACCAATGGTTACTGGCTTTGCGTAACATAAATGCTTTACCTCTCCGTTTTGGTTAATCATTTGTTTTCGCTCTGAAGCAATAAAGGGATGGATTGGTGTAGCAATGGTCACATTGGGACCAAAAAGGGTATTATTTCCAATGCTGATCTTAGCATCATCCTGAACAGTTAAGTTATAGTTAGCGAAAAAATGATCGCCGATTTCGGTGTGTGTTCCATAATGAAAAAATATAGGTCCTTGCATATAACAATTCTTTCCCACACGTCCTAGCAATTGCTTGAGTATACTATTACGTTCTTCTTCCTGCCACTCGTACGTATCGCTATAATGATGACTTAGATTATGAGCATTTCGTTTTATCATTTTTAAATCAGGGTGCGACGGGGCAAATAACTTACCTTGGAAAATGCGTTCTTCCTCTTTCATATTTGTCAAATCCTCTCTTTTGACCAGTTTAATAGAATGGTCTGATACACACGTAATTTTGTATAGATTTATAATACCTTACCAGTTGTAATAGTTTGAAAGGAGTATTCCGCTTCTTCGATTTTCCTTATTTAAAACGGCAAAATGCTAGAAATTATGCATTAATCTAACATAGTGGATGACCAGAAAAAGTGATGCGAACAGATTTAGTACATCTCGCAGCATGTATAGGTAGTAAAGAAAAACAAATCCATTTTGTTCAAATTAAGCATTTTGTGTTATTCTTCCCTTTGGCAGAAAAACCGCCAATAATCCTAATAGTGGTAAAAAGGAACATAGTTGAATGACCCAAGATACACTTGTTATATCAATTAATGAACCCAAAATAACAGAGCCTAAGCCCCCCATGCCAAAGGATAAGCCAAAAAACAATCCCGAAACAGTACCAATGTGATTTGGGAGCAACTCTTGTGCATATACAATAATTACACTAAAGCCCGACATAAGAATGATGCCTATTAATGCACAAAGGACTAAGGAAGTTAGCGGTCCAACATATGGTAATAAAATAGAAAAAGGGGCTGTGCCGGCAATAGAGAACCATATCATTGGTTTTCGCCCATATCGATCTGCCAATGGTCCCCCAATCAGTGTTCCAATCATACCTGCAAACTGGAGTATAAATAAACTAATTTGTGCTTGGGATAATGTTACACCATATGTCCCAGCATAATAAAACGAATAATACCCAGTCATCCCTGCCAGATACACAAATTTGGAAAAGAGAAGCAGTATTAATATAAAGAGTGTAAAAGCAATGAATGGGATGGTACGTTTTACAGAATTTGAAGCTTGGCGGGAAATATTATTTGACTTAGACTGAATCGTAGATTGCTTAGTTATGGCGATTTTTGCTTTATACCATCGACTGACACGACTTTGGATGAGCATACCTAAGAAACCTAATCCTAATAACCATAAATAACTACGCTGACCTTGTGGAAGAATAAGAAAGGCTACAATTAAAGGAGCTATAGCTTGACCTGTATTCCCCCCTACCTGAAAGATGGACTGTGCCAGGCCCCGACCCTTACCGGCAACCATGTATGCAACCCGAGATGATTCTGGATGAAGAATCGAAGATCCGATTCCAACAATAGCTGCGGAAACTAAAAGCATCCAAAATGCGGACGAAAATGCAAAACCAAGCATACCGGCCAGAGAACAAAGCATGCCACCCGGCAATAAAATCGGCATCGGTTTGCGATCTGAAATATAACCAATCAGGGGTTGCAAAACCGAAGCCGTGATATTCAGAGTGAAAGCAATCCAACCCATTTGTGCAAAACTTAATTGCATGGTCTGTTGAAAAAGCGGAAATGATGCAGGGATTACTGTCTGCATTGTGTCATTAAGTAAATGTGCAATGCTAACCCCGGCTAATGCCCAATTAGCCGCTCGGTTAATTTGTAAGGGCGATGAATATGAACTCACTAAATCACCTCATTTTACTAAACGTAGTTTTATTTCATGGTGTTATAATTACGTATGCAGTAGCAGCCCTGATATCAACGATCAAATCGTATTATAACCTACATAAGATTTTCCATTTTGATAAATACAAAAACCATACTTAATATACACCTAATTTCAATATTACTGGCCGACTCTGATATTTTTAACTGTTCTTTGTTCTAGGGAAAAATGTGAATAGATTCTATTTCCTCCTTTGCCTGTCAGAGATTGAGAAAGTGACCGTGAAATTTGTAGCCACACGGAATCCCCCTCAATATTGCGCGCCATGCTTCTGTATCGCGAGCGTCAGCGGGCAGCCAAGGGCAAATCGCATATTTTGCTCCGATCGTTTGAAGATAAGCGATTTCCTCATCAAGGCGCTCTTCAAGAAGCTGCAGGCCGATGTGGCTGCCGATTGCTTTCAAATTAAGCTCTTGCAATAGGTCACGCATCGCTTCTGCTTTGATATTTCCGTAGCCGGCAAATTCTACACCCTCATAGCCCATTGCAGCAATTTGGCGAAGCGTACTTCGAAATCCTGTGCCGTAGCGTCTCGTACTGTGTACAATTGCAAACCAACATTCATTCGTGTCATTTGAGCTGCTCTCCCTTATATCTTTTATTTTGATGTATTTGATTTTGCTTTCCGACTTTCATTATATCGACAGTTCCATATGAAAAACAGCTTTTTAATTAGCCTTTTCTTATGCGATTTTGGTCAATGCTCTTTTAAAGCTGGCGAATAAAAAGAAGCTCTGACCCGGCCGACAACGGCTGTGACAATGTGGAGCTTGGCGACTGGCACGTGGAAAGCGGTACCTTTGAAATTTTGATCGGCGCTTCATCGCGCCAGATATTGTTACAAACATCGGTCGAAGTCGAAAGCAGGACGGCTCAATCGGTCAGATATCATCGCAACACGCTGATCGGTGACTTATTCGATAACCCACAGACAATCGAAATGGCAAAATATTTTATGAGCAAATTCGGTTTGAAGGATTTTCTCGGCGACTATCCTGATTTGATAATTGCGGTGTTACGGTATACACCGCTGCGGGCGTCTCCCTAGTCTGTTTGGAACAAAACCGCACCCCAGCAATGTGGGCACGGTTTTGTTTTTGACAGAGGTAATATTATTTATTGCTCTTCGCCCATTCGTCCAACTGCTTCTGTTTCTCAGCGATGATTTTATCGATGCCCGATGCTTTCAGCTTGCTGATGAATTCCGGCAAGTATTTTTCCGGATCGAGCGAACCGGTTTCCAGACCGACTCTATATTGGTCCTTGACGCTCTGGACGGCAGCCGCTTCCGTTTTTACCGGGTCGACGGTGAAGCTAAAACCGAGCGCCTTCGATTTTTTCGCCGATTTGTTGAACGCTTCCTGCTCCTTATAGACGTTAGGATCGTCGTTTTCCCATACGTAGGAAAGGAATTGATTTCCCCACATCCACCCGTAAGTCGGATTGTAGGTGGCATTGTCCGCATTGACGCCGCTTGGGAAGCCGATGATGTCGTCGCCCTTCTTGACGTAGTGCATGCCTTCAATGCCATAGTCGATTAGGTTGATCAGCTCTTTGTCGGAGTAGAGCAGGTTGAGGAGCATCATCGCTCTTTCCGGGTCCTTCGAGTTTTTGGGAATGCTAAACATGATGTTGGAAATCGTCGACGTTGTCGATGCTGCAGGAAGCAGATGAACGGCGACAACCGGATAGCCGGTCAGCATCGATTCCTTGTTCTCATACCCCGGCTTCATATGCGCGACGTAGGAAAACGCTTTTCCCGCTTTGACCAGTTGCTCAGGAGACGTTTTGTTGGTGGCGATGTCTGTCGGCACATAACCGGCTTGATACCATCTTCTGTACATCTTGAGCAAATCCGCATACTCTTTCGTTTCGAACAGATTGACGACTTTCAGGTTATTGTCGTGACCGGGGAGTACGCCGTTCTCATCGTCAAGCGGATCGTAATACCCGGGTCCGAGAGCTGCAAGAAACGATTGTCCCCCCCCTTCGGGGACAATGGCAGACACAGTCGGTTCGTTGTCTTTGATGATTTTGAAAACGGCATCCAAATCGTCGAAGGTTTTCACTTTGGTCAGATCGATCTTATATTTGTCGACAAGATCCTTGCGCATCACAACGCCGTAATCCGCAGCCCAGTCGCGAACGCTCGGCACGCCGGAAAGTTTCCCGCTGGTTACCGCTGCCTTCAACACGTCAGCCGGAACTACCTTTGTAATTTCCTGACCGTGGGTCTTTAGCAGGTCCTCCAGCGGCAGAAGCTGCCCTTTCGCCGCCTGCGTGTTGTATTGGAGCCAATTTCCGGTTACCATCAGGTCCAGCTTCTCACCCGAAGCCAGCATCAGATTCATTTGCTGCGTATAGGCCGCAATATCGATCGGCATAAATTTCACGGTTGCGTTAATTTTTTCTTTAGTCAGTTTATTGACGGCATCCTGAACTTCCGGCAAATCCTTTGCGGCTCCAATATTCAAGTAGGCAACCGTAAGCTCGTACGGTTTCAGCGATGATTCAGTTTGGTCTGACGACCCCGAGGATGATGTATTTCCGGTTTCCGCGTTGTCGCTTTTGCCGGCACAAGCTGCAAGAAGCAATGAGACCAGCGTCATAACCGCCAATACTGTAAGCATTTGTTTCCATTTCCCTTTCATTTGTAAACCTCCCTGTATTATTTTAGAACTCATATGCTAACCGGCTGCCGCCGGATGTAGCCTTACCCTTTCACTGCACCAATGACAAGGCCTTTGACGAAATACTTTTGAAAAAACGGATAGGCGCATAACAGCGGAAGGGTTCCGATCGTCGCCATCGCCATTCGTACGGAATCAAGCGGAATCTGGGCAGATGCCGATACCTCCGTATTGCTGCCCATCGCTCCACTGGACAGAAATTGCGCATTCAACAAAATCCGATTCAACAAATTTTGCAAGCTGAACAGCTTGCTGTCAGTAATATAGATCAAACCGTTAAACCAGTCATTCCAGTAACCGATGGTCTGCATCAACCCGACTGTGGCCAAGATCGGCAGTGAGAGGGGAAGTACGATTCGGAAAAATATTCTGAACTCCCCGGCTCCGTCGATTGACGCCGATTCAATGATAGCCGCAGGGATCGTAGTCACAAAAAAGGTACGCATAATCAACACGTAAAACCCGTTCGTCAGCAATCCGGGAATAATCAAGACAAGAAGCGTGTTTTTCATTTCGAACAGCTGCGTATAAACGAAATAAGTGGGCACCAGGCCGCCGTTAAAGAGCAGCGTAAAAAAAACGATAAACGCAAGCTGCTTGCGAATCGGCATATCGCTTCTGGACAACGGATAGGACAGCATCGCGGTCATCATTAGTCCGATGAATGTTCCGATCAATGTAACCAGGATCGTGATTCCGTATGCCCGGAAAATATCGGAGGATTGATCCCACAAGAAACGATACGCCTCCAGGCTGAGCTTGCTCGGAATGAAGGAGTATCCTTCACGCAAAATGGTCGTCTGGTCGGTTACGGAAGTCATAACGAGCAGCACGAAAGGCAGCAGACATAGACAAACAGTAGCCGCAAAGAACACATGAACAATTCCCTGAAACAGTTGTTCCTTTCTTTTCAACTTGCTATTCAATTTGTTTTCCCCCCTATATTAAAACAGTGCATTATCACGGTTGAATTTTTTCACGACAAAATTCGAGACCAATACGAAAACGAAACCTACGATGGATTGATATAAGCCCGCCGCCGAAGACATGCCGATATCCCCCAACCTCAGAAGCGCACGATAAACGTACGTATCGATGACGTTCGTCGTCGGCAGAAGCGCGCCCGTGTCGAGCGGAACCTGGTAAAACAATCCGAAATCCGAGTAAAAGATGCGGCCAATCTGCAGCAGCGTCATAATCGTGATGACAGGCGCGATAAGCGGTACGGTAATGCTCCAGATTTGATGCCATTTGCTCGCGCCGTCAATCGTCGCCGCCTCATAATATTCCGGATCGATGCCGACGATCGCCGCAAAATAGATGACGCACAAATAACCGGCGTTTTTCCAAATTTGGACGAAAGTCAGGATTACCGGCCAATGCTTCGGTTCGTTATACCACGAGATCGGATCGATTCCGAGCAGAGGCAGGATCTGCTTATTGATATATCCGGTTTCACCGCTTAGCATTGCAAACACGATATAGCCGACGATAACCATGGAGATTAAATACGGAATAAGAATGACGCTTTGATAAAAACGGGCAAAAAAACGGTGTTTCACTTCATTCAGCAATATGGCAACCGCCACCGCTATAACCGTATTGATAATGATAAACGCGGAATTATAAATAATCGTGTTGCGGGTAATCTCCCAAGCGTCGGCCGTCTTGAACAAATACTCAAAGTTTTTCAATCCGATCCAATCGCTGGCCAGTATCCCCTTCGCATAATTTACGTCTTTGAAGGCGATAATTAAACCAAACATCGGCAAATAGTTGTTGATAATAAAATACAGAATGCCGGGAATCACCATAATAAACAAAGGAGCATATCTTCTTAATATTTTCATTTTTTTGCTCGTCGACGACTTCGCTCCCATTTTCGCCGCCATTATTGACCCAGTCCCCATTTTCGTTCCTCCTTATCTGTTGTATCGCACTTCTATCGTAATAGATTGTCCTCTCCCTCTCTACCACATACCCGACTGCCTATTAAAACGATTCCGACATCTAATAACAAAAAAATCGAACCCTGTGGGGTTCGATCGCAAATAGACGGATTAAGATGTTTAGCTTTGATAAATTTTCCGGTAATCCTGAGGATTAACGGAGGTTACTTTTTTAAACATTTTCGAAAAATAGGAAAAATTGTTGAAGCCCACGGAGCCCGCAATATCTCCGATGGGCAGGTCAGTCCTTGCCAGCATTGTTTTCGCTACGTCCATCCGCTCCTGCAGAATATAGTCTGAAACCGTAAGCCCAGTTTCTTTCTTAAACAATCTCGTCAAGTAATCCGGATTCATATTGACCCAATTTGCAATTCCCCCACATGAAATGTCTTCTTGCAAGTGTTGTGCGACGTACCTCTTTACTTTTCCCACGATGGACTGGTTCACGTCCACGTTGTGCAAATAATCCGAAGTTTCTTCAATCAGCGCGGTAACCCATTGTTTTAAATCGGCTACGGAGCGCGTAGCCGTCGAGGCCTGCACGGATAATAACTCACCGGAAAACACCTGATGCGACCGCAGTCCTTTATGATGTAGGACATGGTGGATCATTTGCAGAAAGTCCTCGTAAAAACCGCGGAGCAGGCTAGCGTCGAGACGCTCCATACGCAGTAGGCCGTCGAAATAATGGTCAATTTCCTCCAACAGCCCTTTTGTCCTGCCGTACTTGAGCATCTCAGACCAGGCGTTCATCTTGGGGAGCGGAATCGTATCGTAATGAGGATTCTCCTCGCTTAAGAACAACAATATATTGGTCCGAGTGACGTTGCGGGCTTCCATGGCGCTTAAAACATCGAACATGTCGGGAACTCCTTCCATATTCACTGGAGTCCCAATATAGCAGCTGATATCGCAAAAGAAGTACCGCGTGCAGGCCTCGATATAGCCACCCAGCTCATTCCTTAGCTGTTCATTTTCGATACTTCCCGCATAATCTTCCGGTAAGACGACCAGCAACGCCCCACTTTTCACCTGTACGATTTGACCCTGGACTTGTTTCATAAAGCCACACTCTTCGAGCGAATTACGAAGAGCGTACTCCATGATTCTTTCTTCGCGAGGGGTCAGTTTTTTGTGCCATCGCTGTACGCCGATCAGAATCGGTATCACTACCGCGGATACTTGGTATGGAATATTTTGCTTTGCGATAGTTTCCGCGATATGCTCTCTGGTCGCAGGTATGGACCTCTGGATTAGATCCTGCCAGAAATGTTCGATTACCATCGGTTGGAACGACTCCCACAAGTGATAATACCGCTTGTAGGTTTTGTTAAATCGGAGCATTTCCCGTTCCTTCGCTAATTTATCGATCGCTTTTTGCACTGTTTTTTCCAGTTCCGTGAAACGGACCGGTTTGAGCAGATAATCCATGCTTCCAAGTTGAATTGCTTTTTGCGCGTATACGAAATCGGCGTGGCAGGTCAAGAAAAGGGACTCGCAATCCGGATAATACTCCCTTTTCCACGACAGCAATTCGAAGCCGTCGCCTTCCGGCATTTCAATATCGCATATCAATATATCGATATTATGGGAAGTGAACACTTCTTTCGCCTGCCGGATGTTAAATGCTTCATGAACCTTCTCAAAGCCTAGCTTCTCCCAATCCACTCCCGCTTTAATCCCCCGTACGGCATGAATTTCATCGTCAACGATCAGTAACTGCATTGAGGGTCCCTCCTTCCGGGTTTTCTTGTAAGGGAATGACAATGACTACGACAGCACCGCGTTCGGCGCCGTTCTCAAACGAGATCTGCGCTTGATCCGAATACAGCAGACGCAGCCGACGCTGCACGTTCCAGATTCCGATATGACTGCCTTCCCCGTTACCGATATCAGCCCCTAGCCGAAGACGCGCCAAAACGTCCTCGGGAAATCCCCGGCCCGTATCCTCAATACGAATTCGGAGGAAGCGTTCCTCTTCGCATTCCACGGAAATTCCGATATGGACTCGATTGTCCATGCTTACAGCATGCTTGATCGTATTTTCCACAAAGGTTTGTATCGCGAGTGGAGGCAGACTGTGATCCAGGAGAGCGTCCGGAACCGATACATCGTAGGTCAGATTTTTCGGAAAGCGCATCTCCTGAATCCTCAGGTAATTCAACGTATGCTGAATTTCATCCCGTACCGTGACGAAGGTCAGATTACTACGGAACATAAACCGGAAATAGTCCACTAGACAAAGCGCCATCTCCTGAATCAAGTAGTAATCTTTCACCTGCGCCAAATTGTAAATAATGTTCAAAGAGTTTAAGAAGAAGTGCGGATTGATTTGCAGCTGCAAGTGCTTGAGCTCGGCCTTCTGATGATTCATCGTTTCTTCCAGAACGTTAATTTTCAATTCCTGAATTTGCGAAATCATCCGATTGAACGATTGATTCATCACTTCGAATTCATAAACGGAAGGACGGTGGGTGATGCGGATTTCCAAATTTCCGGCTTCGATTTTCCTCATTGCCATTATGATTTTGTTGATCGGCAAAAGGAAATTTTTCCTCAGCAATAACATGACTAGCGGCAATAGAATGAGTGTTCCCAAACAAATGAAGATTACGATCCAGCGCAAAAACGGCAAGTTTTCCAATACGACGCTTTCCGGTATAATCGCAATGAGACTGAAACGCCCTCTTGAGGATTTTTCACCGCTTACTAAATATTTGCTCTCTTTCCCCGAAAGCTTGTAGGCCCCTCCTTCATAGTTGAGATCGATCCGATTTTCCTGCACGAACGCCTGATAGGCGATCGGCTCGTATTGTTCTGTTGCCAGCAACGCCTTACCGTTGTTGCCGAGGTCGATCAAGTTAAGCGGGACCATTAGTTTGGTCGTATCCGCCAATGCCCCGATATAAACATTTCCGTATTTAATGATTCGGGTTAGAAAATACCGGCTTCCCGATTTATGAATAAACCATTCGCTCAGGTCGGTTCCCTTATCATTCCCCGTACTTTTAATAATACGGATGATATCGCTTTCCAGCATGCTCTCATCATTTAAGTCGAGCTGTTCCCTAGTTACGGCAAGCAAATCTTGGTTGGCCGGCGAATAGACGAAGAACATATCTACAGGCTTATTGTTTGGGATATCTTTTATCAGCTTGTTGTTTAATTGGATTTTTGCATAGGAATACCCATCCGGGTTTATACTTCTAGGGAGCTCCAGCGCCGGCAAGGAAATCTCTTGAGCTTCCAAATTGTACAAATAATTGTCCACTTCTTCTAGGTTGCGATCGATTTGTCCCATATATAAGCTGATTAAATTTTTGTTCGACTGCGCCACTTGATTATGAACGACCGAAATCGCATACAGATTAAGGTAAATCATAAACGCCACAAGAGGGATGATAATAACCAATAATCCAAAAATTAGCTTAAAGCGAAGCGACTTGAACAGGGGCTGCCTCCATAGCTGCATGGTGTTCGGGACTCCCTTTCATGATAATATACTTGGTTTTATTTTACCCCGCTTTGTGCCCATGCAGCAATGTAATCGCAAAATTCCGAAATATACCCAGTGTAAGTTTATTTAAAATCCCCCATTAGTTCGGCAACAATTTCTTTACAATCTTTAATATCATTAATTAAACCAATTGCGCTAGATACAGTTACAATGCCTTCATCAAGATTACCGTCCAGCATAGCTGTTTTTAAGCCGCCGCTTTCTTGAATTTTTTTGCTTATTTCCCGATCACTTACTCCTGCCTCGTCCAATTTCTTAGACTCTAATGCTAATTTATGCGGAGTGGCTCGCCAGAAAGAATCGTTAGCGCGAAAGAGAACAAGATCTTCCGTTTTATTATTTACAATAGCTTGTTTAGTCTTTTCACTGGCAAGCGACTCTTTAGACGCAATGAATCTTGTTCCAAGGTAAACTCCTTCAGCACCCAATGCAAAAACGGCGTTGACGCCCCTTTTATCTACAATTCCGCCTGTTGCCATAACAGGTACTTCTACAGCATCAACAATTAACGGTACGATCGTCATTGTGCCAATTGGATGACGCGGAGTAACTCCTCCCTCATCAAAGCCCGTTGCAACAATGATATCGGCCCCCGCTTCTTCTGCAGCTTTTGCCCCTGCCACAGTGGGTGTAAGCTCTCTGAACACAACTGTAAATCCAAGCTGCTTCAGTTTCTTTATTTCTTTACCATTAGCAAACCCAACTGCAACAACAATCTTTACCTTTTCCTCGATAAGCACTTTTAAAACTTCTTGACCGAACACGCTATTAGCAGTCTCATCGAGAGGCAGAAAATAATTGACTCCAAAAGGTTTATCCAGTAAGATTCCGCGTTTTGTGGATTTCTCTTCTTAACCGTTCGCCAGCTTCGACAGCATCTTTTGGTTCTGTTGTCTGTCCGGCATGAGGGCCTAATGTCCCCATACCCCCGGCATTGGCAACAGCAGCGACCAATTCAGCGGATGTAATCCATGACATAGGTGCTTGGATAATCGGATATTTCGTTCCCAGTATTTTATTAACTCTGTTCATGATATTTATCTCCCCTTAATTTTTGAATAAATTTTGTGTTTCATTCTTTCAAATGCAATAATAAACTCTATAGTTACTATACAGTCAAGAATGTTGTAAAATGAAAACTTACCTGTTAAGGAAATTTATAGAAGGAGTGTTATCGTGACATACTTATCTATAAGTGAGATGGCAAAATTAAATAATGTATCCATTCAAACTCTTCGTTATTATGATAAAGTCGACATTTTTAAAGCGGAATATATTAATCCCGATAATCGGTATCGTTTTTATGGTGTTGGGCAAATTTGTGATTTAGACATTATTAAGTACTTAAAGCACATAGGTGCGCCTCTTGAAGAGATTCGCCGCATAATGAAACTGCCGCCTGAGTCCATGTGTGAGTTCTTGGATAAACAAGAGCTCATTATCGACGAACAAATCCAAAAACTAAATCATATTCAAAAGCTGCTAACTCACCACAAAAACCAGCTTCGGGAGCAAACACGTCTAAACAATCAGGAATGTGGTGTCGTCTATACCCGCAAAATAAATGAACGCTCCGTCTTAAAAGTAGAATGCAAAGACATAGTCACTCCACTAGATCAACCTGAAATATATTTCAGAGGACTCGCTAAAGCACTTGAGAAAGAAGGGACTGTTATGGCTCTTCTATGTGGCTGTATATATCCGCTAAAAAATTATGAGTCAACAGAAAAGATACATTACAGCAGTCTTTATACTTCTATTTCTAAAACGGATTTAACTTCCTTACCATCAGGTGTTTATGTTGATTCGATTCCAGAAGGTACGTATATGTGCATCGCCTTTAAGTGGTCTAAAACCGAATATTATGATCATTTCTGCAAACTAAAAAAAGCCTACTACTCATTCAATGTCATTAACTTAAGAGAATAATCAAATTATAATGCAATAGAGGCAAAGAACTCACAATTCTTTGTCTCTTTTTTTTACCATGTAGTGAGAAGTTTTTAATATTTATATATTGTCAACACTATACAAATAGTACATAATGTAGTGAGAGGAGATATGTAGATGTTTATAAAGATACTGACAAAAATACATGGCGAAAAAAAGCATTACTACGCTAGCCTTGTTGAAAACAAAAGAGAAAACGGCAAAGTCGTCCAGTCCGTAAAGGCCTACCTTGGCCCTGTGACTGAAGAACAAATTCCTTACCTTAAGGCCGCCTATGCCAAAAAGAAGCCAAGATTGGTATATGATGATGATTGAAATGGGGGTGACTGTAGTGAGACATTCCGAATCTCGTATTTCTGGAGACATGATCTACGCAAAGACCATTGCCTTTGTTAATTTGTGTAGAGCATTGAAGGAAACTCACTTCACCCGTAATAGAAAAATGTCATTGGATAACTTGATGCTCAGCGTGTTATTCAGGAAAGGAAGAACACTTCACATGGAATTGCGAGGTTTCAAAAAACTGCTGGCGTTGAAAAATGCCATTTCCAAAGTCGGCTATTTAAAACAACGACTAAAGTTGAATCCTGTTGCATTCCTGGCACTGGCAAGACATCATGCTGGAAACTTTTATAAAGATACCACAATGGTGAAAAAGAAAAATGGTTATTTGGTACTCGCAGCAGATGGATCTGCCATGAATATTCCTACTACCGAAGAAAATTTGTCTACATACGGGAATGCATCGAAAAAAAATGTGAAGCCACAGGCCCAGTTGGGCATTTCCTGTTTGTATGATACGATCTATTGACTGTAGTATTAACCGCTGGAAATTTAGTGAGCGGGAACTACATATAGACAATATGGCTGAAGTGATTGGTACCCATTCTTGTGTGATCATATTTGATCGCGGCTACCCGTCAGCAGAATTCTTTATTGATCTAATGGAACGGCAACAAAAATTTTTAGTCAGATTGTCGGCTTCCACATTTAAGCAAGAACAAAAACAGATGAAAAATGAATACTCCGGAGCAAATTGAGCCATCGTTCCGGTGAGTGAGAGCCACCTCTCCGGCATTTTTGAGCCACTCTTCCGG
>FWWL01001396.1_pt1 | contig 58024 bp, 39 predicted proteins | sample 2228331 | NCBI WGS metagenome assembly FWWL01 (sample SAMEA103939775, study PRJEB20133) | metagenome
CCTCCACTCCCAGCCCAACGCTCCAATCGGTGGATTTCAAAATCACCGGGCCGGCGTCTGTCAAATTGGGAGAATCAGCCGTCTTCACGTGCGAAATTACGGTCACCGGCCCCAGCGCACTCGCCAACCTTCGACTGCGGTGCTCCTTTGATGAAGCGTGGGAGCCCCTTCGAGCAAGTGCTGGTTACCAACTGGAAGGCGATGTCATCACGTGGACCCTCAACACGGTGGCGCCCAATCAGCCTGTTCGCCGGCAGGTGGAACTGCGAGCCCTGAAGACCAGCGACCAAGCGTGTTGCCGCGGCGAACTGGTCAGTCCCGACGGCAGTTCAAACGTGCAACGGGCGTGCGTCCGCATTGAGCCGGCAGCGCCAACCCCGACCGTTCGGGGCCGACCACCCATCGCGGAAACGCCGCCGTCAATATCTGACGTTCCGAGTACCCAGGCACCTCCCGCGGAAAGCTCCGCTTCGGGGGAATCCGCGGGCACGTGTCCGCTCAACGTGTCGATCATCGATCGCTACGAACCAATCGCCATCGGCAAGTCGAAAGTTGTGGAATTTGTTCTCACCAATTCCGGACGTAGTCCAGTGTCGGACATCCGACTTGCCGTAACGATCCCGGACTGCTTCGCCTGGAATCCGGACATGACCTCGGGACCCGATCGGTTCGAATCGCCTTCTTCTGGTCTGGTTGTTTTCGTCACTCGTGAACCTTTGCCGGCCGGGCAGAGTTTGCACGTTCGACTCGGTCTTACCGCCAGAAAGTCGGGAACGGGGCAGATCAACGCCCAGGTCACCTGTCAGGGATCGTTGAAACCTCTCACGGTCACGCGAGAGACAACCGTTGTGGATCGCTAGAATAAACGGAGGCAGGATTCGTCCTCGCGATTTTTAGGCATAAGGCAGGGGGCAATCATGCGCCGATTTGTCATCCTGGAACACGACAGTCCCCGCGGACTCCATTACGACTTCATGCTGGAAACGGCGACGCTCCTCTGCACATGGGCGCTGGGCGAAATGCCGGCTGCCGGAAAAACCATTCCCGCCCAGCAACTGCCCGACCATCGCAGGATCTATCTGGAATACGAAGGGGAAATCTCTGGCGGGCGCGGCACCGTCCGGCGTTGGGATGAGGGCACCTACCTCCTGCGCAAGCGCACCAGCCTCATGCTGGAACTCGTTCTGAGCGGAAACAGGTTGCGCGGTCGGGCGACACTTTCGTTGGTGGATCCCGAGTGTCAAGCGTGGCGATTCGAGTATTGGCCCGACGATTCAACCACAAGTTGACCTGATCGCGTTTGGGTTGGTCGTGCTCCGCACCGAACAAGGTTTTGTGCTGAGAAAGCTTTGCACTCCCCGCTCTCGTACGTGGGACGTTACAGTACAAAATCTCATCATCTTTCTGCTTTGCTGCAATCCCGGCAGGTCCTGCGTAACGCGACTTTTGAAAAGCCTTCTGGAAGGCCCCTCGAAGGTTGGCGATGAAAGAAAACGGTGGATCCTGAGCCCAAGGGGCCGGTCGGACTTCCCCTGGCTAATCGGCACGGATGGGCGCTCCATTGGTCGGGACGGTTTTTTCTGTTCCGACTTCCCGCAGAACCAACCAGCCATAAGGAGCACAACGTTGTCGCGTTCGCTATCCGCCCTCATGCCGTTCTGTAACGCCCAGCATCTGGCCCTGCGCGTCGTTCCGGCGTACATCGATGGGCTTTCCGACCTCACGCCAGAGTGGGAAATTGTTCTCGTGGATGACGGTTCTTCGGATGGGACACCCGACATCCTCTGCGACTTCACCCAGGCCTATCCGCAGGTCAAACTGGCCATTCATGCACAACCACGTGGCATGTACCTGGCTTATTGCACGGCCCTCGCCCTCAGCCGGGGTGAGTTCCTGTTCATCTCGCTGCACCATCGACCGGTAAGCCTGGACGGGCTCCATCGCCTGTGGTCGGCAAGTGCCGAGATGCCCGTGGTCGTGGGTCTTTACGGGGATCTATCTCCGGCACCGAACGTGGAGTGTATCCTTCTTCACAGGTCAGCCGCATCGCCCATTTTGCCGGCGCTGAGTTGCCCCGAACGGCTCGCTCAGGTCCTCGCCCGATTTGAGCCCCATGTTGCCACAGTGCCGTTAAAAACCGCGGCATGGAGGGGCAGCTTCGAGCCGAAACTAGCAGAGAGTTATGCAACATCCGATGGGCCAGAACCCTCGCCCCCACCGCCGAAGAGCGCTGTGCCACGATCGGCGCTGGCCATCTTCTCCCGACTTAAGCAATTCGCCCTCGACGAGTAAGTGAGCTTGCCTACCCTGTCGATCACGGGCGGTCCTCTTACGTATCGAAGATCACCTCTGCACGGTAGCCACCGGGTGTGCGTTCCAGCTTCAGGCCGTGATAGGTTACGGCTTTAATCTCGATTTCCCCCGTGTCGCGCTGGGGATCCAGAGGCCGCGCGACAATTCGGCCGTGCAGCCCCTCTTTTTCAAATGTGACGCGGTATTTAATTGGCAAGAGACGGTCCGCCGTGCACAGCACAAGGACTTTGCTCAACCAGTCATGGAAAAGATCTTCCCAGACTGCAGGAAGTCTCTGCGTCTCTCCATCCAATTCCCCATCGACGGACGGTAGTGGTTCTCCCAGCGACACCATGAGTTCCCGTTCCACCGTGGACTGATTCGGCAACGGGGCATCGTTCCCGTTCTTAAATGGCACTTTGCCGGAGGAGGGTGTTGACCCCTTTAAATCGACATCGTTGACCACGCATTTATTTTCCGGCTGTTCAGACAGCACGCTGGGAAACATCTGGGCCACCATCGCTCGAGCCGCTTCGATGAAAAGCTCTTCCAGCGAGGGTGCCTCTATCCTCACATGCAGGTCGGCTGTGTGGTCGAGCACCGTGAACGGCATCTGCTCTCCTCCTTCGAATCGGATACAAAGTCCGGAACTTTGCGGCATATCACAAGCGGCGTCCCGAACACCTCCCTCTGTTGCCATCGTATGCGAGAAACCATCGGTCGCCTACACCCACGTGAGCGCCCGACTGGGCGGTGTGATCCGCGTTGAATAGTCCAACGATGGCCGTGCCGGGGATCGTTGCCGGGGACCCTCGGCCTCAAGAATTGAGACGTATCAGCCGGAAGTGGATCCTCAATACCGGATCTGGATGACGAGAGACCGTCTCAACTCAGGCAGCGGTAGAGGCGACTCTAACTTACCATCAGACCAGGTGTCCGTCCATGGATCATAGAAGCGCACCGTCGCGGCGTCAGGCAAGTTCCAGGAAACGGGAATTGCAAGTTTCGCGTCGTGAATCGTCTCTGGCGACTTATCCTCGGCCAATTCCGTGCGCCAGGTGTTTTCCTTATCACGACACCAGATGAGCGTGGTGTGATTGCCTCTCAAAACGTACACGTACAGCCGGGGGTGTTCCAGCTCGACGGGCTGAAAATTCTCGGCAGGTGAATCGAGATCCCTGACGACCGCCGCAAACCGGCCAAAATGCCACCACAGATTGTTTCTATCCACGTAGACATCCCAGTGCCAGATATGGCCGGGGCCCGCTGCCCCCGTAAAAAATGGGGCAAAGAGCACATCATGAAGAATGATGCCGTCTTTATCTTTTGCGTAAAGTTTGAATGGTCCGCTGTGATTGGGTTCAACGGCGCCACTTTCCGCCAGCAAAATCGGCTTCCGCACTCCAAACGACCGGAGATCCCTCACAGCCTCCGCCGCAAACACCGCGACCGGTCCGTGGCAAATCTCCCAGCCGGCTCCCAGATCCAGGTATCGGTGCACCTGCAGCACGTCATTGCCTGGCATCTGGCAAAGTCGCCGGTATCGCTCGCATTTATTTTCGTGGTCATAACTCCCCAGACTCTGCATGGCCAGATTCTGAGGGAACAATCGGTGCAACTCCGGCAGCATCTCCGCCGTCCACGGTTCCCACACATTGGCCCGAACGGCATCCATCTCGTTCCACAGTTCCCATCCAAAGATGATCGGGTCACAATCGTAACGCGCGGCATACCAGGCGAGCTTCCGCTTATACTGGGCTCGCCCGGCCTCACCGAGGAAGAAATCCGCCGTGTCCCTGGCCGGGCCTCCATTCTGAATGAGATGCTGCGGCTTAGCCGCCCAGGCCTGAGTCCCTTCGCCGAGGTGGCGAAAATGCTCGGTGCAGAGTTTCAAACGGATTCCGTACTTTCGGGCAAGCGCCAGAAGTGCGTCGATGCGCTGCGCGCGTTCCTCGTCGAACACCCCGCTCCGCTCGTGCTCGATGTCAAAAAAGGGGTTGCTCAGCCAGATCCGAACGAAGTTTCCGCCATTGGCGGAGAGCTTCCGGAACCACTCTTCCATGCCGGCAAGCCCCGTGGCCGGCGGCCCGATCATGTTCAAACCGATAGGAATGTACGGTCTTCCGTCGCTCAACTCGAAATACCGGGGGTCGCGCGGGCTCACGCGGACATGAGGCAATGCCTCCTCCGCCGCCAGATGGAAGGTCCAAAACCCCATAATTCCCCAGGCGATTGCCGCCACCCAAATCCATCGCCGGATCATCGTGCCATCTCCCATGAAATCCGGATTTTTCGTGGTTTTTTACCCAAGTGCGATAGAATCGCGGACATTTACTCCACGGCCGGTTCAATCTTCGTGCCAATCCGCTGTGCGGACCGAACCACCGCACATCGTGGACAAGATCACTCCCATCATAAGCACGCGTCCCGGCGTCGCAAGGTGTTTGCGATCTGAGCCATCCTCACTTTTGCAATACGCTACGACATGCCACGGGCACGATATGTTGTAGCGGCAATTCATCACTTGCCCCTACCGGTGAATGCTTGCCGTGCGCGATGAAATGGAACGGATCATCCATCCTGGAAAAACGGACCCGACGAGCGGGTCCCTCCGAAAACACGGAGGGGCACGCTTGTCGTACCCGATGAGGAGGGATGGATGATCGATCGCTCTTGATCGGCCCCGACAGGCGGGTTCCTCCGAGAGGCGGGCGTGACAAGCAGGTTTCTTCGGGCCGAATCTCGCTCCCGCGCAAACCGTTGTGGATGTCCGCGTCCCCGTTGGCAAAGGAAAAGTGGGGATGAGTCATCTTTGCGCAATAGCGCAGGCGGTTTGCGCAAATTTGTGTTGCGTCACCAAGCCCGATCATCCACAATCCAAAAAAAGAGAATGGGCCGGGACGGACATTCTTGCGATCGGTTCGTCCCGCCCGACATAACAATCATTGCAGGAGGGACGGTCACCATGGTGAAGCGCGTTGTCTGGCAGCGATTTAGGGCTGGCATTTTGGTAGCAGGATTCCTCTGGTTTCTGACGTCGGCTGGGATGCTCCCAGCGCGGGAAACCGCGCCCTCACGCCCAAACATTCTCTTCATCTGCGTGGACGACCTTAAACCTGTTCTCGGCTGCTACGGCGATCCGATCGCCAGGACGCCGAATATGGATCGTCTGGCACGGCGGGGGATGCGCTTTGAACTGGCCTTCTGCAACCAGGCCGTGTGCGCCCCCTCGCGGAACGATCTGATGCTCGGATCGCGCTCCACCACCATTGGAATCTACGGCTTGAGCGAGAATTTTCGCAGCGCTGTCCCCAATGCCGTCACCATGCCCCAGTACTTCATGAAATATGGCTACCGCACAGAATCGGTGGGCAAGGTATTTCACGTGGGCCACGGAAATCACGACGATCCTGCTTCATGGAGTGTTCCCAGCGTCATTGAGAAGGTGGTTGAGTACGTTGACCCGAAGAACTCCGCCAACGGACAATTGACACGGGAAGAAGCCTATTTTACCAATCAGAAACTCGACCAGATCGGCCGTCTTCCCCGCGGCGCAGCCTGGGAGAAACTGGACGTTCCGGACACGGCTTATGCCGATGGACGAATTGCCGAAGAAGGCATCAAGCGATTGCGCGCAGCCAAAGAGCGGCTCGAGAAGGAAGGGACCCCGTTCTTTATCGCTCTGGGGTTTGTCAAACCGCATCTGCCATTCACCGCACCAAAAAAGTACTGGGATCTCTATAACCCTGCGGAGTTCAGGCTTGCCACATACCAGGAATTACCCCTGGGAGCTCCCCCGATCGCCGGCAAGCGGGGCGGCGAAATCCTCAACTATGATCCTTTGAGCATGGACAACCTGAAGACCGACGACATTCAACGCACGTTGATCCACGGTTATTACGCCGCCACAAGTTTCGCCGATGCCCAGATCGGAAAAGTCCTCGACGAACTTGACCGTCTCGGTCTCGCTGATTCGACTATCATCGTGCTATGGGGTGATAATGGGTTCCATCTGGGTGACCATGGCATTTGGACCAAACACACGAACTACGAGCAGGCGGTGCGTATTCCCCTGATTATCGTGGCGCCGGGTATCACTCCACCAGGTTCTGTCACGCGCCAGGTGGCCGAAAATGTGGATATCTTTCCCACTCTGGCCGAATTGGCAGGCCTACCGCGTCCAACGGGTCCTCAGCCCATTGAGGGTGTCAGCCTGGTGCCGGTGCTCCGTGATCCAAGTGCCCGGGTAGACGATCACGCTTATCACTGCTTTCCGCGAGGCGAGATCATGGGACGGGCCATCCGCACGGAGCGGTACCGGCTTGTGGAATGGAAAAAGATCGGAGCACCCACCAGCACTGCGCAGTACGAGCTGTACGACTATCAAACTGATCCGGAAGAGCGCGAAAACCTCGTGGACAAACTTCCCGAGGTGGCCCAGAAGCTCAAGGCGATCCTCGCTCGGTATCCGGAGGCAGCCATCCCCTTGGCCCAGCGACGGAAAAACCGTTAGGGCATTTCATTCGACGACAACCACCGCTTCCGCAAATCCCAACAGGAATTGAGGCGCCGAGTTTTCCCATGGGCAGGCCACGTCGAGCGTCACAATATGGCGACCGGGCTGGGCGTTCCTGGGGACCTCCACCGTGAGCGTGACCCCATTTTCCGTTCGCGGTGCTGCCAAAATGGGGGACCATCCCTTCCAGGAATGGCGTGCCGCCGGCACCCGTGATTTGCGCCACGAGAATGGCGGAACTGCCCGCACCCGGAACTCCGCCTCCTTCTCCAAATGATTGAAAACCACCACTTTGAAATTCGCGATACCGCCCGCTTTTACAGATTGCTCGTAAGGATCCGCTCTGACCCACAGTTCGTCCATTCCAAAATGCGGGTCCGGCCAGGGAAACAACTGGGCCAGCAGTTGACGCCGTTCTTTCAATCGGCCGATGATCGCCTGACAGAAATCCTCGCTAAACCGGAACGCCCGATCCACATGACAATTGAACATGTGAGTCGGCCGCAGTTTCATCACCAGTTCAAGGCACCGCTGAAACCCCATTCCGTCATGAAGAAAATTCCTGTTTTGAATGCAGTAATCATCGATACCTGACGGCGTGAACGAATCACCCACAAAGAAAAGCCGATCCGAACCTGTTTCGACCAGTAGTGCCCCGTGATAGAGTGTTTGCCCCGGGAATTCGAACGCGGTCAGGCGAAACTCATGCCACGAGAGACTCGTTCCATCTGCGAGAATTCGATCCACTGCAATTTGAGAGGGTGAAATGCATGGCAAACGCCACGCCAGTGGTCGGCTAACCACACCTGCCACCGACGGCACAGCGAAGCAAGGGCAACCGAACCTTTGCAGGAACTCGGGGATGGCGTCCACATGGTCGTCATGGTAATGGGTGATCCACAGACCCTCCAGCCGCTTGATCGTGCCCTGGGAGAGCATGCTCTCCAACGCCTCAATAACCTGGCGATTCCCGCAATCCATAACGAAGGCCGCTCCATCTTCAGAAATAAGAATCCAACTTGTCCCGATGTGCCGGAGATAAGGAGGCACCTCCACCGTTTCCTGGAAAGGCAACTGATCGGGCTGCCCCGCAAATTCGGTGAAAAGTTCGGGGAAATAATGCCGCAGGGCCGACGTGGAGACGTAATTCCGGTATAGTGTTTCCAGACGGTCGAGAACGCTCGTGATGGCCTCATGCGGCCTGGTGATAATTCCTCCGTGTGAAGTGACGAGCACATCGGGTTTGAGCTCCAGGACACGGCGAAGGCTCGCCTCCAGCCATTCTCGGGCCCCCAGATACCCGTGGTAATCAGATATTCTCCTCTGCCCCCGCTGAAATCCTTTCTGAAGCGAGAACAGATCGGGAAGCTGCCCGGGCCCGGACAGCAGATCGCCGCAGAAGACGATTCGTCGGCCGTCTACCTCCACACAGTAGCTCACAGCACCGTCCGTATGCCCCGGTGTAGCAAGCACCGAAATCCGGCTCGGTCCCCAGGTCAATGAGTCACCATCTCGGACGGTTCGGGTCACGGTTATGGGTTCAGGAAATGTCCAATGGTGCGGATGCTGGTTGTAGATGTGCCAGCGGGTCCCTGGCGCAGCCCAGTAACTCGTCACTTCCGTAAAGAGCTTGAGCTCGTCCTCCGGCACAACAACCTGGACTTCCGCTGAATGTCCCTCCAGCCCCCGGGCCTGCTCCCGATGGTGATGGGTGACGAACACCGTGCTGATTTTAAGACCTCCTCGCCCTGCCCAGTCAAACACCTCTCTGTCGCCACAATCGAAAAGTGCCACCTCGTGACCGTTTCTCAACACCCCCACATGAATCGGGCCCCAAAACACGCCGAGGTGATCGGTCAGCCACTGAACCGTCCCCGGCCTCGGCGAACTGTCCGCGCCCGCCAATGCCACGGACTGCCGGATGGCCAGCAGCAACGAGGCAGCGAAGGATCCCTGGAGAAGCCCTCTCCGGGAGAAACGGTGATGACGTACATCATGGATTTCGGCAGACTTCATCCGCTCATCCTCCGGGAATTCACGACCGGCAAGCATCGGGGAAATTGTCCCCGTCACTGAAGCGAAGCGGCCCGTCTCCAGTATGTCTTCCGCCGTACTGAAATCAAGCGGTCACACCGCTCAACTGCCTGAATGCTGTTGCCCCGACTCTCCGCGATCGACAACGAGAAACTTAGCAATGGAAAAAGCCGAGCCACGCACTGGTTGAGAAGCCTTACTTTTGAGATAGCCTAAATTGCCCCAGCCACATCTGGCTGGTGATCGGCGGTCTGTAACATGCTAAGGAAGCTCACCCGCGATGCTTGGCTGAATTCGCATCCAACGAACCTCGCGGAGTCACATATAATTACAAATGGCGATTTCGATAAGCCGGTCGGAAAGCCCATGATCCGCGCTCACCTCCATTGAGCCATTGGCAGCGATTCGAGGGGACCTTTCGGATGGCAGATAAATCCAGCGACCCTTTACTATCAGAAGTCCCGCATGAACAGGAATCCGAATCCGGCTTTGAAGAACTTCTGCGCTACACATTAGCGGGATATATCGGAGGACTTGTTGCGGGAGTGATTCTCGACACGCTGGGTTTTCAACGAGCCGCCCTGGGACAATGGCTTGTAAGAACGCTGGGTGGCGAAGCGGAAAGTATCTTCGAAGGCTTCTTCGCGCTCCGGCAGCGGATTTTGAGAAAGGGTGCGTCCATCGCCGAAAGCTACGCCTGGGGCAAATTCCTTGGGATGATCGCTCCCTGGATCATTGACGCTATCAGCCGACTCCTGGGGCTGGATGTGTACAGCGTCGAGGGGTTCTACATCCCATATTTTTACGCGATGGGCGACCAGATCGGGGCGAATCTCGCCGGGATTTTTCACTTCCGCCAGGAAACCGGCGATTGGACAACAGCCTTTCGCAGGTACTTCCGTCATCCTGTCATGCTAGCCAGTTTAGGAATTATCCTCATCGTTCCCGTTGGGCTTCTTGTGGCGCGCCTTTTGGGATTCAGTCCCTCCACGCAGGTAGCTACAGCGATTGAAATCATCGCTTCCAATTTGTGCTGGATACCTCCCTCGGTTGGCTGGCTGACAGAGAAGCGTCACGTCACGCGGTCCATCAAAGAATAGATACTGGCACACAGTAGAAAAGTTGAGAGTGGGTATTCCGGAGAATCGTTCCTCAGTCGAAAAAAGCTCTGCGGCGATTAAAATCAACAGAAGCCCAAAATCGAACGCCATTTGCCTATGCTCCAGGAAGAGGCTACTTGTTTCGGTTACCAATCAGGATGAAATAAACAATCCGGTCCGGTCGAAGATCAGGTGGAAGTGGGTCATGGACCACAAAACCAAATGGTTTTCTATTGAGTGGAATCCGAATGAAACCCTTGTCACATTTCATCCCGAGCCCCATGTTCGCTTTTGGCCGCCGTCCGTACTCCGTGAAGCGCCTCTCCCGCGAAATTTGATCAGGGGCGGAAAAGTGGTGATCACGGGACCGGGATCTGTCTGGATGTACGCCCATGCGGCTGCCTTGATTGCGGCGGAAGGGGGCTGCGTGGAAGTGCGCAAGCCACAGGATCAAGCTGCCCGGAACATGGGCGACAGCTCGACTCGGCCATCGTCTTCCCCCCGGGACTTCTTCACCGTGCATCGCCGGGAGTTTGGCGACGAGCACAGCATCGCCCTTGTGAAACTGGATATCAGGCCCAGCCCGCCGTTGACGAAGACGGAGATATCAAAAGTCGTCGAGACAGTCGGCGACGAACTCAAGAAGCTACCGGGTGTATCAAGCATCTGTTTGACGGGCTCCGGCCCGGTGGAAGTCTACGCGGGAATTGCGTCGGCCGCGGTTTCCCAGGGGATTTCTCGCATCGTTTGTATCTCGCCGCGGGACGGATACGTGACTGTCTGGCCATGTGATATCCAAGCCGCCGAGCCGCCTTCTGAAGCCATCGATTGGATTCACACTTTACTACGGCCGAAGCAGGGCTCGCTCACTCTGGGGGTGGTGGGTGATCCCAATTGCGGCAAATCGGTCTTGAGCAGAGCCCTTTACTACTGCGCGATAAGAGCCAATTACTGGGCCTGGCGTTTTGATTCGGATGGTCAGTCTCCGACTCCCGAGTGGTACCTCTCACTCCGCCAGACATTTCCCGAAGAGGCAGAACAATTGCGGAAGTTACAAAAAATCGGGTGGACACATGAAATGGAAGACATCCTAACCCGGCAACTGACCGTCGCCCGGGATTATTTCGATGTGCTCATTGTGGATCTGCCGGGAGGCCATCTGAAGGCATCACCCCCTCAACGGATTCCGCCGGGGCGGGAAATGCTGGTCAATCTCATCGATCGGTTCATCATTGTGTATCAGGATCACGGCTCGCCCCAGCCATGGGTCGAGGCTCTTCGGGAACATCAACTGCACAAGCGAATTGTCGCAATCATTGCCTCGGCCAATCCTCGCGAGCCACCAAGTTTGACCCTCAATAAAACGGCCGACAATATTTGGAAAGGGCATGCTACCGGCCTGGATCGCGCAGTAAAGCTGAATAATATCGTGAGTTCTTTTCAGAAATCGCTCCTCCCCTTCTGGAATGCCCTCTGTCCTCGCCCAAGCTCACCGGGCGACAATCCAAATCGCTGAGAATATCCTGCACCGCGATTGGCCTTAACACATTGAACGCGTCGTGCCTTAGCGAGCGACATGAGGTGGTGTAAGACCGGCCGAGACTTTATCCAAAATGAGAAGCCAGTCCTGCCCCCGACCACTCCCTGGAGCACGAAGAGCCAAGGATTCCCCCGGTCTTTTCCGACCACCGTCGTGAATTCTTCCCGTGCGTGGATCAAACCACCACACCTGGACCTCCTCTCGCGAGGCTGTTTCCCCGTGAACCGTCAGTGATCCACCGGTAGGCAGATAAACGAGTACAAACGCATCATCAATGGAGCGTGCACAACGGCGGTGGTCCGCCCCTTCCAGTTCGTTACCTTGGATGAGCGATTGATCGGGCACCAGCCTGTACCATGGACGCTGGGTCAGAATCGCCCGCATGAGACCCATCTGGGCACTTCCCGGGTGGTGCAGGGCTTCTTTCCACGGCGTGCGTGCGAAAGAGATGGGCTTTCGGGGCGGCTCGTACATTTGCCAGATATTGTGGTCTCCGTACGTATGCCCACACGCACCACTCAACATCGACCAGTAGGCTGCCTGGCGGACATCCCAATCGTCGAACCATTGCTCCCCGTGCTTCCAATTGAGAGGATGATCTTCGTAACGTGGCTCACCATCCAAAACAGGCTTGGTAGGCACCAGGTCCCGTAGCGCCAGTGTGGTCTTATAGTTGCGGAGATTGTACGCACTATGGCCGGACTGAAACATGTTAAAGGCCAACCAATCATCCCTGTGAAACCACTGTGCGGAATTTGATCCGCCCATCGGATGGTAGGTCATCAGATGAGCACCGCCATCCCCTTCGGCAAGTCCCGCTGCCAGTCCGTGCACAATGGCCAGATGACGCTCATTTTCGGGATTGCGGTCACCACCGAGAATCCAGATGATGGGACGATCTCGATACCGCTGGCCCAACCATCGCCCGTAAACCCTAGCATTTTCTGGAGTAAAGATCTCCGGTCCCACGCCCCACTTTTTATTCCACTTATCACCCCAGGTTGGCAGCATTCCAATGAATAAACCAAGCTCTTCCGCACGCTGAACAATCCAATCGACGTGATCCCAATAGTCATTATTTGGACCTTCTACGACCGCCGGCCTGGTGGGATCGTCATTCAAAAGCGGTACGTGGCCGTAAGCATTGGGGGTATGGAGACCGTCGAGTTCCGCCAACACCACAGCCTGAATGACGGTAAAACCCTTTTTCGCGCGATCAGTTAAATAAAGTTCTGCTTCCTCGCGGTTGAGGCGATGGAACAACTCCCATGCAGTATCACCGAGATAGAAAAATGGTTCTCCCTTGTCCGTCAGAAGGTAACGTCCATTGTCAGACACTCGGAGACGCTGAGGCGCTCCTGCATTCACGGTGCGGACTAAAATGAGACCGACTATCAAGACACAAAAACAACTCCGGCATATCCAGACGACATTCCGGCCTTTCAGAATCATACAACACTCCTCACAGAAAAATGGCTTTTCTTTTGTCTTCCACCTTGTACTAAGTCCATTTTACAATGAAACAAAATGAAGCAATTAGTAGCGATACATTAAATCACACCTCTTAAGGTTTTAACAGTTCCGGCAAACGATCGAAGAGCTCTGACGCCTTTTTGATCAATTCGCGAAACGCGTCCGGCGATTGCATGATGTGCTGCACACGGCTGCGTGGAGAACGGCTGCCGTGGGCACAGGAGTTCCGGGCATGCTGGAGGTCGGTAAGCAATTCCCTGAGATCACCCTCCAGCCGATTGAATAGCTCGGACTCGCCCTGTTGGCGCAATTCATATGCCAGAGGATCCCCGGGCAAATTGAGGATTCTCGCCGCTGCAATGAGCAGGGCTTCGTACATCAAGATCGCAGCCCGGAAATAGTCCCCATGATTCAATGCCTCCAGCGCGGATTGCCGCACTCGGTCAGCATAGTAACTTTGTTGGGTCCACAGGAGGCGTTCCCTGAGCAGGCGGAGCAATTCGCTCCCTACCGCATCGGTCCTTTGCTTAGCCTGCTTATTCATAGATTGGGCTTTGGATCGCGCCGTGTGAAGCTGGTTTGTATTTTCCAAAAACCAACTCTCTTCCGCATCCACCCCCAGGCATCGCGCAAGGGGTGCATAGTTTCCGGTGAGCTTGAGAATGGCTGCCGCCTCGGTGGCTTCCACCAACTGCTGACAGATGGGCAACTCGATGACCGGCGTAATATCCCCCTGACGGGCTTCAAAAACACCAGAGAAGAATCGGACATTTTTCGCGCCGTGAGTCCAGCGCATTAAAGAGATGACAAAGGCAGCGATCACCGGCATGTGACGAAAGCCATGGCTGATATCGAATATAACATCGTTACCGTGCGGAACATTGTCGAATAAAGCCCTCGCGATCTGTTGCTGAGATTGTGGATCGAGCGCCTCACCGATCAGGCATAAGCGCAACTCGAGAGGCCGCGCATGTTCATTGAGGATCTGTTCCCACTTTTGTAAAGATTTCGAATCAACATTTCTGGCTATGACGCGATCGTCAATGCGACAGTACTCTTCCTCATCGATTGCATCTTGGTTGCGAATGACTCGAATGAGCTCAGACCAAAGCGAGGCCGACGTCCCGAGAACGACCCAGCGGTCAATCTCCACACCAATATGCCGCAGATATTCGACTAAAGCCGTCCCAAAAAGAGAGGTTTCTCTATCAAAGTGGCCACCATTCGGAAGGGTGAAGCGGTATATGGTCCTGCGATACTCCGACCGGGCGTCCTGCGGCTGAATCTTCTGCCCCGTGCCCAAGAAGCTGATCACACTGGTCGCCATCGTCATCGCCTCCTTCGCAGAACACTGGGCTATGGGTTCCCTCACATGCAGTCCAGTATACGCAGGTCGCTATCCATTGCCAGATTGGGCGACGAATTACCGCGCACTGTACCGTTTCCCCATTTCATTCTCGGCAAACCACTTGCACGGTTGACATCGCGGATGGGGAAAGACTGGGCGCTGGCAACTAAGCTGCGGGTGCGCGAGGCAAAGATTCTATGTGGCCATCATTTGTGAGGCATATCAACCGGCCTGACATATTCTGAATCATGAGCCAAGACAGACGCCGATTCTTTGACCACCGCCCCACAACCGCTACCTCACCACGTCGACTTCGCAGGTTCAAATCCCGCCCCCGTAATTTTCTTGTGTTGCAGCAATAAGTTACAACACGCAAGGGGCTGCATAACGTCGCTATTCATCGGCCTTTCGGGCGAAAAGTTCTTTATCTTGCCATCTCTCGCGGCAGTTTGCTGCGCCGCTTTTTGTGTCACCCGTGCGCCGGATTCTGTGCCACCATTCCATGCTTCGGTAATCGCTCGGGTGTAGTCTTGTGGCGTTACCCGCAGGTAATGTTTTGTTGCAACCTTGGAGGTGTTACCCATCCAGGCTGTTACTACGTGCAAGGGGAAGCGGGCTCCCAAATCCGTTTCCGCGCTGGCTCGCAAGGAATGCCACAAGCGGGGCCATGGCTGTTCGCCAATCCGGGCAATGAGTCGTAAAAGATGCTGTCGCAGGTTCACATTGGCCCACCAGCCTCGGGTTGCCGCGTTCACTGATTCCCTTTGCCGCAACCGATGGAAAATGAACACTTGCCCCGGTTCTGCCGCTTCCCAAACGGCTTCCAAGTGGGGACGCACCGGGGGCACAATTGGCACCACCCGATATGGCTTCCCGTGCACTTCTGTTTTCGGGAACGGCACTCGCAAGCGGCTTTGCTCCCAATCAACATCGGCCCACGTGAGCGAAAACGGTTCACTGGGCACTCGCAACCCGAGATAACGCACAATTGCCAGCAAAAGCTTCCACTCTAAATCGGGAGTGGCATCAATCAGGCGTTCGACGACCTCCGCGGGCACATAGACTTGTCTGTCGGAAGCGTCAACTTTGGGTCGTTTCAGGGTCTCAAACGGATTCTTGCTCACTAATTCCCGACGGAGAGCGTCCCTAAACAAAGCTTGCACCCGCTCCACTCGCTTCACTACCGTGGCGGGCCGCAACCGGGCTTAACCTCCACGTTGCTTGCAAGCTTCGGTTGCTAGCCAGCGAACAAAATCGTCCGCATCGCCTTCAGTGATGCTGTCCAGCCGGCGCTCTGGGCCAAAGAATTGCACCAGATTTTTCAATGCGTACCGAGTTGCACAAAGGCTGGCCGGTTTGATTTGTGTTTGGCAATTCAGATACGCTTCCACCGCGGTCCCCAAAACCGCTGCCGGAGTGACTTTCGTCAGTCCGGCCCGGACAAGCCGCTCCCGCAAAGTATCACCCACGCTTGCCAGCCAAACTGCCGTTTCCTGGCGGAGTGGTAAACCTGCCGTCCTGGCTGCCAACAACGCCTCCACGTGGACGCGGATGCTTTCCGCCGTTTTTTTGTCCACCCGGCCAAGGCGAAGGGTTTTCGACTTGCCATCAGGGGCCACAAGGACGATCCGCCAGCCTTTGCCGTTTCTTCCGACACTTGCCGTAGGATGCTCCCTTTCTACGTCACAGCGCGACAGCCGTCATTTGACTTGCCAGGGTATCTCCAAGCACCCGGCGATCCTTCGGAGTGATCGTTAGTTTTCGTTTGGAGCTGTGAGGACCGAAAGCCTCAACGTAGGGCCAATTCATGAATTGCCCGTGCCGGTGAACCGTTATCGTGTTCGCTAAGCGGGCAACGTCCTTCGGAGGGGCACGCTTGTCGTGCCCGGTGAAGCGAAATCGATGGTCCAACGTTCGAAAAAGCGGACCTGACGAGCAGGTCCCTCCGAGGCTGCGGCCACAACCGGCGAAACTGATCCGCATTTATGTCCCGGCCGCCTTGACAGCGTCAATGGACCATGGTTTCTCCACATTCGCCGATTTCAGCAAGAGCAAGATTACGCTGTAGTATTAAGCCGTTGCTTCGGGTGCCCTATCGCCTGAAGCACGTGACCCTGGCATAATAACATTCGCCAGTAGCGGTACGTCCATATGCAACAAGCTGAAAAACAGGTGGTTGAATTCCGGCGCCTCTTAAGATCACGAAGGAGGGACCCATGAAATGCCCTAACTGCGGCTCGGAGCTTGATCCGCTCACCGGAGTTTGTCCACAATGCCAGGGGAGTGAAAACCCTGCTCAGGCCACCGCGAGAGCCCCGGCGAGTGGCGCGGAAACCGAACAGGCACCCAAGCGGGGCGATCCCGATGTGGAGTTGTGGAAGGCCTCATATTCACCTTGGGGAATGATCGGCACATGGATGACCCTTGGCATCATCACAATCATTGTGATTGTGGTGGATATCCTGCTCATGCGGGGCCCTCTCAAGAATCAGGTCGGGCCCCTTTGGGGCATCACGCTTGGACTTGTTGCAATTGCCTGGTTGGTTTTTCTGGTCATCGCATGGTACCGGAAGATGACCATCCAGTACCGCCTGACCACCTACCGGTTTTACCATCGAAAAGGTTTCGTCTTCCGGACTGTGGACTCGATGGAGGTCATCGACATTGACGATATCGCCATGCACCAGAATCTCCTGGAACGCTTGGTGGGGGTGGGGCGCGTCATTTTGCGTACCAAAGATCCCTCCGACCCTTTCCTGGTTTTACAGGGGGTCCCCAACCCCGAGGAAGCTTTCAAAAAAATTGACAAGGCACGGCGCGACGAGCAAATCCGGCGAAGCATCAAGGTGCAATAGCCGATATCGGGCAGTCCCAAAGTGCGCAGTTTAACCGACCGAAGGATTGCCTTCCTCTCCCTGTTTGTTACACTGAACGCACCTCGAGACGTCGAGAGACCGCAAGTTGTGGATCACTGTTAATGGAGGTCACCCCATGAGACGACGCACCTTTTTGATCTGTGCCACCATCCTCGCGAGCCTTGTGATCACAGGATTTACGGTGGGCGCGGTCGTGGCAGCCCCGTACAAGGCGCTCATTGTCACCGGGCAAAATGCCCACGACTGGAAAGGCACCACGCCGGTTCTGGTCAAACTGCTGGAAGAAACTGGGTTGTTCACGGTGGAAGTCGCCCAATCTCCGGCGAAAGGAGAGGACATGAGCGGCTTCAAGCCGGACTTCAAAAAATTCGATGTGGTGGTGCTCAATTACCAGGGGGATTCCTGGCCGGAGGAAACCAAAAAGGCCTTCGTGGATTACGTCAAAAACGGCGGTGGGGTGGTGGTTTATCACTTTGCCTGTGCGGCCTTTCCGGATTGGCCGGAATATAACGAGATCATCGGTCTGGGGGGATGGGGAGGCCGAAACGAGAAATGGGGGCCGTACGTCCGCTGGCGGGATGGCCGATGCGTCTTCGACTACACTCCGGGGCGTGGCGGCGGACATGGCCCCATGCAGCCCTTTGCCATTGATGTCCGCTATCCCGAACATCCCATCATGCAGGGTTTGCCGCCGCGATTCATGCATGTCCCCGATGAGCTGTACGGCTGGCTCCGTGGTCCAGCTAAGAACCTCACCGTCCTGGCCACCGCCTTTGCCCCCAAAGACAAGGGCGGCTCCGATGAACACGAACCGATTTTCTTCACCGTTCAGTACGGTAAAGGACGCGTCTTCTTCAACGCCCTTGGGCATACAGCCGAACAGCTCAAGAGCGTGGCCTTTATTGTGACCTACCAGCGGGGTGCTGAGTGGGCGGCCTCCGGCAAAGTGACGCAACCGGTGCCCAATGATTTTCCGACTGCCGAGCAGGCCCGAACCCGCGATTGAACCGACCGTCCCGATGGCGGAGAAATCAGGTCGCTAATTGTCGTTTCGCGGAGAAAGATTTTTGCCCCTGGGCAGAGTCAACCGTTGGGTTGCTCTGCCTTTTTTGTTTTTGGTCTTCGCTTCGCGCCAGTGAAGCTTTCCTGTTGCATCCCGGGCTGGTGTTGCCCACCATACACGTTGCACAGCGCCTGCGGTCAGGAAGGGCAAAGCGAGTCCGTTCCCCGAGTTTTCCAAGTGACCAGCCTGGGTAGGTCCACGTTTAAAGCAATTTTGTTGCGCATCCGGTGGGAAACGGCTTGTTAGATCTGCCGGAGTAAGTCCCCGTTACATCAGATAAAGAAAGCTCGATGCGATCTTTCATGCAAAGCCGGTGCTTGTCCAAATTGTCCTCATCCTGGTATACTCAATGGCGATGGTCTGAAACATAGTGGACAGGCACGATCGTCGCGTGCCGTTGGAGGTATTGGAGGTCGTTTTTCAGGTTGGATGGGAGTCAAGCGTGGGGACGAAAAAAACTGGTAAAGGGCGTCGTAAGATCGGCAGCAAAAAGCGGCGGATGCGTTCCAAAATCCGGCATCGCAAGAAGTGATTCGATGTCACCTGTGCCGGGAAATGCACTTACGCTGATTCCCGGCCTCTATCGGTAGGCAGTGTCTATGCCGCCATCGTGTTATGGACCCTTGGGCTTTTCACTGCGCTCTGATTGCGCGCTCTTTTCCATGGAAAACATTTGAGCCTTCCCACCTCCCCCAATTACAATCGAGGTACCGGCGGAACCGGATCGCGGGGCTTGCCGGAAGTGTCCGCGCCACGGTTCGGTATCTATTTCCGTAGCTGAAAAAAGATCGCCAATCCGAGGAGATAACTCGTGTCCCGCAACGTGCCGCGAACAGCTCTTCTGGGGGCCTTCTACGAGGACTACCTGAAACATCTTGACACCGCCCGATTTGTGGCGGATGTTAACTCGCGTTACATGCAGGGCACGCTCCAGCGACTGCTGGAACACCCACTGTGTGAACTTCGCCGTGCAGCCGCCCTGGCGCTGGGATACGTGGGTGATTACGCCTCCAACGGCGCTCTGGGGCGGGCACTCAACGACCGCGATCCCACCGTTCGATTGCTCGCTGAAACGAGTATCCGAAAAGTTTGGCTTCGCTATGGAACCGAAGCCCAGCAAAAACAGCTCAGCATCATCATCCGCCTTAACGCGGCACGCCGTTATCGCGACGCCCTTGCCCGAGCCCACCGTCTGCTGGAAGAAATTGCGGATTTTGCAGAAGTGTACAACCAGCGAGCCGTGGCGTATTACGGCCTGGGGGAACACGCCGAAGCCATTCAGGATTGCCGCACCACGCTGGAGCTGAACCCCTACCACTTCGCGGCGGCAGCGGGAATGGGCCAGGCGTACCTGGAGTTGCGGGACCCGATCGCCGCCCTGGAAGCCTTCCGCCGGGCCTTGCGACTCAATCCCGACCTCCACGCCGTTCGAATCCAGGTCGCCAGACTGGAACGCCTCATCGAAGATGTGTGATTCGTGATTCCCTGTCAAGTCACGCAGCACGGCGACGGACCACGGCATCCGCCCGGCGAATGGCCTCCTCCTTGGAGACCACAGCCCATCGGGTCCGACGGCCATCGTTCCACTCGATGAGGACCCGCCCTGACTCACTGAGCATTCGTGGGATGTAAAACCAGCATCGGTCGTCCGGGCGCAGCACTTCGGGATGCCACAGAAGAATCAGATCGACGTCCGCCACATGATTCGCCCAGCGGGGAAGAGCCTCGGCGAGTCGTCCCGGCAGAAGCACCACATCCGCATTTAATCCACGAAGTACCCGATAGACTTGCTTCACCTCCGGACCGCCGGCCTCCTCAAATTTGCTGATCCCCACGTACCTGAACCGAGATTGTGGGGCTGCGTGTCGAACCACTTGGACTAATAGCTCCGTTCGGCCAAGATCAAGACTCCCAACTTCCAGCAGCGATCGCGGCGGCGTTTCGGAGAGCGTTCGGAGAAGCGTGCGGAAGTGAACAGGTTGCGCAAAATGGAGAAGCCACCACAGGCGAAATTGGGACAGCTCGGCCAAGGGAACCTCCTGTTCCGGCTCAGCACTCAACCGATTGAACGAAGCCTTGTCTTCAGTGAGAGCGCAACGCCCTAACAAGTGATTCGGATGACATGCCCCAAAAACTCGAAGAAACGCGGAGGAATCTCGTCAATCTGGATCGAAATCCCAGATAGCGTAAGAGGAGTCACGGTGGAGACTCTTCCCGTTGCGTGCCGATAAGAGAGCAGGGAGAAATGTCGCCTTTTTGTGTGATAAGATGCGCAAAAAGTAAAGGTTTAATCGGCGAGGGCAACTGAGAGAAGTTTCATTCAGGCGGTGCGGTTGACCGGGCGAAGATTTGTAGTGGTGTCTTGTGTTCGCCGGAGAGATTCTGGTTCTCCTCGGCGCAGGAGCTGAAGCATGCCACCACCTCGGTGGCTCTCGTTGAGGCGAACGTTGAGACCAGGGCACAGGCTGGGAAGCCAATAGACGTGTCCAGAAGAATCCGACTCCGTTTGTGGACCTAAGGAAGGGACCTCATGACGACCTCGCTCCAGCGAAATGAGCCGACCTGGCCGTTCCTCCTGGTGCTGATCGTGCTCTTTGTCCTCAGCGTGACCTCCCCGCGGGCGTGGCGAGTGGTGGAGCGTCCCGATCCGCCAATTCCAAGTAAGGATCAGCCCGCGCTGGCTCACGCGGAAACGCCGTCCCGAGTGCAAACCAGCCAAAGCCACGCCACGACCTCCTCGGCACTTCCCCCACCATTGGCGTCGACCGACTCCCTCCGCGCTGATCAGCAATCGCCGCGGAACGAGGAGGCCCTGCTACCTGCCGAGGTTCAACATCAGGTGGGGGCCGACATGAGCCAAGGGCCGTCTCTCCATAAGTTCCCTCCCGAGCCAGAACAGGAGGACCCCTGCCTGTCGCTGACACCGGAGCAGCGGCAGATGGAGGCCCTGAGCGAAGAAATGGACGCCTCTCCAGCGCCCCATTCCGAGAATTTGGCTTTGAACGCTCAACCTTCATCGTCGAAACTTGAGGATGCCAGCACAGTGAAAGAATCGGTTGGCGGCGGTGATGCTCACCCTCATCACGGTCTGTGGACGCCGCCCGCCTCTTTGCTGGCCATGCTGGAACCATTTGCACAGCGCGACGAAACTCGTACCTGGGTGAGCGAGGTTCAGGAGAAGATCACCGAAGTGGGCCGGCGGTTTGAAGCGGGCGAAGATGTCTTGCCGGTCCTCCAGGCGCTCTATGCCCTCGCCCAGCAGTCGTCCTCCATACAAACGAAGCTCGACCTTCAGCCCGACGTGGCGGCGGACTTCCGCCAGGTGCGCTATGCCCTGATTCGCAGGCTGAGTCTCTGGAAGGCGATCCAACTCGCTGGTGGCTTACAGTCAGAATTAGCCGCTGCGGAAAATGCGGACTGGACACGCCTCAGAAAATCCGTCAACGCAGTCGAGCAGCGATTGGGAAACGATAGCACCGCCCAGGCTTGGCGTGAATTTCTCAACATCGAGGAAGTAAAAGCCGCCGCGCAATCCGCAAACCGTCTGGACGCGGAGCGTCAACTGGCGGAAATTGCTGTGCGGACGCTCCAAAGAATCGATGAGCAAGCCTTCACGGAAGATCAACAGGCATTTCTGGATGAGCAACCCCTGGCCGACTACGTCAGTGAGCTTCGTTTCTGGGCTGGGCCCGCGGTGCAGACAGCCAGTCTTTTAGAACGGGTGGAGAGCTACGAATCTGACGCCACGAATTCGGCGGCGGAACCTCTTGTGTTGGCATACCACCGGCTGGCGCGGTCTTCTCAGGACCGTGCCCGATGGTTGGCACGATGCCTCGATCTGCTCTACCGAAATGCCAACGTGCGAATCGCCATTACGGAAGAACTTCTCAACCGATTGGCTCCCGAACGACCGGCGGACAAGCGGCCTGTGGCGGATGTCATCCTGAATCGGCCGGTGTACGGCTCAAGCTATGCGGAAACTAAGGTTGGCTTTCGGCTGATACCAGACCCCGTGCGCGCCCGCGTCGCCCTGACCGTCCGCGGCCAAGTGACCTCTCTGACTTACGCGAATGCGGGTCCCGCCACCATCTGGAATGATGGCTACGCCGAATATGTGGCGGAAAAGGACGTCGAGATCACCCCCCATGGGCTGGTTGCTGCGCCGGCTGTTATCGATGTGGAAAACTCGGTGCGCATTCGCGACGTGGCGACCACGCTGGATTCGATCCCTGTGCTCGGCTTCCTTACCCAGGAAGTCGCACGTCAGCAAGCCGCTCGCCAGCGTCTGGAGGCCAGCGAAGAAGCCAAGTGGAAGGTGGCGGCCCAGGCTTTGCGGGAAATCGAAAGCGAAACCGAGGCCCAATTCTCCCGGCTCAACCGGCGGTGGCAGGAAGAAGTGCTGGGGCCCCTGCACCGGTTTCACCTTCCTCCCACATGGCTAGGGGCGCAGACGACCGAAGATCGGATTGTCTTACGAGTTCGATTGGCGGCTCCGTTCCAGCCGGGCGGCCACACCCTGCGCCCCTTCGCCCCCGCGGACGCCCTGGCCAGCTGCCAAATCCATCAGTCGGCCGTCAACAATTTTCTCCAGCGTCTTGGGTTGGAAGGGAAAACCTACACAGTCGCGGAGTTGCAACGAAAATTGCGAGAAAAACTTCGCCTCCCCGAAGACGACAGTGGCGAGGAAAACCCGCACGCCGATGCCCGGATCACCTTTGCTGCTCGAGATGCCGCGAGGGTGGAGTTTACCCAGGGTAAACTCATCGTGACGCTGGCCATTGCCGAGTTGAGCAGCCCACCGAATCGCTGGCAGGATTTTCATGTCCGCGCCATCTACAGGCCGGAAATCCACAACGATCGCATCCAGTTCATCCGCGAGGGAGTGGTGCAGCTTGTTGGCCCGATGGATATGCGGTCGCAGATTGCCCTGCGGAGCGTTTTCAGCCGTACCTTCTCCAAGGATAAACCGTGGGAAGTTTCGCCGGGCTTCCTGCAACGGCACGAAAACCTCGCGGATTTAACGGTGACGCAGCTCGTTCTGGAAGACGGTTGGCTGGGATTTGCCATCGGCCGTCGGCCAGCCATGGCTTCCGCACAGAGCCTCAGGCAACACTCGCAACATTGACGTTCGGCTTCCGCAATTATTGTTGCCAGCTCAGGACGAAGTTTCGATTCGCTCAGCCGGCAGATCTGTCCTCCGGCCCTTTTCCACGCCTCTGGGTACGCCGCCCGGTGGTTTCAAGTATGGCAATCAAGCTGATCATGCAGCCCACGAGGAGCAGGATGACCAGGGCACCAAAGGTATTGACCTGGTGCAAAAGCAGCGCGCCCAATCCACAGGTCGCCGCCATGAGGTAAATGGTGAGGACGGCCTGGGTTTTCGTCATGCCCAGCTCAACGAGGCGGTGAGAGAAATGCCGGGTGTCACCTACAAAGGGGCTGGCCCCAGCCCGCAAGCGTATGACCACCACCGTCACAAGGTCATAGAGCGGCACCGCCAGGGCACACAAGGGGGCGAGTACTGCATGGCGAGGAGTGTTCTCTCCAGCAAATGTAGCCGTCATCGAAATGACCGCCACCAGATAACCCACGAAATAACTTCCCGCATCGCCCATGAAAAGCCGGGCCGGAGGCCGATTGTGCCACAGAAACCCCAGCAGCGCCCCTAGCAAGACCAGAAAGAATCCGGCCACGAAGAGTTGCGGTTCTCCTGTGACGGGCTTGGGAGTGAGGAGCATGACTGCCGCCAGGACCGTGCAGGCAATCGCTGCCACCCCGGCCGCCAAACCGTCCATGTTGTCCAACATGTTGAAGGCGTTGATGAGGGCCACAATCCACAGCACACTCAATATCCCGGTGAGGAGCGGCACTTCGATAAAGAGCGTCAACCGATAACCTGCGGCCACCGTTACCCCGGCCACTATAAATTCCACAACCAGCCGAAACCACCAGGGAAGTTTCCATCGATCGTCGGCCAGGCCTAAAGTCATCACGACGGTGGCGAGTCCAAGGACAGTCCACAGCCGACCGCTTTGGGCCCAGACACCGGGTAAATGGCGTGCCGCCTGGATCGGCAACCATTCTCGCGGAAAGAACCCGGCCACCAGTTCCGGGGTGACCAACCCGTGAGGGGGGCGGCTGTCGAACGTGAACCAGAGCATCATTTGAAGAATGGCGAATGGAAGCACCACGCCCAGCCAGATTGCCAGTCCGCCCGAAGTCGGCATAGGCCGATCGTGCACCTTGCGAGGTCCCGGTCGATCCACCAGCCCCCATCGCGGTGCCCATACCCGGAGTGCAAACCCGAGCAGCCAGCTCACCACCAGGGAGGGCACCATTACGAAGAAGAGCCACCACACGGCGAGGTCACCTCCCGTAAACGCTCGTGAAGATAGTCTCGGCACCGGTTGAAGAATTCGTGATACTCGGGCTGCCGGTAATCGGCAAATGTCCACTCATGGTGCTGCCAGCGATGATGCCGATAAAACAGCGTCACTTCTCCATAAATACCCAGGCCGAGATAAATGCGGTGGGTGAAATCTTTCGTCGAAGCCAGCACCAGTTTCCCCAGCGTGAGGTATCCTGGATCAATGTTGAGCGGACGCGGCTCAGGAAACAGACGCAGCTCCGCGTACTCCGTCTCCCACGAGTTCGTTTGTATCTTGATGGCAGGCAGCCGACCGGGATCGATCAAATCCGCTGGTGCGAAAAAAACCTTTTTCAGATCTGGCCCCATGGTTGGGGTGTAATAATCGGTGTGGGAAAACGGGAACGGTGGACTTTCCAGGGCAAGCGGGCCCCACTCTTCGACCACCTTTTGCCGGGCCCAATCAATGGCCGCCGGGTACCGACTGAACACCGCCACTAACAGCAACACCGGATCAGGGGCTTTGGGCACGCCCATTTTCTTTCTCCTTCATCGCGCCGAAACGAGCGCTTTCTGAGTCACTCCAAAACGGCATCGCCTGCGTTCTCTCTGAAAGACCCCACTTTTCCTCGGCCGATGGGGACGCGGAGGTCCACATGGGTTCCGTTGAGAGCAAGATTCAACCCGCAAGGACCCGACCTCCATGAATTATCCCTACAACAAATTGCGCCCAGGCCATCTCAGCAGTCTTTGCAAAAGTGGGGATGGATCAGGCGTTCTCTTGCTTGATTCTACCACGTGCTGTCATTCTAATGAAAACTCCGGTGAAACTGTGACCCAATGCGGAGGTTTCTGGCGTGTTTCCAGGCAACGCCCTCGTGAGGGACCGCTATGTCCTTTCGCCCCGTATGGTTGATTGTTGCTATTGCGGCATGGAGTTCAGGGCAAAGCTGGTCAGCGGAACGAGAATTTCCATCGGGGCACAACCCCCGCTTTACCGTTGAAAAGGCCCCTGATCTGGAAAAGTGGTTTGACCCCACGGATGCCTGGGGCGGAGCCGACGGAGTTTTCTCGATTCCCCTCGATGCTCACCGACTGCTGTTCACATTCGGCGACACCTTCACAACCCGCCAACGCCGCAAAATGGTGAACAATTCCATTGCCATTCTTCGGCTGGAAGGACGCACGCCGGTGAGCATGGAGTTCTTCTTCGGCCGAACTGCGGACGGGGACGTCCGCTCGTTCGCGGTACCGGAGGACAATCACGGCGTGTTCTGGCTGGCGGCGGGCGTGCGGGACGGCACGCGGCTTCATCTTTTTGCCGCGCATATCGAATTCACACCCCAGGGCGGACCATTCGGTTTTCGGCAAATCGGAGAATCCCTTCTCACCGTGGATAACCCAGACCGATCTCCACCAGAATGGCAGATCCGGCAACAGGACATCCCGTATTTCCGCTCCGACAAAAACGGAAGCACAGTCATCGGTTCGGCGACACTCGTTCCACCAGATGGACAACACATTTACCTCTACGGTTTCGACGAGGAAAAAACTCCGCTCTTCCCCATCAAGCATGCGATCGTCGCGCGGGTGAAAAAGGGGCATGTGGAGCAGTCATCCGAGTGGGAGTTTTATTGTGGCCCCGCCAAGCTGGGCGAGTGTGACTTGCCCGAGGCCCTCCTGACGAATGAACGTTTCTGGACCCACGACTTTTCCCACTCCACGCGACTGGCGCGAGAAGTCGCTTCTGAGTACTCCGTTTCGTACCTGCCGGTGCTCCGGGCCTATGTGATGGTCTACACCCGGCTGGGACTTTCGCAAGACATCATGATGCGTTCAGCCCCCACGCCGGTAGGTCCGTGGGGTGATGCCGTTCTGCTGTATCGCATCCCCGATCTTCCGGAAGACACAAAGGCGTTTTTCTACGCAGCGAAGGCCCATCCCGCTCTGGCCGGTGAGGACGAACTCGTCATCAGCTTTGTGGCCAACTCCTTCGACTTTGGACGACTGGTCCGAACCCCGGACATCTACCGTCCGTGGTTTATCCGTGTAAAGTTTCATCCGGCAAAAGAGTAGAGGTTTCGGCTATTGGGATATCAGCCATCTGTCCAGCGGGGGCACACTCTCAGAAAATTGCGGTGTTCAATGACCGTCTGTTCGGGGATGTTTCTCGAATAGCCTTTTTCCCAGTAAACTGAAAGGATTGTGTCCCGTTGGAAAGCCCCAGTCTCCAGTAGGACACGGCTTTCCCGCGCTCATGGGGGCGTTGTCCAGATCGAATAAAGTAATTGCGATTCAAGATTCTCGCAGATTACCACAATTCTCCAAATTGCGCCAAAGGCTTTTATCGAGGAAAACGTTCTCAACAGGTTCAACGACCATGGACGAGACAAGCCCTTCGACCAGCAAACCGGAAACCCAGCGACCGAAGAGCCACCTGGAAGCCGCCCGCCGCGAGAAACTCCGTCGTATCGCCGATCTGGGGGTGGATCCCTGGGGCGGACGATTCGACGGGCACCGTCCCATCGCGGAAATCCGTGCACGGGAAAACGAAATCCGCGTCATTCCCGCAGGTGAATGCGAAGTCGGCAAACCGCCTGAACTCCAGGGGCCGCGGGTTCGCGCAGCAGGCCGGATCATGCTTCTTCGCCGGGCGGGCAAAATCATGTTCATTGACATCCGCGACTGGACGGGCAAGATCCAGGTGCTCGTCGGCAAGGCCCAGGTCGGTGACAAGAACTGGGAACTCGCCCAGTGCTTCGACCTCGGTGACATCATTGGTGTGGACGGGGAACTCAAACGGACCAAGACGGGTGAGTTGACGATTTTTGCCGATGACCTCCACTTCCTCACGAAATGCATTGAAACGCCGCCGGAAAAATGGCACGGCCTGAGCGATCCCGAACTGCGAAACCGCATGCGGTACCTCGACCTGACGTACACCGAAGGGGTCATGGAGCGGTTCCTCCGCCGCACGCGGATCGTGCAGTCGATTCGTAAAACGCTGGACGAAGAAGGATTCGTGGAAGTAGAAGGGCCCACCCTCCATGTGGTGGCGGGCGGTGCCGCTGCCCGGCCGTTCATCACCCACCACAACGCCCTGGACATTGACCTCTATCTACGCATCGCTCTGGAACTGCACCTGAAACGACTCCTTGTGGGGGGCATGGAACGGGTGTATGAGCTCGGCCGAGTCTATCGCAATGAGGGGATCAGTCCCCGCCACAATCCCGAGTTCACCATGCTCGAAGCCTATCAGGCCTACGGTGATTACCACACCATGATGGAACTCACGGAAAAGCTAATCGTCCGGGCGATCGAGGCAACAGGCCAGTCCCTTCGACTTCCATGGGGAGAAGGTGTCATCGATTTTACACCGCCTTTCCAGCGAAAGACGTACGACGAACTGCTGGCCGAACACACGGGCGTTGATCCTTCCGATCCATCCTCAATTTCCCAATTTGCACAATCTCACGGAATTGAAGTGAGGGGCAAGCATCCGGACGTCATCAAAAACGAGGTCTTCGAAAAATTTGTCCAACCAAAATTGACAGGTCCTATTTTCGTGCTCGATTATCCCGCCTCCATCTGCCCCCTCACCAAACGAAAGCGCGGCAATCCCGCGATTGCCGAGCGGTTCGAGCTCTTCGTGCAGGGGATGGAGCTCGCCAATGCGTACACGGAACTCAACGATCCGGACCTTCAGGAAGAGCTTTTCTCGCGGCAGCTCGAGGGATTGCCGGAGGAAGAATCCATGGCCCGGATGGATCGGGATTTCATTCGCGCGCTCCGTTACGGGATGCCCCCAGCCGGCGGGCTGGGAATTGGTATTGACCGATTGGTGATGTTATTGACAAACTGTCAGAGCATTCGCGAGGTTATTCTGTTTCCACTCTATCGGCCGGAAACGGAATGATTTGCGCTCGGCCGTCAAGGAGGACATTCTTTCATGTATCGCTGGCTGCTGTGTTGGCGGTATCTGCGAACGCGCTACATCGCGCTGGCCTCGATCATCAGCGTCACGCTGGGTGTGGCCACCATGATCGTCGTCAACAGCGTGATGATGGGGTTCACCCACGAGATGGAGAAACGCCTGCACGGCATTCTTTCTGATATCATTTTCCAGTCGCGGAGCCTGGAAGGCTTCCCTGATCCCGACTGGCATATGGAGCAGATCCGCCGCGTGGCCGGTGACGAAATTGAGGCCATGACCCCGACCGTCGTGGTCCCGGGAATGCTGAACTATCAGGTGGGGGACACCTGGATGACTCGCCCGGTTCAGATCATCGGGATCGACGAAAAGACCCAGGGGTTGGTGAGCGATTTCAGCAAGTATCTTCAGCATCCGGAGAACCGCCGTCAACTCAGTTTCCAGCTCCGCGAAGGGGGATATGACGTCATCGATCACCAGGCCGACGGCCCGTCCCTGCCCCGCGAAGAGATGTCCCTGGCCGGGTGGGAACACCGTCGCCGCATGGCCCGGATGAAAAAAATGCTTCTCGAAATTGAACGGTCCGAGAAGGCCGCATCAAATCAGCCCGAATCGCTCCCCGCGGATTTGCAGGATCCGTTCGCCCGGGTTGCTCCCCAGGAATCAGCACCGCAGTTCGATCCCGAAAAATCGCAATACACCGGGGTCATTCTGGGAATTGGGTTGGTAAGTTTCCGTCGGGACGGGCAGGACCATTTTCTCCTTCTACCGGGCGACGATGTCAAGCTGACACTTCCCACAGTGGGAACTCCCCCCAAAATCGTCAGCGACACGTTCACCATCGTGGATATCTATGAAAGCAAGATGAGTGAATACGATTCCAACTTCGCCTTTGTACCCATTCGCGCTTTGCAGCAATTACGGGGCATGATTGACCCGTCGACCGGGAAGGGCTATGTCAACGCAATCAGCATTAAACTAAAGCCGGGGGCCGACATGAACAAGGTGCGAGATAAGCTTCGCGCCGCGTTTGCCCCCCAATATTACGCCATCGATACGTGGCGCGACAACCAGGGCCCGCTGCTTGCCGCCGTGAGTATGGAAACGGCCATTCTCAACGTTCTCCTGTTTCTCATCATCTGTGTGGCCGGGTTCGGAATCCTCGCGATCTTTTTCATGATTGTTGTCGAGAAGACGCGGGATATCGGGATTCTCAAGGCGCTGGGTGCTTCATCTGGCGGTGTGATGAGCATTTTCCTGGGGTACGGTCTCTTATTGGGAATAGTGGGTGCCGGAGTCGGCCTGGTCCTGGGATTGCTCTTTATCAGGCACATTAACGAGATCGCGGATTTGCTTGGCCACATCACCGGCCACCGGGTTTTCGATCCCGACATCTATTACTTCTACAAGATTCCCACCATCGTGGATCCGTGGACGGTAGGCTGGATCATCTCGGGAGCCATGATGATCGCCATCCTTGCCAGTATTTTGCCGGCGCTGCGGGCAGCCCGACTGCATCCTGTGGAGGCGCTTCGGTATGAGTAAGACGTTTTCCCTCTTCCGCACGCGACAGAATCCCGGCCTGGCAGTGTCTCCCGAGGGTAAATCTTCGGCCTCGGCAGATGGTCGCATGACGCTGGCCGAGCCCCACTTCGCTTCGCCCCGTGGCGACAGCGGCCTCCATCCGAGTGGCGAAATGAGCGATTCCGTCTCGGCCTGCCCCGGCATTCTCTCGGCCTGCGAACTCACCAAGACCTATCGTAAGGCCGCCGTGGAGATTCCCGTCCTCAAAGGGGTGAATCTCTCCGTCCAGGCGGGAGAGTTTCTGGCGATTGTCGGGCAAAGCGGCTCAGGGAAGAGCACGCTCCTCCATCTGCTGGGACTGCTGGATCGGCCTGACGCGGGAACCATCAGCCTGGAAGGCCAGCGGATCGATAACCTGGCTGCCTCCGCACGTGACCGCCTGCGCAACCGCACCTTCGGGATGGTCTTCCAGTTCTATCATCTTCTGCCAGAACTCTCCACGCTTGAAAATGTCATGATTCCCCTGATGATCGGCCAGAGTGTCTGGCGGTATCTGCGGCACCGGCGAGAGAACATCCGCCGCGCCAAAGAAATCCTCGAACTTGTAGGTCTCAGTCATCGATTGAAGCACCGACCGCGGGAGCTGTCGGGTGGAGAACTGCAGCGGGCGGCCATTGCCCGGGCACTGGTCAATCAGCCGCGGATTCTGCTGGCCGACGAACCGACGGGGAATCTGGACCCAGCTACTGGCCGGGAAATCCTCCGCCTGATCCAGAACCTCAACCGCCAGGTCGGACTGACGATCGTCATGGTGACACACGACCGCACCGTGGCGGAGATGGCCGATCGAGTCGTCTCTCTCGTGGATGGCCGGATCACGTATCAGGATTTTCCCCGAGCCTAAACCACGAGCGGTCTGACACCCGTCACGGGGCAGCGTGCGGGTGCACCTCTAATAACTCGGGCACGATCACGACATACTGCCAGGAGCGCGTGCCGCATATCGCGGAACAGCAAAGGCCCTGGCAAGCAGGCTCCTCCGAAGTTGGAGGAATACGCTGGTCGTGCCCGAAAAAAACGCATCGTTTACAGGCAAGAAGCAACTGCGACAGGAAAAATGGGCATGACCGTCCGGTGCCCCTGGCATAACTGTGGCGGCGCACGCCGTTCCCGCCCAAGCCATATGCGACTTTCAGTGGCGATATGACTTGGGGCGGGCCATTTTCTGGGTTCCTTCAGCCGCGCAGCTTTCCAGCCTCCAAGTATTGGAGACCAGACAACGTTGATTCAGAAAAACCTCACGAAGACTGAGATTGAGAGGAGGACTCGCTGCCAGAGTCGGCCCGGGCGGCTTCGGGAGAGAGCGGGACGCCGAGGATGACTCCCTCGCAGACCAGGTTTTGACGTACAAAGCACTGAAATTCACAGGTCATCATCGTGCTGCGAACTTTGAGGAGACGGGCCACGATGACGAAGCGCTCTCCGGGCCGGACAACTCCGCGAAACCGGACGTCTTGAAGTCCCCCAAAGCCGACCATGGGGGACTTCATGAGCTTGTACTTCATGGTGTAATAGCTGGCCAGTTGGGCGGCCGCTTCGCACATGATAACGCCCGGCATAATCGGCATCCCGGGGAAGTGCCCACGGATCCAGAACTCGTCCGGACCGAGGTCTTTATACCCCACACAGATCGCCCGTTCCGGGTCCTCGTAGCAAATCGCCGTCAACTGTTCCATCTCGTACCGCTGGGGATTGTACTTGCGGATTTCCTCGATGTCGGCGATGACCCGACTGGTGTCAATCTCTGAGGGGTCAAGAATCAACGGTTTCTTGGGCACAGCCAGCTCCTTAACGCTTTGCGTACCGGAAATCCTCCGCCGAGCGTCCGCTTATCGCACCCCTACGCCTGAACAGTATCACTGGGGGAGGCCCCACCGCAACCTCTTGCTCTGTTTGGACGCCACGTTCTCCCGCCCGGCCCTGTCTTTACGGGTAATCACGAGCAGGCGCGGATCAATCGGTTACGTGCGAACAACCCACCGTTTTGCCCGACGTGCCTTCGAGTTGGCAGGCCGCCTACCGTGGTTTGCCTTCTTAATTTGACGATGTGGCTTGGCCATGGAAGTATCCCCTAACCGGTAAAGAATTGATGATCCAATCCGTCGATTTAAGTTGAAAAACGAAAGGCCTCCCGCCGTGCATCGCGAATTGCGGGAGTCGTAGAGACAATATTTAAGCCGGTAGCGACCACCGGCGACAACCCGATCCCCGCAAGCAGCCGCCGGCCACCGCCACCCGGAATCTTCAGTTTAGCCGATTTCCTCTATTCTGTGAAGGCAACAGACGGGTGAAGTCAGGCACTGTGGGCGGTTTGGCTAATTTCACCGGATGACTCTCGAACTGCCAGACCGATCATCATGAAGAGGACGGCATTCATGTCCAAAATGATGGAAACATCGTGGAAAAGCCCATTGACGGCATAGGCGACCGTAGCCACCAGCGCCAGGAGGCTCATCGGTCGGGAAGGATTGCCCCAGGTTCGTCGAAACACTTCCACCGAGGCAGCGATAAAACATCCGAGTAGCCCCAGACCGACGATGCCCGTCTCCACCAGAAGGGAGAGAAACACATTGTGCTGGGTGTAGGGCCTGGCCTGCCGCAAAGGCAGGGGAGAGGTGGGGTCTTCCAGGTAGGCGAGTTTTGCGTGATCGTACTGGGCCAGTCCAAAGCCGAAAGTCGGCCGCTCCCGAATCATGCGCCACGCTGCCGCGGCGAGGAGTGGCCGAAGTTGCACCGAACGGGCTGCTTCCTCGGCGGAAAGATGACGGTCGCGTTTCAGCTCGCGGAAATAGACCCCCGCCATCAATCCCGCCGCCAGGAGCATCAAAAGGGCTGTCGCGATCCAGGGGGCGCGAAATCGGGAGGGCAACATCCACGCACCGACCACCACAATACATGCAGCGGCGGAAAGCCACACACTCCGCGTGAGGGTGGAGGCGACGGCCGCGACGAACAGTCCATGCCCCAAAAGAAAAACCACTTGTCGGGCAGGCGCTGCCTGCACGGTAAGGATCGTCCAGGCCGTCCAACCGATCAGGATCAGGAAGCCGTTTCCCACGGGATTGAGTAGGGGGCCCCGTGCGCGGCCGAAGAACTCGTCCGTGATCGATGTGTCCGCGATATAACGGGGAAAGACGAGGGCATTCCAGCCAAACACCTCTGCCAAGCCGGTCAGCGACAGATAGATGGCGAGGGCAGTGAAGACAACGAGTGTCGCGCGTTGAGCAAAGGGCCCGTCGCCGAATCGCCTTGCCGCCACGTACAAGGTAGCGGGAAAAGCGTAGAAGAACAGCCAGCGGGAAAGTCCGCTCGTCACTTCTGTCAGGAAAAATACACTCACGGCTGAGATGAGTAAGTAAATCACAAATATTCCTAGGAAAAAATCAGCCCGGGTGAGGGACGACAAATTGGGCCGTCGGTGAAGAAAGTCTGCCACCAGGGCCACAACGAGAATGCCCCACAGAATGCGGTCCAGGCTGAGAGGGAGCGGTTTCTCCACATGCCAGAAGAAATATCCCAGGCAGATTGAAGTGACAACGGTGAGCAGGGCCAGTCCACAAAGACCGGTTCGTCGCCACAGGACGGCCAACCAGGAGCCGGCGGCGAGCGTGCCCATCCCGATCAGCGTCAATGTGCCCAGTTCAGGGGTCACAAAGGACCTCCCCCGTCGCCACAGAAAGATGGGTGGTCTGGATCAATGCCCGATGGAGGAGCGACGGTTCGTCGCAAACCGCCACCGGCAAGTTGGACAAAGCGGGTGTCGGGTCAATCCGCGGCGCCTCCGGCGGAGTGTGTTGCTGTGGGAGCTCCGTCGTCTCTCCTTCCTTTGCATCCAGAGCAGGTCCAGGAGCCAGCGGCTTCAGCGGATAGGTCTCGGAAGTGCCCCGGACCGCGGGCACCAGCCACAAAAAGACGGCCACTCCCACCATCAGTCCACAAGCCACGCCTCCGGCGATGATGGTCTGGCGACCGGGGCCCACGGGCTGTGCCCCTGTCTGCACGGGTTCCACCGGTACTATGAAGCGCGAACTGGCTACCGCAGCCTGGGCGGCGCGGGCTTGATTGAGCTGTTGGCGAATGCTCTCCAGAGCTTGGCTCTCCGATCGAACTCGCGCGGCAATTGTCCGGTACTCCGGCAATAGGGCCATCAGTTTCTCAATTCGCGCCGATTCCGCCTGCCGCTGATTTCGCAAAAAGTCCAACTGAGAGCGGATGAGTGCCCACTCATGCTGTACGGCTTCGATGGCGGTGGGGGTTTCCTCGGCAATCCGGCGGCGTAATTCGTCCAGCGATAGCCGGGCCGCAATGACCGCTGGATGTTCCTCGGCGTGTTGCCCTTTCAAAGAAATGAGACGCACCTCCGCTTCGGTCAACGCTTCCTGAAGTCGCCGCAGTGTGGGATGGGCATCCAAAAGGGCGGATGGAACCGCCTGGAGTTGCGAGGGGGCCTCCCGAACCTGCGACAGCACCTCAAGCATGTTTTCGTACTGGAGCTGGCGGCTTTCCAGCTCCTGAATTTGATTGTCGAGCTGTTCGAGCGACGATCGCAGGCCACTGGTGTCCGGTTTCTCCTCCAGCAGCCGCAGGGTGATCCCGTCCGCGCCAAGGTCGGCTTCCATCTTTTCAAGTCTCGTTTGATCCGCGTGCAAGGCGGTTTCCGTCAAGTGCTGTGCCCGGGTGAGTTCCTCCGTCATTTCTGCCATCCTTCGCGCTTGCAACTCCCGGATGGCCTGATCAGCGTGGCGGACGAGGGCCTCAGTCAGTCGGACCGCGCGAGGACGACTCCTATCGCGCACCCGGACTGAAATCGCGTCGCTGGATCCGAATTCGTCTCCCGCCACGGGCACGATTTTCACCGCTTCCCGCAACGCATCGATATCCCGCAACGTGGGGAAAGCAGAAGCCCCGGTGCGACGCAGTGGCCCCACTTCCTTCAAGGCGCTTTCCAAAACAGGTTGGCTTTGGATAACGGTCACAAAAGTATTCTGAAGGTCCTGTCGCCTCTCATTCGCAGGCGCATTTTGCGGCCCGCCGGCGAAGGCTTCCGGCCGAACGACCACGGACTGACGGGCTTCCCAAACGTCAGGTTTCAACGCAGCGACAAGAACCGCCAGCACCACCACACACAGCGTGCATCCGACGGATATGCGAAGGGAGTATTTCCACCACGCTGGCGATATTGTGGCCGCTGCTGCCGAAGTTTCGGGCGGGGATGCGGAAACAGAGGCCTTGTTACATCGCGAATATGTGTGGCCTTTTTCAGATGTCGGGCTGGCTACTTCGTTCCCAATCTTCGGCAATTGATTGCTCATTGGCACGGTTCTCCGAAGGTCGTCGAAAACAATCACGATTCGGTGTTCCTCGAAACACAGGACAAACAACTGCAAATGCCGGGAAAACGCGTCTCACACTAATGAGCGGATAGTTATCCAATGATGCCCCCAGAGGAGTATAGGTCGTACTGTGGGGCTCATACCTCCGGCATCAGAAAAGAACTCTTGTAGCGGATGCGACAAAAAGGCGGGCGATACAGAGGCTCGCTTGTCGCCAGCCGGTTTTGACCTTTCTCGTTTCATATCCCACACTTTTTCAGCGGCCATCCTGCGCACGGGTGTGCCCGGCGGTCGCGTTCGTCCATTGGAAAGATCGTTAGTTCACAAACATGATCGATCAGCGCGCGTGGTCTGTCCGCGTTCACGAAGACTTCCGTGACCTGGAACAGCTTGAAGGCCAGTGGAATCACTGGGCCGAAGATCCACCGTTCCGTCGCTATGACTGGCAGCGGACGTGGTGGGAGGTTTATGGCCCGGGTTCACTGTCCCGAAAGCGCTCTCGGCTGTGCATCCTGGAGGTCAGACACGGCGAGACGCTCGCTGGGATTGTCCCTCTTTACCGTGAATGGCATCCCCTGTGGGGTTGGGTTCTCCGCTGGCTGGGATCCGGGGAAGTGTGCAGCGACTACCTCGGGCCGATTGCTCCCGCCTGTTATCAGGAGCATGTGGGTCGAGTCGCGATCATCGCACTCCATGCGCTGGCACTGGGAAAAAGTCGCTTTCAGGATGTAGCGATCGATCGGTCTGCCGCTCCTCGCCTGACATGCCATCGGATTGACTGGGACGGCATGCGGGCCGACGACCCGGCCGTGCAGGCTGTCCGAATTCAGGCCGAAACATTGAAATGGGCGCTCGACGTCCGCCCCACAGAGAGTTCCTGGCAGCTCGCTCTGCCGCGGACCTGGGGAGAGTATCTTGACAGCCTTCAGCCCCGCTCAGTCCGGCGTCGCTATCGCAAGTTGTCACGCGCGTACCTCGACCATCCTGATCTTGTTCTCCATGTGGTCGGTAAACAGGAAGTCTTCGGGACCCCCTGTGATGATAACTGGCAGTCAGCGTGGAATATTCTGGTGCAACTCCATCAGGCGCGGAGAAGACAACTTGGAGATCAAGGCCTTTTTGCTTCGACGCAATTCGAGGTGTTCCACAGACGCATTCTCACGGAATATCTGCCGTCCGGTCGGGCCGCTCTGGCGTGGCTGGAATGGCAGGGCCAGCCTATCGCGGCGGAATATCTTCTTTTGTCGGGCAAGACGGTGATGGCCTACCAATCCGGGATCAACCCTGATTTTCTCACCCTCTCACCAGGCCACTTGATGAGTCTTTCTCTGATCCGTGAAGCGATTCGCTGGGGATTTGAAACATTCGATCTCCTTCGCGGGGACGAACCTTACAAGAGACATCTTGGTGCCCGACCGACGCCCCTCGTTCGCATTCGCGCGGCGCCACCTCAGGTGAGCGCCCGCTGGCGATTCACCCTGTGGAACTGGGGACGTCATTCCCGGGAATTGCTGCGACGCATGAAAGCAAAAAATATCGATTTCGGAGGCACCATGATGGAGGATGACCAAGTCGCCGCTGTGGACAGTTGATGACCCGCCGTTTCCAATCAGAACGAGAAAGAGCCCATGTCCCGAGCAGGTGAAGCCGGTCAGTTCATGAGGGCTATAAAACAAAGACTGTTGCCGGTGTATTATCTTTCCACCATCCCGCTCCGCAAATGGCTGCGTCGGCGGCTGGCGGAAAGAGGCCGGGCTCCTGTTTCCGTCCTGATGTACCATCGTGTGGCTCGGGACTGCCCTGCATCGTGGTGCACTTCGCTCGCAGCTTTTCGACGGCACGTTGCGTGGCTCCAGCGACATTGCACCGTTCTTTCCCTGGCCCAGGTTCAGGAGAGTCTTTTTTGCGGGAGATGGACCAGCCGTCCGGCGGCTGCGATCACGTTCGACGATGGTTACGCCGATAATCTGCGCGCCCTGGCGGACCTTCTCGAAGCGGGGATGCCCTTCACGTATTTTGTGACGACCGAGAACATTCGCACGGGGGCGCCATTTGAGCACGATCTTGCGCGGGGTTATCGTTTTCGGCCTAATACGCCTGCAGAGATTCGGGCGCTCGCCGACGCGGGGGTTGAAATTGGCTCCCACGGCTGGACCCACGCGGAATTCCACCGTCTCTCGCCTGGCGAGCTCGCCCGCCAACTGGAATTCAGTAAGAAATGGTTGGAAGACTTGATCGGGCAACCGGTCAGGGCGCTGTCGGTACCGTTTGGACATCGGGAACACGTCACTCCATGGGTGATTCTTGCAGCCCGACGAGCCGGTTATGACATCGTATGTTCCGCTTACGGGCGTTACAATCTTCCCTTCCGCCACCGCTTTCATATCCTGCGATTCGCGGGAGATAATTGCCTGTGGCGACTTCGCAATCGGCTTACCATTGACCCGCGACTGCTGCACCGAACGCTCCGCGAATACCTTCCCTCTGACGCGGCCCTGGATGTTGACGCAGTGGTCGAACCTCGTCCCCGTGAGCCGGCCCGTGGCGTTACGGAATCGTTTCCGTCAGGCAGCCTACCCATTCTGTCCCTCGGTGAAGATCTCCAGATTTTGTCCTGGCACGAAACCAATGGTGAATCAGCAACAACCGCATTGACTCCCCTCGACATCATCGCAGACAGCCAGTCATGACGATCGACAACGTGTGCCCTCTTCCATATGAAGCCACCTGTTCCGTGGACGAGCAGCCCGTCGTCACATCGTCGGTCGCTGCGAAAGCGTCGATCTCCTCCCTGATGACGGGCATGGCGCTCTTACTCGCGGCCTCTGTCCTCCAGCGGCTGGTGGGGTTTATTCGCGCTACGCTCTTTTGCCGCTGGCTGGATGCGTCCCAGCTAGGTCTGTGGGATATGGCGTTCGGATTTCTGATGACCGCGACTCCTCTGATGGTTCTTGCCCTGCCGGGTTGCCTGGGTCGATATGTGGAGTATTACAGACAGCGCGGTATGCTCGGCCTGTTTTTGAAGAGGACAGCCATCGTCAGTGGGTTGCTCGCCCTGTGCGGAGCAATTGCCGTGGCAATGGGGGCAGGCCCAGTTGCAGAGCTCGTCTTCGGGAATAGATCCTACCGCCCTCTTGTCCACGACCTGGCCTTCGCCCTCCTGACCGTGGCGGCCTTTAACTACCTCTACGAACTGGCCATGGCGCTTCGGCTCAACCGCTGGATCAGTCTCATCCAGCTTCTCAACAGCGTTTTGTTTGCAGGGCTGGGGCTGGGACTGCTCATTCTCTGGCGGAATGATGCCCAAACCGTCATCATTGCCTACGCGCTGGCCTGCGCCATCACGGCAGCTGTGGCCTTCTTTGGTTTCAAGCCCTGGCGTTATGCCGCGAGTGAGGAACGTCCCACGTCGCTCCGGGAGTCATTCTGGCCCAGGATCCTTCAGTACTCCCTATGGGTGTGGGCAGCCGGGGCGATCAGCAACCTGTTCGCTGTCGTGGATCGTTACATGGTCCTCCACTGGTTGCCGCCCGATCACGGTGACCCCCTGGCCCTCCTGGGCGACTACCACGCATCTCGCCTTGTGCCGATGCTGTTCGTCTCTTTGGCAGGGCTTTGCGCAGCGATGAGCACACCGCATCTCAGTCATTTGTGGGAAACCGGACAATCGCGCCACGCCGCCGAACAACTCAATTTACTTACCAAGTTGCTTTCCCTGGGATTGCTTGTGGGATCCACCGGCGTGTTATTGGCCGGACCTGTATTGTTCGATACGCTCCTCGCCGGAAAATATCCCGCGGGCCTTGATATCTTCCCGATCACCCTGGCGTATTGTTCGTGCTTTTCCCTCTTTCTTCTTCTCCAGAATTATGTTCTCTGCTGCGAGAAAGCTTATTTTGCCGGGTTGGCACTCGCCTGCGGCCTGTTCGTCAATGTTGGTCTCAACCTCGCCTGGCTGCCTGTGTGGGGACTTCCCGGGGCAGTCTGGGCCACGCTGGCCGCCAACGGAGTGGCCCTGCTCGTGCTCCTGATGATCAATCGCCGATTGGGGCAGCCGACCGACGCGGGGCTGCTCCTCGCCCTTGTCGCTCCCCTGGGAATCGCCCTTGGAACCGGATGGACATTGCTCATCACCGCAGTCGTGCTGTTCCTTGCGCTGCGGACGAATCTTTTTATCAACAATGCAGAAAAACAAGAACTCGGCGTCCTCATCCGACAATTCCTGTCGCGAAAAGTGCTTCCAGCGGGTCTGGCCTACTCGGCAAACTGCGGCTCTTCACTCACCTCATCCACGCCCACTATGGAGTTAAGCACCCAGCGCGAGACCAAAGACCTTCCCAGAATTCCCGCCATGCCTCCCGACAATCTCCTCGTCATCCCAAAAGAGCCCCCAGCGGAAGAAACCGACGAGGCGATTCCTCCTGGATGCGGATGGCCCAATCCCTTCTTTCGACGTCGTGAGCATCCTCCCCTGGGGCATCGGGATCCTCTCCGTGTCATGTTCATCATCACCTGCATGCCGGTGGGCGGAGCCGAAAGGCTGCTCCTGGACATCGTCCGTCGCATGGACCGAAGAATATTCGCGCCGGAGTTATGCTGCCTGAAGTATCTCGGCCCGTTGGGAGAGGTCCTCGCCCGGGAAATCCCCGCTTTCGCCGGACTTCTCAAACACAAGTATGACTTCCGCGTGTTACCGCGATTGTACCGGCTGCTCCGCGAGCGGCGGATCGACGCGGTGATCACCGTTGGCACGGGCGGCGACAAGATGTTCTGGGGGCGTCTCGCGGCCTACCTGGCAGGGGTTCCCGTCGTTGCCTCGGCGCTGCACTCCACAGGTTTGCCAGACCGCGTGGAATTTCTCAATCGGTTACTCACACCGTTGACAGACGCCTTCATCGCCGTCTCACCACTTCATGCCCGGTACATCATCGAGCACGAAGGATGTGCAGCCAATCGAACTTGGACCATTCCAAACGGCATCGACACCGAGCGATTTTCGCTCCGGCCGGCGGATCCCCGGCTTCGGGCAAGCCTCGGACTCCAGCCGGAGCATCGCGTTGTGGCCCTGGTGGCAGCGTTGCGGCCCGAGAAAAACCACGAACTACTCCTCCAGGCCGCTCCCATCATCCTGGCTGAACTGCCGCAAACGCGGTTCCTCATCGTGGGAGATGGCCCGAGACGTGCGGAGCTCCATCGCCTTGCCCGACGCTTCGGCGTGGACCACGCCGTGATCTTCACAGGCAATCGGGACGACATCCCCGATGTTCTGGCTTGCGCGGACCTGGCCGTCCTCTGCTCCCATATGGAAGCAAACCCGCTTGCCCTGCTGGAAGCGCTGGCGTGCGAAAAGCCGGTGGTCGCCACGGCAGTAGGCTCTGTACCACTCCATGTCCGGGACGGGGTCACCGGATTCCTTGTCGCCCCCGGAGATGCCCGGGCACTGGCAGCAAAATGCCTCGCTCTCCTGCTTGATCCCGAACTTGCCCGGAGGATGGGCCGTGCTGGCCGCCAACACGTCTTGCGACATGGATCGCTCGAGAGAACGGTGGCCGGATATCAGCGATTGATCACCACAATTTACGCCAGAAAATGCGGAGGCGCTATACCTGAGTCTCACTACTTTACGCCAGCCACTCAATCCACGCATTCTTCGCCAGTTCCCTTTCCTGCCGTCGATGATTTGATCTCGCCCGGCGTGGAAACTGCTTCTCATGGTTGAGCCGCACGGTTGCCGCGGCAGCCTGGGAAGGGAATTGCCTCTTGGGTGTGAGTTGCCCCTTCCTTGGCGCTGGACACAACCGTTCCATTCGGTTTTTTCAAAAAAATCCTTCTTTCGGTCAAATTCGCTACAGTTTCCCGAAATGTTGGGAGCCACCGCATCCGATACAAAAAGGGGCAGACCCGGCGTGCAATCGGGTCAGGCAGTGTTGACGTTGCCGTTTTCTTGGGAGTGTGTCCCATGCGAAAGATCGGCCTTTGGGCAATGGTTTACGTGATGGCAGTGCTCTGGTGGGGGACACCGGTCCGCGCCCAAAATCCGCAGAGTATCTGGTTCGAGGACCTTAATGCCGCCCGCCGGGTTGCTGCCGAGACAAATCGGCTGGTCCTCATCCATTTTTGGGCGGAATGGTGTCGGCCGTGCCGACAGATGGAAGCCGAGGTTTTCTCTCGCCCCGAGGTCCTCTCTGCCATTGCGACCTCCTATGTGGCGGTGAAAGTGAATTTCGATCAAAACCCGGTCCTTGCGCGACAGCTCAACGTGGAGTCGATCCCCACCGATGTGATCATCACCCCACAGGGCGAGATCATCGCGAAGTCCGTGGGCGGGGTGTCCGCTCCTCGGTATGTCGAACGACTCAATGAAGTCGCCAGCCAATGGCAACAGCGACAGGCTCTGGTCGCGCGAATGGCTGGTCCACCCCCTGGAAGTTTTGGACCGAGCAATCAGCTCAACGGCCCCGACGCAACCCTTCCTGTGCGACCTCCCATAGCCGGTCCAGCGCCTGCCTGGTCTCCTGCCGCTAGGGTGACCGCCCCGGGAATGCCCGAATCGGTGGGCCCGCAGCCGGGAGCGGAGAACCGCATGCCCCTTGCCCCCGGATACAATCCGACACTGGCCGCCCAAGCTCCCTCGAACTTCACCCAGCAGCCTCCAATGGTCGCAAATCCATCGCCGCAAGTTGCCCCGCCGGCTCCGTCGCCCACGATAGATACCAGCCAGGCTTGGATGACTCAAAATTCGTCAGGTCCTGGCTCACCCTGGCCTGCCTCGACGCCGGTTGGCGAGATGAATGCTCCTGCGTTAAACGGGGGTTCCGTGAATCCGTATTTGCCATCCAACACACCTTACTCACCGACAACAGGGGCTCCGTCCTACGCTGCCCAATCGCCGGTTCCAACCGCACCAGGTGCTCTCGCACCGTCTGAGGCTCTCAGACCTAATTCCCCCGCTTTGAACAGTTTCGCGGGATCGAATGGTGGTCCCGGCTCCACGGCTCCACCCTCAGCGAATCCCCCAGCCGCCACGCCAGAAACTTTTCTCGCTGCCCGCCCATCCTCAGGAAATGAAGGCCGTCAAACGGACATTGGATCTACCGGTTCACCGTCTTCACCGGTTGCCATTCCGCCGGGCAATCCACCACTCGCGCTGGATGGATATTGTCCGGTCAGCCTTACGGACAAACACCGCTGGGTCCTCGGTAACCGTCGCTGGGGCGCACGACATGAAGGTCGAACCTACCTCTTTGCCGGCCCCGAGGAGCAGCAGAAGTTCCTTGCCAATCCCGATCGCTACGCGCCGGTCCTTTCCGGCTACGACGTGGTGAAACTTGTCGAGGGCACACAACTGGTGGAAGGTCGTCGTGAACACGGCGCGTGGTTCGGCGGCCGAGTTTACCTGTTCAGCGACGAAGAGTCTTTCCAGAAATTCAGTGCCGACCCCTACCGCTATATCAATGCACTCCCCCAGGCGGTGGCACGACTTTCCCAGAAGGCGGGAACTGCACCCGCGGGCAACAGTTTTCTCCCGTCGGCTGCGCCGAAATCGTTTGGCCAGTCGCCGCTCAGTTTCGGCAACCCACTGGCTCCCGCCACGGAGTCACCGCAAACTGAGAACCGACAGGGTATCGCCCCCGCCGTGGGCTCCACGAGCAACGCGGGACCAGTTCCCGGCGCATCGCTGCCCACATCGCAAGTCTCGCCCAATAGCTATTCCCAAATACCGGGTGCAGGATTGCCGGCCGCGACCTCGGCCCAGCCCGGCCCCCAAATCCAGGTCGGCCTTCCAGACAGGGTGATGAATAACCTCCCTAGTCGCGTGGTGGGACCGACAACCCAGCCCTATCCCCCTATCGCGACCCGACCTACTACGGAGTCTCAAACACCCGGCTTTGGTGCACCGCATTACGGCATGCCAGGGCGGTACTGAGCTCGCGAGCCCTCTCCTCCCGGCCGATGCAAACCTTCTGAAGTTGTAGAGACAATTCACGAACTGCCCCCAGCAAACTGATCCTGACAGGTAAAAGGGATTATCCCACAGTGAAATACGGACATGACGCGCAGGTCCCATGCGTTGAACCTCACTTGCGTCCAAGGCCTTGTCGAACGGTGCGCCCCTTTCGGCAGCCGGACAAACACGGGATAAGTCGGACGGAGCCTCGGCTTGCCTCCTGCCCAAGTGAACGCTAAAAATGAATTAGACTCGCTCAATAGGGGAGAGAATGTCCATAGACGCACGGACGACGCGAGAGACCCATCGATTTTGATTCTTCGAAACTAGGCACTACCCGGTGGTGTAACGGTAACACAAGGGACTTTGGCTCCCTAATTCCAGGTTCGAATCCTGGCCGGGTAGCTGACTATTGGGGGCAGAGTCGCACGGGGAGCGCTTGCAGTCAGCACAGCCGAGTCGAATTGGCGGGCAAATCCTTCCGCGTCTTGCAGCTTGTTTTTAATCTTTCCTCTGCGTCCGAGCGTGGTCGTTTCCCCTCGCCGCTCGTTTAACTCGGCGATTTGAAAAAGCCCAGCCAGTCAAAGCGAGCCGGCTACAGCGGCAACGGCGAATCTAATCATCTTTCTGGAATCGCCTAACGACAAGCCGCGCATGCCATCTTGACGAGGCTTTTTTGGCAATCGTCACCAATTCGCTGGGGAACTGGCCTGTCAGTAGCACTGGAGCACTGCATGGCCCCACCGACCCGATCAACGACCCGGCACGCCGTTGAAATCCCAGCCGCCCCCAAGAGGACAATGGCGCAGGCCCAGAAACCGCCGGTCCGTCAGCCCAAAATGCGCCTCAGAAAATCGCCACCACAGATTGCAATATAGAGAAGATCGAATCACAAGGCCTGTCCCATTGCGCCGTTGCGCAACTCGGTACATGTCGTAACTTATGATGACAACATCACCTAATACCACAACGCAGGATTGTGAGAGCGGCCCAGCATCTTGTGTCCAGAGCACTCACGTCAGCACAACAAGCGGTGAGTGCATTGTGGCGTCTGGGTAATTCTGCGCTGTAGTATTAAAATGCGCGAAACTGTTCAACTGGGAAGGGGTGCTAGCACAAATGGTCACTTCCTTGCCAACGTTGCGATTGGGACAGCTAATGTCACAAATTTGGGCGACGAAATCTGCCTCGGCCTTTAGCCGCATAGAGTCGTACAAGCCAATGGTTCCAACTAATAGCAGCGCGCCACGCCAATTCTTCAACTGAATGTTGTACTTTCGCTGGATACGGTGACATGCTAAACCAACAGGATCCACGAAGGTCATTGAGCTTTGGAACACATAGCTATACAAATTCCCATCCCCGGCGGCGAAGCCGATCGGGTCTTCGCTCAGCCAGCGGCCGACGCGGGCATCGTACCAGCGGTTGAGGTTGTTTTGCAGTTGGGTGTCACTATCGATCGGTCTACCCGTGACTAATAATCGACTGCTACTGACAAATAATGATCAGTTCTTAAAGAAGAAAACATTCCCTGTCGCCGCGTTGGTCTCCGACGTTACCTGGCCGAAGGCATCGTAGATGAGGTGGTTGACCACGGTGGTCGCCCCCTTGCCTCCGCCGAATCGGGGTTGTCCAGCCTTGGGTCCACGCTGCCAAGCGTTTGTGGGCCGAAGCTGACAATATCCCGGATTGTGCCTAGCGGAAATGTCCCGAACGGTATTCAGTTGGTCCGTCCATTGTGCCGTTAACGCGTTTACGTGATCCGTCAGCGTCCACTGTACCGTTTCGTTACTGACGTTGTCAACATTTTCCTCGGTGCCGGAGAGAGCGTGGCCGAGCCGCTGGGTGAGAGGCGGAATCCACCGCTGGGCCCCGTAAACACAGCCGTCCGGACGTGCCACTTCCTTTCGCATCGGCGAACTTCCACCTTAAAGGTGGCGAAATGTGCAACCAAAGAGTAGGCGGCTATTTAAAGGGTGGCAGAAAATGCGGCACAGCAGGTTGCCGTACCGTGTGACAAGATAGTGAAACCCGCACACAGGGTGGCAAGATAGTGAAAAGTGAATCGCAAGCCCTATTCAATTGCGATGTTATGCAACCCCGTGCGAGTCGTAACTTATTGCTACAACATAACTTAGCGGAGGGCACGGGACTCGAACCCGCAACCCCTTTCGGGGCACCACATCTCCAGTGTGGTGAATCTTGGGCCTAAATTGGCGAATCGACCTGATGCCCACGGCTGGGGCACGATGAATGATTGGTTGCGGCCGCCCATGATGTGACCTCAAAGTGGTCCTGGCCAGGGAAAAAGCAAAGGTGCTGTTGACACGTGTCAACTCCGGACATAGGATTGCTTGGGTGATGAGGCCCCACCACCCCAATAAACATATCGAAAAGGCCATCCAGTACGCGGAATCCTGTGGCTGGCGCTGTGAGAAGCGATCAGGCCACGCTTGGGGTGTCCTGTTATGTCCCCATGAGGGACGATCCGGTTGTCGGATCTGGATTTGGAGTACTCCACGGGTTCCGGAGAATCACGCGCGCCAGATTTGTCGGGAGGTAGATTTATGTCCGCACCAAAAAAGGGATTGAGGCGGCGAAAAGACCCGCAGTTTGAATTTTCCGTTCTATTGGAGCCGTTAGCTGACGAAGATTTAGATACACTGGCCGAGCGCCTTTACACGGCCGGTTGCGATGACGCCACTCTGGCAGTTCGGAATGGCTGGCCTGTGCTGACGTTTTGCCGGAAGAGCGATTCTCTGGAAAGTGCCGTTTTGAGTGCGCTCGGGCAGTTGCGATCGATGGGCCTGAAACCCCTGCGTGTCGATCACTGTGATCTGGTGACTCAAGCAGAAATTGCCCGTCGGATAGGACGCAGCCGGCAAATTGTGAGTCAGTACATCAAGGGCCAGCGGGGGCCGGGAGGCTTTCCACCTCCAGCATGTGATTTCGGCAATTGCGGTGGTTTGCTTTGGTATTGGTGTGAAGTGGCAAATTGGCTGCATGAGCACAATCTTTTGCCGGAGGAGAAACGAGAAGAGGCACTGTTCCTAGATGCCGTCAACATGAAGCTCCACGCGAAGTGGCTGGAGAAAGCCCAGCCGGAACTGGTCAATCGCATCGAGTTGCAGTTACAGCGTGCCAAGCCGTGACAAGCCAAGCCATACGACCACCGTCTTATCTCTTCTTTTCTCCCGGCGGGTCGCCTTTATCCTCCAGCCCGTGTGCTTTTTGGTATCGCTGGATCTCAGCCACATGGCGGACTAACTCGAGCATGCGCTCTCGGGGGATACCCTCGAAGCCCTGTTCTTGACCCTTGCGGTCGTTCTCTTGGGGCTGTTTCTTTTCTTCTGACATGATTCACCACACGGCATGGCAACAAAAGCATCGCGGTAAGTGTTACATGCCCCGCACTAAACACGACACCGCTTAAATAGGCCGCTGTCCAGACGGAGCAGTTGCCTTCAGACCGGGCACCTGCCAAGCGGAGGGCACGGGACTCGAACCCGCAACCCCTTTCGGGGCACCACATCTCCAGTGTGGCTGCTCACCAATTCGCATACCCTCCGAAGGACTCGTGACTGTTCTGCCCGCAACTGCCGTCACAAACGGCCATCACGACCACCTTCCATGGTCCGCCTTAGCCTTGCTGTGACAGGCGTAAGCCGCGGCCACCCTTCATGTCGATTATACGTTTTGGTCAGAATCTTGTCAGCGCCACCGGAGCTCGACAATGGTCCAGAGGTCGATCTCGGGGATGGTCACAGTCAGGCGTTTGGCCTCGAGCTTGATCGCAACGATCACGTCCTCCTTGCCAAAGGAATGGAGCTTCGCCGAGCGGCAGCCATCCGCCGGTTCGGGGAGTAATGAATCGTCGATAGTAAGGCTGACATTCGTCAGCGGAATCATCCTGTCTTTTTCCCCATCATATTGGCGATTCACGAGGTGGATCGCCATGGCCGGATGCTCACCGGTTGCCTTGACCCGGGGGACGACAAACACCGCTCCGGGGCAAGAGACCTGCACAGGGTTGTGCCCCAACAGTGCCAGGTTGTCACCCGCCGACCACGGCACCAGTTTCCCTTGAGATTTGGCATGGTCTAACAGGGCCTGAACATCGGGCGAAGGTTCCAGGTCTTCCGGTACGATGAGTTTATCGAATTGTCCAAGGGTCTTTGGGTTAACGGTATATCCTGGCAGCCAGTCATCCCCTTGGACGAGGACTTTAAAGGGCCAATTCGCATCAGCCAAGCTCGTTGTGATCCGCTCAATGTTCCCCTTTCCGAGCCGCTGGGAATGATTGTCGTAGAGAACGGCAATCCGTCCCACGCCCTCAAAATCGTCAAGGACATCGGCGTGTTCTCGTACAAACCGATAAAGGGGCGCGTACTCTTCCGTGGGTCCTGAATACCAGTGCGTCCCTTTCTTCTGTGTGTAACACCACTGTCGATGCGGGGCCATCAAATTGTGGCCAAAGGCATAGGAAAGGGCCGCCCAGGTCCGCACCAGGCCGGGTAGATTGTTTTCCATAATGTAGGCCCAGTCTCCACCGCTGGCTGTGGAGGTGACAGGGCGATTGAGGCCATCCGCCAGTTTATAGACGTAAATGGGGTGAAACGGTACCTTCCGCGATTCCGCCGCATGGTGCACTTCACAACAGAAGTAACTGACGTGGGGCGTGATGGCAAGGCTCATTGGGCCTGTCAGTCCGGAATTAACCGCCAAAGGGAGAGGACCGCCTTTCAATTCTTCCCCTTTCCGCCGGTATTCAGCTACAAAATCGGTGGCTGCTTTCACCTGGAAGTCGAGGAATTCTGCTGCTAGGGGAAGACGAGGACGCTCCTTGTGATATTGCTCGGGGGTGATTCCTCGGTTCATGAGGAATTGGCGATAGTCAAAGCTGTCCAGATCGGTAATCCCCAATTCCTTCTGCCATTCGGCGGAAAGTTTTGTTTTCAGGTATGCGCGAAACCCCTCCATGCAGGCCGAACAAAAACATGCGTCGAGCCACGTTACTGCCGAAGCTGTGCCCGTATAGTCGTCAATGTGTAATGCATCGGCCCCGCTTGCGATGGTCTCCTCAAGCCGTTTCATGAGGTACTGCCGATACAAGGGATGATTCGTGCAGAACCACCACGCCGGTTGCCCCTTGTGTTTGTGATCCCAAAGCCAGGGGACGATAAACGTTTCACCGGTGTAATTTCGACAGGCAGCCTGCAGAAAGTCGGGTGTGAAATCGATCATGCGGGCGAATTCCGTTCGAAATCCAACACTCACCGCGAACAGCCGAACACCCCGCTGGTGAGCTAGGGCAATTCTCTCTGCTGATCGGGTACCGGCCCAACCCAACACGGTGCAGCCGTAGGTCTCGTAAAGGTCGGCATTGTCGTACATAAACACCACATCAGAGTGACGGATGACCCGTGGGTTTGAATGGTCCTCTGCCCGTGCGAGAACCCCATGGTTCATCATGCAAAGCAGGCCAAGGATGATCCCCAATCTTGTGAGTCCGGCGTGGGCAAATGAGACAATTGCTGCGGTGGCCGATGGATGTAATTTCATGACGTACTCCTCTTTCATAGGTGATATTGAGGCAGAAACGGCTTTTCGGCAGGGCGCACTGTCAAAGGGCGTGAAGGATTCCTTCCTCGCGGGCCACGGTTACTAAGGGATATCGTAAGTCATCAAAGTCAAGTTTACCATGGCCATAATCTTGCGTGACCGCGGGCGACTGGCGATCGCAGGTGTCGGAAATGCGTGGTCCGAGAGCCTTTAACACGATAACAGCCTTTGTTGCTACGCTGGTTACGGCCCTGTAGGGGCCTTCTGACGAAAGAAACTGTTGATGGCGGATGGCCTTAAAGACTCTTTAATCCCGACGCTTGACAAGGCGTATCGCGGCGTCCAAAATCGGCGGCGTCCACCGGAAAACCGTGAGGTTGACAGAAGGAACATCTGTGTGCGAATTTCCGCACGATCGCTCTGGTGGTTTCCCTCCCATATAAGACGTGCCACGCAAAGGAGGCCTTCATGCACCACACTATGATGTTGTACCAAGCGGCTGCGCTGACCATGATGGCAACGATCGCTTGGAACGCTGTACTTTCTTCCGGCTTGGCCCAGCTGTGGACACTCCACATGATCGACGGCACTCTGTCAGGCGCGGATGGTGTCCGCATTGCCGATGCGAATGGTGATGGACTGATGGATGTGGTCACCGGCTTTGAACAGGCAGGCCAAACGCGGGTGTACATCAATCCCAGGGCGAAGCGTGTGCACGAACCTTGGCCGTTCGTGACGGTTGGCCGAACGCCCGACGTGGAGGACACCGTTTTTGCTGACATCGATGGCGATGCTCGGCTTGACGTTGTTTCGTGCTGCGAGGGCCGCACAAGACAAGTGTTCATCCATTGGGCACCGGGGCCAGGCCAGGATTATCTGAACGCAAAGCTCTGGCAGACCGTTGGACTACGCTTGCCGGAACACGACACGATGTGGATGTATTGCCTGCCGCTTGACCTGGACGGCCAACACGGCCTGGACCTCGTTTTGGGAGGAAAACAGACCGACTCAGGTAAGGGAGCGGCCTTGGGAATAGCCTTGGCACCTCGTGAGCCGCGCAACGTGACCGAATGGCGTTGGATCGAGCTGACCCGGGTCGGCTGGATCATGAGCATCGAAGCCCTCGACATCGACCGCGACGGCGATTTCGATCTTATCTACTCGGATCGCTATGCCGTCAAGGGAAATGCCGGGGAACAGGCGGGTGTGTACTGGTTGGAAAATCCGGGTTCGGACAAGGTCGGTGGCCCTTGGACCAAACACCCCATCGGGGTGATCGGTCGTCAGGTGATGTTCATCGACGTGGGAGATTTTGACAGTACCGGCCGACTTCAGCTTCTGGCGGCTGTTAAGCCAAATGAAATTCACCACCTCGTGTGTCCAACTGATCCCCGGGAGCCTTGGCAGGTGAAAGAGGTCATCGAGGTAGAAAGTCCCGATTTTGAGATAGGCACCGGTAAGGCGGTGCGAGCCTGCGACCTGGACGGCGATGGGCGATATGACCTGGCGTTCACGTGCGAGGCGGCAAACGGTGATCGCCGCGGAGTGGTGTGGTTGCGGCAAAGCGAAAAGGGTTGGCAAGTGCATGATGTCAGTGGCCCGGCGGGCGTCAAGTTCGACCGCATCGAGTTCATTGATCTCGACGGTGACGGCGATTCCGACCTCCTGACAACCGAGGAAAGTGAATCAACGACAACCCCCGGAGTGGCAGGCTTGGGTGTGGTGTGGTACGAAAATCCTGCGAAAGGCTCATCGACAGCGTCCCGTCCCCAAGTGACCTTGCCCGAGGGGAATGCCCCTCAACCGGTCTCTTTCCCGCATTTTGCTCATCCCTCCCATGCCGTGGTCTGGCGGAATTGGGGTTTGGTTTCGGCGGAGGACCTTGCTCGCGTGCTGTACACCACGCCGGAAAACATTCGCACCTTGGCGCAGGCGATGGGCCTGCCCGCGTATCCGGCCTTGCCACCGGATTTCCGCCGCCGTGGTTACATCACATTGATTCGGCGAAATTGGCACTTACTCCCATACGACCAATTGCTCGACCTCCTGGGGATGACGGCGGAGGAATTGGCTTATTCCCTTCGGGAGGATGATTTTCTATTTGTGAAGTTAGGCAACCACAAACCGCGTTGTGAACGGGTGGTGTATCAAGCCCCCGACGAGACGGCCGCGGAGCAACTCGCCTGGATTCGCCAGGTGGTGAAAGAGCACTTCGGCGATCAGCTTACGGCACCTGAGGAACCGCGGTTTGCCTTTGTTGAGGAATTGAGTCGGCCACGACAGGCGGTGCCACCTCGACCATCGACCTCGACGCAAGAAGCCCCACGGTATCTGTACTCGTACTTTGGACCTTACGGTGATCCGCTAAGCGATCCCAGTATCGATCCCTATCCCGACGGTCTTTTGGAACGCCTCGCGGAATTGGGCGTCAACGGTGTGTGGTTACATGTGGTCCTGCGGAATCTCGCGCCGGGGGCGCCGGAGTTTCCGGAATTCGGGGCGGGACACGAAGTGCGGCTGGAGAATCTGAGGAAGTTAGTGGCACGTGCCAAGAGGTACGGGATTGGGATGTACCTTTACATCAACGAACCGCGGGCGATGCCCCGGGAGTTCTTCCGGAATCATCCCCAGATCGCCGGTGTTGCGGAGGGTGGCTACGTGACGATGTGTACGAGTCATCCCCAGGTGCGTGCTTGGCTGACGCGGTCCTTGCAATATGTTTTTTCACAGGTTCCCGACCTTGCAGGGGTGTTTACGATCACGGCCTCGGAGAATCTGACGAATTGCGCCTCGCATGGGCGTCACAAGGATTGCCCCCGCTGTCGGGATCGCTCGCCGGATGAGATCATCGCCGAGGTCAACGCTGCCATCGAGGCCGGTGTGCATGCGGCTTCGCCACGAGCCCATGTATTGGTGTGGGACTGGGGCTGGCACGGCCATGGGGATGCCTCGAGCCTCATTCCCCTCTTACCCAAGTCGGTTTGGCTCATGTCGGTCAGCGAATGGGGTCAACCCTTTGAACGGGGCGGTGTTGCGGGTCGGGTCGGAGAATACTCGCTGTCCGTTGTCGGGCCGGGGCCTCGTGCCCTGCGACATTGGAAGGTAGCCCAAGAGAATGGCTTGAAAACCGCCGCCAAGTTGCAGTTGGGGGCCACCTGGGAATTGTCGGCTGTGCCGTTCGTGCCGGTGCTCGACTTGGTGGCCGAGCATTGCTCACGATTGGCCCAGGTCGGTGTGGACGGTTGCATGTTGAGTTGGACGGTGGGTTGTTACCCCTCGCCTAATTTGGCGGTAGCCAACCGCCTGCTTTCCGACAAGCACGCAACACCAGATGCCGTCCTCAATGCGGTCGCGGAAGAGCGCTATGGGCCACGAGCAGTTGCGGCAGCCCGGCGGGCGTGGCGGCTCTTCAGCACGGCATTTCAGGAATATCCGTTCCACGTAGAAGTGGTTTACCGTGGTCCCCAGCATTGGGGTCCGGCCAACCTGTTATTTGCGGAGAGGACCGGCTATCGGGCAACGATGGTGGGATTGCCCTATGACGACCTGGACGGTTGGCGGGGTCCTTATCCCCGCGAGGTATTCGCTCAGCAGTTCAACCGCGTAGCTACCATATGGGCCGAGGGCTTAAAGGCATTTGCCCAGGTTGTCTCGCTGGCCGACGAAGACAAAAAAACTACGGCCCAGGCGGATGACCATGTCGCGCGAGCGGCCCAAATCCACCTGGCGAGCGTGGCCAACCAGGCCCGGTTTATCATGGCCCGCGATCAATATCACTCAGCCCAGGATGCAGCAGGGCGCGCTCAGGCGGTGGCCGCAATCGACGAGATTCTCACGGCCGAAATCTCACTGGCGAAAGAACTGTACGAGATTACCAAATGTGACTCACGGATCGGGTTCGAGGCCTCGAACCATTATTATTACGTCCCGTTGGACCTCGTGGAGAAGGTCATCAATTGCGAATACTTGCGGCGTGAATTCAGACGGTAAGGCATGAAGCACTGCCTGCTTACGCCGAGCGGTTCCTTGGGCTGAGAGTTTGTATCGTGGGAGGTGAATCATGGACATTCTGCGTCGTTGTGCTGTTGGCCTTTTCCTGGTCGTTATCACGGCCGGTATGAGTGTCAGCCGCGGGGAACCAGCCGATTCTTCATCTGTTCTTCCTGCGGGGGTGAAAGTAGTTTGGGATATCAACAAGGCATACCGCGAGATTACTCCGACCCGCGAGCGAATCTGTATCAACGGCCTGTGGCAGTGGCAACCGGCCCAGGGCGGAGCAGAAACCGTTCCTCAGGACAATTGGGGATATTTCAAGGTCCCCGGTGCGTGGCCGGGAATCACCGACTACATGCAGAAAGACTGTCAAACAGTCCACGCGCACCCTGCTTGGGGCAAAGTTCGTTTCGGTGCCCTCACGGCAGCATGGTACCAACGGACGATTGTAATCCCCGCTTCGTGGAAGAACCGGAGAATCACGCTCAGTGCCGAGTATGTGAATTCCCTGGCAACGGTCTTCATTGATGGGCAAAAAGTTGGGGAGATCGTGTTTCCGGCAGGCGAGCTGAATATTACTTCCTTCGTGCGTCCGGGGGCGACACATACCTTGTCAATTCTTGTGGAAGCATTACCCCTCAAGGGAGTAATGTTGGCCTATCGCGATAGTAACACGGCTCGACAGGTCCAAGGCTCGGTCGATCGTCGTGGTCTGTGTGGAGACGTGTGGCTTGTCGCCCAACCGCAGGGAGTTCGGATTCAAACAATCCGCGTGGAAACCTCTGTTCGTAAGAACCTCGTGAGGTTTGTCGCGAGTTTGCAGGACGCAGAAGCAAACAAGAAGTATTCACTGCGGGCAATTGTCAAGGAAGGCACCTCGGTTGTCAAGGAGTTCACGTCCCCTGCCTCGCTTGTTGACGCTACGGGTGAAGGCCAGCTTCTCTTGGAAGCCCCGTGGCGACCGGAGAAGTTGTGGGATATTCACACGCCGGAGAATCAATACACGGCTGAGGTCGCGCTGTTGGATGAACAGGGCCAGATTCTCGATGCCGCGTGGCCGGAGCGATTTGGATTCCGCGAGTTCTGGATTGATGGACGAGACTTTTACCTCAATGGGACACGGATCTTTCTTTGTGCCGTACCGCTCGACAATGCCCAAATCGGAGCGGCCTGGGCATCCCATCAAGGGGCCTGTGAGAGTTTGCGGCGACTCAAGAGCTTCGGAATCAACTTTGTGTACACACACAATTATGATTGCCAGCCCGGTTCACATCTAAGTTTTGCCGAGATTCTTCGCGCGGCCGATGATGTGGGGATGCTCGTCGCTTTGTCGCAACCGCACTTCGCCCAATATGACTGGCAAGCAGAGAACGCCGAGGAGACGAATGGCTACCGGCAACACGCCCGGTTTTATGTGCAGGTAGCGGGGAATCACCCGTCGGTGGTTATGTACTCCACGAGCCACAATGCGACCGGTTACAGCGAGGACATGAACCCTGATCTTATCGATGGCATCCATGACCCGCGGGATGGATGGTCGCTCAACAATGCGCGGCGGGCTTTGCGGGCAGAGGCCATCGTGCGGCAACTCGACCCCACGCGAATTGTTTACCACCACTCGTCAGGCAACCTGGGGAGCATGCACACCAGCAACTTTTACCCCAACTGGGTGCCCATTCAAGAAATGTGCGACTGGTTCGAGCACTGGGCCACCGTGGGGGTCAAGCCGTTTTTCTCATGTGAATATGGAGCACCTTTCACGTGGGACTGGGCCATGTATCGGGGGTGGTACAAGGGACAGCGGGAATTTGGTAGTGCCGTGGTGCCGTGGGACTTCTGCCTGGCCGAGTGGAACGCGCAATTCCTCGGTGACCAAGCGTACAACATCAGTGACCAAGAGAGACGAAATCTGAAATGGGAAGCCGCACAATTCCGAGCAGGTCGCCTCTGGCATCGCTGGGATTACCCGCACCAGTTGGGATCGAGCGACTTCGACGAGCGGTATCCCATCCTCGCCCAATACTTGACGGATAATTGGCGGGCATTCCGTACGTGGGGTGTTTCAGCCATTTCTCCTTGGGAACATCATATCTATTGGAAAATGCGGCCAGATTTGGCGCGGAACCAGCGGACCGAACTCCCCACCGACTGGGAAAACTTGCAAAGGCCGGGCTACAGTCCCGACTACCTCGAGGTCCGTTACGAGCGGATGGACATCGCCTACGAGTTGTCCGACTGGGTCCCCACCTTGGCCGCCCAGGCCATGTACCGGAACAACGCCCCGCTATTGGCTTCCATCGCCGGCGGTAGCAAGGCGTTTACCGCGAAGGACCACAATTACTTACCCGGCGAAGTGATCGAAAAACAGCTTATCGTTATAAACAACTCACGTCGCCCGGCAAAGGTGAACTACACTTGGCAATTCGGTCCCGTACCGGGTGACCAAGGGGAGAGAATCAAAGGCAAGGGGTATCTTCCCGTCTTGATCCAAGAGGAAATAAGACCGGCGTCTGCGCTTTTGCAGGGTGGCAATACTCTCTCTATCGAAACAGGCCAACAAGCCCGTGTGCCGGTGCAAATTGAGTTACCGAAACAGCTTTCGCCCGGCACGTATGTCTTGTGGGCGGAGTTCAAGTTCAGTAACGGTGACCAACAGAAAGACCAATTCCTGGTCAACGTCTTGCCTTTGCCAGATGATCAGGAGCTCGCGGCGGCCGTGGCCCAAGCGGGGGGACGAATCGGTCTCTTTGATCCAATCGGCGAAACACGCAAGCTCTTGGACGGTCTGAAGGTACCCTACCGCTTAGTCTCGGCCGAGGGTGATCTACTCGGCCTGGAGGTTTTAATCATCGGCAAGGGTGCGATCACGCCAGACGGACCGGCGCCCTCGATCACGCGGGTCCGGGAAGGGCTGAAGCTGATTGTCTTCGAACAAACCGCTGAAGCACTGGAGAAGCGATTGGGGTTTCGGGTTGCGGAATATGGACTAAGAAATGTCTTTCCCCGGGTACCTGACCATCCCTATCTCGCAGGGCTGACCGAGGATCATCTCCATGACTGGCGCGGTGAGGCCACGCTGTTGCCACCCCGGCTCAAGTACGAGGTCAGTGATAAGTACGCCGGCGCACCGGTTGTTCGGTGGTGTGGTCTTGAGGTCACCCGCTTGTGGCGGTGCGGAAATCGGGGAAATGTCGCTTCCGTCCTGATTGAAAAACCCCAAGTGGGAGATTTCTTACCGATTCTCGACGGCGGTTTTAGCCTCCAATACAGCCCCTTGTTGGAATACCGCGAAGGACGGGGGATGGTCCTGTTTTGCCAGATGGATGTGACGGGCCGCACGGAAAATGACCCAGCCGCAGAACGTCTGGTTAGAAACATCCTCAATTATGTTCTGACCACCAAGTATCCGGTCATTCCCGACCGCTCGGCAGTGTATGCCGGGAGCCCCGACGGCCGTCGGTATCTCGAACAAGCCGGAATCGTTTGCGAAGACTATCGCCCTGGAGTCCTCGCGCCGGACAAGGTACTCATTGCAACACCCGGGGCGGGCGAGCTCTTGGGGCAAGATTCACAACAGATTGCCGCGTGGCTCGCCGGTGGCGGCAGGGTGGTTGCCCTGGAATTAGATGGCGCGGAGGCCCGCCGCTTTTTGCCCATGCCGGTGCAAACAACTCCTACAGAACACATTGCGGCCTGTTTTGCTCCACCTTCGCGGACCTCCGGATTGGCCGGGATTAGCCCGGCGGACGTTCACAACCGCGACCCTCGCGTTTTACCCCTTTTGACGGGCGGTGTGGAGACGGCTCTCGGGGGTGTCTTGGGCGAGTCGGCCCAGGGCAGTGTCCTCTTCTGTCAGATGGTTCCCTATCAATTTGTCAAGCGTCCCCGCGACGTTCCGACCTTCCGCATCATCCGTGAGGACGCCACGGAAGGAACCCGGTGTGCCGAGGTGGTCATGGCTACGGTCCCCTATGCCCAAATTGGGCAGAAGGTTGCGGCAGGGTCACCGGGCAAGGTCTATACGATTGCAGCCATGGTGAAACCGGTGGGGAGCCCCGCCACGGTCAGGTTGGAAGTTGAACGAGCGGGATCGCCCTGGGATCGGGCGGTGCGCGGTAAAGACCAAGTCGTCCCACCCGATCGCTGGACCGAGATTCACGAGACATTTCGCGTGGAAAAACCTTATCCCGAAGGCTGGCAGGCCTATGTGCACATCGGCCAGCCGGAGACGTGCGTCCGCTTGGATGGTTTCCGCCTCTACGAAGGTGATTATGTCCCTGCAAACTCGGCCGAGGGGAAACCCGAGGCCAATTTGTTCACCAACCCGGGCTTTGAGTCCGGTTCGTCGCCGTGGTACTTCAACTGGAATACGGAACAGCAGAATCTCCGCAAGACCTTCCGTCGCACCGCCTTTTTGTTAAGCCGGTTGCTGGGGAACTGCGGTGTGCGTGCGAGAACCCCGTTGTTGGAGCGATTTAGCAAGCCGGTTCAGGCGGTATCGGGGCCTTCCTTGGTGCAGAACGGAAGCTTCGAAATTGACGAAGATACCAACGGTTTGCCGGACGGATGGCTGTTTTCAAGCGAAAACAAACAAGCCCGCTGTGTTTTGCAGGAAGTGATGCTCCCCGGCGTGTCACGGTGTGTGCAGATCAGCGTTCCGGAAGGTGGCGAGCGTCGAAGCAGCGCGATGCTGGCCCAAATGAATGTTCCCATTTATGAGGGACAGTGGTATCGCGTGAGTGTTTGGGCCAAAGGTGAGAATATCTCGTCTCGGCAAGTGACTTTTGCCGTGCAGGAGACGACGCGGTGGCAGGCCGTGTTGGACTACCGGCGGTTCGCACCTGGGCCGGAGTGGAAGGAATTCACCTTCCTCATGACCGGCCGACAGACCGCCGAAACCAACACGCGATTACAGATTTGGTTTGACGGAACCGGAACGTTGTGGCTGGCAAACTTGGCCCTCACACCGTGTGAACCGCCCAGTGCAGGCCGCTGGCTGGACGGTTTGTACCTGGATGTACCCCAGGAATGGGACGACCCATACCGGTTCTTCCGGTGGTGAGG
>FWWL01001408.1_pt1 | contig 57909 bp, 50 predicted proteins | sample 2228331 | NCBI WGS metagenome assembly FWWL01 (sample SAMEA103939775, study PRJEB20133) | metagenome
CGCTCGCCGAACCCGGCGTTCGGAGGTCGCTCGGTCGCTCCCCCTCCGGCGCCGGGCGCTGCGCGAGGCGCCCGCCAGCCGCAGTGGACCCCTCCGTTCCAGGTGGGCGCCAGGGTCAAACACGCGAAGTTCGGCATCGGCGTGGTGGTATCGTGCAATCCTCTGCAGAACGACACGGAGGTGACCGTCGTATTCCCCGGTGTGGTCGGCATGAAGAAGCTGGTGCAGAGCTTGGCCAAGCTCGAGGCCGTCTGAGGCTTGCGGCTGTCGTGATGGCGGCGGTCGTCCTCTGTGGCTGCCGGTCGGCGGAGCGGCTGTGGCCGCTCGAGGTCGGTCGAAGCTGGACCTACACGGTCGACACAGGCCTCACGACGTTCGTCGCGACCACCAAGGTCGAGCGTCGGGTGGCCGTGGGCGACGCCATAGGCTTCGAGCTGCGCGGCTCGATGGGGGTGTCCCGCCTCGCCTGGCGGGACCGTCGCCTCGTGGCCTCCATGCTGCCGCACACCCGCTTCAACCCGCCGCTGGTGCTGGTCGTGGCCGGGGAGAAGCGCGACCCCAAGAAGCCTTACCGCACCGCCTGGAAGGGCAACGTGGAGTGGTTCGGCAAAGCCAGGCCCGCGGAGGCCCTGCTGGTGCAGTACCAGGATCGCGTGCGCATCGGGTCGGCGGAGGTCCCCGCCACCCTGTCCACCGTGCGCCTGACGACCGAGGATCGGAACGTGGAGCTCCAGTCTTGGTTCGTGGAGGGGCTGGGCCTGGTGCGCCAGGACCAGCGCACCGACGGCATTCTCGACGCCCGGATTGAATACCTCCGCGGACTGTGAGCGTCCAACCTTGCGTGGGGACTTTCGGCCCGAGCCGAGATTCCTCCCGGCGGGTGGCGTTGTCTCAAGTGGGAAGCACCGATGGAAACCGAAGCCGTTGTACACGAGAGGCCGATCACGCTGAAGGACGTCAAGGCGAACCCGAAGGTCCGCAGGCTGATCGACGGGGCCAACGAGGTGATGAAGGCGATGGGCTACACCGAGCACGGCCATCGCCACGTGGGGGTCGTCGCGAGCATCACCCGGTACATCCTCGAGCAGATCGGCGCGCCCCAGCGCGACGTGGAGCTGGGTCAGATCGCCGCCTATCTCCACGACATCGGCAACGTCATCAATCGCATCGACCACCCGATCAGCGGGGCGAACATCGCTTGGACGATCCTGAACGAGATGGGCATGGAGCCCAACGAGATCGCGCCGATCCTCGGAGCGATCGGCAACCACGAGGAGCTCGCCGGCTCGCCGGTGAGCGCGATCTCCGCCGCTCTGATTCTGGCGGACAAGAGCGACGTGCACTTCAGCCGCGTGCAGAACCCGATCATGGACACCTTCGACATCCATGACCGAGTGAACTATGCGGTGCAAAAGTCCCGGGTCGAAGTGGTGCCCCAAGAGGGGACGATCGAATTGACGCTCGAGATCGACACGTCTTATGCAAGTGTGATGGAGTACTTCGAGATCTTTCTCGAGCGCATGGTGGCTTGCCGGAGGGCGGCGGAGACCCTAGGACTGAAGTTCGCTCTGCGCGTCAACGGCGTAAGGCTCGAGTAGCGGGCGCGGCCGGCGCCCGGCCCGATTTCCGAAAGACCGCAGGAGGCGCCGCCGCGGCTCGGGCGCGGGCTGAGGCGGACTCCCCGAGGAACCGACAATTCCGGATGGGATGCACGCGCCCGCCGCAGCCAAGCTTTTCGAGGCGGATCCGAAGGAGATCGCCAAGGTTCTGTTCCTAGCCCAGCAGGCTGGAGCGCAGCTGTTGCTGCAGCTTCAGGAGAGGCAGCCCGTGCCTGTGCGGCTGGTGCGCGGCCCCGAGCCGGGCATCTGGCTGCAGCCGACCGCCACCTCGGTGGTGCCGTTCATGGGAGAGCCTTGCACACTCATCGCCGGCTCGGCGGACGACCCGTGGCACATCCACACCGTGGCCCGGCGCAGCGTGCCGACGGGTTCGGGTCTGCTGATCGAGATCGAGAAGCCGATGCGCATGGTTCTGCACGAGGAGCGGGAGGGCGCGAGAATCGAGCTGGAGGACGGCGAGCTGCAGGCGCAGATCTCCCAGGGTCAGGTTAGCCAGACCGTCGGCGTGCAGAACGCCAGCTGGAGCGGGTTGGGGGTGCGATTCCTGCGTCCGTTGTTCGTATCGTTCGAGGCGGGGAGGCCAGCCAAGGTGGTCCTTGCTCCGGGAAAGATGAACCTGGAGGCCGAGGCGGAGGTGCGCTGGTTCAACTCCAGCGGCATGGGGATTCGGCTCTGCTGGGCGGATCCGGCCAATCCCCCGGAAGCCTGGATGGTGTTTCTGCGGCGGGCTGCGATGTCCCGCCTCTACCGATCGTTCGGCGGCGGCGCCCGGTGATCGGTACGCTGGTCGGGTAAAACGCGCGCATCCCGTTCCGGGGTGCGACCCAACATGCGTTCCGCTCTCATCCCGACCTTGGCGGCGATCGGCCTCGCCGCACCCATGCTCTCGTCGTCCCAGGCGAACTGGAAGCTGGCCGAGAGGTTCTCCGCGGAAAGCCTGCAACCGTTCGTCTACAGCACGAGTCTCACCCCGAACTGGATCGGCAAGACCGACCAGTTCTGGTTCAGCTGGAAGGACGCCTCCGGCACCCGCTACTGGCGGGTGGATCCCGGAAAGAAGGCCAAGACGCCGCTGTTCGACGCCGACCGCATGGCGGCGCTCCTCGCGGAGCAGCTGAAGCGGCCGATCGACGCGCTGAACCTCCAGATCTCGAACCTCCGGTTCGACGAGAAGAACCTCGACCGCATCCTGTTCGAGGCCGGCGGCATGAGGTTCGAGTACGACCTGAAGGCGGGGACCCTGAAGAGCCTCGGCAAGGTGGAGCCGCCGCGCCGCGAGGCCCCGAGCTTCAAGAACGAAGCCCCCGACAAGAAGGCCTACGTGTACGCGCAGGACCACAACCTGTACTTCGTGGAGATCGTCGACGGCAAGGAACAGACACCCGTGCAGCTCACCACCGACGGCGCCGAGCGGTACAGCTTCGGCAGTGCGTCGGGTGCCTCGCGCGGGCGCGGCCGCCAAGGCCAGGGCGAGGGAGGGTCGCAGAACCAAGGCGAGCGCCGCGTGCGGCCCAGCGTCACGTGGTCCAAGGACTCCAAGCGGTTCTTCGTGGTCCGGCGAGACTCGCGGAAGGTGAAGGACCTGTACCTGGTGGACAACCTGGCCCAGCCGCGCCCGACCCTGCGCACGTACGAGTACGCGATGCCCGGCGAACCCGACGCGCCCCAGTTCGAGCTGTTCGTGTTCGACCGGGAGAACAAGAAGCTGGAGAAGCTGGACGTCGGCAAGTACAAGGACCAGCAGCTGTTCAACATCCACTTCCAGGACACCACGTCGGACTCGCTGCGCTTCGTTCGCAGGGACCGCCTCCAGAGAAACCTGGAGCTGTGCGAGACCGATCTGCAGACGGGGAAGACGCGGGTGCTGCTCGCCGAGTCGGTGGAGAACGCCTTCCTAGAGTTTCGGCCGGTCCGCTACGTCAAGCCCGGCGGCGACTTCCTGTGGTTCTCCGAGCGCGACGGCTGGGGACACTACTACCTGTATTCGAACGACGGCAAGCTGAAGAACGCCGTGACGCAGGGGCCGTTCCGCGCGGCGGAGCTGGTGGACGTGGACGCCGACAAGGGCCTGGTCTACGTGCGCTGCGTCGGCCGCGAAGCCGGAGAGAACCCCTACTACCGCCACCTGTACCGCGTCAAGCTCGACGGCTCGGGAATGACGCTGCTCGATCCGGGCGACGCCGACCACTCCAGCGTTCTGTCGCCGTCCAAGAAGTTCGTGGTGGACACCTACTCCCGAAGCGACCTGCCGCCGCGGGTAGCGGTGCGCGACGACGACGGCCGCTCGCTCCTGGAGATCGCCCAGGCCGACGTGTCGAAGCTCGTGGAGATGGGTTGGTCGATGCCCGAGCGCTTCGTGGTGAAGGCCGCGGACGGCGTGACGGACATCTACGGCAACCTGTGGAAGCCCGCCGACTTCGACCCGAAGCGGCGCTACCCGATCATCGCGTACGTGTATCCGGGGCCACAGACCGAGGCCGTCACCGCGGGGTTCTCCGTCGCGGCGAACACCCTGAGGCTGGCGAATCTGGGCTTCATCGTGGTGCAGATCGGCAACCGAGGCGGCAACCCGAACCGCTCGAACGCCTACCACAGCTACGGCTACTACAACCTGCGCGACTACGGACTGGCCGACAAGAAGGCGGGCATCGAGCAGCTGGCCGCCCGCTACCCTTGGATCGACCTCGACCGGGTCGGCATCTACGGGCATTCGGGCGGAGGGTTCATGACGGCCGCGGCCATGCTGCTGCCGCCCTACAACGAGTTCTTCAAGGTTGGGGTCAGCAGCGCCGGGAACCACGACAACAACATCTACAACTCCAACTGGTCGGAGCAGCACCACGGCCTCCGCGAGGTCGCGGTGAAGGACAAGGACGGCAAGGAGACCGGCGAGACCCGCTTCGAGATCCGCGTGCCGACCACGCCCGAGCTGGCGGCGAACCTCAAGGGCAAGCTGCTGATCGTGCACGGTGACATGGACGACAACGTGCACCCCGCCAACTCCATCCGCCTGGCGGCGGCTCTGATCAGAGCCGGCAAGCGGTTCGACTTCATGCTGATGCCCGGCCAAGGCCACGGCTTCGGCGACATGAACGCCTACTTCAACCAGATGCTGATGGAGTACTTCGCCGAGCACTTGCTCGGCGACCGCACCAGGCGGCCCTCGGCGGACATGGGCCTGCCCCAGCGGCAGCCTCCCGCGGGAGCCAACCCTCCGAACCCGCCCGACAAGGCCGGGCAGGAAGAGTGAGCCTGAAAGGGGGGCGGCCGCAGCCGCCCCCCTCGTCGTTCGCTTTAGAGCGCGATGCGCAGCGTGCGACCGCTGGCGTCGAACTTCGCCTTGACCGTTCGCCCCCCGACCTTCACCTCGTAATCGCCGAAGAAGCCTCGGAACCGAGCGCGCCCGCGGGCGTCGGTGCGGACCGACGCTTTGGTCCACCACTTCTTGGTGACCAGGTCGTCCCAGACCTTCGCGTTCGGCTTGGGGGTCCAGTCCCGGCGGTACATGGCGCCGTCCGGCTTCCAGTGGGATCCCTCCCAGAAACCCCACATCGTGAAGCCGGCGGTGTTCGGGTGCGCGAACCACGCGGTGAGCAGGTCGCGCGTGTAGTCGGCCTGAGCCTTCTCGTCACGGGTGCTCACATCGAACTCGGTGATCTCGATGGGCAGGCCGACCGACTTCTGGAAGCGGTCGATGAGTTGCCACACTCTCTCGGGGGGCGTCAGGTCCTCGCCGAAGTGCGCCTGCCAGCCCAGCATGGTGACCGGCGCTCCCGTGGCCTTCAGCCTCTTGGCGAGGCTCTCCGAGGCTTGGGTGGCAGGCCCCCCGGCCTGCGAGCCCTCGAACACGGAGTAGTCGTTGTACACCAACTGCGCCTTGGGCCAAGCCGCCTTGGCCTTGCGGAACGCGTCCACGTACAGGTTCCATCCCAGCCGATCCGCGAAAGCGGTCTCCGTTCGGATCTCGTTGAGGACGTCCACGTTCTCGAACGGGTACTTCGCCAGAGCCTTGGTGCGCTCGTCCAGCGCGTCGTAGATGGCCTTGCGCAGCGCGGTGTCGTCGAGGTCGCGCAGGAACTGCGGCGACCACTGGTAGCTAGGCCACAGCAGGTTGTGGGCCTTCATCCGCAGGCCGTTGCGCAGGCACCACTCGATCGTCTGGATGTACTCCCTGCGGCTGTTCTCGCTCGCCCATCCCCAGTCGGCCCAGTAGATCGGCACCGTCACCCGGCTGAAGCGGCGGCTGAGCAGGATTCTGCGGAACCGCTCGCTGTTCGGCTCGTTCCGTGGCACGTGGTACTCGGTGAACGTGCCGAACGGGTAGGCGTGTCGCGTCATCTCCACTTGCAAGGCCGCGTTCCGGAGCGGCTTGCCGCCCTTGGTCACCAGGATCGCGAAGTCGCCCTTGCGGTGCCGCTCGATCATCGCCTCGGCCTTCTTCCGCCAGGGCGCGTTCGGCTCCCGACCCTCGTAGGTCAGCTCGGTGTGCGGAAGCTTGGCCAGGTCGGTGCCGGCCGGCAGCAGCGTCGCTCGAAGGTCCCGGAACTCCACCTCCTGCACGCGGCTGGCCAAGTGGAACGTGATCTCCACTGTGCCCGCCTCGAAGTCGCGATCGGCGCGGAACGCCTGATGGAAGCTTCGCCAAGCCCGGCCCGCTCCGCCCGCCGACGCTCCCACCTGGGTCCAAGGCTCGCGGTTCAGCTGCACCGCCATGTACCACGTTCCGGTGCCGCTCTCGTCCCGAGAGGACACGGTCCTCGCCCGAAATTGGACGAACACCACCTCGCCCCTGCGGATCGGCAGCACGAAGGGGGCGGTTTGCAGCTGCACGGTCCACGGATTGGCGTGGGTCTTCAGCACGCGGACCCTCGCGCTGTTGGTCCCGAGGTCCCCTTGGGCGTAGTCCGGCACCCCGGAAAGCCGGAGCGATGCGTCCGGAGGCAGAAGCGGCGAGCCCGCGGCCTGCAGGCCCGCCCATGCGCAAGCGGCGATGAGAGTCAGCATCGTTGCACCTCGTCGCCGCGAGGTTTACCAGATAACCTGAGCGCGGACGCTAGCGGGCTGGCGCCAGCCGGATGATCGTGTCGGGATCGTTCAGCGCCACGTACACCATCCCGTCCGGGCCGACCACCACGTCCCGCACCCGCCCCAGGCCGTGGATCAGCTCCTCCCGCTCGACGAGCTGACCGCCGCGAACGCGGATCCGGTCCACGTTCTGCCCGGACAGCCCGCCGGCCACGAGGTCGCCCCTCCACTCCGGGAAAGCGGACCCGCGCACCACGTCCAGGCCGCAGGCGCCGATGGAAGGCAGCCAACGGAACACCGGCATGACGATGTCTTGGCCCTCCTTCGGCCAAGGCGTGCGGAACGGTGTGTCGTTGTAGTTGATCGAGAACGACACCAAGGGCCAGCCGTAGTTGCGGCCCCTCTGCACCAGGTTCAGCTCGTCGCCCCCGCGCGGACCGTGCTCGGTGTTCCAAAGGTTGCCCTCCAGGTCGAGCACCAGGCCCTGGGTGTTGCGGTGCCCGTAGCTCCAGACGGCGGCGAGCTGACCCGACTGCCGGAACGGGTTGTCCGACGGGATGGTCCCGTCCTCGTTCACCCGGAAGATCTTGCCGTTCGGCCGGGACAGATCTTGGGCGAGGTCCTGCTGCCCGCGGTCCCCGGTGGAGAAGAAGATGCGGCCCTTGCCGTCGAACACGATGCGCGAGCCGAAGTGCACGCCCGCGCGCGAGTAGCTGGCCTGATCCGGCTGGAAGATCGTCTGCTGGCTCGTCCAGCGCGGCTGGCCGCCCTGCCACTCGATCTTCCCCCGGATCACCTTGGTCATGCCCCCGTTGCCGTTCGGGGCGGGCTCGGTGTACGAGAGATAGACCCAGCCGTTCTTCGCGTGCTCCGGGTGGACCGCGACGTCCATCAGTCCGCCCTGTCCGAGCTCCACGGTAGCGGGGATGCCCTGCACCTCCTTCAGTTGCTCACCGTCCTTCACGAACAGCGTGCCCGGGCGGTTGGTGATCAGCATGCGGCCGTCGGACAGCCAGTCGATCGCCCAGGGGGTTCGCAGGCCCCGGCCGCTGGGCACGACGGTCTCGACCCGGAACGCGGCCCGCTGGCTGCGGTAGACGCCGTTGACGGGCCGGGGCGACCCGTTCTTCTCGCGCAACGCCCTCGCCTGCAGCTCGCGGATGTGCACCACGAGACCCCAGATCTGCTCGTCGGTGAGCGAGCCTCCGAACGCCTCCATTCCCATGTCGGGCCGACCGTCCTTGATGGCTTCGAAGAACGCTCGGTCGAGCTTCTGATCGAACTTCTCCTCGGTCAGCAGCGTGCGCGTGCCGGCCCCGCCGCCCTGGCCCCGGTCGCCGTGGCAGTGGGCGCAGTACTCGCCGTAGAGGCGCGTGATGTTCACGTTCTGCACCGCCGCGGGGGTCGCGGCGCGGAGCGCCTGCTGCGCTCCGGATCCGCCCGCGCCGCCCTGAGGGGCCGACGAGCACATCGCCAGAGCGAGGGGCAGAGCGGGAAGCCAAAACCAGCGGGCTTTCATGCACGGCATTCTGCACCGCCGAGGCCGTGCCGGCGGGTCTAAGGGCACCGTGCCGGCCGTTCCGACCATGGGCCATACTCCTGCTCGGCATGCGCCGTCGCACGCGGTTTCTTGCGCTCCTCCCGCTCCTTCTGCTCGCCTCTCCGGCGTTGCCGGACGAGCGGAAGACCGTGACCGTTTGGGGCATGAGTCTGGGCCCCGACTCGCAGGGCCTGCAGGACGTCATCCGCGAGTTCGAGCGCCGCAACCCCGAGTACCGCGTGCGCATCCTCAGCATGGGTGCCGGGGGCATGAACCCCCAGAAGCTCATGACGGCGATCGTCGGCAAGGTGCCCCCAGACGTCATCTTCCAGGACCGGTTCTCGATCTCGGACTGGGCCAGCCGGGGCGCCTTCCGCCCGCTCGACGACCTGATCGAGCGCGACAAGGACCGCGACCCGCTGACGCCGCGGCCCGAGCAGTATTACCCCGCGTTCTGGCAGGAAGCCTGCTACGGCGGCAAGGTGTACGGGATCCCGGCCAGCGCCGACACCCGCGCGCTGTACTGGAACAAGAAGGTGTTCCGCGAGAACGCCGCCGAGCTGCGGGCCGCCGGACTCGACCCGAACCGGCCGCCGCGCACCTGGAGCGAAACGCTCGCCTACAGCAAGGTCCTGACCAAGTTCAACAAGGACGGGTCGCTGCGGCAGGCCGGCTTCATCCCCAACTTCGGAAACAGCTGGCTGTACCTGTACGCGTTTCAGATGAACGCCAGCTTCCTGTCGCCGGACGGCCGCACGTGCACGCTGTACACGCCCGAAGCCGAGGAGGCCCTGCAGTTCATGGTGGACGGGTACAAGCTGCTGGGCGGCTACGAGCAGGCGCAGAAGTTCCAGTCCACGTTCCAGTCGGGCGAGAACGACCCGTTCATCGTGGGCAAGATCGCGATGAAGATCGACGGAGACTGGATCATCCCGTGGATGGCCCTGTACGCCCCGAAGCTCGACTTCGCCGCCGCTCCTCCGCCCGTGCCCGACGACCGCTTCCATCATCGGGGGCGGTTCCGCAACGAGCGGGACACGTTCATCAGCTGGGCCGGAGGCTTCGCGTACGCGATCCCGGTGGGCGCCAAGAACGTGGAGGGTGGCTGGCGGTTCATCAAGTTCGCCACCAGCACCGAGGGCCGGCTGATCGACATGCAGGGCCAGAACAGTCTAGAGCGCAAGCGGGGCCGCACCTACATGCCGCGGGTCAGCGCCCAGATCGAGGCGGGGCGCCTCGGATTCGAGAGGTTCAAGCCGAGCGACCCGCGCTGGGCGAACACGATCAAGCTGCATCTGGATCTCGCCTCGGTGTCGCGGATCCGGCCGGCGACCTTCGTGGCGCAGGTCCTGTGGGACGAGCACGTGCGCGCCGTGGAGAACGCGGCCTCGGGACGCATGACGCCCAAGGAGGCGCTGCTCGCCGGACAGCGCGTGGTGCAGCAGGCGCTGGATGAGGAGCTGGGCAAGGAGAGGTTCCCCGTCATCGACCTGAGGGTGCCCGCCGCGATCGGCGTCGGGGGGTTCCTGGTCGGGTGCGCCCTGCTGGTCGCCGCCTACCGTCGCCAGAGGCTGGGACGGTTGGCGCGGCACGAGGCGTGGGCGGCCTACCTGTTCGTGTCGCCGTGGGTCGTGGGGTTCGTGGTTTTCACGCTCGGGCCGATGCTGGCGTCGCTGTTCTTCAGCTTCACCCAGTACGGCGTTCTCACCGAGGCGCGGTGGGTCGGCGTGAAGAACTTCGTCGACCTGTTCACGCTGGATCAGCAGAACATTCTGAAGTCGTTCGCCAACGTGCTGTATCTGGGCGGGATCGGCGTCCCGCTCGGCTTGGTGACGGGCTTGGCGGTGGCGCTGCTGCTGAACAGCGCCGTGCGCGGAATGCGCTTCTACCGGACCATGTTCTACATGCCGGCCATCGTGCCGGGCGTGGCGAGCGTCGTGCTGTGGATGTGGATCTTGAACGCCGATCCGAACCGCGGCCTGATCAACTTCGTGTGGGCACGCACGATCTCCGAGTGGTTCGGGACCCAGCCTCCCGGTTGGCTCACGGTGGAGGCGTGGGCCAAGCCGTCGCTGATCCTCATGGGCCTGTGGGGAGCCGGCTCGGGCATGATCCTGTGGCTGGCCGGCCTGAAGGGCATCCCCAGCACCCTCTACGAGGCGGCGTCGATCGACGGCGCGAACCCCCGGCAGCAGTTCTGGGCGGTCACCCTGCCGCAGCTCAGCCCGATCGTGTTCTTCAACACGGTCATGGGCTTCATCGGCGCGCTGCAGCAGTTCGAGGGGGTTTACATCATCACCGGCGGCAACGGCACCGGCCCCGGCGACTCGCTGCTGATGCCCGTGTACCACCTCTTCAACAACGGGTTCAAATACTTCAAGATGGGCTACGCGAGCGCCCTCGCGTGGGTGATCTTCGCGATCATCCTCGTGCTGACCGGCATCCAGTTCCTGCTGGCGAGGAAGTGGGTGCACTACGAGGCGGGCCGATGAGCGGCGTGGTGTGGTTCCTGGTGGGCACGTTGGCGCTGTGGGCGGGGTGGATCGCCGTCGCCCGAGCCGCGCTGCTGGGCGTCCAGCTGGCGATGGCCTTCGACCCGGAGCGGCGGCGGGGCAGGACCAAGGGGTTCTGGCTGGCGCTGGCGATCGGAGCCGCGCTGCTCGCTTTGGCGCAGGGCATGCCGATCGACCCCGGACGGCCGGTGCCCGACGCCCCGATCCGGATTCCCTTGGTGTGGGTGCTGATGCCGTTCACGGCGTGGCTTGCGGCAGCTTCGCTAGCCATGGTCGTCGTGCGGGTGATCCACGCCGTCTCGGCCCTGAACCGCCTGGAGGCCCGGCAGCGGCTCGGTGCGGCCCTGGTGTGGCTCGGGGGCGGTGCCGCCTCGTTCTGGCTGTTCCGCCGGTCGGGAGACGAGGCGGTGGTGTTCCGAGGCGTTCTGCCGCTCAGCTACACGGGGGCGTTCGCGCTCGCCGCGCTGTTCGTGGCGACCGCCGCGCTGATGGTGGCGACGGCCCGCTCGCATCGGCTGAGGGGCCTCGGCAAGGGGGTCGCCACGCACACGGCTCTGGTGCTGGGCAGCGTGCTGTTCGGCATCCCCTTCGTCTGGCTGCTGGTCACGAGCTTCAAGGAGAGTCGGGACATGGTGAGCGCCGACGGCATCCGGTGGGTCCCGAGGGTCTGGGTCACCGTTCCTTACGACGACCCGATCGACCCGCTGTTCGAGGTCCGCTTGGACGACGGGCGCGTGGTGCAGGCGAACATCGCCGACAGGCTGCCGAACCGGCGCGTGATCCTCGAGGTGTACCGCCCCTTCAGCCAGCAGGGCCTGCGGGTGGAGCGGTCGATGGATGAGATCCGCCGGATCCCCAAGGACTGCCAGGTGGTGACCGCCGAGTACGAGGGCCAGAGGGTCAAGGCGTTCATCGCTCAGAACCTGATGGACGGACGGCAGCGTCTGCGCATCTTGGAGCCGAAGAGCCTGGAAGGGCGGGAGTTCCTGGCCCAGCCCAGCGAGACGGAGCCGTTCATGGTCACCGGCCTCCGCTGGCAGAACTACTCCGATGCGCTGCAGTTCCTCCCCCCCGAGGCGAACTACGGACTCACCTACCTGAAGAACACGCTGATCCTGGTGGTGATGGGTCTGCTCGGCACCCTGCTCAGCTCGGCGCTGGTGGCCTACGGCTTCGCGCGCCTGCGGTGGCCCGGCAAGGGACCGCTGTTCACCGTGATGCTGAGCACGATGATGCTGCCCGGCGCCGTGACGCTGCTGCCGTCGTTCCTCATCTTCCGCTCGCTCGGCTGGATCGACACGCTGTACCCGATGTGGGTGCCGGCGTTCTTCGCCAGCGCGTTCAACGTGTTCCTGCTGCGGCAGTTTTTCCTGAACATCCCGATGGAGCTGGAGGACGCCGCGAAGATCGACGGCTGCTCGTACCTGCGGACTTTCTGGCAGGTGATGCTCCCCCAGGTGAAGCCGGCGCTGGCGGTCATCGCGATCTGGACGTTCATGGGCGCCTGGAACAACTTCATGGGCCCGCTGATCTACGTGTCCTCGCCGGAGAACATGCCGATCGCCTACGCCGTGCAGCTGTTCCAGAGCGACCGGGGAGGCGAACCGGGGCTGATCATGGCGTTCGCCACGATGGCCATGCTTCCGGTGCTGCTCGTGTTCTTCCTCGCGCAGAAGTACTTCATCGAGGGCGTGCAGCTGACCGGACTCGGCGGCCGCTAGGGGAGCGTCCGCACGAACGCGAGGCGCTCCGCCAGACCGCGGTCGAACACGGGGTCTTCGGGATTGAGGCTGCAGACCTGCACCTCGGGCGGGGCCGCGATCAGGAAGCGCCTGCCCCCCAGACCGAGGCCGACCGTTTCCGGCAGCCCCGTTTCGCCGAGGAAAACGAGAACCGCACCCGGCGGGACCTCGCCGTCGGAGCTTGCGAGCGAGCCGCACGCCGCCAGTGCGGCCGCCTCCCTGGGAAGACGCACCCCTTGGGAGGCCCAGGCCAAGGTGACCAGCTCCGCATCTCCCATGCCTAGCTCGGTGCGGCCGCCGTGCAGGTACGGTGCTCCCTGGTAGCGCAGCGCCGCGGCCGCAGCCCCCGCGGCCAAGCCCCGCCCTGCCTCAGCCGCTACGGGCGCCACGCGGTCGCGTGGAACCGATGCCTCCTTGCGGAAGCCGGTGGCCCGCACGCCTCTCGGCAGGGCGACCACAACCCGGTCGGCCTCCTCCCTCAGCACTGGCAGTTCCGCGCCGGCCGGGATGCGGAAGTCGTCCACCAGCGTGTCCGCTAGGAAACGGACCTTTCGCGCCGCGCCGAGCCAAGCGCCGTCGGGCTCCTCCAGCGCGTCCCGCCGCACCCAGCCGAAGCCGCCGCGGGGAGTCTGCGCCAGAAGGAAAGACCCATCCGGCGTGGCTCCACGGACCCAAACGATCTCTCCCAACAGAACCTGATCGGTCTGCCCGCTCGCCAGCGCAGGCTCCGCCCAGACGCTGGCCATCGGGAACGCCCCGACCATCGGCCGAGCCGGCGGCAAAACTCGGACCCTGAAGTCGGCGCCGTCCGGAACCAGCGTCTTCGCGAAGGCGGCCACCAGCGGGTGCGAGCACTCGCCCTCGACCACCATCCTGTCGCCTTGGCGCGCCACCCGGACGGCCAACCACCCGCCGCTCTGGCGAACGATCTCGGCGTAGCGGCGGAGCGCCTCCTCCGAGCGCACAGGGTCCGGCGGCATGCCCCCCAGCATCTCACGGCGCAGGCGCCCGGCGGGCGTCGGCTCGGGCTCCCGGCCCAGCAGCGACGCGGCCGGGAACAGCCGGGTCCGCTCGGCCTCCAGCTCGCTGCGCCGTTCCCTCCAGAACCGCTCGATCGCCTTGTACACGGCGACCGCCTCGGTGCGCGTGTTGCCGGGCGAGGTCACCCAGCGATCGAACTCGGGATTCGAGAGGAACCCGAACTCGATGACGGCCGACGGCTGGTCGCTGAACGTCACCAGCGGGTGCTGGCTGAGGTAGTGGTTGTACCGTCGCCCGTGGGGCACGGCGGCCTCGACCTCCTCCCGCAACACGTCCGCGAACTCACGCTCCAGCGGCTGGTCGTTGCCCCGCTTGTCCGTCGGCCAGATCAGCACCACCACGCCGTGGGCCTGGGGGCTGGAGAAGCTGTTGTGGTGCACCGCCAGAAACAGATGCGAGGCGCTCTCCGCGGCCATCTTGACCCGGGCGCCCAGCTCCTCGCTGCGGCTGGTGGGCGGCCCTTCCAGCGGGTTCAGGGTCATGCGGCTGTCGTCGCTGCGGGTCAGGCGCACGTCCGCGCCGGCCAGCCGCAGCAGGTTGACAAGGTGCACGGAGACCTTCAGGTTGAGGTCCTGCTCGGGATAGCGGCTGTCCACGCCCCGGGCCGAACCCGTGTAGCCGGCCGAGTGGGAGGCCCCGCCGTGCCCGGGGTCGATGGTGATCACCAAGCCCTCCAGCGGCCTTCCTTGCGGAACGAACGGACGCTCCACGGGCAGCGGGGGCTGGAGGCTCTGCAGAGCGGCGGCGGAGAGGACGAGCGGGAGCAGGGCCTGCATGGCCCATTCTGCACGCTACTGCCTGAGGATTGGGACGGAAAAGCCCGTCGGCTGGGGGCCGATCACGGCCGGTTCGGCGTCGGAGGAGGCGAACACTCCGTAGCGTGCCCGGCTGCCGACGGCCAAGGTCGTCTCTCCCTCGGTGGGTCGGCCGCTGGTCGGTCGGCACCGGAAGGCGCGTTGGCCCGCATCGAACTCCTGCAGCCAGAGGGTGAAGGCGGGGTTCACGTGCCGCGCCTGGGATTGCTCATAGAGGGTCCAATCGACGTTCCCCTCGGCTGGTCGAAACAGCCAGCTTCCGCCTTCCCGCACCAGCGTGCCCGTCACGGTGCGCCATGCCGGGCCTCCGATCACGCTGCAGTCCTTCAGCTTGACTCGGGAGCCCTTGGAGAGCCGCACCTCGGCAACCGCCTCGCTGCGCGGACCGACGCAGTTGCCCCGGACCGTGCAGGCCTCCAGAAGCGCGTTGGTCGCGTCGGGATACAGGTACACGCCGTAGTGGGCGTTGCCACGGATTTCGCACCGACGAACGACGTGCGACTTGTGCTGCAGCACCAGACCGAAGCCAGCGTCGGATCGCTCCGCCGTGCCGTTGGCGATCAGACGGCTGTCTTCCAGCGTCTGCCCATCTTGGCTGAGGCTGACTCCAGCGTAGCCGTTCCCGACGCACAGGAGGTTCTGCAGCACGTTGCCGCTTCCGCCGGACTCCGCTCCGCAGGATCCGTTGCCGATCAGCTCGGCTCGCCGGAGGACGCACCGGCGTGTGCCCCCCATGAAGTTCACCCCGTTTTCCAGGCACCTCTCCGCCCGCACGTCCTCCACGATGACCTCCTCGGACCATCGGAACACGGGCTCCACGGTCTGACCAGCCGGGTTCACGTTCACCAGGTTGCCCATCAGGCCCTCGCCCTCGACGTCGCGGATACGGACCCGGCGGGAGCCGATCACACCGATCGCCTTCGCCCGGGGAGACGGGTAGCGGAGACGGCCGTTGCCGTCCCACTCACCCTCGAAACGGAGGTTCGACACTCCGCCTCCATCGGTGAGCACGAAGCTGAACGCCGTGAACACGTCGCGCCCGCTGGAGCTGACATCGTTGATGGAGTTCAGGTAGGCCAGACTCAGCCCCTTCATCCGAATCGTGGGCCGTCCCCCGACGCCCTCCACGAACACATTCGGCTTGGTGATCCTCAGGCCGACTTTGGGGCTGCGGACGGTCGGTTTCGACGCGACGATCACATACGGGGCCTTCGCGAAGGGGATGAGGATCCGGCCCCCGGTCGGAGGCAGGGCGTCGTAGGCCCGCCGGAGCGCCGCCGAGAGGTCTGTCCGGCCGTCGGCCCTCGCTCCGTGGTCCGCCACGTTGACCGTCGCGGGAGGTTGGAGGGCGCAGCCGGCGATCCAGAAGAGAAGCACCGCCAGGGTCATCCCTCGAGCACGACACCCTGCGAGAAGGCGGCGAGCTCCGTGGCCACTCCCTCCACCGCGGCCTTGAAGATCCGGCGCCCCTTCTCGGCGCTCGCGAGGGTGGCGTGCCCGAGCACCCCGTTCACCGTCTGCTCGTGGAACAAGAACAGCCCTCCGCGAAGAGGCGGGTTGGGCGAGAGACCGTCGTCCACCGCCCGCTCGAAACGCACCCACTCGGGCTTCAGGTGCAGCATCAGGCTCGTTTCCGCCTCGCAAGCGTGCCGGATGAACTTGTAGGGGCCCTCCAACAGGTCGGCCACCTCTTCGGCGCAGAACTGGTAGTACCCGGAGTAGCCCAGGCTCAGGTTGGGGTGGCGCGTCTTCAGCGTGCGCAGCGCGATGCCGATCGGATCGGCGTTGCCGCCGTGACCGTTCAGCACATAGAACCGGTGGAAGCCGTGGCGGACGAGCGACTCAACGGCCCCGATCAGCTGGCCGATCATCGCGTCGAACGGGTTGTCGAGCGTGCCGGCGAACTCCAGGTGGTGCGAGGACGCCCCCATCCAGAGGGTCGGCGTGAGCAGAATGCGGTCCTCCAAGCGGCGCTCCGCGGCTTCGGCGACGGCGGTGACCAGGACGGTGTCGGTGAAGAGCGGCAGGTGCGGACCGTGCTGCTCCAACGACCCCATCGGGATGAGAACCACGACGTCGCGGTCGAGGGCGTCGACTTCGGGCCAGGTCATCCGGGCCAGAACCATGCCCTCAGGATATCCCTATCGGTATTCGATCAGGACGGCCTCGACCACGTGGCGGGCCGGATTGCCGGACTCCGGCGTGCGATTCTCATACGGCTGGATCTCGTACCGGAACACCGCGTTCTGCCCCGGAGTCACACAGCGCGTGACGTCCACCACCCACGGCCGAACCACGTCGCCGGGGGCCCAGCCGGCCCGGTCGAACTTCCACGTGCCCCCCTGCGGCCGACAGGGGTTCAGGTAGTTGTCGTCCTTCCACAGCTGATTCTCGAACTCGCAGCTTCCGACGCGCAGCTTCCGCCACAGCGGCAGGAACTCCGCCGCGTTGCCGGTGTTCGGGTTCATGCCATGCCCCGTGACCACGGTCCGCACCTTGACCGCCTTGGCGCGGGTGTCGATGCGGATGCCGGTGGGTGGCAGCGCGGCCGCGATCGGATGCTCCTTCTGTCCGAGGATCGCCGTGGCCGACCAGATCGGCGTCACCCGGAACGCACGGGGCGACACCCGGCCCTTGTAGAAGTCGAACGTGACGCTGACCAGCCATCCTGCGCCCCAGGTTTCGCACAGACCCTCCAACCGCCGCTTCCCGCGGAACAGGGGCAGCAGGTCGGTGACGTCCATCGTCCAGGTCCACCCCTTCCGGTAAGGGGTGATCCAACGAAGCACCTCGTAGCGCCTGCCTTGCTCGTCGAAGAGGAACAGCTGGGCCAGGCGGTCCCAAGGATCCAGCCCGTTGGGCGTCGCCTCGAGCTTCAGCGTGCAGACGACCCGGCCGAACGGCCCCGGATCGTCCGGGAACTGGACCTCGCCGCTCCAGCGGTGGTGCTGAGCGTCGTTCAGCACGCGGTCGAAGGCGACCACCCGAACCGGCGGCTCCGGCGCCCGCACGTCGCGATCCCAGCGCACGCGCAGCCCCTTGATCTTGGCGCCGTCCTCCGGCCCGAACCGGACATCCGAGCGGGCGAGCGACAGGTCCGGCACGAAGAACCGGTCGTACACCGGCTTTCCGCCGACGCGGACGGTCACCTCGGATCCACCGACCACCAGCCGGACGCGAACCTCGGCGTCATGGCCTTCGGGCCCCTTCAGTTCGGTCGGGCACAGCCGGTTGGCGATTTCCATCCCTCTCCAGTGCAGCGACACCTCGCGCTCGGGGCGGCCATAGATGTTTCCGTCGGCGTCGAACCAGTTCGTCGACCGGGGGTTGTGGGTGTCGAATCCGATGGCGAAGGTGCCGTCGAGGTTCGGCTCGACCCAGTCCGACGGTTCGGCGGGACCGAACACGACCCCGTAGCCTTTGGACTCCGCAGGCAACGCTGCGTGCCACTGGAGGGTGACTCCAGACGGAACCGTGGCCGCTTGGGACGCCGCCCAAGCCAGCGTGCCGAGCAGGAAGGCGTGCATGGCGCGATTGTGGCACCAGGCTGAAGCGGATCGGAGCTTGGGCGCTTACCCGACGACCAGCGCGGCTTCGGTTCGGCCGGGGCCAAACTCGACCTCCGCCTCCACCACCGCGTCCGCCGACTGGACCCGCACCGAGTACGTGCCATGGAAGCCCCGGAACCGGAAGACTCCGGCTTGGTCCGAGGACCCTTGCACCGATGTTGTCCACTCCTCGCGGATCAGCCGGCGGAGCCTCTCGTAGGCCGGCTTGGGCGAGAGGTCACGTCGGAGCAGCCCTCCCGGCGCTCCCATCCACGCCCCGTCTTGCAGATCCCACCATGTGATCGCCCCGACCGCCGGATGGCTGAACAGCAGGCGGTACAGCCGCTCCGCGTAGTCGGCCTGCCTCTCCTCGCCGCCCTCCTCCTCCGGCCAGGGCTGCAGCGCCCAGCCGTGCCGGCCGGACACGACGGTCAGCTCGGTGAAGTGCAGGGGCAGCCCGTACTGCGCAAACCGCTCGCACCGGTCCCAGATCTCGCCGAGAGGAGTCTCGCCTTGGTGCATGTGGCTCTGCAGACCCAGGGCGTCGACCGGCGCGCCGCGACGGAGGAGATCTTCGACGATCGCCGCCAGGCCGTCTCCGATCTGATAGTCGTTGTACAGAAGCAAGGCCTGTGGGTTCGCCTCTCTCGCCGCCCGAAGCGCCTCCTCGACGGCGTCCACACCCGCGTGGGCCAACCAGCGCGAGACCGGGTTCTCGAAGTTCCCGGCCGCCTGCAGCTCGTTCAGGACGTCCCACCAGTCGACGAGCCCGCGGAACCGGCCGACCAGGTCGCCCACGCGGCGAAGAGCGAGCTCACGGACCTCTGCCGGATCGTCGGGCAGCCATTTGGGGACCACCTCGTGCCACACCAGCGGATGTCCCTTCCGTTGGATCCCACGCTCCTTCAGCCACTCCGCTTGGGCGCGTAGCCGCGCCTCCCGCGTCTCGCCCGGCTGCGGCTCGTAGGTGCCCCAGTAGAAGCCGAGGGTGGCGTAGTGGAACAGCCCTTGGAACGCGGTCTCGTACCGCTCTTCGAGGACGGGATCGTCGTAGCCCAGCAGGGGGAAGCAGTTGCAGCCGAACAGGAATCGGTGCCGCAGATGCCGTGCTTGGATCGTCGCGGCAACGGGGCGGCCCAAGCGGTCGGTCCATCGCAAGGTGAAGTCCCCCTTGCGGTGGTTCCCGATGCGCTCGGCGACGGCCTCGGGGGTGAGCAGCTCCGGGGAAGCCATGAGCCAACGATTCGCCGCCGAGGCCGCGCGGTCCTGCCTGCCGATGGGCGGGTAGCATCGGCCCGTGAGAGTCCGTTTCGTTCGGCTCGTGATGCCGAAGAAGCACGCGTTCGCGATCAGCCGCGGCGTGTCGACCGAGTCCAAGGCGCTGTTCGTGCTCGCCGAGCAGGACGGCTTGGTGGGCTTCGGAGAGTTCTCCGTCGGCACCGCAGACCCTTTGTCCCCGGACGAGGCCCAGCGGGACCTGGCAGCGCTCGTGAACGACGGCATCGAGGGGTGGTCCATCGCGGAGGTGTACGCGGAGATGCGTCGCAGGCCTTTTCCCGGCGCGACGATGGCGGCTCTGGACATCGCACTTTGGGACTTGGCGGCCAAGAAGGCGGGGATGCCTCTGCACGCGATGCTCGGGCTGCCCTCCCGCCAGCCGCCCACCAGCATCACGATCGGCATCAACCCTCCCGAGGTGGTGAGGGAGCGCGTGCCGGAGCTGCTCTCCACGGGTTGCCGGTTCCTGAAGATCAAGCTCGGCTCGAAGGAGGGGCTGGAGGCGGACAAGGCGAGCTTCGAAGCGTCCCGCGAGGCCGCCAGGCCGTTCGGGGCCGGTCTCCGGGTGGATGCGAACGGCGGGTGGACCCTGGCGGGGGCGCTCGAGATGCTGCCGTGGCTCGCGGAGCGCGGCGTGGAGTACGTGGAGCAGCCGCTCCCGCGCGGCTCCGAGGACCAACTGCCGGAGCTGTTCGAGAAGCGCCCGCTGCCGATCTTTCTGGACGAGTCGGTGCGGTTCGCGGAGGATGTGCCGAAGGTCGCCGACCGCTGCGACGGGGTCAACCTGAAGCTGATGAAGTGCGGGGGCATCCAAGAGGCGATCCGGATCGTGGCGGTCGCCCGGGCGCACGGCCTGCAGACGATGATCGGCTGCATGAGCGAGTCGTCGGTGGGCATCGCGGCCGGCGTGGCGATCGGCTCGCTGTTCGACCACATCGACCTGGACGCGCACCTCAACCTCAACCCGGACCCTGGCGAGGGCCTGAGCCTGGTGGACGGCGTCGTGACCGCGTGGGAGGTCCCCGGCCACGGAGCGGTCCTGCGCGAGGAGTTCCTCCGAGCGTGATGGAGCCGGTCGGAAAGATCGCCGTCATCCTCTGCGCCGTGCTGGAGGACGAGATCGAGGCCGCGGCGGCGGGGTGCGAGCGGCTCGGTCCCATCGTGAAGATGGAGCAGGGCCTGCACAACGAGCCCGATCGCCTGCGGCGCGAGCTGCAGGCGGCCGTGGACCGACTTGAGGCGGAGCACCCGGAGGTCGGAGCGATCGTGCTGGGCTACGGCCTGTGCAGCCGCGGTACCGAGGGCGTTCGAACCAGTCGGGCGCTGTTGGTGGTGCCGCGGGCGCACGACTGCATCACTCTGCTTCTCGGCAACCGACGGCGCTACTCCGAGTACGTGACTCGGCACCCAGGCACCTACTGGTACAGCCCCGGCTGGAACCGTCACCACGTGCCCCCCGGTCCGGAGCGCCACCGGCTGCTCCGCGAGGAGTACGTGCGCAAGTACGGCGAGGACAACGCCGACTACCTGATGGAGATGGAGCAGGGCTGGTTCCAAACCTACGACCGGGCGACCTACGTGCATCAGGGACCCGGCTTCTCGGAGCAGGACGTGGAGTACACCCGGCGGTGCGCCGAGTGGCTGGGTTGGCAGTGCGACGTGCAGGTGGGCGATCCGCGCCTGATCCGCATGCTTCTGGCCGGGAAATGGAACGAGGACGAGTTCCTAGTTCTGCAGCCGGGTCAGACTCTGCGCATGACCGCGGACGATCGGGTCATCGAGGCGAGCGATGAGGATCGAGGCTGAGTTTCCGGACGGCTCCGCAACCTTCGTGCTCGGCCCCGAGCATCTGGGGCAGTCGCTGAGCTCCTTCTTTCGGCGGGAGAACCGCCCGCTGAACACCCGCTGCGGCGAGAGGGGGATCTGCGACGCCTGCCGGGTTGAGGTTCTGGCCGCCGACGGGCAGTGGGAGGAGGCGCGGGCGTGCCAGCTGATGCTGGACGGCTCGGGCGACCTGAGGGTCCGGGTGCCTCAGCGGGCCGTCCTCGCCTACGAGCCGCAGGTGCTGGAGGGCTACCGTGTGAACGTGCCGGTGGCCCACGACCCGATCTTGGACCGCGGCCTTGGCGTGGCGATCGACGTGGGCACGACCACGGTCGTGGTGCAGGTGGTGGACTTCTCCACGGGCCAGGCCCTCGCCAAGGCGTCGATGTTCAACAAGCAGATGCACTTCGGCGACGACGTGCTCACGCGGATCAACCTGTGCTCGACGGACGGAGCCATGCTCGCGCAGATGCACCGCGCTGTGGTGCACGAGACGATCCGCCCCCTGTTGCTGCAGGCTCTGGAGGAGTGCGGCCGCGGCTTGGAGGAGGTGGGCGCCTACGCCATCGCGGGCAACACGACGATGCTGCACCTGCTCGCCCGCGAGGACCCGTCTCCGCTCGGGGTCGCTCCGTTCACTCCCCTTTTTCTAGAGCATCGGGCTCTGCGCGCAGAGGATCTTGGCTTGGAGCCCAAACGGGCCGAGGCGCACCTTCTTCCAGGGGCGGCGGCCTACGTGGGGGCGGACATCACCGGGGGGGTGTTCGCCAGCGGGATGGCGTACGACGAGGGTCCCAGCCTGTTCGTGGACGTGGGCACGAACGGCGAGATCGTATTCCGGCATGGGCACCGGCTCCTCGGATGCGCGACCGCCGCGGGCCCGGCATTCGAGGGCAGCGGCCTCACCAACGGAGTGCGGGCGGGGGTCGGAGCGATCAGCCATCTGCGGCTGAGCGACGGCACCTTCGAGCCGGAGCTGGAGCTGATCGAGCCCGAGCGGTACTCGAAGCCGCTGGGAATCTGCGGCTCGGCGTACGTGGACTTCCTGGCGGAGGGGCGCCGCACGGGTCTTTTAGGGCCATCGGGCCGATGGACGCCCGAGGCGCTGGAGGCGGCGCGCGCGAGGATGGTCCCGGCGGGCGATTACGGCTTGGCGTTCCGGGTGGCCCAAGGGCTGGGACGCTCCGACATCGTGATCAGCCTGCCGGACGTCGCGAGCCTGCTGCAGGCCAAGGCGGCGATCGCCGCCGGCATCCTGACGCTGCTCGAGCGCACGGGCGTGCGGCCGTCGGAGGTGCGAACCCTGTATCTGGCGGGAGGCTTCGGCATGCACCTGAACCTGGACAACGCGGTTCGGTGCGGGCTCCTGCCGGGTTTCCGTCCCGATCAGGTCCAGCTGGTCGGCAACACCTCGCTGGCGGGGGCGCACCTGGCGCTGGTCGATTCGAGCGTGCTGAGCGAGCTGAGCAGGATCGGCGCCGAGATGGAGGTCGTCGAGCTGAACCTCGACCCGCTGTTCGAGGACCGCTACATCGATCAGCTGCAGCTGCCTTGAGCCATAGGTTTTTCTGGTTCCGGGCCGAGTCGAAAAGGGCCTTTGGAACGTCCTTACCTTGATGAAGGTCGCATGGATCCTCGTGGGGTTCCTTGCGGCCGCTCTGGCGCTTGGGCGGCCGGAGCCGAACGCCTTCCTCAACCGGCCGGCGCGCACCGTGGGACAGCTGGTGCGTCAGGTGCGTTCGGATCCCGAGGTGCGCGACAGGTTCCAGCGCCACTACCACCTCACGTTCCGCGAGCTGACGGAGTTTCTGTCGGGGCTGAGGGTGGCCCGACTCGAGCGGGACGGCCTGTACCCCGTCTTCAACTGCCGTCCCGATGGGGTGATCCGCTACCGCCTGTTGCGCCTGCGGCGCGGCACGCTGGTTTTCGCGGACCGGCACGGCCGGCCCGTGCTCAAGCTTCTGTGCGGCAATCCCATCGGAGCGGTGCCGCAGGACGCGCTGCTCGGCTCGGAGCCGAGACCCTGGGTCGGGGGCGAGACCTCCGAGCTGCGAACGGTCGGCGATCAGCTGGCGGCTCCGGACGCCGCGGAGGATCTCTACCTGGCCGAACTGAGCCCGCCGGAGGCTCCGGCGATCGACGTGGTGGGCGGCGAGTCTCCCGCCGAGATTTTGGAGCCGGGTCTGCCGATTCTGTCCGGCGGGGGGCCGGGAGGAATCCCGGTGTGGCCGTTCCTGCCGCCGATCGTGCCGCTGCCGGATGGCGGCGGAGGGGGCGGCGAGCCGATCGGACCGCCGGTGATCGCGGAACCCTCGACGCTGGGGCTGGCCGCGGCGGCCGCCGCCGCGTGGCTGTGGAGGCGGAGGAGCCGCACCTAGCGACCCAGCTCTTGAAGCCTCAGGTCGATCTCCCTGCGGACGGGATCGTTCGGCGGAGCGAAGCTTCGGGCGTCGTAGAGCAGGTTGAGCATCCGTGTGCGGTCGCCTCGAAGGTTCATCGCGGCGGCCGCCAGTAGCTGGGCTGCCAAGGACAGCTTCGCCTCGCAGTGCTGGCGCAGCTCGGGGTCGTTGGACAGCGACAGAGAGGCTCGGTACTGCTCTCCGGCCTTCCGGAGCAGGTCGATCTGCTCCTCGATGGTGGCGGCGTTGGCAGCTCTGGTCATGTAGAGCTCGGCGATTGCCGCATCGAATCGCGGCTCGTCGGGCGCGAATTGCTTGGCTAGGTTCAGCGAGGCCTCCGCCTCGGACCAGAGACCTTGCTTGATCTGCTGCAAGGCCTTGGCGTGGTGATCCCAAGCGACCTGCCGGCGCATCTCCGCGCGAAGAACGTCGCTCTCAAGGTCGTTCGCCACAGCCTCCTTCCGTTGGATCCGTTCGTCGACGCTGGCGGTGCTCAACGACCGTCGCAGTTCCCTCAGTCGCTCCGAGTTGGCTTGGTCGTGCCGCCAGCGGTCCAGCAGGTTGCCGAGGGCGCTCAGGGTGACCAGCAGGAGCGCGAGCAGGGTGCCCATGAGCACCAGCGTGAGCAGCAGCTTGGCGAGGAACGCCTTGGTTTCCGGCTTGAGCAATGGCTTCGGAGGGGGAGGCGGGTAGTACACGGGCACTGACTGCGGCTGCCCTTGGGAGCTCTGGTAGGGATCGTACGGCGCGAGGATGGGAGGCGGCATCCCGCCAGGCATACCCACGGAGGCGGCGGAGGGACCAGCGGACGGCCCGCCCGCGGGGCCCAGCTGCCAGTTGCCGACCTGCGGCTGGGCGGACGGCATCGGATCGGTCATCACCCGGCGCAGGGCGGCCGCCATCTCGGCCGCAGACCCGAACCGCAGCGCCGGCGACTTCTCCAATGCCCTCCGGACCACCGCCCACAGAGGATGGGGTACCTGCGGGGGCTGCACCGGCTCGTGGTTGCTGATCGCGTAGGCGATGGCCACCACGCTGTCGCCTTGGAACGGCTTCTGGCCCGCCAGCATCTCGTAAAGCACGACGCCGAGGCTGAACAGGTCGGTCTTCAGGTCCAGGTCTCGACCGACCACCTGCTCGGGGGACATGTAGCTGGGTGTGCCGAACACCTGGCCGTCCATCGTGATGTTCGGCTCGAACGTGAGCCTGGCGATGCCGAAGTCGGTCAGCTTGACGCGGCCGTCGGGGAGCAGCTGGATGTTCTCCGGCTTGACGTCGCGATGGATCACCCCGCGCTCGTGGGCGTAATGCAGCGCGTCGAGGACGGCTTCGGCGATCCGGCACGCCTCGTCCGCTGGGAGAAAGCCGCGGAGGTCCAGCTCGTTGCGGAGCGTGCGGCCCTCCAGGAACTCCATCGCGATGAAGAAGCGCCCGTCGGCTTCTCCGGCCTCGTACACCGTCATGATGTTCGGGTGGCTCAGAGTGCCGGCCGCGCGCGCCTCGCGGAGGAAGCGCCGGATTCTCTCCTCCCTCTGCTGCGGCGAGGAGCCCGCCGCGAGAAACAACTCCTTCAGCGCGACGCGACGGTTCATCACCGGGTCGTACGCCTCGTACACGATGTCGTTCGAGCGCGCGATCTCCCGGATGATCTGGTACTTGCCCAAGGTCCCCGTGGGTTGCGACATGGAAGCTTCCGCGGTCTATTGGATGCGACGATGCGGGACCCTAGAAGGTTCGCTCCGGTGCCCAGCATCGGTGACGGCCCCTCCCGGCGCGAGCTGGCGCCGACGCTGGTAATTCCACCAGTCTTCCACGGAATCCATCGTTCCCCGCAACATTGGCGGCCCAGCGGGAAACGATCGGGCCGCGAAAGGACGTACAATGGGAAGTGGCTCGAAGGGAACCTCTTGCGCCGAGGGGGAGTCTTAGAGCCGCGCCAATCTTAGGAGGTTGAAGAAATCCATGAGACGCAGTCGTGCGTTCACTCTGATCGAGCTTCTGGTGGTGATCGCCATCATCGCGATCCTCGCCGCCATCCTGTTCCCCGTGTTCGCCCAGGCGAAGTCCGCGGCGAAGCGCTCGGCCGCTCTGAGCAACGTCAAGCAGCTGGCTCTGGGTGCCCTGATGTACGCGTCGGACAACGACGACGTGTTCCACCCGCTGGTGAGTTGGGGAGGCCCCGGCCAGCCGGCGAACATCGGCGGCAACCCCTACCAGCCGTGGACGTGGCTGGACCTGCCGTACATGAAGACCGCCGACCTGTTCACCGACCCGCTGGCCCCGTCGATCGAGGCCACTCCGGCCGGCTGGCCCGCGACCACGTACAAGTCGCTCGTTCCCCAGTTCGGTCTGAACTACGTCGCGGTTGCTCCGTATCCAACGACCGCCGATCCCGGCGTGCCGACCCCGCGCAGCCAGTCTGCGCTGGGTTCGGTGGCGAGCACGGTTCTGATGGCCGCCAAGTTCAGCAACTCCGAGGACAACCTCGGAGCGCTGGGCCTGTACTGGTGGGGAGTCCCGGCTTGGACCTCGCCGGTGGCCATCGATCCTCCCTTCTGCTACAACGCTCCGGACTACTGGTGCACGGACGACTGGGGCAGCGGCGGTTTCTACGATGCCACGCACCTGGGCGGCAAGGTCGCGGCCGGCGCCATCACGGGCGGCGTCTCAATGCGCGGCGCGTCCGACCGCACGCTGAGCGGCGGACGAGCGACCGTGGCTTGGGCCGACGGCCACGCGACGGTCAGCGCTCCGGGCGCCCTGGCGAAGGGAACCAACTGGTATCCGAACATCCCGAGCGGGGACGTTCAGCTCACCAACATCGACGAGTTCGTCTGGGACGGTCTCTGAGCCGGGTATAAAGCCAGCATGGCTCGTCTGTTGAACCTGTTCGTCGTCGTTGCTCTCGCCGCGTCCTTCGTTCTCGCGGGGTGCGGCTCGTCGGACACCACCTCCGAGGGCGTGCCCGCGGAGCAGGCCAAGACTACCGAGGTCAAGCAGGGCATCCAGGCGCAGGGTGCCGAGATGACCCCGGCGGAGGGTGCGGGCGCCGGCGACCAGCGCGTCGGCCAGCAGGCCGGCGGCAACTGAGCCCAAGACGACGACAAGCGACGAAGGCCTCCGGCCCGGCAGGGTCGGGGGCCTTCTGATTCGATGCCCCGGCGTGCGGTAGATTGTCTTGGAATGTCCCTTCGAGTCGCCACCTTCAACATCCGCCTCGGCACCGTGGACGACGGCGAGCACTCGTGGGCCGCTCGCGCGCCTAGGGCCGCCGAGGCGATCCGCAAGGTGGACGCCGACCTGGTCGGCCTGCAGGAGGCGTACCGCTTCCAGCTCGAGGAGCTGGAGCCGTTGCTGGGCGACTACCAGTGGATCGGCGTGGGCCGCGAGGACGGATTCCAGCAGGGCGAGCACTCCGCGTGGCTCGTGCGCAAGAGCCGGGTCACCGTGGCCGCTTGGGGCACGTTCTGGTTTTCCGAGGAGCCGGACGAACCGGGCTCCATGTCGTGGGGCACCGCCTGCACGCGATCGTGCACCTGGGCGCGGGTGGCGCTGCTCTCCGATGGCCGACCGATTCTGATCTACAACCTGCACTGGGACCACGAGTCGGAGGCGGCGCGGCGCGAGTCCGCGAAGGTCTTGGCCGCACGCATCCCGGTCGGAGAGCCTTGCATCGTCGTGGGCGACTTCAACGCGGGACCGGACGCGCCCGAGGTGGCGGCCCTCACCGATCCCTCTCGGCATCCCGCGCTGGAGGACGCCGCGCCCGAGGTGTGCCGATCGGGCAGCTGGCACAACTTCACGGGGGTTCCGGTCGCGCCGCGCATCGACCACATCCTGGCCAGCCGGCACTTCAAGTCGGTTGCCGCGGGCACCATGCAACATCAGATCGACGGCCTTTGGCCGTCCGACCACTTCCCGATCTGGAGTCAGTTCGTATGGCGTTGACCCTGCTCGCAGCGGTCGCGGTGTTGATCCAGGCGCAGGCGACGCTCACTGCCGCCCACTCGCACAACGACTACAACCGGGCAAGGCCGCTGGCCGAGGCGCTGGAGAGGGGCTTCGGCAGCGTGGAGGCCGACGTGTGCCTGGTGGACGGGGAGCTGCGGGTCGCCCACGAGACTCGAAGCTCGAAGAAGGGCCGGACCCTCGAGAGCCTGTACCTGCGGCCGCTCTGGGATCGGTTCCATAAGCTCGGTGGCAAGGTGCACACCGATGGGGCGCCGCTCGTGCTTCTGATCGACGTGAAGACCGATGCCGAACGCACCTACGCCGCCCTGAAGGCGGCCCTCGAGCCGTTCCAGCCGATGCTCGCGAGGTACGACGACGCCAAGCGCCCGGGAGCCGTCGAGGTTCTCCTCTCCGGCAACGTGCCTAGGGCGACGGTCGCCCGAGAGCCGGTGAGGCTGGTTGCGATCGACGGTCGGCCCGAGGACCTCGACTCCAACCCGCCGGTCGATCTGGTGCCGTGGATCTCGGTGTCCTGGCTGGCGAACTTCCGATGGCTGGGATTCGGCGAGATGTCGGCCGAAGACGCCGAGAAGCTGAAGAATCTGGTGCAGAGGACGCACTCCCAAGGCCGTCGCCTGCGGTTCTGGGCCACGCCCGACTACCCGCCGTTCTGGCAGAAGCTCCGGGAGGCCGGCGTCGATATCCTGGGCACCGACAACCCGGAGCGCCTCGCCTCGTTCCTGCGGGATCAGCCGACGAGCGGCCCCAAGTAGTCGACGCTGGCGCGGATCGAATCCCACGGGTCCCGCCACAGGTTGTCCTGCTCCGGGATGATCCACTCGGTGCCGGCTTCCCGCAACGCGGGAACGATCTCCGACCAGGGCAGGTCTCCCTCGCCCACCGGAAGGTCGCGCCATTGGCCGTCCACCTGGCTGCGATCCTTGGCGTGGACGCACCGCAGACGCCCCCTGAACCTGCCGATCAGCTCGAAGAGGTCCGCGCCCGCGTGCACCGCCCAGTACGTGTCCAGGATCAGCTGGAGGTCCTGAGACGAGGCCTCGAACAGCGCGTCGAACAGCGTCCTCCCGTCTGCGTCGGGCTCCAGCTCTTTGGCGTGGTTGTGGAAGCCGACGGCGATCCCCGCGGGTGCCATCCGCGCGGACACCTCTCCGAGCCTCCTCCCGAGCTCGGCGAAACCTACAGGCCCGCCGTCCCAGAACTCCTGGGGAGGGTATCCCAGTCCGGCCAAGGGGCACGCCAGCGTGCGGTGGAACTCGATCTCCGCCTCGGTGGCACCATGCAGCCGGTCCCAAGGCCGGTGGGTGCAGCAGGCCTCCAAACCGAACTCGTCGAGCATCCTCTTGGCGAGTTGGGCGTCCACCTCGGGCGGATCGCCATTCATGCAGCCGACGGCGGAGAGCTGGACGCCCTGGTAGCCCATCTCGCCCGCCCTTCGCAACACCTCGCCGAACCCGTCGGCGGTCTTCGTGAACTCACGCATCGTGTACAGCTGCAGCGCGATCCTCATGCGATCTCCTCCAGTTCCACCCTCTCCCCGCCGCGGCGAGAGCTCTCGTAGACGGCCAGAATCACCCGCAGCGGCTCCAGCGCCATGCGCCCCGTCAGAAACGGCTCCCGATCCTCCAAGACGGCGGCGCAGAAGTCCTCGATCTGCATCCGATGCTGCTCGCCCCACTTCGCCGTAGGATCGTCGGGGATCTCTTTGGCGCTGCCGTGCGCGTGCAGGTTGGGCGTCGGTTGGCAGGCCACCCCACGGCCGTACTTCGAGCGGTCGCTCTCCGGGTCCTCCCAGATCTCCCACACCTTGGCGATGTCGCCCTCCACGACGATCGTGCCGTACCGGCCGTGCAGCTCGAGCCGCTCGGCGAAGCCGGGAAAGCAACTGGTGGAACCCTGCAACACGCCGATCGCACCCGATTCGAACTCCAATAACGCGTTGGCCACGTCCTCGACCTCGATGCGGTGCGCCATGGTGCGGCAGCACGCCCGAACGGCCTTCACCGGCCCCATGATCCACTGCAGCATGTCGATGTAGTGGACGCCCTGGTTGATCAGGCACCCGCCGCCGTCCAGCTCCCAGGTGCCCCGCCAGTCGCCCGAGTCGTAGTACACTTGCGTCCGGAACCACTTGATGTACACGTCGCCGGACACCATCGGCCCGAGCATCCCGCCCTGAACGGCGGAGCGCGCCGCCCGAATGTCGTTGGCGAATCGGTGCTGGCTGATCACACCCAAACGTACTCCGGCGGCTTCGCAACCCTCCACCAGCCGCTTCGCCTTGGCCATCGTCGTGTCGATCGGCTTCTCGACCAGCACGTGCCGTCCGGCCTGCGCCGCCTGCAGACCCACCTCGGCGTGCAGTCCGGACGGCACGCACACGTCCACCGCGTCGCAGCGCTCCAGCAGCTCCTGGAGCGACGCGGCCGGGTGGCACGCGTATCGCTCGGCGGCTGCTCGGGTTCGCTCCGGCAGGACGTCGTACACCGCCGACAGCTCAGCGATGGGAATCCGCCGGATCGCGTCCGCGTGCGTCGGGAAGATGGCGCCGCAACCGACGACGCCGAGTCGAACCTTGGACATGGGCCTCTCCGGCCCCGACCTTACCCCGCCCGACTACATCTCGTCCAAGATCAGGGTGGCGAACGTGCAGCCGCCGGCCTCCATGTACACGTTGCCGTTGTAGAAGCTGGCCTTGCGCGCGCCGTCGGGCCACACGTAGTGAGCCTGGCCGAACGGGCCCTCGTACGTCAGCCGCTCGATCTTCTTCAACCATCGTTCGGCCTTGTCGCGGTAGCCGAACCGAATGAGGACCGCGGCGGCGTAGGCGGGCCACGCGTCGAACGCTCCGGTGGCCTGGTGATCCGCGCGGTAGGTTTGGAAGGAGGGTAGGCGCTTGGTGAAGGCGTCGGGGTCCTTCGGCGAGAGGGCCCGCAGCCAGTCCTCGGTCTGGAGCTCCTCCTCGAAGAAGCGCACCATGCCGTCCTTCACCTCTCGCGGCAGGTCGGCGGTCATGCAAAGGCCGACGTAGTTGAAGTCCAGAATCGTCCGGGCGATGCGGCGCTCTCCGTCCGGCTGCAGGCAGGCGAAAGGCCCCCCCTCGTACAGCGAGAGCACCTGCTTGGCCAGGTCGTCGGCCTGCCGGGCGTACTCCTGGTCCCCGGTGAGTTCGGCCAGAAAGCGCATTCCCTGCACGTTCATGGCGTTGAAGCTGGCGATCACGTGCTCGTAGGTGCTGACGCACTCCAGAACGTTCTGGAAGTCGCCGTAGTCGGTCAGCCCGGGCTTGGCGTGGGACTTCAGGTAGTCCAGGTGGCTCAAGGCCCACTCGGTGTCGCCGGTGTGGCGCACGTAGGCCTCGACGCTGTGCAGGAACGCACCGTGGTTCACGCCGTAGTACATCCCCGCGCCCATGCCACTGACCGTCTCCAGCCCCCAGTGCTCGTGAAGGTCGGCGTGGATCATCCGCTCCAGCTGGTCGCGCAGCACCGCCGGGTCCAGCCGGGCCAGCAGGGGCGCCTGGTAGCTCACCTCCCACAGGAAGCTGGTGGTCGGGGCGCCCTCGGGGGCTCCCCACACATAGCACACCGGCATCGGGTCCATCTGCTGCACCCAGATGCACTGGCCTCCGGTGGCGATGTTCGAGCGCGGGTGGGCCGGGGGATGGATGCGGCGCGTGTTGAGGAGCGTGATGACGCCCATGCAGAACAAGCGCTCGAACTCGGTGTCCGGGTAGGGCAGGTGTCCGCTGAAGTGCTTGTTCCCCGGGGTGAACGCGGCCTCCCAGACCTCCTCCCAGTGCCGCTTGCCCCTCAGCCACTCCTGCTCGAAGTCGCCGAGGGCGGGAAGTTCCTCCTCGTACCCCTGGGTCGCCCACCAGACGATCTCCTCTCCGGGGGACACGTCGAACTCGGCCACACCCACCTTGCCGCGCTCCACCGGCTCCTCGCCGTCCCGCCAAGCGTCCAGATCGCGGTACACGCTCAGCCGGCCGGGCACGTGGAACCGCGCCGTCCCGAACGTCTTGGTGTCGTCCAGGAAGAAGCCGTCCGGCGTCTTCTGGACGTTGAACATCGGCTCGTTCTCCGGCGGCAGGTTCCAGTAGTCCACGAACCGCCACACCCTGGGAAGCCCTTGGAACACGAGCGCGAAGCGCCCGCCGCGCTCGAACCGGATCCGTTGCATCACGATCGGCTTGCCGTCGGCCATCCGCGTGGCCGTGGCCACACCGTCGGCCTCCCGCTCGATCTCGTAGGCCTTCCAGCGGAACCGGAGCCGCCGGGAGTGCCTGCGGAAGCCAGACTCCGTGCGCTCGTAGAGCAGAGCCGTCGGTGTGGGCAGGCCGGTGGGCGCACAGATCCAGTATTGGATGCCGGACACGTCCCAAGCCGCCTGCACGGTGCCGCGGAAGTTCGTGATGGCCGGGTTGCTGAACTCCTCTTCCCGAGCGGGCGTCAGCCAATCGCCCGCGAGCTGATCCAGGGTGAGCATGGTCCGGTGCCAGTTTAGCGGGTTCGCACGACGGCGTCCACACCGTTTCGGTAACATCCGGCGAGATGGCTCGCATCGCGGTCTACCCGGGCTCGTTCGATCCCCCCACCCTGGGGCACATGGACATCGTCCGGCGGGCGTCGGGGCTGTTCGACGAGCTGATCGTCGCCGTGGGCATCAACCGGTCGAAGTCGCCTTTCCTGACCGTAGAGGAGCGCGTCGAAGCCCTGGGATGCTGCACGTCGGGCCTTCCCAACGTGCGGGTCGACAGCTTCTCGGGCCTTTTGATCGACTACGCCAAGGGGGTCGGTGCGTGCGCCGTGATCCGCGGCCTTCGGGCGATCGCGGACTTCGAGTACGAGTTCCAGATGGCAATGGTGAACCGCGAGCTTTGCGACGGCATCGAGTCGGTTTTCCTCATGACCAACTGGGAGCACGGCTACGTCAGCAGCGGCATCGTCAAGGAGATCGCCCTGTTCGGCGGCGAGTACCGCACGATGGTTCCCGACTGCATTGTGCCGATCATCGAGCGCGCGGTGCGCTCCCACCGTCGGGATCGTTGAGGCCAACCTGTTCGTGCCACAATGGAGCGATACGGACCTCGGGGTGGAACGCGCATGGATATCCTCCGGATGTTGGACACGCTGAACGAGCTGGCCGTCGAGAAGCCGCGCTCCTTCGGACCGATCTGCTTCGGCCTCAACAAGGAGGAGATCGCCATGCAGATCGCCAAGGTGCGGGCGTCCCTGCCCGCCGAGGTCAAGACCGCCGTACAGACTGTTCGAGAGAAGGACAGGGTGTTGGAGCACGCGCGGGAGGATGCCTCCCAGATCCTGGAGGAAGCCCGACGGGAGGCCTCGCGGCTCGTCCAAGAGGCCCAGAAGGAGGCGGACCGGATCCGGGAGGAGGCGCGCCTCCAGCAAGAGCGCATGGTGAGCGAGAACGAGGTGCTCCGACTCGCCAAGGCACAGGCCGAGGAGGTGGTCGCCACCGCCGAACGCGAGGCGCGCGAGCTGAAGCGGGAGGCCGACGCCTACGCCTACAACCTGCTGGGCAAGGTGGAGAACGTGCTGAGTCAGGCGCTCAACGCGGTGCAGCGCGGCAAGGGCGAGCTGCAGAAGCCCATCCCGACGGACCCGAATTCCCCCGGAAAGTCCAGCAGCCGCTGAGGAGCGCCCGTTGAGTGGCGGGCGACGACCAGCGGCCCGCTGAAACGCTCCAACCGGGCCGAAAGGTCCAGCCGAACGCCGTCCGTCTCGTAGGGACTATGCGTCGGCCGCGGCCGACGGAGAACACCTATGAATCGGATCACCAAACTCCTCAGCATCCTGTTGATCGGGGCGGCCTCCGCGTCGAGTCTCGCCCAGACGTTTCGGGTCGGCAAGGAGGCGGGCCTCCCCGTCAGTCAGACCGTCACGGTCGAGAGCGACGCCGATTTCGAGAACTTCACGGGCATCACACACGGCGTTTCGGGTGTGATCCGCATCGACGCCGCGAAAAAGGTGGGCTCGGGACGTTTGGAGATCGATCTGGCGTCGATCGACACGGGCGTTCCGCTCCGCAACGAGCATATGCGCAGCCCCCAGTGGCTCGACACGGACAAGTACCCCAAGGCGGTGTTCGAGACGACCAACGTTCGCCACAAGTCCGGAGACACCTACACGGTGACCGGCAGGCTGACGTTCCACGGTGTGACGCGCACGATCACGACGGACGTCAACGCCAGGCTGATTCGGGAGAGCGCCCAGAGCCGAGCGGCGCGTTTCAAGGGCGACGTGGTGAGGATCAAGGGTCAGTTCCGCCTCCGGCTCTCCGACTATGGCGTTCAGATTCCGGAGATCGCCAAGGGCAAGGTCGCCGAAGTCGTCACCATTCGGTTCGACATCTTCGGGCAGACGGGATGATCCGCACCCTTTCGATCCTGGGTTGGGCGGCCTTGGTGGTGCTCGCAGCGGGCTTCTTCGTGGAGAGGCACCTCGCCTCGAAGGCGATGCTCGCCCAGCGGGTTCGCCTGCCCGACTCGAACGTGGAGGCGCTGTTCGGGGGCGAGCCGACACCGATCGGCTCGCCCCAGATGTACGTGATCCTCGACCCTCGGGCGTTGCTTCCCGAAAAGGGCCCCGACGGAGTCGCCCGCCTGGACGATGGCTACCTACAGCGCACGGGCACGTACCCCCTGCAGCTGAAGACCGTCGAGTTCGTGGGCGGCATCGTTCGCTGGGCCTCCGCAGGGCTCGCGGGCCTGTGCCTGGGCAACGCGTGGTACCTGTCCCGGCGCCGCGCGCGGCTGCTTCGGCAGAGCGAGCTCAGTCGGAGCGGGGCGGCTGGGGCACCACCTGCTGGTCTCTAGCCACGTACACGGTCAGCTCGGTTCCGAAGTGGGCGCGGATGGTGCGCCCCTTCAGCATGCCGGACAGCCGGTCGGTCGCGAACGAGGCGAGCTTGGTCAGCTCGACGAGCGCGGTGACGGTGGAGAGCCCGGCGGAGGCTACGAGACTCGGGTTCAGGTTGCCGTTCGCGATCTGGCCCAGAAGGCCGGTCGCCTTCTCCAGCTCCCCCTTCGCCGCCAGGGCCTGGGTGCCCGTGAGTCCGAGGCGGTCCGCCAGTTGGCGCACCACCTCTTCCGAGGCCGGGTCGTTCGCCAGGTTGCCTCCGCGGTTCTCGGCGATCATCTGCACCAGCCGCCGCAGCAGCTCGCGGCGTTCGTCCTGCAGCGCCTCCTCCCAGGCGCGCGGGTAGCCGGTGTTCGAACGGGTGAAGGCGTACTCGGCGTCCCGCTCGCCCGACGGCTTCGCCGACAGCAGCACCTGGGATCCGTCGGCGGCTTTCGTTTGGTCCGGGGTGATGGAGAGCCTCGCGGGCTGGTTGATCAGGCCGGAGAGCGCCCCCGCGCCGCGCGAGCGGGTGACGCGGGCCGTGGCGGGCTCGCCTTTGCGAACCAGGATCCTTCCCCGCGCGTCGCGCACGTCCTCTGCGACCATCAACGGCACCACCTGTCCCTCCTCCGCCTGCCCGGCGTGGACCTCAGCCAGGAGCATCAGCCGGATGGGGGTCCCCTTGGCCAGCACGACCGTCTCGGGTCGTCGGGGACCGCAGGAAGCGGCCGCGAGAAGAGCCAGTGGCAGGAGGATCGCGAGGCGGTTCTTCATCGCTGGTTGGGGATCTCGGGCATGTCGCTGAAGTCGTCCGGTGCGCGGCGCTGGGGCCTCCGATAGCGCGCTCCCAGCTGCTCCAGCTGCCGGAGCCGCTCCGAGAGCGGCGGATGCGTGCTGAAGATCGACGAGGCGTCGTCGTCCCAGGCCTTCATCGGGTTCACGATGTACAGGTGCTGGGTGGCGCGGTTGGCGGCCTCCAGCGGTTCCGGGTCGTGGGCGATCTTCTGCAGGGCGCTGGCGAGAGCGTCCGGGTTGCGCGTGAGGTCCACCGCGCTGGCGTCGGCGAGCAGTTCCCGCTTGCGACTGACGGCCAGCTGGAGGAGCATCGAGAACAGGGGAGCGAGGATCGCCAGCACCAGCGCCACGATCATGAAGATCGCCTGGGCGGAGTCGTCTTTGGACCTCCGCCGTCCCCCGCCGTGCCACGCCATGCGCTTCAGAAAGTCGGCCAACAGCGGAATGACGCCGGCGATCAGCGCGATGGTGGTCATGAACCGGATGTCGTAGTTCCGGATGTGGGAGACCTCGTGCGCCATGACCGCCTGCAGCTCGTCGCGGTTCAGCTTCTGCAGGATGCCGCGCGTGAACACCACCACCCCGTTCTGCGGGTCGCGTCCGGTTGCGAACGCGTTGGGGGCGGTGTCGTCGATCACGTACACCTTGGGCTTGGGCAGGCCGGCGGCGATCGCCATCTCCTCCGCGACGTTGCTGAGGACCTGGTCCTCCTCCTTGGTGGCCTCCCTAGCGCCGCTGATGCCCAGCACGATCGACGGACCGGAGAAGGTGGCGACCAGCGCGAGGATCAGCCCGAGAACCGCGGCGCCGGCGGCACCCAGCGGCCACAGGCTGTAGTCGTAAAAGCCTGTGATCGCCGCGCCCAGCGCCGTGAGCAGCACCACGAGCAGCGCCGCGTAGAGCACGCTGGCGCGCTTGTTCGCCGCGATCTGTTCCGGAATGGTGCGGGTCATCTAATCGGTACAACGCGCGGCCGGGCGGATCGGTTGGGCCGCCCGGCCGCGATAGGGCGCGCCGCTCGCCTTCAGCCGTTCTTCTTGGCGAAGTCGTCCATGTACTCGGCCAGCACGCGGCAACCCTCCTCGGGGAAGGCGTTGTAGATGCTGGCCCGGCAGCCTCCCACCGAGCGGTGGCCCTTCAGGCCGTCCAGCTTGTGGGCCTTGGCGCCCTCCAGGAACGCCTTGGTCAGCTCGTCGTTCGGCAGGGTGAACGTGACGTTCATCAGCGAGCGGCACTCCTTCTGCGCGTGTCCCTTGTAGAAGCCGCCCGACCGATCGATCGCCTCGTAGACCAGCGCGGCCTTGCGGCGATTGCGCTCCAGAGCGGCCGGCAGCCCGCCGTTCTTCAGCAGGTGCTGGTACACCAGCCCGCAGATGTAGATGCTCCAGCAGGGAGGCGTGTTGTACAGGCTGGCGTTCTCGGCCTGCAGGCGATAGTCGAGCATCGGGTGGAAGTTCTCCGGCGTGCGGGCCAGCAGGTCCTCGCGCACGATGACCACGGTGACGCCGGCGGGGCCCATATTCTTCTGCGCGCCAGCGTAGATCAGCGCGTACTTCGACACGTCCACCGGACGGGAAAGGATGTCGCTGGACATGTCGCAGACGACGGGCGCGGGGAGGTCGGGGTCCGCCTGGAACTCCACGCCCTGGATCGTCTCGTTGCTGGTGAGGTGGATGTAGGCGGCTCCGTCGGTGTAGTCCAGAGCCCCCAGGTCAGGCAGACGGTCGTAGTTCGTCTCCTTGCCGTCCCACACGGTGCGGGCGGATCCCACGAGCTTGGCGGCCTGCAGGGCCTTCTTGCCCCAGGAACCGGTGACCACGTAGTCGGCGGTCTCTCCCGCGCGCAGCAGGTTCATCGGAACCATGGAGAACTGCAGGCTGGCGCCGCCCTGCAGGAACAGCACCTTGTAGTCGGCGGGGATGCCCATCAGCGCCCTCAGATCCGCTTCGGCCTGGCCGATGATGCTCTCGAACGCCTTGCCGCGGTGGCTCATCTCCATGACGCTCATGCCGCAGCCCTTCCAGTTCAGCAGGTCGGCCTGGGCCTCTTGGAGCACCTCGACGGGGAGGACGCTCGGACCAGCCGAGAAGTTGAAAACGCGGCCCTCGATGTCGCCCATGGGCGCGTTTTACCCCATGGGCCTCAGGCCAGCCCTAAGAACCGGCGAGCGTTGTTGGTGGTGATGGACGCCGACTCCTCCGGCTCCACGCCCCACAGCTCGGCCAGCTTGTCGTTCACCAGCGGCAGCCACGCCGGGCTGTTCGGCTTGCCGCGGTGCGGTTCCGGCGCGAGGTACGGGCTGTCGGTCTCGAGGACCACGCGCGAGCGGGGCAGAGACGCCACCAGCTCGCGGAGCGCGGCGTTCCGGCGGTACGTCAGCGGGCCGTCGAAGCCGAGCAGGGCGCCCAGCGAGACCGCCCGCCGCGCGTCGTCGGCATCGCCGGAGAAGCAGTGGAACAGAACCGGAGGGGGCGCGTCCATGCTCTCGAGCAGACCGAGAAGGTCGGCGTGCGCGTCCCGGCAGTGCAGGATCGCGGGTAGCTCCAGATCCGCCGCGAGGTGGAGCTGCTCCAGCAGGCACTCGCGCTGCACCTCGGCGGGGGTCGTCATCCAGTGATAGTCCAGGCCGCATTCGCCCCATGCGATCGCCTTGGGGTGTCTTGCCAGGTCGACGAGCTCGCGGGCCACCGTGCGCGCCCACTGCGCCGCCTCGGTAGGGTGCAGCCCGATGCTGGCGTACACACCCTCCCAGCGATCGGCGATCTCCAGGGCGCGGCGGCTCGACGGCAGATCGATGCCCACCACCAGCAGCTGCGTGACGCCCGCCGAGAACGCCGCTTCGATGGCCTCGTCCGGGTCGGGGAACGCGTCGGCCATGTTCAGGTGGCAGTGGGTGTCGAACAGCCGCATGCCTTCAGTATCCCAGCATCCGCTCGGCTTGCCGCTCGCAGTCGTGGAGCGCCTCCTGCAGCTCCAAACGGATGCGCTCCAGGGCTTCCGCGTCCGCGTCGGGCGGCACGGTGATCGCCCGACCGATCACCACGACGGCCCTGGCGAAGGGGATCGGGATCAGGTACCGGTCCCACGACTTCACCAGAATGCGCGGGCGGCACGACACGCCCAGCGGCACCAGCGGCCTGCCCGACTTGTGCGCCAAGAACACGATGCCCTCCTGCACCACGCCGCTGGGGCCGCGCGGACCGTCGGGCGTGAGGGCCAGCGTGACGCCGCTCTTCAGCGCTCGGATGGCCTCGACGGCGGCCCTGGCGCCACCTCTGCCCGTGCTGCCGCGGATGATGTCGTAGCCCAGCTTCCGATAGATCGTGGCCTGCATCTCCCCGTCGCGGCTGTGGCTGATGATCACGGCGACGCGGGACTTCCAGATCTTCCTGCCTGCGGGAATGACGGTGCGGCCGTGCCACATGCACGGGATGGCCGGAGTGCCCGGCTCCAGCGAGCCCTCCAGACGCACGATCTTCAGCCGAAGCGGCGCCACGAGCAGCCGCATCACGTAGTACAGGATCGTGCCCAAGACCCGGGGCTTGGCCTCGTGCCACCGGCGCTTCATCCCAGCATCCCCCTCAGCCGGGCGCGCTCGGTCGCGGGATGCATGGGGAACTCCTTTGCCAGCTTGGCCAGCCACGGACCCGACGGGTCGCTGTGGGCGAGCGCGAACAGCGCCTCGGGGACCTGTGGGTCGTCGGACGGTCCCCGCGCGACGCTGTGCCACAGAGCGGCGGACACCGCGGGCTCGGTCTCACGGAAGCGATCGGCCAGCATCATGCGGCGCAGGCTGGGCAACCGGTCCAGCGCGCACAGCTCGTCCAGCCGCTCGAGCACGGCCCCTTGGTGGCTCTCGGGCAGGACCTCAAGCAACCTCAGCAGAACGTCGCGCTCCTGTTCGCGGTCTCCCAGCTTCCGGGCGGCCTCGGCCAGCTGGCTCAGGGCCTTGGGGTCGTCCGGGTGTCTCCTCAGCATCTCCTGCGCGGCCTGCATCACGGCGAACGGCCCGCGCTCGTTCAGCCGCTCCAGCGCCTCGTGCCCGAGGTGCACCTCGGCCAGCCGCGGGAGCCTCAGGGCGAACCCGAACCCGAGTCCGGCGGCGAAGCCCCCCAGATGGGACCAATAGGACACTCCTCCAGCCTGACCCAAGCCGCCCAAGCCTTGGAGGACCGCCCAACCCGCCGCCAGCCACCCCAGCGGCACGCCCCGCCCGGGGAGCAGCGGCACCCGCAGGGGGAAGTACCGGAGGGCGTAGCAACCTAGCACCGCCGCAACGCAGGCGCTGGCGCCGACCAGCGGAGCGGGTTGCCGCGCGATGGCATGGTGCAGCGCGTACCCGGCCACCCCGCCTCCAAGATAGACCAAGAGGAACCTCAAGCCGCCAGCCGCGAACTCCACCGCCGGCCCGACGGCGGCTAGAAAGACCACGTTGGCCCCGAGATGCAGCAGATCCCTGTGGAGGAACATGGCCGGCAGCCAGCAGGCAGGCCCCGGCGCCCACGCGTCGACGGTGCCCGGCGCCAGAACCTCGGCGAAGGCGGCCAGCAGGTTGGCCCCCACGACCAGCAGCGTCGCGACCGGGACGCGGTGCGTTCGGCTCACTCCTCGTCGTAGTCTTCTTCGCGGATGTCGACGTTCACGTAGGTCTCCTGAACGTCGTCCAGATCCTCGAGGGCGTCCAGCAGCTTCAGCAGCTTCCTCATCTCGTCCGGGCCTGGCTGCACCTTGTTGGTGGCGATGTAGTTCAGTCCGACCTCGGTGGCCTTGAACCCAGCCTGCTCCAACGCCTCGTTGCACCGGTGAAGGTCCTCGACCGCCGTGGTCACCACGAACTCGTCCTCGTCGCGCGAGACGTCCTCGGCGCCGCCCTCGAGCGCCGCGAGCGTCAGCGCGTCCTCATCCACGCCCTCCGCGGGGATGGTGATCTCGCCGACATGCTTGAACTGCCAGGCCACCGATCCGTTCTCGGCCAGGTTGCCGCCGTGCTTGCTGAACGCATGCCGCACCTCGCTCACCGTCCGGTTCCGGTTCTCCGTGTAGCACTCCAGGAGGATGGCCGCGCCGCCCGGTCCGTAGCCCTCGTAGGTGACCTCCTCGTAGTTCGCTCCCTCGATCTCGCCGGTGCCGCGCTGGATAGAGCGCTTGATGTTGTCCGCCGGCATCGAGTTCTCGCGGGCCTTGGCGATCGCAAGGCGCAGTCGGGGATTGGTGTCGGGATCGCCGCCTCCCAGCTTGGCCGCCACGATGATCTCCTTGCTGAGCTTGGTGAAGATCTTCCCGCGGATCGCGTCCTGCTTGCCTTTCCGGATCCGGATGTTCTTCCACTTCGAATGGCCTGCCATGGGCTCTATTGTGGCACCTTCCGCCTCCCCGGCCCGGCGAGGCGACAGCGGAGTGCCGAACTGGCCCAAGGCCCTCCGACTCCCGGAGCCGAGCCGAAGAAAAAAGGGGCCCGCCCTTCGGCGCGGCCCCACGAGCTCCTGGTCGTACTCGCCTCGTCCTCAGTCCCGGAACACGGTCACCCGGTTCTCTTCCTTCGGCGTAGGATCGGGCTTACGGATTTCAATACTTTGTCGGTTGGTGAAGCGGAATTCTAGACCCGTCTGCCGGCAAATCAGGTCCAGCGCGTACTTGATCGACGTGTCGATCAGGAACGCGTCCATCCTCCAGTTCGGCACGCTGTCGGCGACTTCGATGCGCACGCCGGTCTGGTCGGAGATGGCCTTGAACACGTCGCGGATGGGCGCCTTGCTGAGTCGGGTGGTGAACCGTTTGTTCAGCACGGTGGTCGGCAGCGTTCCGACCGGCTCGGGCTTCTTCGCGGGCGGCGGTGGAAGCGGCTTCTCCTCGGGCTGGACCGTGGCGGGCTTCTCCGGCATCAGCTGCTTCTTCGGCGAGATGAACGTGATGCCGTTCTGCACCCGGTACTCGAGGTTCGCCTGCTTGCACACGATCTCCAGGGCCTCGTCCAGCTCCACGTCCTTCAGCGACAGGTACAGCACGAACCGGACGCCCGGTTCGAGGACGTAGTCGCGTCCGGCCTGCTGGAACATCTGGTGGATCACGGACCGCACGTCGTCGCCGCGGGCCGAGACGCTGACCTTGGCGGGCGTCGCGGGCGGGTTGGTCGGGGCCGGTCCGTCTGCGAACGACGCTCCGGCCAGAGCGAGAAAGGCAACCATCAGGATCGGGGTTCTCATCGGTTGGTCCTCCGGAATTCGGTTCAGGGCTGGATCGGCCGGCCCTGCTCGTCGTAGATGCGGAGCGAAGGCGCCTGCCTCGGAGCGGCCGAATTGGTGCGCCGAGGGGTGGGGCGGCGAGCCGAGCGCGGCGCCTCCGAGACTGTCCTGGGCTTGGCGGCGGCCTGCGGCCTCGGGGCGGGCGCGGGCTGCGGCTGGGAAACCTGCTCCGCCGGGGGCCGGTCTGCTTGGGCCTCCGGGGCCGGCGCCTGCTCGTTGGATGCGGTCGAGGGTTCGGGCTGCTGCAGGGCTTCCCGGTCGATCGGCTCGTCCATCGAGGGCACGTAGATCGTGGGGAAGGCGGCGGCCTGGTTCGCGGTCACGGCCGCTCGTTGCGGGGTGGTCCGGGCGGGAGCCTCGGGCTCGGCCGCGGCCGGCTGGGAGGAGGGCTCCAGCCGCGGGCCGAGCAGAGCCGTCGGGTCCTTGGCGACGAAGCTCATCGCCAGCAGAACGCCGGCGAGGGCCAGAGAGTAGCCGAGCGTCTTCCAAGGGAACGCGGCCGCCGCGGGCGGGGTAGCGACGGCGGCCTTTCTGGGCGCCTCCGATGGCTCCTTCTTGCGAGGGGTGGCCTTGGGCTTCGTCTCGCGCGGCGTGCGCGGCTTGGACGACGCGGGGGTGGTCTCGTCGCTCCGCCTGCCGGTGGCCATGGCCAGCAGCTCGGCCTTGCGTCCGGCGAGCTCCTCCCGGCACTCGGGGCAACGGCCGATGTGAGCCTCGAGCTGAGCCATCATGTCGGGCGGAAGAACCTCGCCCTTGAGGAAGCGGCCGATTTGGAGCCTCGCGATTTGGCACTCGACGTTTTGAACCGGCATCTCTCAGAATCCACTTCAGGTTTGCGGGCGAAACGCGGATTCCACCCAGTAGGATTGTCGGGTGGCGGCCGCCTTTCTTTAGGGATCGCAGCCCGGTTTTCTGGAGGTGCGGCCGCTCAGGGAGAGAGATGTGGAACGCGGCTTTTTCGCTGGTGTTGATCGGAGGTGCGACGGCGGTGTCTGCTGAGACCTCCAGCCTGCGCACGCGCTGGGCGGCTTCCGTGAGCGCCGAGGCGCCTTGGCCCGAGTATCCCCGACCGACGATGGTGCGGAAGCAGTGGCTGAACCTCAACGGCAGGTGGGAGTTCGCCGTGAGCGACCGCTCCGCTACCGCGCCACCGACCATGGACCGCACGATCCTGGTGCCCTTCGCCGTCGAGAGCCAGCTGGGGGGCGTCGGCCTGATCCCCAGCGAGAACCAGCGGGTCTGGTACCGGCGCAAGGCGCAGATTCCGGGCTCGTGGAAGGGCAAGCGCGTGCTGCTGCACTTCGGGGCGTCCGACTGGGAGACCCGCGTGTGGGTGAACGGGGTTTTCGTGGGCGAGCACCGTGGCGGGTACGACGGCTTCTCGTTCGACGTTACCTCTGCGCTGGCGGCCCGGCAGGGCGATGCCGAGATTCTGGTCAGCGTCTGGGATCCAACGGACGCGGGTCCGCAGGCGCGCGGCAAGCAGGTCCGGCGGCCCGAGGGCATCTTCTACACCCCGGTGACGGGCCTTTGGCAGACGGTGTGGCTGGAGCCGGTGCCCGAGACGGCGGTCGAGTCGTACCGCGCGGTGCCCGACGTGGACCGCTCCAGGCTGCTGCTGGACGTCCGCCTGTCCGGCCCTGCCGACGGCGTGGTGGTTCGCGCGGAGGCTTTGGAGGGGCGCTCGGTGGTGGCGCGCGCCGAGGGGCCCGCCGGCAAGTCTCTGGAGCTGCGCCTGCAGAATCCGAAGCTCTGGTCTCCCGACCGGCCGTTCCTGTACGGATTGCGGATCGAGGCGGTCCGTGGTGGGAAGACCGTCGACAAGGTCGACGGATACTTCGGCATGAGGAAGGTCGAGGTCGGCCGGGCGCCGGATGGCAAGACGCGCATCCTGCTGAACGGCGAGCCGCTGTTCCTCGTCGGATTCCTAGATCAGGGCTACTGGCCGGACGGCCTGTACACCGCACCGAACGAGGAGGCCCTGCGCTTCGACATCGAGGCCACCAAGCGGCTTGGCATGAACCTCGCGCGCAAGCACGTGAAGGTGGAGCCGGAGCGCTGGTACTACCTGTGCGACAAGCTCGGCCTGGCCGTCTTCCAGGACATGCCGTCGGGCTTCGGCTCCCGGCCGATGCCGGAGGCGGACCAGAAGCAGTTTGAGACCGAGCTGCAACGGATGGTCGAGGGCCGCTTCAACCACCCCTCCATTCTGATGTGGGTCGTGTTCAACGAAGGCTGGGGACAGTACGACACGGTGCGCTTGACCGACTGGGTGAAGCGTCTGGACCCGTCCCGGCTCGTGAACAACGCCTCGGGCTGGACCGACCACAAGGTCGGCGACGTCGTGGACATCCACGTGTATCCGGGGCCTCAGGCGCCCGCCACGGAGGATCGCCGGGCCGCGGTGCTGGGGGAGTTCGGCGGGCTGGGACTGCCTGTGCCCGGTCACATGTGGCAGGAGCGCGGCAACTGGGGCTATCAGTCGTTCCAGGATCGGGAGGCGCTCACGAAGCGGGTCGTGGAGCTGTTCGAGGGTCTACGGCCGCTGATCGCCGAGCCCGGCCTGTCGGCGGCGGTGTACACCCAGACCACCGACGTCGAGATCGAGGCCAACGGCTTCTACACGTACGACCGGGAGGTTCTCAAGGTCGACGCCGACCGCGTCCGCAAGGCGATCCGCGCCCTGTTCGGCCCCGTGCCCGAGGTCCGCACGGTCGTGGCGGATTCCCAGCGCGAGGGGCTCGAGTGGCGATGGACCACCCAGTCGCCACCCGACGGCTGGTTCGAGCCGGGGTTCGACGATTCGGGATGGAACCGGGGCCTCGCCGGCTTCGGCACCAGCGGCACTCCCGGCGCCGTCGTCCGCACGGTCTGGAACGGCAGCGAGCTTTGGATCCGACGGACGTTCGAGCTTCCCGAGACGGTGCGTCTGCGCAACCCGATGCTGCGCATCCACCACGACGAGGACTGCGAGGTGTTTCTGGACGGCCGGCCGATCGCCAGCCTGAAGGGGTACACCGTGGGGTACACGCTGGTGCCGCTCAGCGGCGCGCGCCTCACCTCGCTGCGCAAGGGCAGGCACACGCTGGCGGCTCGGGTGCGCAACACGACCGGCGGGCAATACATCGATGTGGGGATCGTGGACGTGGTCCCGGTTCCCCGAGGAGGCAAGGAGAAGGACCGATGAGCAAGTGGATCGCATGGGCCGCAGCCGCTGCTATGGTGGTGGCCGCAGGCTGCGGCCAGAAGTCCGAGGGAACGGCGGGCGAGAGCGGCGGGCCGATGGGAGGCCCCAAGAAGATCACCGTCGGCTTCAGCCAGATCGGTGCCGAAAGCGGTTGGAGGACCGCCGAGACGCAGTCGATCCGCGAGGAGGCCGCCAAGCGGGGCATCGACCTCAAGTTCAGCGACGCCCAGCAGAAGCAGGAGAACCAGATCAAGGCGATCCGGAGCTTCCTGGCCCAGAAGGTCGACGCCATCATCCTCGCGCCCGTCGTGGAGACCGGCTGGGACGCGGTGCTGAAGGAGGCCAAGGACGCCGGCGTGCCGGTTGTGCTGGTCGACCGGGGCGTCAAGGTGGAGGACGACTCGCTGTACGCGACGCTCATCGCGTCGGACTTCGTGGCGGAGGGGCGCATGGCCGGCGAGTGGCTGGCCGAGCAGACCAAGGACCGGCCCGAGGCGGAGATCGGAATCGCGGAGCTTCAGGGCACGCCCGGCGCCGCGCCGGCCATCGACCGCAAGAAGGGCTTCGAGCAGGGCATCGCCAAGAACCCGAAGCTGAAGATCGTGCTCTCGCAGTCGGGCGACTTCAACCGCGCCAAGGGCAAGGAGGCGATGGAGGCGTTCTTGAAGTCGGGCAAAAGGTTCTCGGCCGTGTTCGCGCACAACGACGACATGGCCTTGGGCGCCATCCAGGCCATCGAAGAGGCCGGACTGAAGCCGGGCAAGGACCTGCTCATCGTATCGATCGACGGAGTTCGGGACGCCTTTCAGGCTCTGATCGACGGCAAGCTCAACCTCACCGTCGAGTGCAACCCGCTGCTCGGACCGATGGCGTTCGACGCCGTCGAGGCCGCACTGGCGGGCAACACGCTTCCCAAGTGGACGGTCGTGAAGGACCGCATGTTCGATCAAGAGGCCGCGAAGAAGGAGTTCGCCAACCGCAAGTACTGATGCCGGCTCGGCCTAGGACAGGAGCGTGCGGACGACGGAGATCACACGCTCCTGGTCCTCGTCGGTCATCTTGGTGTAGAGCGGAAGGCTGACGGCCCCGCGGAAAGCCTCGGTGGCGTTGGGGAAGTCCTCCGGCTTCAAGCCGTAGGCGTCCCGCCAGTAAGGGTGGAGGTGCAGAGGAATGAAGTGCACGCTGCAGCCGATGCCCATCTCCGAGGCCTTGCGGATGAACTCGTCGCGCGCGATGCCGGCCTCCGGCTTGATCCGCACGACATACAGATGCCATGCGTGGGTGTCTCCCTCGGGCGCATGCGCGGGCAAGATCAGCGGGAGATCCGCAAAGGCCTCGTCGTAGCGCCGGGCCATCGCCTCCCGCCGCTTTTGGAACCGGACCAGCTTGGCCAGCTGGTGGATGCCGATCGCCGCGGCGAGGTCGGTCATGTTGTACTTGTAGCCGGGGGCTACGACCTCGTAGTACCAAGCCGGCTTGTCGGAAGTGTAGCGGGCGAAAGCGTCGCGATCGATCCCGTGCAGCCGCATGGTGCGGCATCGCTTGGCGGTGTCGTCGCAGCGGGTCACGACCATGCCGCCCTCTCCCGTAGCCAGCGTCTTCGTAGCGTAGAAGCTGAACACCGCGACGTCGCTGTCCAGCGTGCCGATCAGACGGCCCTTGTAGGTTGTGGGCAGGCTGTGGGCGGCGTCCTCCAGTACCCGCAGACCGTGGCGCCAGGCCACGCGCAGAATCGGGTCCATGTCGCAGGCCAGCCCGGCGAAGTGCACCGGTTCGATCACCTTGGTGCGGGGCGTGATCTTCGCCTCGATGCCCGCGGGGTCGATGTTCAGCGTCACCGGGTCGATGTCCACGAACACCGGGTCGGCGCCCAAGTAGCGGATCACCTCGGCGGTCGCCGTGAACGTGTACGGCGTGGTGATCACTTCGTCGCCCGGACCGACGCCCATGGCCTCCAGGGCCAGATGCAGACCAGCGGTCGCGGAGTTGACCGCGATCGCATGCGCCCCACCCATCAGCTCCGAGAACAGCTCCTCGAACCGCTTGGTCTTCGGACCCGTGGTGAGCCAGCCGGAGCGAAGGGCGTCGACGACCTCGGCGATCTCCTCCTCGCCGATGTCGGGCAGGGCGAACGGCAGGAACGGCATACGGCTCCAGACTACCGGATGGCGAAGCGATGGATGCTCGGACCGTGCGGGTCCGAGCACCCTGGTGTTCGCGCTTTGGCTTTTAGGGGCGGATGCGGATCACGGTGACGCTGTGCGCCGGCAACCGCCTCTCGAAGCGTGGTCCGTTCGCGCGGAACGGCGTCTTGTGCGGCACCACCTTCCTGGGCTCCTCCAACGAGTTCTCGTCGGTCGGCTTCGCCGACGTGAGCGTCTCGATCGAGCCCGACAGAGGCCGGTCTGGCAGGCCCTTAAGGTCCACGTCGAGGCGGACCGGCTCCAGCGCTCCGTTGACCAGCTTCAGGATCAGGTCGCCCGTCTTCCGATCGCGGGTGGCGGATGCGAACACTTTGGCGGTCTCCTTCAGCTCGCCCTCCAGGATCAGCTCGCCGTCCAGGAAGCACCGGAACCGCGGCCCGTTGGTCTCGACCCGCACGTCGTACCAGCGACCGGTCTCGATCTGGCCCCTACGGTCCGCGACCACCCGTTTGCCTCCGGACACCGCGTGCTCGACGGCGTGCCGGGTGTTGCCCCAGCCGCCTAGGTTCAGCCACAGGTAGTCGTCGCGCCCGGTGACGCCGAACAGCACGAGGAAGCCCTCGTCGCCCGAGATCTTGCGCGCCTGGACGCTGTACACCAGATCGCCCCAGGTGGCGCTGCCGGCCACCGCCCTTGTGCCCTCGCCGTTGCCGGTCTGCCGCAGCACGCCGTTCAGGCTCCACGTCTGACCCTGGCGGTTGAGCGTCTCACCGGTGGAATCGTCCAGCACGGTGCGGCCCCCGATGGTCACCTTCAGGTTCCGAAACTCGGCCTGCGTGCGCCAGGTGCCGACGCCGACGCCGCCCCGGATGTCGATCGGCTTGGCGGGCGGCTGTTTCACCGAGACCGGCAGCGAGCGGTCTCCGCGGTTGTGGGCGAACAGCTTCTGCACGTAGTACGAGGGCGTGCCGTAGGCGCGGAGGCCGTCGAAGCAGATCAGGTCCGGGTTCCAGCCCTTGTGGTTGACGTTGGCAAACAGCGGCGCGTACGAGGCCATGGCCACTACGTCCGAGTTGCGCTCCATGCCCGTCATGAACGCCGCCTCGGCGACCGCGGCGATCAGGTTGCCTTGGCCGCACCCCTGTGTGACCGCGTACTCGCCGACGTAGACCCTAGGCTCGCGGCGGTCGTAGCTGTCGTACTTGGTAGCGGCGTCGAAGAAGAACTGCGGGCCGCTGTAGTAGTGCTCGTCTAGGAAGTCGGCTTTCGGCTCGCGGGGATAGCCTCCCCAGACGTTGGCGATGATCTCCACGTCGGGGTACTTGGCTCGGATGGCCTCGACGAACAGCCTGTAGCGCTCCGCGTACAGAGGGCCGCCGTTCTCGTTGCCGATCTCGATGAGCTTCAGCCCGAAAGGCTTGGGGTGTCCGTTGGCGGCCCGAAGGGCGCCCCACTTGGAGTCCACGGGCCCGTTGGCGTACTCGATGGCGTCCAGGGCGTCCTGCACGAACTCGTCCATCTGGTCCATCGGGATGTGGTCCCGGTGCGCCATGCCCGCGTTGATCACGAACATCGGCTCGGCTCCGATGTCTTCGGCCAACTGCAGGTACTCGTGGAAGCCCAGGCCGTTGGTCGAGAGGTAGCCCCACAGGTTGGGCTGGGTGCGCCGCTCGAACGCCGGACCTATGGTGGTCTTCCATCGGTAGGCGGTGGCCATGCGGTCGCCCTCCACCCAGCAACCGCCGGGGAATCTCAGGAAGGCCGGCTTCAGGTCCGCAAGCATCTGGGCGAGATCGGCGCGAAGGCCGTTCTTCCGGTTCTTGAAGGTCCGCTGAGGAAAGAGCGAGGCATGGTCGATCTGGACCAGGTTCTCTCCGGAGGCTTGGAACTCCAGGACGAGCCGCGCCTTCCCGTCGGTGGCCTTGGACCTCAGCGTCGCCTTCAGCTCCGACCAACCGTCCCCCAGCTCTCCGACCGGGGTGGAGGCGAGGTCGGCTCCCTTCTCCGAGACGATCCTTGCGGTCACCTTCGACGGGCCGCGCAACGACCGGGCTCGGACGGACAGGTCGTAGCTCCATCCGGAACGGACGGCCACGCCCCAGTATCCCTCGTTCGCCACGGCTCCCCGCTTGTCGAAGCGAACCTCCAGCGCACGCTGGTTGAAGCGGGTCGACGGTTGCCGCTCCACAACGCGGATCGATGCCCCTTCCAAGGCGGACCAGTGGTTCGGTCGATCGCCGTCCTCGAAGGACCGGTTGCGCAGCAGCTCGGCGTACAGGCCGCCGTCTCCGGCGCAGTTGATCTCCTCGAAGAAGATGCCGTACAAGCGGGAATCGATCGGTTTGCCGGGTGCGGTGGCCTCCACGGTCAAGGCCGCGGTCTGGATCTGGGGTCTTTGGTCTTGGAGTGCGGGTTGCAGCATCGCGCAGATCGCCAGGGTTGAGAACATCCGGTCCTCCTTGCCCTTTATTCTAGCATAGCTATGAATATCAGCCCAGTTGCATGCTTGGAATCGACGCCTCGCTCGGAGGGGTAGCATCGGTCCGTGAGATCTTCTCATATTCTGGAGCTGGGTGGCGTGCACAGCGTGCCGGTCTTCAAGGCGCTCGCTTCAGAGGCGAGGGTGCGCATTCTGGCGCTGCTGGCGGAGAAGGAGAGGAACATCAACGAGCTGAGCGACCTGCTTCAGCTGAGCCAGCCCAGCGTGACCAAGCACGTGCAGACGCTGGAGGAGGCGGGCTTGGTGGAGGGCCGGTACGTCGGCGGAGTCCAGGGAACGCAGAAGGTCTGCCGCTTGGTCTACGACCGGTTCATCGTCGGGTTCGAGGCCGAGGACCCGGCCGAAGAGAACGTGGCGGAGGTCAGCATGCCCGTCGGTCTGTATAGCCGCGCCGACGTGCGCCCGACGTGCGGCCTCGCCACCGTCCGAGGGCTGATCGGCTACCTCGACGATCCCGTCTCCTTCCACTTCCCGGAGCGCTCGGAGGCCGAGGTGCTGTGGACCTCCGCCGGATTCGTCGAATACGTGTTCCCGAACACGATCCCCACCTCGGCCCGCATCGACCGTCTCGACCTCGCGATGGAGGTGTGCTCGGAGACGCCGGGCTACAACAACGAGTTTCCGTCGGACATCACCGTCTGGGTCAACGAGGTGGAGATCGGAACCTGGCGCTCGCCGGGCGACATGGGCGGCCGCAGGGGGCGCCTGAATCCGCCTTGGTGGGGAGACAACATGAACCAGTACGGCTTCCTGAAGGTCTGGACCGTCGATTCCAAGGGCTCGTTCATCGACGGCGTGCGCGCCGGAGACGCCACCATCGCGGAGCTGCACGTCGAGCCGTGGAAGCCCACGGTGGTGCGCATCGGCGTCAAGCCGGACGCGGAGAACCAAGGCGGCTTCACGCTGTTCGGCAAGGGGTTCGGCAACTACGAGCAGGATCTGGTGCTGCGGCTGCACCACACCGGACGGCCGAAGCAACCGACCCGCTGAGCCGGATTGGTGCGCGGGAAAGGACTCGAACCTTCACGCCTTGTGGGCACTACCACCTCAAGGTAGCGTGTCTACCAATTCCACCACCCGCGCAGGCCGAAACAGTATACCAGCCCGCGCCGGCCTGTCAACGGGGCAGCGGCGAGTCCAGCGACGCGAACCACTGGTGGAGGCGACGGTCCTCGGTGAGCTCCGGGTGGAACGAGGTGCCCAGCAGCGTTCCTTGGCGCACCGCAACCACCGCATCCCGATAGGTTCCCAGCACCTCCACGCCGGGGCCGGTGCGGACCACGATCGGCGCCCGGATGAACACCCCCAAGAGGGGCGGGTCGAAGCCCGCCATGTCGACCGTGTCCTCGAAGGAGTGCACCTGGGCTCCGAACGCGTTCCGTCGAACCGTGACGTCCAGAAGACCGAGGGTGTACTGCTCCCGGCCCTCCACCTCCGTTGCCAGCAGGATCATGCCCATGCAGGTGCCCCACATCGGCATGCCGTCTTGCGCCGCTCGGCGGATGGCCTCGCCGAGGCCGTAGCGTTCCAACAGCAGCCCGACGGTGGTGCTCTCGCCCCCGGGCAGAATCAGGCGGTCCACCCGGGCGAGGTCCTCCACGGTGCGGACCTCGAGGCTGGGCACGCCACAGTCCGCTAGGGCCTCCCGGTGCTTCTCGAAGTCGCCTTGAACGGCCAGCACGCCGACGGGGGAGGACATGCCGCGAGTTTACCGGTTAGACTGAGGCGCATGGTTCGCATCGTGGGGGTGCCGTTCGACCTGTGCGGCCGCGCGGCCGGAAGCCGAACCGGCCCTGCGGGGATGCGCCTCGCCGGCCTACAGCGAGCCTTGGAGGCTCTGGGTGTCTCGGTCCGAGACGAAGGGGACCTGCCCGTGCCCCTCCCCCCGCACGGCGTCGAACCCGGCTTCCGCGCGTTTCGGGCCTTCCTCGAGGTGGCGGAGGCGCTCAGCGAGCGCGTGCACTCGCTGCTCGCGGACGGCGACCTGCCGCTGGTGGTCGGCGGAGACCACAGCCTTGCTGCCGGTTCGCTCGCCGGGGCCCTGCGACAGTTCGGCGACGGCCTCGCCGTGCTGTGGATCGACGCGCACGCGGACCTCAACACCCCCGACACGTCGCCGACCGGAAACCTGCACGGCATGCCGCTGGGACTCCTCACGGATCTGCCCTTCGGTCCGAGCGGCCGCCGAGGAGAGGAATGGTCGGACGCCAGGCTCCGCCTTCTCCAAGGGGGATCGCTGGCTCCGGGTCGGATCGGGTGGCTGGGCCTCCGCGACGTGGATCCGCCCGAGGCCGAGCGGATTCGGTCGTTCGAGGGTTGCTTCGTCGCCACCATGCACGACATCGACCGGTACGGCGTCGTCGCAGTGCTGGACAGGCTCGGTGCCTGGCTGGGCGATCGCCGGCCGGAGGCGCTGTGGATCAGCTTCGATGTGGACGTTCTGGATCCCGTGCTCGCGCCGGGGACGGGGACGGCCGTCCGCGGAGGCCTGACGTACCGCGAGGCGCACCTGGTGGCCGAGCTGCTCCATGAGAGGCTTTTCCTTGCGTCGGGCGGCGTGCGGCTGGCGGGCCTGGACGTGATGGAGACGAACCCGATGCTCGACAGCGGCAACACCACGGCGATCACCGCCGTGGAGTGGGTCGCCTCGCTGTTTGGAAAGACCATTCTGGGCGGGCGGTAGACTCCCACCGATGAGCATCGAGATCGGGCGGGAGGTGCTGCGGCACGAGGCGGCCGCCCTCTTGCACCTCGCCGACCGTTTGGACGATTCCTTCGGCTTGGCGGTGGAGTGGCTTCTGGGCCTGAAGGGGCGCGTGGCGACCTGCGGCCTGGGCAAGTCGGGGCACATCGCCCGCAAGACGGCCGGCACGCTGGCCAGCACCGGCACCCCGGCGTTCTTCCTCCACGCCGTCGAGGCGGTGCACGGCGACCTAGGGATGGTCACCCCCGACGACGTGGTGCTGATGTACAGCCACAGCGGCGAATCGGACGAGTTGGCCCGCCTGTTTCCCGCGCTCCGCGCGATCGGGCCGCGCATCGCTCTGGTGACAGGGCGCCCCGACAGCACCTGCGGACGGCTGGCCGACCTGGTGCTGAACACCCACGTCCGGGAGGAGGCCTGCCCGCACAACCTGGCGCCCACCACCAGCGCCACCGCCATGCTCGCGCTCAGCGACGCGCTGGCGCTGGCGGTGATGCGCCGACGCAACTTCACCCGGGAGGACTACGCGCGGTTCCATCCCAGCGGCGCGCTGGGCAAGCGGCTGCTGCTCCGCGTGGCCGACGTGATGCGGACCGGCCCGGATCTGGCTCTGGTCGGACCCGACGCTGGAATTCTGGAGGTCATGCGGAGAATCACCAACGCGGGCGCTGGCGGAGCCTGCGTCGTGGACGAGCAGGGAAGCCTGCTCGGGTTCATCTCCGACGGCGACCTGCGACGGGCTTTCCTGAGGCTGGAGCGCCCGCTCGAGGCGACCGCCGAAGAGCTGATGAGCCGGAACCCCACCACGGTCGAGGCCGAGATGCTCGCCGCGGAGGCCCTGGAGATGTTCCAAAGCCACCCGCGGAAGATCGGCGACATGCCGGTGCTGGAGAAGGGCAGGGTCGTCGGGCTGCTTCTGCTGAAGGACCTTTTGAGGAGCGGGATCGTCTAGACTCGGGTCGCGGAAAGGGTCGGCCAAGCGGCGTCCACCGCGGCCTTGGCCACGGCCTCCAGGAGGTCGTCGCGGACGCTCGCCGTGCCCGTGATCGCGGTCTCCTCGTCACCGACCGTCGCCGAACCGACGACCGTGGCCAATCGCAGCCCCTGGGTCGTCTCGCTGTGCAGAACCGAGTCCAAGCGGAACCGAACCCGACCGTCGGCCATCCGCTCCATCGCTTGGAGGGTGGCCCGGGCCACGGAGTCGGCAACGGCCGTGTCGCCGCGATGGTCCACCCCCGAGATCACCCGGTCGCCCATGGCGAGGATCACCGTCGTCATCGATCCCCCCTGCGCGCGTCCGTCGTGGATGCTGGCGACGGTGGGCTTCTCCTGGCGCGGCGGCCCGGCGGGCGGAACGGTGGTCGTGGACTGGTCGAACGCCGGATCCCCGTGACCAGCGTCCTCGACGGCTGCGTAGCCGGCAACCAGCCGCGATTTCCGTCGCATGCACTCTTTGCTGGCCAGGTTGATCAGGTTGTCCACCGTGGCGGCGTAGTGGATGTTCTCCCGTTCGACGGTTCGCTGACCCCCGGCGATTCCTACGGTGACGCCGACCGGCTCGAAGCCCTCGCCGATTTCAAGGAACGAGCCCAAGGCGGTCATGCGGTCGATCAGCTGGGAGACCTCTCGGCGGGTCCTCAGGGTGCCCACGGCGAACTCGTCGCCCCCGTAGCGCACGAGCAGGTCCTTCTCCGGGTCGGTCTTGCCGGAGAGGCACTCGGCGACGCGAACCAGAACCCGGTCGCCGACCACGTGCCCGTAGCGCCGGTTGTACACCCCGAAGCCGTCCAGATCGAGGAAAACGATCGTGATCTCCCTGCCCTGCTTCAGGTTCTCGATGCCCCACTCGCGCAGGCGGTCGCTCCACGGGAGGCCCGTGAGGGGGTCTCGGGAGCGTTGGAGCTCCCGCAGCAGCATGTTCGAGGTCACGATGCCGAGGAACCGGTGGCCGTCGACGACGGGCGCCTCGTAGCAGTCGCGCTGGACGAACAGCGCGGCGGCCTCCTCGACGCGCATCGCTGCGTCCAGGACAAAGTCCGGTTGCTCCACCGCGTCCTGCACGGTTTCGGATTCGGGGCGTCCCTCCAGGCTCTCCGCCCGCAGGATTCCCGCGAAGCGGTCGCCCTCCACGACGCCGATCACCGGCATCCGATGCCCGGCCATCACGATCCTTGCCGTACTGACGAGGTGCCTCGGATTCACCCACACGGGGGTCAGGCGGACCTCATCGATGCGCATGATTCCATGAGAGTTTCTCTCAGAAACCATGGCGTTCGGGCCGAGCGGATCGAAATCCGGCACTTCGCACAGGGTCAATCCGGCAGATTTCCGGGGTCGGTGCCCGGGACCTCCTCCGCCATCGGGCAGAGGCTGGACATCGCGGACTCGAGGATCCGCGTGACGGCGCGGTGGGTTCGCGGGCAGTCGCGCAGGCGGAGCTCGACCCGGGCCGCGGCCGCGTAGGCCCGGCCCATCTCGACGCCGAGCGCCGCCGCGGCCTGCTCCTCCGGCACCCGCGCCGCCCGCAGCATCGCGTAGCTGGCCGCCTCCCACGGCGGAACGTCGTCGGGCAGCTCGTCCGCCTGAGACTCCACCGCCGAGAGGATGTGGTCGCGCACGTCCCACGGACCTTCCGCGCTGAGCACAGGGGCCAGCACGCCGCAGGCCTCCAAGGCCGCCCAAGGACCGTCCCATGCCGATTGGACGGACAGCATGCGGGTGAGCACGCCGCGCATGGTTCCCGGACATCCCCGCACGCTGGCCGCCAGCAACCGCAACACGGGTTCGCCGAGCCTCAGCTGCAGGCTGGCGGCCAGTTGGCGCAGCATCGTGAACCGCTCGCCCGGCGACATCGGGCCGACCCCCTCGATTCTCCAAGCTCGGTGCTGGGGCAGGAACCGTCGGACAGCCCGCTCCAGGTGCGTTCCGCCGAACGCGATCAAGGTCGGTCGGCCTGCGCGCACGCGGCGTTCCAGCAGAAGGTGCACCCTCTGGCGATGGCGGCTGCGACCGAGGCAGACCTCCGCGTTGTCCAGAAGCACCGGCTCCGCGGTCTGCTCCAGCCCGTTCCCCGGAGCGGCTTCGGCGGCGTCGGTGATCGGAGGCACGCCAGCTCCATGCAGGCGGCGAAGCCGGTGATGGACCACCTGCAACAGGTGTGTCTTGCCGTACCCGCTCGGGGCATGGATCGCAACGAGCGACTCCAGCCCGGAGGAGAACAGCAACGCCGCGTCCACCGCGTCGCTGTTGGATGGGACGACCACTACGGACCGGAAGGTCCAATCCAGCGCAAGGTCCTTGCCTAGTCCTGTTGCCTCAAGGGGTTCCTTCACGCACGTCGAGGCACCCGCCGCTCCATCGATAGCATTCGACATCACCCTTGGCCCTACCCCAACCAATCCAAGCAAGAAAGGGTGCCGCCCTTGCCACCCACGGCTAGTGTCAAACATCGAACCATGGCTAGTCAAGCCCGAAAAACGGCGAATAGAGAATCGTTGCTTGCCCTTGCGGTTCCAAGCTCCCTCATCCTGCGTCTTTCGAGATCGCTTGACATTTTGAGTTCACTTTTTTCCACACGTCTTCCCGATAGAGTGGAGTCCATCGGTCATCGGGAGGATCCCGGGACCTGAACCACAAGGGTCGCCGTGCGGTCGTTCCAGTCGCTTCGCACCCGCACCACGACCGTTCGAGTCTCCTTGGGAGGCTCCCCCGTCCATTGGAGCCTGATGCGGTGCTCGGCCGCCGGGGCGTCCGATTCGGCTTGTCCGTCCAGCTCCGGCGTTGGAGAATCGACGCCGAGAACCCGGAACGGCCTGCCGGACGACGCCACCGTGACCGTCGCGGGCCTGGGTACCCCGTCCTCGAAAGGCATCACGACCGTACCGGGCAGCGCGGCCAACCCCCTCTGCACCGAGAAGGGGAGCCGCAAGGTGGCGAACCGCGCGTCGTCCGTAGCGATGCGAACGTTCGCGGACACCCTGCCATCCTGAGCCAGCGGTGCGAAGCGGACCTCGATCGGCGTGCGCATCCGACCGTCGGACCGCAGCGTCTGGCCGACCGACACCGTGCCGTCGATCCCCTCCAGGTCCGCGGACAGGATGGCCAACGGCGAGGACTCCGGCGTCTCTAAGATCAGCCGCACGGAGCGATCCGCAGACTCGGCGTCCACCGGCATGGGCGGAGCCGAGACCTCGTAGCGCGGCTCGGCGTACGTCGCGACGGGGACCTCGACTCGTTGCAGATCCGCCGAGTTCGTGAGCAGCCAGAGGGATTTCTGAACCTGCCCCTGATACTCGGTGGTGTCGAGGATCGCGTCGAGCCGCAGCGTGGCTCCCGGCGCGACCGAGCCGCTCGGCACCGAAGCCATGCATCCGCAGGTGCTCGTGGTCCGAAACAGGAGCGGGGCGTTCCCGCTGTTGACCAGGATCAGAGGAACGCTGGCCTCGTCTCCCTGCACCACCTTCGCCGGGGGCGAGCCGGCCACCCGCAGAACCGCCCTCGGACGGGCCGCCTGGATCTTGCGCCCGACCGCGGCCAACGCGTCGAGCTGGGACGCGTGCCGCAGAAGCTCGCGGGCGAGAGACGCCTCGCGCCGGGTGACCGGATGGACCGGGCCGCCCGCCTTCGAGGAAGGCCACATCGCCTGGTCCGGAAAGAGCGAGTCCTCCAGGCCGAGCCAGGCGCCCAGCGCGTACAGGACCCCGTTGCGCACGTCGTCCGGGTGGCTGCCGAACAGCACCGCTGTGAGCCTGGGCTCCGAGGGGTCGGTGGACCACCGGAGCTGGACGCCGGGCTTGGTTGCGAGGCGCACGTGAAACGCGATCCTCGGGCGCTGCGAAGCCGTGGTGCTCAGGTTGTCCAGCGCCTCGCGCCACTGCTGGAAGGCCCGCTCGCGGGCCACGCCGAACGCCGCTGCGCGCTGCGCCGCGTCGCCCTCCAAGGTCCAGCGGTACTCAACGGTGGTGGAAGGGAGGAGGGACCTGATCCGCTCGCGGGCTTCCTGAAAGCGACCGGCCTCCAGAGCCTCCTGCACGGCGAGGCCCGCCGAAAGGAACTCGGCCCGGGCTCCCAAGGGGGGCACCGGACCGAGGGTGGCCAGCGTCAGCAGGACCGCCAGCATCGCCGATCAGCTGGACGGCGAGTTGATGGACTTCGCGAGGATGATCGCCTCGGCCACCTCCCGCATCGTCTTGCGGGTGTTCATCGACTGCACCTGGATGCGCCGGTAGGCCTCGGCCTCGGACATCTTGTAGTCGTCCATCAGGATGCCCTTCGCCCGGTCGATCAGCTTGCGGGCCTCTAGCCTCTCCTGAAGGTCCGAGACCTCCTTGTTGAGCTGCAGGTGCTGCTCGTAGCGGCTCCGCGCGACCTCGATGGCCGGGGGCAGATCGCTGCGCTTGAACGGCTTCACGAGGTAGGCGAACACCCCCGCCTCTTTGGCCCGCTGGACCAGCTCCTGGTCGCTGTAGGCCGTGAGAAGGATGGAGGGAGCGATCTCCTCGGAGAGGATGATGCCGACCGCCTCGATGCCGTCCATCACGGGCATCTTCACGTCGAGGATGCAGATGTCCGGCTTGACCGAGCGGGCGACTTCGACGGCCTGCTGGCCGTCTCCGGCCTCCCCGACCACCTCGTAGCCGAGGTTCTCCAGCATCTGCTTCAGATCCAAGCGGATGATCGGATCGTCGTCCGCGATCAGAACACGCAAGTTGGCCATGGGTGAGTCTCCACGAGGGGGAAAGGCCGTTCTATCCCGACTCGCACCAAGAGGATACCTTTCCAGAGGGACAGTGGGGCGGACACGGGCTATGCTAGGGACATGGCGGAAACCGGCGAAGGCGGCTGGGACCGAGGGCTCTTCGAGGCCGAGGCGAGGGACGAGGCCGACGTCTGGCGGGTAGCGCGCTGGGCCGCGGCCGATCCGGAGCGGCGGGTGGTGGCCTGCCGCTGCGCCTGGCTGGCCCAATTGGCCGAGGCGCTGCGAGCGGCCGAGCCGCGCAGCCCGGTCGGCGTGTGCGCCATCGGTGTGGGGGCCGGGCTCGGCGACGGGGGACGGACTCTGCGGGAGGAGATCGAGGCCATGACCGCCTTCGACGAGGCGCACGGCGCCGTGGGGGAGCTTTGGGCCTACGAGGCGCAGGGAGCCGGGGATGGGCCGG
>FWWL01001409.1_pt1 | contig 57823 bp, 41 predicted proteins | sample 2228331 | NCBI WGS metagenome assembly FWWL01 (sample SAMEA103939775, study PRJEB20133) | metagenome
GCGAACTCACTCGATGACCTGCGAATACAGCTTGATAGATTCTTTGCGTCCTTCGCGACCGGGTCGCCAAAGCTTTTACAGTATGTCGGACCAGGATAGCGGATTAATTTCTGGAACACCATAAGCCGGTCGTACCACCGCCTTCAGGCGTTGCGGACAGGCTGAAGCCGGTCGTACTCGTACCATCGCCTTCAGGCGGGAGCCGACAGGACGCAGCCGATTGTACGTTCGCAAAGCTGATGACCATAACTGACCCGCAATGGATGTACTGCGCCGTTTTCTGAACCGCATCCGTTCACCCAATCGCGCCTTCTCCATCCCGCTCCCGGTGCAGACACCGGCGCCGCCGGTCGAACCGATCTCCCCCCGCGTCCTGATGATCGTGCACAACCCGCCGGTTGAGTCCGAAGGCGGGCGCCGCCTGACCGAGATTTTCGGCTGGAATGACCCGGAACGCCTGGCGCGCCAGTATATTGCCGACCTGGAACAGGCAAGCGGCGGATATGTGCGTTACCGCATCGTCGAACGCATCGACGCCGACTGGTTTCCGCGCAAGATCGACGGATTTCGGTACACCGGCGAACAGTATGTCGCCGCATGGCGATCGCGCCGCATGTACGAACCCGACCGGATCGACTATGAGGCGCAGGTTGCAGCATTCGACCTGATCGGCCGCTATGAGCGCGGCGACATGGAGGAGGTCTGGTTTTTCGCCTTTCCGTATGCCGGCGATTACGAATCGACGATGGTCGGGCGCGGCGCATTCTGGTGCAACTCGCCGCCGGTGCCGAACACCGACCATTGCTCCGGCAGGTTCGTCATCATGGCCTTCAACTATGAGCGTGATGTCGATTGCATGCTGGAGAACTTCGGACATCGCGTCGAGTCGATTATGAGCCGTGTGTTCGCGGGGCATCCGCCCGAACAGAATCTGTGGGATATATTCATCCGCTATGACAAAACCCACCCGGGCGAGGCGCACTGCGGCAATGTTCATTTCGCCCCCAACTCCGAACGCGATTACGATTGGGGCAACCCGCGACCGGTTATCAGTTATTGCGACGACTGGTTGACGTTCCCTGATATGCCAGGGCGTCCCCGTTGGGTCGATTGCCGGGAGTGGGGCGGCGGCGATATGCGCCTTCACCATCTGTGGTGGCTCAACCATCTGCCGCGGGTCAGCGGCGAAACATTTGGCGTCCGCAATAACTGGTGGTCATACGTGATCGATCCAAACCTGGTATCATGACGTACCAACAGCAGGGATGGACGACATTGCTTCGGAACGTGCGAGTGATTGAGTTGTTGGGAGAACAACAATGGGATGGTCATTTCGAATTGCCCGAGTCGCCGGTATCGATATCAAAATCCACCTGACGTTCTTTTTGATCGTCATTCTTGGCGCCGTGGCAGGCGGTGTCGCGCACGGTTTGCCTGGCGCAGCGTTCGGCGCTCTGTTGATTTTGCTGCTGTTTCTCTGCGTCACGTTGCACGAACTGGGGCACGGCGTCGTAGCACAGGCATTTGGCATTCCAGTACGCGAGATCATCCTCCTGCCACTTGGCGGTCTGGCGTTGCTGGGGCGCAATCCGTCGAAAGCATGGCACGAACTTGTGATTGCCATTGCCGGTCCGCTGGTGAATGTCATCATTGCCGCCATACTGTTGCTGATAACCGGAACAGCGCTTGCATTCGGCGTCTTTGATCTCAACACGCTGGAAATCGGACGTGGAGCGTTCCCGGCCCCGTCGATCCAGGGATTAACCTTCTGGTTGTTGCAGGCGAATATTGTGCTGGTGCTGTTCAACATGATCCCGGCATTTCCGCTCGATGGCGGGCGTGTTTTCCGCTCTGTGCTGGCGATGATCATTGGTTTTCGCCGCGCTACGCGCATTGCCACGTTTCTCGGGCAGGGGATCGCCGTTGTGCTTGGCATTCTGGGCATCATCAGCGGCAACTTTTTGCTGGCGCTGGTCGCAGTGTTCATCTTTCTCGGCGCAGGGCAGGAAAATGCCGAAGGACAGGCACGCACCATGCTCGACACGATGCGCGTCGGCGATGCGTACAACCGTCACGCCCTTACTCTCGATATCGGCGACCGGGTGAGCAAAGTTGTCGATTACATTCTGACCAGCTACCAGCCCGATTTTGCCGTGATGCAGAACAATCGCCTGATCGGCATTGTGACGCGCGAAGATGTGCTGCGGGCACTGGCGAGCGATACGCGCGATCTGTATGTCACCGGCATTATGCAGCGCGAATTTGTGCGGGTGCCGGCGGGCGCAACGCTCGATGAGGTGCGTCAGGTAATGAGCGCGCAGGGTACGCGCGTTGTCGCTGTGTACGACGGAGAAGTCTATCTGGGGTTGGTCAGCATCGAGGACATTTCCGAAGCCTATGCCGTGCTGTCATACCTGGAGCGGCAGCAGGAAGCGCGCCGCATTCAGATGGCGCGCGATGTGAGCGGCAGTGGGTAAGTCCAATTTGGACGGCATTGCCTTGTCTCACCGTGCAGGGCAATGCCAATCACCGACGGCGACGGCGACGCGCCAGATGCAGGGCTGTCTGCAAATTGCTGCATGTTGTCAGTTGATTGAGTTTGACGCCCAGCTGCACAATTGTTTGCGCAACTTCGGGTGACATCCCCGCCAGGGTCACGTGGGCGCCAAGCAGGCTGGCCGCCTGCGCCGTCTGCACCAGATGATTGGCGACACTGGTATCAATCACGGAAATACCGGTAATGTCGATAATGACATCATCGGCATGCCGCTCGCCAATAGTTTCAAGAATAGCCTGCGTCATCTGCATTGCACGGCCGCTGTCGATAGCGCCGATCAACGGCACAATCAGGGTGTGTTCGTCGAGAGGAATGATCGGCGTTGACAATTCCTGGATGGTCGAGCGCTGTGCAGCGATTATTTCCTCCTGCAGACGCTGCCGCTCAGCATTGCTCTCGATAAAATCGCGCATGATGCCAGGCAGCAGGTCGAGCGCGCTTAACGCTGCGTCGGTCACATTGTCACGGGTGATCAACTCACCGGGTGTCAGTATCAGACGCTCGACCGGGTCGCCCCGCAGCGCCTGAAGCGCAGTATCAACCGCCTGACGCCCGATACGGAGCGGGTCCTGGTTGACCGTCGCCAGCATATGGCCGCTCTTGATGGCGCGCAACGCTTCGGGCAGTCCATCGAATCCGGCAACAACAACCTTTCCTGTCAGGTCTTGCGCTTCGAGTGCGTCGATGGCGCCAAGCGCCATCGGATCATTCGCGGCGAAGATGGCATCGATCGGCGGTCCGTCACGCACCCATGCCTCTGTTAATCGACGCCCGCTTTCACGAGTCCAGTCGCCAACCGCCTGTGTCACGACCTGAACGTGCGGCTGCACGCGCAGCACTTCTGCCAGAACCTCAGCGCGATGATTGTTCGGACCAGCAATCAGCGCGATGCGAAAACGGCGCCCCAAATGCGACGTCAGCAACTCCGCAATCCGTTCCAGCCCCTGGCGCTCGTTGGAGCGAACGGTCGCACTGACGTGTCCTTCGAGAATACCGCCATCGACCTCGATGACCGGCACGCGCGCCAGCCGCGCCAGTTCGAGATGCTGGGCGAATGCCGACGTCTCATAGACCGGTCCCAGGATCAGAGTGTGAACCCGCCGTCGCAGCAGATCCGAGACCATCTCGACCTGCGCTTCGACCGTCCGTGCGTCCTGATCGATAACCGTGACGCCGTGCTCTGCGGCGCGTGAGCGCACGCCGTGGCGCAAAATGGACCAGAAGGTAAAACGGGCATCATTCAGCACGCAACCGATGGTAATAGCGGGATTTGTTGTAGACATGACCGGGGTCTCCTGGCGTTGTTGTGCAACATTGAAGCGATGCTGAAGAACAAGAGCAGGCGCCATTCTTCGATCAAGAACTGATCGTCTGGTTGCGCTGGCGATCAGGGAAGAGGCGAAAGCAAAATTGCTGATGCCCATCCTTCCGTTCCGGCAGGAACGCCTTCCCCTGCCCGATCGGCTGCTGGCTGATCGACGCGAATCCGAAACCATATCTGGTCGCCAACCGCACGACGCTCCAGAAAGGTGATCCTGTCCCCTGGATAGATGAGACCAACGACGGTTTCGGGCGCAACACGCGGTTCCTGGCGCAGGTTGCCGCCTCTGACGACCTCGCCGCTTCCGATGCCTGGCTCGGGCGTGCCGGTTGGGTTGAGCGCCGCCTGTGCGGTTGCAGTGCGTAATGCGATCCGGGTTGCGGTTCCTTGCGCCTCGACGGTTTGCGTCACAGCGGCGACGCTGGTCAGTTGCGGCACAACCGTCCCGGCATACGCAGTTGCAGTTGCCGCCAGGCGTTCCGCCTGCTGCTGACGCTCGCCGACAAGCCAGAACCCGCCCCAAACCAGCGCCCCAAGCGCCAGAGCAACGATGATAAGGTTCACCAATGCACGCAACGGACCGCCACGTTTCGGGGCATCTGGCGCAAACAGGCGATCCCAGTCATCGGAGCGCATCACACGGGGCACGGACGCCTCTCATACCAGTAACACACGCGAGAAACGATACGCATCGTGACGATTCCCAGTTCTCGGCAGTATAACACGACGCCAGAGCGGTCATATTCGCGTAACTGTTCACAATCGGGGGTCGGGGGGAAGTCCTCGAGTTCAAGAGTCGGCGGCGGTACGGATGTCGCAAGCGCCATGAGACGGCGCCCCGCCGACGCAAAAACGTCTGGTTACGATACGTGTGAACACCTCCATATTCGTTCACAATCACAGGCAAAGATGTAAGGTGCGCGGATCGATCAGCCGATATCCCACGCCACGAACGTTGATAATATATGCCGGATCAATTTTATGCCGCAGATTGTGAATATGGGTTTTGAGCAGTTGTTGCGCTTCATCGTCGGAAATGGCGTGAGCATCGAGATAGGCGCGCTGCACGATTTCGCGAAATGTCAGCACCTGACCACGAGCCTCCGCCAGGCAGCACAACAAATCATACTCGGTCGGCGTCACCTGGATCACCCTGCTCCTGAACAATACTCGCCGATTGAAGCGATCGATCAACAATTCACCCACCCGCAGATAACGCATCTGCTCAAAGATAACACGCTCGTCTTCTGCGCCAGCATCACGCTGACGTTCGCGCAGAACCGAGAGTTGTAACGCAGACTCATGACGACGCCGGATGGCCCCTTCGATGGCGCACAGCAGTTCATCCGGCTTGCAGGGTTTGAGCAAATAATCGTATACCCCGGCGCGCAACGCTTCGATGGCAGTGCCAAGCGTGCCATAGCCGGTCAATAAGACGACTTCCGGCGGATCTGGCAATCGTCGCGCGGCACGCAGCACATCCAGACCGTTGACATCGCTCATGCGCAGATCGGTGAGCACCACATCGTACACACTGCCGACCTCTGCCAGATGCTGACATGCGGTTGCCCCATCAGCGACGGCTGTGACGTGATAGCCGGCGCTTTCCAGCATGCGACGCAGCGACATCAGCGCTGCGTGATCGTCTTCGACAAGGAGAACTCGACCATGCCCCCGAATCATGACCTGTTCTTTCAAATACTGCGAATGCCTTTCTGCGTTGTATGCCTGCAACAACCGACGTTCGACGCTAAAGCGCTTATTCATCATTCGCCGCCGGGAGCGTGATGATAAACGCTGCTCCGCCGTCGGGAACGTTCTGCACGCGCAACGTTCCACCATGCTGCTCGACAATCTGCCGGCTGACGGTCAAACCCAATCCTGAGCCGTGTGGTTTCGTGGTAAAGAACGGGTCAAAAATGCGCTCTTGCAGATCGGGCGTGATCCCCGGTCCCGTATCTTCGACGATGATCTGCACGCAATGTTTCGACATCCGGTCTACTGTCTCGTGTACGCTGTGTGTTGTGATGGAGAGCACTCCGCCATACGGCATGGCATCGATGGCGTTCAGCAGCAGGTTGAGCAAGACCTGAGTCAGGGCATTGCGCTGCCCCGACACGCGCCGCAACGGCATTGCCAGGCGCTGTTCCACCCGGATGCCGTTGCCTGCCAGAGTGCTGTCGAGCAACAAGAGTACGCGCTCAATCACTGTATTGCAGTCGATCAGTTCAATCTCACCATCGCCGGGACGATGAAGATCGAGCAAACGACGCAACAGCCCCGACACGCGACAGATCTCGTCGCTGACCAGATCGAGAAACTCCACCGATTGTTCGGAGCCGTGCGAACGCAACAGGTACAGGTAATTCTGAATCGATTGCAGGGGGGTGTTGATTTCGTGCGCCACGATCGCCGCCAGACGACTGCTCGTCGCCAGCCGCTCATTCTGGCGCATAATCGCCTCGAGATGCAGATGCTCGGTGACATCCGCCAGGCGTATCACTACCTGCCGCGACGCATTGCCAAGCGGAATACTGTAGACGTCGAGAATCGCTGGTCCGCCTGATGCACGGTCCATCTGCAGCCGCCCCGATGCCTTGAGTCCACTGGCAAGGGTGCGCGCCAGAATTGGCGCAATCGCAGGACAGACTTCACTGCACGGTTTGCCAGGCAGCACGTCCGGCGGCATATCGAAAAGGCGGGCAAACTGGCGATTGGTCGCCTGAATGACACCATGACTGTCGATCAACGCCAGCGCATCGTCGAGGTTGTCCACAATCGTGTGCAACAGATCGCGACTCAGTCGCAGATCGGCGTTCACTTCCTGCAGGCGCGCATTGGCGTCGGCCAGCGCCTGACGATCACGCACCCGTTCGGTCATGTCGCTGATGATGCCGATGGCGCCGCTCCGTTGCTGCTGCTCATCATAGATCGCTGCAACTGTCACAAACGCGGGAAAGGTGGTTCCTTGACGTCGTATCAGGGTAAACTCACCTTCCCACGTGCGACCTGCAGCAACCGTTGCGCGCATATCCGCAATCATTGCATCATCGCGCGGTTCCGCCATCAGATCATAGACGTGACGACCGATCATTTCCGACTCGCTCCAGCCGAAGATACGCTCTGCCGACCGGCTCCAGTAGATGATGTCGCTCGAAAGGTTGGTTGCGATCACCGCCTGACTGACGGCAGCAAGCAGCATTGCCTGAAACCGCAGTTTCTGCTCGGCGCTGGTACGCTCGGCGATTTCTTTGCTCAACATGCGGTTTGCCAGGCGTACATCGGTCAGTTGTTGCTTCAGATGCTGCTGAAGATCGGCAGTCCGTCGGCGCTGGAGAGCCAAACGGCGACGTAGCCGCGCCTCGATGCGCTTTTGTTTACTGATATCGGTGACAATGCCAATGATGAAGTCAGCACCCTTCTGCATGGTGCGCCAGAGACTCGCACTGACCAGCACCGCCGCATCGGTTCCATCGCTGCGCTCGACGACCAATTCGCCGCTCCAATGACCATCCCGCATAATCGAATCCAGCGCGTGCACTATCCTGCGCCGCCAGCCAGGTCGATCCGACAGGGAAGCGACCGCCCTGCCAAGCATCTCTTCCTTGCACCAGCCGAAGACCGCTTCTGCTGCGCTGTTCCAGTACACGATGACGCCAGACTGATCGGTGACGACAAGCGTCTGACCGATTGCTTCGATCAGGGTGATGTGGGTATGCAGTTGACCCGGCACACAACAGTCTTCGGACGCGGAGACTTGGTGGAACCCATGTGTCATAGTGATGACATGATACACCATTTTTGGGTGTGTGTGCAGATTGGGGAACGTGGGAACGTGCAACGTGGGAACGTGCAACGTGCAAACGTGCGAACGTGCGAACGTGCGAACGTGCGAACGTTGAACGTGCGAACGTTGAATGTGTGAACGTGTGAACGTGTGAACGTACAACGTAGAACATGGGAAACAACCGACCCTTGAGGTCTTGCGTCACGGAACGTGGGCTGCAGCGGAACCGTGCCCGCGCCCCGAGCGCTGCCCCCTCCATGGGCGCGTCCCGACCTCAAGGGTCTGGAACGTGCAACGTGGGAACGTGGGAACGTGCGAACGTGCAAACGTGCGAACGTAATCACAAGACAATCACGAAATCCGGTAATCTCGTCATCTCAACGCGCAAACTCGTAATCACGTAATCCCCCCAATCACGTAATCTCCCAATCTCGTCATCTCCCAATCTCGTCATCTCCCAATCCCCCACGCCGCGGGATGTCGGGTAGAACAGCGCTATCGCGGACCCATGCGCAACGCACCGTCCAGGCGGATGGTGGCGCCATTCAGCATTGGATTCTCGACAATATGCTGCACCAGCGCGGCGAACTCCGATGGTCTGCCCAGGCGCGATGGGAAAGGAACCTGCTGTGTCAGCGCCGTGATCGCCGCCTCTGGCAACCCCGCCAGCATTGGCGTATCGAACGTTCCTGGAGCAATACCGACGACCCGGATCCCATATCGCGCCAGTTCACGTGCCAGCGGCAACATCATACCGACCACCCCCGCTTTCGAAGCGCTGTATGCCGCCTGCCCGATCTGCCCGTCGAATGCCGCGATCGAGGCGGTGCAGACAATCACGCCGCGCTCACCATCGTCGTTGGGGGTGTTGTTTGCCATCACTGCGGCAGCCAGCCGGATCGCGTTGAATGTACCGATCAGGTTGACCGCAATCACGCGCGTAAACCGTTCGAGCGGCAGCGGTCCTTCCTTGCCCAGGGTGCGTTCTGCCGTGGCGATGCCCGCGCAACAGACCAGCACGCGCAGGTTGCCGTCGCTCGCAGCCGCCTCGACGGCCGCCTGCATCTGTTCGGCATCGGCAACATCAGCAGCCACGAAGCGCGCCCGTTCGCCGAGTTCCGCCGCCAGCGCCGCGCCCGCTTCACGATTGACATCGACAATGGTTACGGTTGCGCCAAGCGCCGCCAGATGACGTGCCACACCGGCGCCCAACCCCGAGGCGCCGCCGGTGATCAGGGCGCTGTTTCCTGCAATCTGCACTGGAGTGCTCCTTTCACCATGCACAAAAACGAAATAGTGCAAAGGCTCTTCACTATGAAGGCGTCAGCAATGACATTGCTTCTTGACCGCTGTTCGCTCAAGCGCTATTCCAGTCAGTTCGCGCTCGAGCTGCAAAGACGCGAAGTCATCGATAGTAGATTGTACACCCTTGTTCGAGCGACAGCGCATGGCGTCTGGACAGTTCACGATCACACGACGCCTGCACCCTTCCGCTGCTCGCCCTGCTTGCCTCACTCCTGGTATAATACTTTTGCCCCGCATGCAGAGAGGAGGATGCACTATGACCTGCGACAATATCCTTGTGGCTGTCGAAGGTCCGCTGACGATCATCACAATCAACCGTGAACGTGTGCGCAATGCGCTCAATCAGGCGACCATCGCCGAAATTCACACGGCGCTGCGCGCGTGCGATGTTGACCCATCCCAACGTGTCGCCATTATCACCGGCGCTGGAGATCGCGCGTTCGCTGCCGGCGCCGACATCACCGAACTCCAGGTTCTGCCAGGCGCCGACGCTGCACGACGGTTCAGCGAAGCCGCGCACGACCTTGGGTTGTTCATGCGCCAGATGGCCAAGCCGATCATTGCGGCCATCAATGGGTATGCGCTCGGCGGCGGGCTGGAACTGGCGATGAGTTGCGATATGCGGATTGCTGCCGAAACCGCCATGTTCGGTCAGCCGGAGATCAATCTGGGCATCATTCCTGGCTGGGGGGGCACGCAGCGCCTGCCGCGCCTGATCGGACCATCAGCGGCGCGCCTGATCTGCATGACCGGCGATATGATTCCGGCAGAAGAGGCGCTACGCCTCGGCTTGGTCGAGCGCGTCGTGCCGGCGGCGGCATTGATGGAAGAAACGCGCGCGCTGGCAATGAAGATCGCTGCAAAAGCTCCGCTGGCGATTGCTGCCATCAAGCAGGCGATCAATCGTGGGCTGGACATGCCGCTGGCGGAAGGATGCATGTACGAAGCGGCGCTCTTTGGCGCCATTGCATCTACAAACGACGCGAAAGAAGGGACGACGGCGTTTCTCGAAAAGCGCCAGCCGGTGTGGACAGGACAGTAATGATGCATGAGGAGTAAGGAGAAGAGAGGAGCGCATGAGCGTCGAAGCCGTTCGCAGCGCCAGCGTCGCTGCCACCGATGATCGTCGCGAGCAGGTTGGCTGGTACTTCTATGACTGGGCGAATTCCGCATTTTCTACAACCGTTGTTACTGTCTTCCTCGGACCGTACCTGACTGCAGTAACCCGTCGCGCCGCCGATGCCGATGGGTTCGTCTATCCACTCGGTATACCCGTTGCTGCGGGCGCATTCTTTCCCTACATGGTTTCCCTCTCGGTCCTGCTTCAGGTGCTCTTTCTGCCGATCCTGGGCGCGATTGCCGACTATACCCATCTGAAGAAGCATCTTTTAGGCGTCTTCGCATATGCAGGCGCCATTGCGACAATGCTTCTCTATTTTCTCGATGGCAGCAACTATCTTTTCGGCGGACTCATGTTCCTCGTCGCCAATCTGAGTTTTGGCGCATCGATTGTTTTCTACAATGCGTTTTTGCCGGAGATCGCCAGCCCTGACCGGCGTGACGCCGTGTCGTCGCAGGGATGGGCGCTCGGCTATCTGGGTGGCGGGTTGCTGCTCGTTGCCAACCTGTTGCTCTTCCAGAACGCCGGGTCGCTTGGCGTTTCATCGGATCACGCTGCACGGATCAGCATCACGTCGGCCGGCACGTGGTGGGCGATCTTCACCATCATTCCGTTGCTGGCGCTGCGCCGGCGCGACCCGATCAAGCGGATTCCGCCGGGTGAGCACTACGTAACCATCGGCTTCAAGCAGTTGTGGGACACGCTGCGCAAGGCGCGCAATTATCCACAGACGCTGTTGTTCCTCGGCGCCTATCTGCTCTACAATGATGGCATTCAGACTGTGATCGCACTGGCGTCGCAGTTCGGCGCCGAAGAATTGAGACTGGAGCAGTCAACCCTCATTTCTGCCATTCTGATGGTGCAGTTTGTCGCCTTTGTCGGCGCTCTCGCCTTTGGACGCATCGCCGGATGGGTCGGCGCCACCCGTGCCATCCTGGTCAGTCTGGTAATCTGGACGAGCGTGATCTTTGCCGCGTATGGCTGGGTGCAACCCGAGAATCCAACGCAGTTCTACATTCTGGCAGCGGCGATCGCAATCGTGATGGGCGGGAGTCAGGCGATCAGCCGGTCGCTCTTTTCGCAGATGATTCCACCAGGGCAGGAGTCGGAGTACTTCAGCCTGTACGAAGTCAGTGAACGCGGCACCAGCTGGCTCGGACCGCTCGTCTTCGGTCTGGCGCTTCAGTTCACCGGCAGCTATCGTGTGGCTATCCTGCTGTTGCTCGTTTTCTTCATCGCAGGCATTGCGCTGCTGTTGCGCGTCGATGCGCACCGTGCCATCCTCGAGGCGGGGAATACGCCGCCGGCAAGGGTGTGATGTTTTTGTGATTGGGTGATTGGGTGATTGGGTGATTATGGTTCTTGATTTTGGATTTTGGCACGCCGGGTTCTTGACTCTCGGTTCCTGACTGTAGTGCCTATCCGAACAACCGCATCCTGATAAGCGCGCAGCGCCCCCGTACGGGGGCAGCGCGTATCGAAGGGACAGTTTTGCGGTATCCTGCGTTATTCGGATAGGCGCTCAGGTTTTGGTCTCTGGTTCCTGGCGCATGGTTGTGGATTGCAGGTTCCTGATTCCTGACGCCTGATACCTGTTATCGTTGATAATACCGCATTGCCATATGCAGTTTCAGGCTCTGTGATGCCAGGCGTAGTACTTCAAAATCTAAAATCAAAAATCAAACATGGAATAATTTCAGATTTTGATCCCCGGTTCTTGATTTTGGATGTCTGGTTCTTGGTTCTTCAGGAGAAAAGGCAATGGATTTCACAGCCAACTACGACATGTTCCTGACCGAGGAACACCAGATGTTGCGCCGCACGGTGCGTGAATTCGCAGAGAAGGAGGTGGCGCCCTTCATTCGCGAATGGGACCGCAGCGGCGCAGTGGCGGAGGGACCGGAGACCCGTCCGCACATTCGTCCCATCCTGAAGCGCATGGGCGAACTGGGGCTGCTCGGCATCTGCCTGCCAACGCGGCTCGGCGGCGCAGGAATGGACTATCTGGCGCTGGCGGTCGTGTGCGAGGAACTGGAGCGGGTCGACAGTTTCCTGCGGGTCGTCATGAGCGTCCACACCGGCTTGAACTCACTGACGCTGTTTCAGTGGGGAACGGAAGACCAGCAGCGAAAATACCTGGTTCCGCAGGCGAAAGGCGAGAAGATCGCTGGCTACTGTCTGACCGAACCCAACAGCGGCACCGATGCGGGCGCAATGCTTGCCACTGCCCGACGTGACGGCGACTCCTACATCCTGAACGGTGAGAAGACCTGGATCAGTCTGGCAGACATTGCCGACCACTTTCTGGTCTTTGCCAAAACCGACCCATCGAAAGGAAACCGGGGCATCTCGTGTTTCATCGTCGAGCGCACCATGCCCGGCTTCAGCAGTCTGCCAATCCACGGCAAGCTCGGCGTGCGCGCCGGCAATACCGGTTCGGTCGTCCTGGAAGACGTGCGCGTGCCGGTCGCCAATCGGCTCGGCGAAGAGGGCGAAGGGTTCAAGATCGCCATGACGGCGCTCGACAACGGGCGCTACACCGTCGCCGCCGGAGCGACCGGTCTCATTCAGGCGAGTCTGGAAGCCAGCATCCGCTACGCGAAAGAACGCCAGACCTTTGGCATACCGATCGCCGAGCACCAGCTGGTCAAGCGCATGATCAGTCACATGGTACGCAAGCTCGACACCAGCCGCCTGCTGGTGTATCGCGCCGGCTGGATGAAGAATCAGGGACGCCGCAACACCCGCGAAACAACCCTTGCCAAGTGGCACGCCACCGTCAGCAGTTTCGAGGCCGCCGACGATGCAATCCAGATCCACGGCGCCTACGGGTACAGCGACGAATATCCCGTCGAACGCTACCTGCGCAACGCGCGCGGCGCCATCATCTACGAAGGCACCCGCGAACTGCAGGAACTGCTCCAGGCGGATTTCGCGCTCGGCTACCGCGAAAATAAGCCGCTGCGCCGCGAACTGCCCGCGTATGACCCGGATGCATGGGCATGATGAACATCATGTTATAATGCAATGTGTCACCAGGTACGCCAATGAGCGCACAATGGGATGAGCAGGGAAGCAGCATTGATGCGACGCCGCTCATGAGCAGCGGCGCAAGAGGGAGGCGCTATGCACATCGTTGTCTGCATGAAACAGGTCCCGCGCGACAACTCGGTCAAGATCAACGCAGATCTGACAATCAACGCTGATGGGATCGAGCAGATCATGAATCTCTTCGATGAATATGCTGTCGAAGAGGCGCTGCAGTGGAACGAGAAACTGGGCGGCAAAGTCACGGTTCTTTCTATCGGACCGGAAGACTGGAAGGAACAGATTCGTCGTGCGCTCGCAATGGGCGCCACCGACTCGCTGCTGTTGAGCGACGCGGCATTCACCAGCCTGGACACGTTTGGCGCTGCACGGGTCGCCGCTGCCGCGATCAAAAAACTCGGCGATGTCGATCTGGTGCTGTGCGGTCGCAACTCGACCGATGACGAAACCGGGGCGTTCGCGCCAGCGCTGGCGCGGTTGCTTGGCTGGACGCAACTGACGTATGTGGGGAAGGTTGTCACCCTCGAGAGCGGTAAAATCGTCGCAGAACGCCATCTCGAAGAAGTGGTCGAAACGGTCGAAGCCAGCCTGCCGGCGGTCGTGACGGTTGTCAAAGGCATCAATGAACCACGCTACCCGTCGTTGCTGCGCATCCGCAAGGTCGCCAAAGTCGAGATTCCGACCTGGTCGGCGTCCGATCTCGGTCTTAGCGCTGCCGATCTGACCCCCGCGCTGAACCTGGTTAACCGTGTTCCGCCGCCGCCGCGCCCGAAAGGCGAGATCATCGAAGGGAAAGATGCCGCCGAAAAGGTTGCCAGACTGGTCGATAAGTTGATGGAAGCGCAGGTTATCTGACAGGAGAACATCCATGGCGAATGAGATCTGGGTTTTCATTGAGCGAACCGCTCATGGCGATATGGCCGGGGTGTCGAAGGAATTGCTCGGCAAGGCGCGCGACCTGGCTGATGCCAGCGGCATGAAGGTCGGCGCGCTGATTCTGGGCGCCGGCGTCGGCGATCTGGCGAATGTCGCCTTCAGTTATGGCGCCGATACGGCATATGTGGTTGACGACAGTGCACTGGCGCAGTACACCACCGATGGGTATGTTGGAGCAGCCGCGGCACTGGCGAAGAAATATCAGCCTGCCTTGATTCTTACCGGCGCAAGCTTTCAGATGCGCGACTTCAGTGCAGCGCTTGCGGCAGAACTCGATACTGGCGTCGCCTCCGACTCGACCAATGTATCAATCGACAACGGTGTGGTAAGCGCCGTCCGCAGTTCACACGGCGGGAACGTCATCAACACGCTGACATTCGCCCCAGGTAAAACGGCGGTTGTGTCGGTGCGCAAACAGAGTTTCCCGGAACCGCAGGCACATCCCGGACGTTCCGGCGCTGTCGTGACGGAAGCCATGCCCGGCGTGCCACTGCGCGCAAAGGTCGTCAGTGTCGCGCCCAAGCAGGGAGCCGTCAATCTGGCGGACGCGGCGATCATCGTGTCGGGCGGACGTGGCCTGGGGTCGCCGGAGAACTACTACAAACTGATCCCCCCGCTTGCAGAAGCGGTCGGCGGCGCCTACGGCGCATCGCGCGCCATCGTCGACGCCGGCTGGGTGCCTTATGAGCATCAGGTCGGACAGACCGGTAAGACGGTCAGCCCGAAACTGTATATGGCAGTCGGCATCTCCGGCGCAATTCAGCACCTGGCAGGCATGCGCTCCTCGCGCACGATTGTGGCGATCAACAAAGACCCGGATGCGCCGATCTTCCGCGTCGCCACCTACGGCGTCGTCGGCGATGCCAACGAAATCGTGCCGCTGCTGACCGAGGAGATCAAGAAGCGTACCGGGAAGTGAGGGTCAAAACGCAAAGGTCAGGGGTTAGGGACGTTGCCCGTGAACGATGGCGTCCGTAACCCCTTTCCTTGTTTGTGCGGTGTGCAGATGGTGCGTCTCCTGTTGCGTGATGTGCGGTTCTTTCCCCCACGGCGCCATCTGGCTCGCTCGTTGATACTGCATCTCACACACCCCGTGCCCTCGATTCTCATTTCGCGTCAATATCGAACGCATTTTGATCCGACTCCAGCACTGTTCCCCGGCTATACTTGATCGCACACCGCAGCGGTGTGGTTTGTCATTGGACGTTGATTGCTCCGTACACCAACGACGATGGGATCGCACATATGAAGCTGCGGCGCACCATTCACCATAAAACGCTTCTGGACGCTCTGTGTGTCAGCGAACTGTAACACTGACCACTGGCGATCGAGCAGGCTCAGGAGTACACTCGTATGGAGGCGGTAGTCTGTCCGATCCGGCGAGAAGTCGATGTGTATGTCGCAATGGGACGGGCGCGCGATATGGCGACAGCCCTCGGATTCGACGACATCGACCGCACACGGATTGAAATTACAGTCCTGGAACTGACGCGCAATATCCTGGCTCACGCCGGCAGCGGCGAACTGATGATTGAGCGCGTTACCGATGGTGATCGCCAGGGCATCGCCATCGAGGCGCGCGATCAGGGACCTGGCATCGCCGACATTGCGCTGGCGTTGCGCGACGGGTACAGCACCGCGCAAACGCTTGGCGCAGGTCTTCCTGGCGTGCAACGGTTGATGGACGACTTTCATATCGAGTCGACGGTTGGTGTCGGTACGCGCGTGCGCGCAGTGAAGTGGCCCGGCAACCGCGCCAACAGCGGGCCTGGAAAGGTCCGCCGATGAATATCATATGGGGAGCATACAACCGCGCCAAGCAGGGGCAATCGATTTCCGGCGACGCCTGGATGGTGGCGCCGCTGAGCGACAATGGCATACTGGCAGCTGTCATCGATGGGCTGGGTGGCGGCGAAGAGGCGGCGCACGCCGCTCGCCTAGCGGAAGGCGTCTTTCGCGAACGCGCCGCACGACCCCTCCAGGAGATCATCCGGGTATCGCACGAGGCGCTTCACGCAACCCGCGGCGCAGTCGTCGGCTTGCTCCGACTCAACCCGGCTCAGAGCAGCGCATCGTACATCGGCGTTGGCAATATTGGCATCTATGTCTACAGTCGCAAACCGATCAAGCCAATCTCAAAGAACGGCATTCTTGGATACCGATTACCAACCCTGCTCGAACTGACCTATACCTACGATCCGGGCGATCTGTTCGTGTTGTACAGCGACGGCATCTCATCGCAATTCGCACAGGATCTGTCGCTCGACATTCGCCAGCCGCCGCAGGTATTAGCAGAGCAGATCGTTCGAACATACGGCAAGCATTCCGACGACGCCACGGTGGTCGTCGTGCAGACCTGAAGAGCGCCTCTGCACTACTATGCAGCACACAATATCGACACATCTGACCCACTGGCTGAGCGCCAACCGCACGACTCTTCTGCCGCTCTGGATTGCCGCAGGCAATGATCTGTTTGCTGCACATCATACGTCCGAGGGAAATGGTGAAGCGGTTGCAGTTCATCCTGAGGAGCGCCGCGTTATTCTAACGACGCTGTACGATGGATTGATTGCTGCTGCACACGGTGATGAACGCCCGCTCGATGAATGCCTGAGCGTGCTGCGAGCGTTTCGGAGCAGCAGCGGCGAAGATGAACTGCCGCTGCAGATCACGCTCTTCCAGCGACTGCGCAGCATAGGGCGGCGCGAACTGTTTCGGACCCCCATGCAGTCCGGCGCGCATCAGGCGCAGGAAGAGACGTTCTACCCTCTGCTCGATGTGTTCGATGACCTGATCGATCGCGCCATTACCCTGCTTGTCGAACGCTGGGTCGCTGCGACACACGTCGTATCGCACGAACTGAACGAAACCCGCATGCTGGTCGAGACGCTGTACCGCGATGCAGAAGTCACCGACCGCATCACGCTGCAGGTTTCTCGCCTCAATCAACTGGCGCAAGAATTGTCGGCGACGTTCGACCGTGAAACGCACCTGATGCAGATCAGCGCCGCCCTTTCAGAGGTGCTGGCGCCTGTGATCGTTGATATCTGGCTGATCGCTGAGGATGCCGCCCACCTCGAACTGGCCTGGCGTCACGGCGCTCCAGCGCCGCAGATGCGTTCGCTGCCTCTGGACGCAACCCACGATCTGGTCATTCAGATGCTCCAGCAGCAAGAACCCTTTTTTGCTCCCGAACCAGCGCCGCACGACCGGTATGGCTGGCATATTCCAGACCACGCTGTGCTTGGCATACCGCTCATCACCCAGCGCGGCGTCGCGGGCATCATCGTCTGTCAGGGGAAAGAAGAAACGCTCGAAGATCGCTCACAACAGGATTTTGCCCGCTCGATCGCCAGTCAGGCCGCGATTGCGCTGGAAAATGCGCGATTGTACGCCGAAGTGCGCGCATTCAACGCAGTGCTGGAAGAGCGCATCGCTGAGCGCACCCGTGAATTGCAGATCGAACGCGATACCCTCGAAACGCTCAACTCGATCGCCCTCGAAGTCAGTAGTTCGCTCGATGGCGATGTGATTATGCGCAACTCGCTCAGCACCCTGGCGAAACTGATCGGCGTCGAGCATGGATCGATCATGTTGCTTGATCGAGAAACCGAGCAACTGATCGATCGTGCGATATTGGGAAAAAACAAAGAAGTCGGGTATGTGCGCTTTCCGCTGGGGTACGGCATCGCGGGATGGGTCGCACAACATCGCAGGCCGCTGATCGTGGCGGACGTCGCTGCCGACTCGCGCTGGGCGCCGCCTCCAGTCGACGATCCCGCAGCAAAACGTCAGGGTTCGATGATTGCCGTGCCGCTGATTGCACACCATGAAGTGCTTGGCGTCCTGGTGCTCTCCCACGAACAGACCGGGTATTTTCGTGAGGAACACCTGCGCCTGCTGACGGCTTCCGCCAACCAGATTGCGATTGGTATTCATAACGCACAGGTCTATCAGCAGGCCGAGCAGCAGTACCTCCATCGCTACGAAATGCAGCAGCGCCAGGAACAGGCGGTCAGCCAGAGCACCGCTATTCTGCAAAGCCTTTCGGACGGGGTGATCGTGTGCGATCAGAGCGGCTCAGTGCTGACGGTCAACCTGGCGGCTGAGAAAATTCTTGACCGCCCAATCGAAGAATTGGTAACGTGGAATCTGGGAGATTTGTTGCGACGACTGCTGGGACGGCGCATCAATGAATTGCCGCTCGATGATTTGCTGGCAAATCCCTGGGATGAACGCCATCAACCGCGCACTCTCTCCACCACCTTTCAAATCGGTCCACGCACCATCAGTATCACGCTTGATCCGGTTATTTCAAGTAAAGAAACGCTGATCGGCGCAGTTGCCGTGTTCCGCGACCGTACACGCGAGGTCGAGTCGGATCGACTCAAAACCGAGTTCATCGGCACAGTCTCGCATGAGTTGCGTACCCCAATGACATCCATCAAAGGGTTCACGCAACTCCTGGCAATGGGCAGCCTGGGACCGATCAACGAGACACAGAAAGAGTTCCTTGGCATCATCCAGTCGAATGCCGAACGCATGATCGCGATCATCAATGACCTGCTCGACATCACCAAGATCGAGACAGGAAGCGTCGATCTCGAGATTCGCCCGATCCATGTCGCCGAAACCCTTAGCACGGTCATGCTCGACCTTCAACCAAAAATCCAGGATCGGCAGCAACATCTGGCGTTGAGCATTCCGGCCGGGTTGCCGCTCGTGCGCGCCGACGCGCGCCGCTTCAATCAGATTCTCTTCAATGTTGTATCGAACGCGATCAAATATACGCCACGCGGCGGCTCGATCACCATCGAAGCGCACGAAGTCGCTGCTGAGGCGATCCCGGAAGAAGAACGCGATGGGCTGCGCCCCGGACGATATGTTCAGATCGATGTGCGCGACACCGGCGTCGGGATTGCACCAGAAGACATGCCCCGCATCTGGGAGCGTTTCTACCGCACCGAAAATCCGCTCAAGGTTGAAGCCGGCGGCACCGGTCTCGGTCTGTCGCTGGTCAAACCCCTCATCAGACTCCTTGGCGGACGGATCTGGGCCGAGAGCCGGCTCAACGAAGGCAGCGTCTTCCACTTTGTGCTGCCAGCAGTGTAACCCCCTGACGTGACCAGAGTCGATGCGCTGTCACCAGCGCCATCAGGCGGTGTGCGGCGCAGATGTGTCGAGGTCTGGTTCGGGCGCTCTCCAATTTTCACTATTCTACCAGATGAAACTTGACAAAGTTTCAATGTTAGAGTAATCTAACGACACAGGTTAACCTTTGCTCATCATTCGCCGGCGCGCCTTGAGCGTTCACCCTGCCAGCCGCGATCATTGCGGATGTGCAAGTCTGTTGGTCTGTCAGATGCAAGGCAGTACTGGTCACTCTCCAGAAAGGGATATCTCACCATGCACGGAAGATCGTTGATGCTACGTCTGATGCTCCTCACGATGAGCATCGCGCTGATTGCAGCCTGCGGCGGGCAACCTGCCGCCACTCCGCCGACGACAGCGCCTGAACAACCCACTGCAGCGCCAACCACTGCACCAGCTGCGCCAACCACTGCGCCCGAGCAACCCACTACAGCGCCTATCGTTGTACCACAGGGTGAAGTCGTCGTTTATACGTCGCGCGCGGAAGCATTGTTCAAACCGGTCATCGAAGCTTTCAACGCCACCTACCCGGATATCAAGGTGACCGTTCTCAACGGCAGCAACAGCGAACTGGCTGCACGCATCCTCGAAGAGCGCGCCAATCCGCAGGCGGATGTTCTGATCAACTCTGACATTTTGACAATGGAGAACCTGGCGGCCGAAGGAGTCTTTGCCCCGAATGACTCGCCTGCAGTCATGGCTGTTCCGGCGGATTACCGCGCCGATGACGGCAGTTGGGTCGCGCTGACGCTCCGCGCTCGCGTTATCATGTACAATACCGATCTGGTTCAACCCGAAGAGTTGCCAACGAAAATGGTCGATCTGGCGGATCCCAAATGGAAGGACGCACTGGGCTCCGCCAACAGCACCAATGGCGCGATGATGGCGCAACTGGTCATTATGCGCAATCAACTTGGCGAAGCGGCAACCGAGGCTTTCATCCAGGGGTTGCTCGAAAATAACACACAGTTTTTCGGCGGGCATACCGATGTGCGCAAAGCGGTCGGCGCGGGTGAACTGAAACTGGGGCTGGTCAATCACTACTACTACCATCTCTCGAAGGCGGAAGGCGCACCGGTGGGCGTCATCTATCCCGATCAGGAGGATGGCGGGCTGGGGTTGACCGTGAATTCGACCAATGCCGGCATTGTCAAAGGCGGACCAAATCCGGAGATGGCGAAGATCTTCGTCGATTTTATGCTCTCCCCGACCGGTCAGCAGATTTATGCTGACCGGAATTATGAGTATCCGATCGTTCCAGATGTTCCGCTGGCGGAAGGAGTGGCGCCGCTCAGTTCGTTCAAACTCAACCCATTCCCGCTCAAGTCGCTGCGGGATGAACTGGAACCGACGAGGGCGCTGGTTCAGAAGGCTGGCATGCCGTAGTATTGCAGCAATGCAGGGCAAACCATAGCGACGTTGCCGACAACCTGACACTTCTGAAGTGAACGTAACTACCGGGTGCGCGGGCTGGAGCTCGCGCACCCAGGGCGTTTTCATCACGACGGTGTGTGCGCATCCCAGGATGGCTGATATGAAGCGAACACTCTTTCTTCCTCGCGCACAGGCAGCGCGCGCGTCGATCACATCGTGGCGCACTTCGTCTGCTGCTTTGGGCAGTGCAGCAGTGCTGGTCGGCATCCTGGCGATCGTGCCGCTTGTTTATATCGTAATCCGTGCGCTCGAAGCGGATGCCGCCGTCTGGGAGCGCCTCTGGTCGCGGCAGATTCCTGTGCTGGCCGGCAACACGCTGGCACTGACTGCGACAACCGTGTTCCTCAGCGCTCTGCTTGGCATCGGCGCGGCATGGCTGGTCGAGCGGACTGATCTGCCGGGAGCGCGGGTGTGGCGGGTGATGCTGGCATTGCCGCTGGCAATACCGGCGTATGTCGCCGCGATCTGCTGGCTGATTCTGCTTCGCAGGGGTGGGGTTGTCGATCAGGTTGCGATGGAGTGGCTGGGGTTCGCCCGCGGTACGTTTCCACTTCCCCAGATCACCAATCTGTGGGGGGCAACGATTGTCATCAGTCTGTGTGTGTTCCCGTATGTCTTCCTTCCAGTCGGCGCCGCGCTTCGTTCACTCGATCGCTCCCTGGAAGAAGCGGCGCGCATGGCTGGTCTCTCCGCCTGGGCGACCCTCTGGCGTGTGGCGCTACCGTTGATCATGCCGGCAGCGGCAGGCGGCGCGCTGCTCGTGGCGCTCTATGTGCTCTCCGATTTTGGCACTGTGGCGATGCTCCGCTATCGCACCTTCACGCTGGCGATTTTCCAGCAGTTTGCCGGTCAGGTCGACCGGTCAGCGGCGGCAATCCTGAGTTTTATCCTGATAGGTATGGCGACGCCGGTACTCTACGGTGCGGCCTGGCTGGCGCGCCGTGAGCGCCAGGTGACTCGCACCCGCTGGCAACCCCGGCGTCTGGTGCGCCTGGGACGCTGGCGTCCGCTCGCGCTGCTGGCGATTGGCGGGTTGACATTCTTCTCGCTCGGGCTGCCACTTCTGACGCTTGGCGGGCTGACATTGCAGGGATGGCTCTTCCCGACTGAGGTTGATCGGATCTGGGGGGTCAATAATGCTGGCGTGTTGCGCCACGCATTGAACAGCGTTGGTCTCGCGGTCACTGCAGCTACCGGCGCCATCGCGCTGGCAATCTTCCCGGCGCTGATCGCTGTCCGACGGCCAGGGCGCTGGAGCAGTCTGTTGCTCGCCGCCTGCCAGAGTCCCTTCGCACTGCCAGGAATTATCGTCGGGTTGAGTTTCGTGCTGCTGTTCAACCGCTGGATGCCAGCGCTGTACGGCACGCTGGTTGTGCTGGTGATTGGGCTTGTCTTTCGATTACTGCCACAGGCGGTCACCGCCAATGAGTCGGCGTTGCGCATCGTTTCACCGTCACTCGAGCAGGCGTCGCGCACACTGGGGCAAAGCGGTGCGCGCACCTTTCAGCGCGTGACGCTCCCGGTTGCCGCGCCAGGGCTGCTGGCAGGTTGGGTGTTGTGCTTCGTGACCGCAATGAAGGAACTGCCAACAGTCATTCTGCTGCGACCGCCAGGCTTCGACACCCTGCCGGTGCGAATCTGGGTGGCTGCCAGTGAGTCGGTGCATACTCAGGCGGCGCCGTCAGCATTCGCGCTCATTGCTGTAACGATTGCGACGCTGCTGCTCGTGACACGCTATCGGGCGGGGATGGAGAAAGCCCTTTCGCAGAGTTGACGCCAGTATGCGATGTCATCTGTCCGTGCGCAATCCACTCTGGCGCAACAACTGGTCTGCCCACGCCATATCGTCGCCGGTCAGCGGCGGGTCGGGATCGCGGCGATAGTCGATGCGCAGATCGAATGCGGCTCGCTCATAGATGGCGTGGAGCAGCGCGCCGATGTCGATGTCTGGTTCGGTTGCATCCGCATCGAGCGGCACAACGAAACGCGGGATTGGCTGACGAACGCTGAAGGGAATGAGAAGTGCGCGCGGACGATGGTTGCTTCGACTGATGAGAAGACGATAATCGCTGACACCCGTCCACCCGCGCACCGGCATCGGTTCGCCTGCACGCAACAGATCAATTTCGACCAGATGAGTAAGGCTGCCCAGCACGGCGAGACGTTTGCGCAGATAGAGCGCGCGCCCTTCACCAGGACGTTTATTGGAAGGCGATAGTATTTCGATAACCGTCACAACCCGTCCATCAGCGGCTGCACGCACTTCCAGGTACGACTCGCGCACCAGATCGGGCAATTCAACCTCGACCGCTACTCCCTCCAATTCTTGAAGAGGACCGGATACGCTCATCGGTGGCGCGGAGCGCGTCACAACGGCGGAGTCCGCACGCCCGACAAACGCTGTGTCCTCAGGCTCGACGAGATAGGTGCGCTCCTCGATTGCAACATAGTAGCGCGGACGCAGCACCGACGCAAGATCGTCAGCAATACTGACGACCAAACGATTATGCACATCGGGCCAGAGACCCGGCGCTTCGAGATAGGGGTTCATGCCAGGAAACGGATTGGGCATGAGCAATTCTCTCTCAACCTGGTATCCGTCCCAATTATATCAGTTGCCTCCGGGCCGCGCCATCCGCCGGCAGCAAGGGGGGGTATATGCAGAGGGGGTCAGGCACAAGGCCTGCCTCGCCAGACCCGTCCCGCCAGACCCGTCCCACCGGATGCGCAGCGCGTCCGGGCGTCCCTGGCAGGCGCCCTGAGCAGGCGCCAGGACTGCCCCAGACGCCTAATCACGGGCAAACGAGCGGCTTACAACGCTGCGCACCGCGCCGCGATCCCTGATGCTATAATCATACCGGAACAGGCTCGAAAGGTTGGTAGGATGAATGTTCTGCTTATTGGCTCGGGCGGGCGCGAGCACGCCCTGGCGTGGAAACTGGCGCAATCGCCGTTGATCGACACGCTCTTCGTTGCGCCCGGCAATCCGGGAACGGCGCAGATCGGACGTAATCTGCCGGTCGAGGTTCTTGCCATCTCGCACCTCGTCGAGATTGCACAACAGGAACGGGTCGGACTGGTTGTCATCGGTCCCGAAGCGCCGCTGGCAGTGGGGCTGGCGGACGCCTGCCTGAAGGCGAACATCCCGGTCTTCGGTCCAACTGCGGCGGCAGCGCAGATCGAGAGCAGTAAAGCGTTCGCCAAGCGACTCATGATCGAGGCGGGTATTCCAACCGCCAAAGCGCGTATCTTCGACGATCCCGACAGTGCGTCCGATTTCGTGCGCGCCTCTGGACGCGCGTGGGTCGTGAAGGCGGATGGACTTGCGGCCGGCAAGGGAGTCATTGTGCCGGAGTCGGTCGGCGATACGCTGGATGCCATCCGAACCCTGAGCGCCACCGCGTCTGGCGCGCGTCTGGTTCTCGAAGAGCGCCTCAGCGGACCAGAGGTGTCACTGATTGCGCTGTGCGATGGCGAACACGCGCTGCCCCTGCCGCCAGCGCAGGATCACAAACGCCTGCGCGACGGCGATGCCGGTCCCAACACCGGCGGCATGGGCGCGTATGCTCCCGCGCCACACCTGACATCTGCCGACGTTACCGATCTGATGGCACAGATCATGCTGCCGGCACTGCATGCGTTGAAGCGCGCAGGAACGCCTTTCTGCGGCGCGCTCTACGCCGGCTTGATCTTGACTGAACACGGTGCGCGGGTGCTGGAGTTCAACGCGCGCTTCGGCGACCCGGAGACACAGGCGATCCTGCCGCTGCTGGATGGCGACCTGCTGGCAACGCTTGCGGCGTGCGCCGGGAACGGAATCGTGTCAGACGATCTGCTGCGCTGGACAGGCGAGACGGCAGCGTGTGTCGTGCTGGCAGCGGAAGGGTACCCCGACACACCCCGACGTGGTGATGTCATCAGCGGCATTGAGTCGATTGACGACCCGAATGTGCTGATCTTCCACGCCGGTACCGCCTGGAAGAACAATCTCCTGACGACGGCGGGCGGGCGCGTGCTTGGCGTTACGGGCGTCGGCGCCACATTGCGCGAAGCGCTGACGCGCGCGTATGCGGCAGTTGACCGGATTTCCTTTCCGGGTATGCAGTACCGCCACGACATTGGCGCCAAGGCGATGCAATGAGCGCTTCAGGACAACCGTATCGCGTCGCAGTACTGGTTTCCGGCAGTGGGTCGAACCTGCAGGCGCTGCTCGATGCGCAGCAAACTGGCGGACTCGACCGTGCCGAGGTCGTCCTGGTGGTCAGCGACCGTGCTGACGCCTATGGGCTGCAGCGCGCGCTGAAGCATCGCGTTGCGGCTGCATTCGTTCCGTTGCGCCACCCGCGTGATCCCGTTGCCCGCGCCGAATGGGAACGCCGCCTGGCGGATGTGACGGCGGCGTTCACTCCCGATCTGATCGTCCTTGCCGGGTTTATGCGCGTCCTGTCGCCGGTGTTTCTCGATCGCTTCCCCAATCGGGTCATCAACCAGCATCCGGCGCTCCTTCCCGACGACAGCGGTGACACGTTTGTCACCTCACGCGGCATTGTCATCCCGGCATTGCGCGGCGCACACGTTGTGGCTGATGCGCTGCGCCTCGGTCTGCCGATCACCGGATGCACCATTCACCGCGTAACGCCAGCCGTGGACGACGGACCGGTGCTCGCGCGCAGCGAAGTGCCAATCTTTCCCGGCGATACCGAAGAAACGCTCCACGAGCGCATCAAACAGATCGAGCGCCGCCTGATCGTCGAAGTGATCGTACAGCTGGCGCGCCTTCACGCATAACCTATGGACTGCTGAAGCCTTGCTTCAGCAGTCCATACCTTCCAGCGCAGTGAGCGTGGCGATCGCGTTTTAGCTCGAAGCCAGCGTCCGCGCGAGCGTAAACTGATGGATGTCAAACGGTTCTAAGTCGTTCTCGCCCACGGCAGCGGTCTCTGCCCGGTTGGGGCACGGCGCTGCCGTGCCCCGACGGCTGATCTGAAATTGGTTCATTTTTTTCCTCCTTTTTTTGCCCGGTTGGGGCACGGCGCTGCCGTGCCCCGACGGAGCCAGTGAGCATAGCCGATAGCCGATAGCGTGGCACGCAAGCAGCACGTAGCACTGGCGGCGGGTGACGCCTGCATTGTGCGCCGTGGGGCTGAAGCCCTCGGCGAGCAGGGTGAAGCCCGCCAGGGAGCATAGCCGATAGCCGATAGCGGTGCATGCGAGCAGCGCGTAGCACTGGCGGCGGGTGACGCCTGCATTGTGCGCCGTGGGGCTGGCGGGGATTGGTTACTGAAACACCATACGCCTGGCGTACCCGTACCACCGCCTTCAGGCGGTCTGGTGACAGGCTCATGAACGTTCACCATGCAGGTCGGTCTGGACGCCAGCGGCGCACGTCGCGTCCCGACGGGGAAGAGCGTCGGCGCAGGCCGACGCCTGGCGTACCCGTACCACCGCCTTCAGGCGGTCTGGTGACTAAGAACTCCTGACTCAGTCCCAATTCAAGGAGCGGATCGTACCCGTACCACCGCCTTCAGGCGGTCTGGTGACAGGCTCATGAACGTTCACCATGCAGGTCGGTCTGGGCGCCAGCGGCAACCGTCGCGTCCCGACGGGGAAGAGCGTCGGCGCAGGCCGACGCCTGGCGCGCCGGCGCCCCGCAGGCGCAGTTTCAACCGCCAGCCGGCATAGCCGATAGCGTGGCGCGCAGACGCCGCCAGCCGGTCGTTCACACCCGCAACCCGGATCGCGTATTGTCAGACCGTGCGATCTGGTACGCGATCTCATACGCCATATGCGGTTCGTGCTTGCCCTTGAGCGTTACCGGACCGATCGGGCGCAATTGCCACGGAAGATTGTGCTCCGGCATCAACGCATCGACCAGGCGATGCGACACAATAATCTGATCGGCACGCGCCAGTCCGCTCAGGCGGTTGGCGGTATTGACGACATCGCCGATCACAGTGTAATCGAGACGTTGCGGTGATCCGATATTGCCGACGAGCGCCGGCCCGTAGGCGACCCCCACACCCATACCAAGGTCAAGACCCAGATCGCGACGCCAGACATTACGGAGATCGGCGAACGCCAGTTGGAGATCGACCGCTGCGCGCAGCGAGCGGGGGACATCGTCGTCGCGCGCGATCGGCACGCCAAACACGCCGATCAACCCATCCCCCAGGAACTTATCGACCGTTCCGCCGTGCCGGTAGAGCGCCTCCGTCATGGCAGTAAAAAAGCGATTGAGGATCTGATTCACGAGCACCTGCGGCGCCATCCCTTCAGCGAGCGACGTATAGCCGCGAATATCGGCAAATAACACGACGATATCACACTCCTGCGGCGCGCCAAACTCGCCGCCGCCCGCCATCACCTCTTCGACCACCTGTGGCGACACATAGCGCCGAAACACCGCGCGCAGGCGTTCCTGCTCCGCACGTTCGAGTTCTTTGATCGCAGTAATATCCTGCATCACCGCCACCCGTCCGATGGATGCCTCATCGGCGCCGAGCACCGGCGCAACGCTGACATTGAACGTCGTGCCATCGGACAGCATGACCTCTGCCATCGACTGACCATTGTGAGTGGCGCCGTTCAATGCGTGCAGCAGATCAAGATTATCCACGGCATGGTCGATGAACTGTCCGATTGCTCCGGTGAGGCGCAGCCGGTTTTCCGCAGCAGGATTCGCCAGCAACAGGCGATTATGCGGGTCGATGAGCAGGATAGGATCGGCAGCGCTGCGCAATACCGCGCCCAATGTCGAACGTTCGTCTTCCACTTCGCGATACAGGCGGGTATTCTCGATGACCTGCGCCAGCAAACTTGCGACTGTTTCGAGCAGCGTCAGATCGGTTGATTGAAACTGCTGCGCCTGACCACTGACATCGAGTGCAATCAGCCCGATCTGTTTACCGCTCGCCAGCAGCGGCGCCAGCGCCAGCGCCGTCACCCCCGCAGCCGCAAGATTATCAGCACAGCCCGCCAGCAATGCGTCGTCCACCGACACCACCTGCGGACCAGACAGAACAGCTATTCCTGCAAGATAACGCCAGGGCAAACGATCCTGCGCAGCCTCGGTTGCAAACACCAAATCCCGCGTCCCCTGAAGTCTGGGGTTGGTCAACACAATGCCACAGGCATCAACCTCGAAAACAGATGCAATCGCGCGGGCAGCGATCGTCAGATTTTCCGCCGCATCCAGACGCGCCGTCATGGCAAGCGACAGATGATTCACCATGCCGAGCTGACGAACACGGCGCTGTTCCATGTTGAACAGGCGCGCATTATCGAGCGCAATACCCAGCTGACTTGCCAGTGTCGAAAGCAGCCGCGTGTCGGCGTCACCAAATGCGTCGGGGGTATAGGCCATCACCGAAAGTGCGCCAAACACCTGACGCGCCGTCTGAATTGGAACCGCCAGTTCCGAACGCACACTCCGCTCCATCCCCGCCGGCGGATGGCAATCAGTCCGAAGAAAATCGGCGACGTGGTACGGCTCACGCTGCGCAATTGCCCGTCCGGCGACACTGTCGTCAGGCAGTATCGCCTGCCCGACAACCTGTTCGATGATTGCACTCCCTGCTGCAGCGCTCAACACCAGACGTTCGTCTTCACGCAGCACGACAGCCACCAGCGGATAACCAAAGGTGTGGTGGATCAGATGCACCACCAGGCGCAGCAGCTGATCGGGGCTCATCAATTCGGTCAGATACCGGCTGATCTGATTGATACGCTGCAATTCTTCGGCACGGCGCTCCAGCAGGTCGCGCTGCGTGCGCGTCAGATGGAACAATTCCGCATTTTCGAGCGCAATCGCGCTCTGCGCCGCAACCGCGTTCAGCAACTCCAGATGGTCGTGGTTGAAGTAGCCAGGAGTATGATGCACCAGCGTGATGGCGGCGAGCACGCGACCTTCGCGCACCAGCGGCACGGCAGCAACACTACGAACTGCGCGCTGCTGGGCATTCACTGCGATCCAGCGCGTGTCCTCGCGCGTATCGTCGATCATCAGCGGCTTCCGCTCACGGATCACCCATCCGGCAACACCCTGCCCTAAAATATCCTGGAGTGGAATGGTTGGCCGATTGTTTGTGCTGGAGAAGAGGCGCGGCTGATCGCCGGTAAGCGCCAGAAGACTGGCGCGCACCGCGCCAATCGCATCAGCAAGCCGGTTGAGAAACTGGATCAACAACCGATCAAGATCGAGCGTCGTCCCCAGTTCACGGGTCAGATGGAGCAATAACTCGGTTTTCCGCTGTTCAGCGCGCAACGACCGCTGACTGCGCTGCAGGCGAAGCATTGCGCGAACCCGCGCCAGCAGTTCGGTCAGATCGACCGGTTTCACGAGAAAATCATCAGCGCCGGCATCGAGTGCAGCTACTTTCGCCTCCTGGTCGCTATGACCGGTGATCAGGATCACAGGGATGAATGGACGATCCGGATTGGCTTTGATGCGCTCCATCACCTGCCGACCGCTCAACCCCGGCAGCGACACGTCCATAAGCACAAGATCGGGCGTAAGCAATTCAAGATATGCCAGAGCTTCCTCGCCAGTGCTCGCGAGCGAAACACGGTAACCTGCGCTGGTCAACAGGATCTGGAGCATGCGACGCACGCTCGCGTCGTCGTCGACTGCAAGGATGTGTGCCAGTTCAGTCATGCCGCGGTGTACCGGAGAGACCAAATACGCAGGTATGCTTCCTGCGCCATTGTAAATCTGCCCGGAGAGATATGCAACTGCGCCGTTCCGACATAAAGACTCACCCGGCGCCAAACCCGGCAACGACGAGTTCAGCGGTTGCCAGGTTGGTCGCCAGCGGCACGTTGTACAGATTGCAGACGCGCAGCAATCCTTGAATATCGGGTTCGTGCGGATGGGCGTAGAGTGGATCGACCAGGAAGATGACGCCATCAACCTCTCCCTGGGCGACCCGCGCCGCAATCTGCGCGTCACCTCCCATCGGCCCGGATAGCATCCGCTCGACCTCCAGGCGCGTCGCCCGCGCAATGCGTTCACCGGTCGTCCCGGTGGCGACCAGGCGACACCGGGCAAGTGTGTCACGGTGACGCAGCGTAAACAAGACCATATCGTCCTTTTTACGATCGTGCGCAATCAGCGCCAGCGTTGGTTGTCGAATCGTCACCTCGCGCTCCTCGATGACCTGTACCGGGACCCGCTGTATCATACACCACTCAGGTTTCAGCAACAACGTCGTAATCTCTGGCGCTGGAAACACACCGGCGTCAGGAGTACGATACATGGTGGAAACGACACACAATAGGACATCGCCATGATCACACGTCGTCAGTTTCTCAGGGCATCAGTTGCGGCGTGCGCCGCTTCCGCCATTGCTGCGGTCAGTCGCGCCGGTGAGCGCGCATCATATCAGGTCTACCTTCCTCTGGTGCAGGCGCCATCGCTGCCGCCAACCAACACGCCCTTCCCACCGACGCCGGTTCCTCTGCCGCCGCCTGGTGATGACTCCCTTCCGCCAATTCTGGACGACGCGCCAATTGTCGGACTGACCACCGGAACAGATGCAATGGCGATCAACTGGTTCGTCCCGCGCGCTGATCGCAGTTACACCGCATTCGACATCGGCGCCATCGTCGGCGCATACCGCTCGATTGGCGGGATGGTCGGCATCGACTGGTTCCTGGCGCTGGCGCAAATGGCGCACGAAACCGGGCACCTGACCAGTTTCTGGAGTCTGCGTCCGCAGCGCAACCCCGCCGGTATCGGTGTGACGGGTGAGTGGCGCGCTGATCCGCCGCCCGATCCGAGCGGCTGGGCGTACAATACGCAACGGCAACGCTGGGAACGCGGCATCAGTTTCCCGACCTGGGCTGAGCACGCCGTTCCGGCGCATCTGGGGCGCCTGCTGGCGTATGCACTGACCGACGCACAGGCGAATGATGCACAGCGCGAACTGATTGCCACGGCGCTCGCTGTGCGACCGCTGTCGCCCACGCTACGCGGCATTGCGCCGACGATCCTGGGGCTCAACGGTCGGTGGGCAGTGCCAGGCACGACGTATGGGCAATCGATTGTCGCGCTTGCACGCCGCATGCGCTACGGGCCCGCTACCCTCGACCTGAGCGCTCCCGCCGATGAGGATGGGGATGTGATGCCCGAAGGGTCGTAGGACGACAACGAGACATCGCCTGATGATCGCACCACAAAGGCACAATGTCCACGAAGGTCATGCTTAGCGCCTGTTCGACAAACCGCCCCTGCAATACACGCTGCGCGCTGCTCAGGATGCAGTTTTTCGGTATCCTGCGTTATTCGGACTGGATCTCATACCAGTTTGAACAAGCCGCATGCGCAATTTCACCAGAGCGCACTGTCCTGCCATCACAGCAATCTACAATCTAAAATGGCATAAGCCCGGGCAGGCAGCCTCCGACCCGCATGCGGGCAAGATGCCCGCGCACCCGGCGGCAGCGTATCAGCCATGGTCACATCAGTAAGACATGGTATACTTTCAGATAACCCGATTCGATTGGAGCCAGTCTTATGAACGATTCCTCATTACAGCGCGAGGTAACCCGACTGACCTGTGACCTGATCGCGTTCCCTTCGACCGCCGACCGCCCCGACGCCCTGACTGCAGCGATTGATTATGTCGAGCAATATGCGCGTCAGGCGGGCAACCGGTTTGTTCACCGCTTCGAAGTCGAACAGAAACCCAGCCTGATTGTGACCCTGCACGACACTCGATCACCGGCGCTCTTCCTCAACGGGCATCTCGACGTGGTTGCTGCACGCCAGGAACAGTACCACCCTGTAGTGCACGATGGACGAATCTACGGTCGCGGCAGTCAGGATATGAAAGGCGCCTGCGCCGTGCTCATGCGCCTGATGCGCGATCTGGCTGCACTGCCCCACCCGCCTGACGTCGGGTTTATGTTCGTCACCGATGAAGAAATCGGCGGGTTCCACGGCACAAACTATCTCCTGGAACAGGGATGGCGCACAGCATTCTTCATTGCTGCTGAACCGACCGATCTGAATATCTGCTACGCTGCCAAGGGCATGGTGCGCTTCGACGTGACGCTCCACGGACGTCCGGCACACGGTTCGCGTCCGTGGGAAGGGGTCAACCCGATCCTTCTGCTGCGTGACGGGCTGCAGGAGCTCGAACAGCGTTTTCCGACCCCTTCAGAAGCCGTCTGGGCGACGACTGCCGTCCCAACCGTGGTGCACGGCGGTGATACGCTCAACCGCATCCCCGACTCGGTAACCCTTTCGCTCGATATTCGCCACGTTCCTGAGGAGACTCCAGATGCAATCGAGGCGGCGGTGCGCGCCTGCTTCCCCGCGGCAACCGTGACGCGCAACAGCAACGGCGGCATCCCGCTGATAACCGACCCAAACGACCCGCACCTCGCCCGACTGGCTGCCAGCGTCGAGCGCATCACCGGACGCCAGCCGACCTTTTACCGCGAGCACTATGGCTCAGATGCGCGTTTCTACAGCGGCGCCGGGATTCCGGCCATCTGCTTTGGACCGGTGGGCGCCGGGTTGCACTCTGATGAAGAGTGGGTGGATATTGCCAGTCTGGAACACCTCTATCGCATCCTTTGGGACTTCGTAACTGCGGAACCGTGATAGCGGGCGCCTGGCTACACCGTATCCGCTTCAACAAACGCAAGATGCAGCGCCACGGCAAGCAACGTTTCCCACGGATCGTCGCCCGGCGCCGGCAGCACAGTCGTTTCGTTCGTTCCGCAAGCCACTACGACGGTTGTATGACGGAGAAAGAGGGTACACCCATTGGTTGCGCGATGGGCGCGCAGCGCAGGGTGATCGCCGGAGCGTGCAATGAGCACGAGCGGGCACGGCGCGTATTCAGCAAGCGCCAGGATCGCCGGATCATCAGCGTTGAGCACTGCCCGCCCGCCTGGTCGCGTCACCAGCAACGCCACCCCCATTGCTCGCGCCAGGTTATCGCGGCTGCCTGCCTCACCGATCAGTTGCTCCGGCAGACCCAACAGCGCACTGACGGTGCACTGCTCGACCGGTAACCCACGCCAGAGGAGATCGGACGGTTCAAGATCGAGCACAGCCATTTCAGCGGCAGGATTCGCCAGACAATCGCGAACTGTGTCGAACGATGCGGCAAGCGCGGCGGTGACACCGTTGCGCTGCTGGCGCAAACGGGCAATGAATGCTTCAGCCGGCGCCGACCGATCGGCGCCGCTGATGACGATGACGGGAATTGCCCCCAGGCGATCCCACGCGAGCAGGGAACCTGCGGCCGATTGGGCAAACGGCGGCGTGACGCCTCCGGGACCGGCGGCGCGCGCTGCCGACGCATGCTCACGCAGCATGGCAGGATCAACAGTGGCGCTGCGCGCACCATACCCTGCCTGGATCAACCCATCGCGGCGCACAAACGCCGGAATACCCCGCGCCGACGCCTCTGCAATCAGTTGCAATGCCGGCAATGGCAGCGCTGTCGCCCGACGTTTCTTCTGCAGGTCCCACAGCAGACCATCGGTGTCCCACGTGTCGTCACCGGCGTGTTGCGTATTGAGAAGTGTCACAACGTACTGCAGCGCTTCTGCGCCAATATCAGGATTGGGGGTGACAAAGAAGACCTCATGCCAGACGTCGTCACCAGCATCACGGCGCTCAATCTGAAGGTTGCCGATCACCAGACCGATCCGTTGCGCTGCGTCCTTCAGCGCGGCGCGCAGCACATCGCCGGCGTCGCGACCGGCGCGCAGACGCGCCAGAACGCCAGGACGCGGGTCGAAACGATTGGGACCATCGAACTGTGCAATGCGAACGATCGTGATACTCACAGATTTTCCTTCTACCCCTGTATACGCTTTCTCTCTACCACAGACAACTGTTCACACGTGTTGGAACCGTTGTGCACATCGGCGGGGCAGCATGCCACGGCGCCTGCAGAAGCCATTCCACTGCAGATTCGTGCGGGTCGACTCCTGTCCTCCCGACAGTGAACAGGCGCCACTGCAGAAAACATGGTACCAGATTGCAAATGATGACTGTCATCAACCTGGTATCTGCCGGCAGGCAGTTGATGAAGATCAACCTGGATCACCCCCCTTTTGGGGAAGGGTCTATACCACTTGAATGCTCCCTTTGGCGAACGCCAATCTTCAGCCAGCTGACGGTTTGCACTTCATCTGCGTTGCGGAGCGGAGCGGCGTCAGGTGGAAGCGCGTGTTTCCTGACTTACACACATATTGGTCATGACTCTTCTCCGGTATACCCATCTGGCCATCCACAGATACACACGCGGTTGCCGGCTTGATCCGAAAGCGTCCAATGCGCGGGGGCGTGCGAGTCATCCACGATGCGACCACCCGCCGCCAGGGCGGCCTCAAGTCGCGCCCTGACGTGCTCGCGAGCAACCGACACGTCAATATGCATCGCATGCCGCAGCGGCCTGTCCGCATTCAGTTCCTGCAGCCAGACTGTTGATCCATGACCCAGGGGATCTACTGCATTGTCATCTGCTGCTGGCTCATAGCCGAGCACAGCGCGCCAGAAGCCAGCGTTCATGTCTTCGCGCTTTGCCGCGATGGCTACCTGTACTTCCTGGACGACGCTACGATCCGGAACCGCGCCGTGTTCCCGCGCTGCTGTCGAAATTGCCCGCGCGAGTTGGATGTGGTGTACCTCAAGATCCCAAATGTCACGGGTCAATCGGACAGTCAGGCAGCTTTCGGCGAGTGTCAATAACACCCCTGTACCTGCCAGTCCAGGCAGCCTTGCGATCGCCTCGGCAAGGCGCGCCGCCTCGCTCAGCGATGCAACACGAAAGGCGGCTGTCGCGCCACCGTGGAGCACTACCCAGTCCTCCACACCCTCCGCAGCAAGGAAACTCCGCCAGCCTTGTTCGCTCATCCTTATCCTCCAAATGTATGAGACCTGACGCCCGGTATCAGCGGCGGCGCGCAGCGTCGTCTGCTGCATGCTGTTGCCGTGTCACACCTGCCCGGGCTGCAGGAACAGCGGGTTCGGGGAAAAGCCTTTTCGGAACCCACCAGAGGTAGGCCACCATGCCGAGCAACTCAACAAGCGACTGAAAGACAATCGCAACGACGGCCAGCTTACAGGATGGAGGGAGCGTCAGTGCGATCGGCAACACAACAAATGAATTCCGCGTGCCCATGCTGAATGCAAGAACCCGACCCTGAGTGGGAGGCAACGAGCTGACTGGCGAAAAGGCAATAGCACGCTTTGTATCTCCTGCTCCCAGATGAGTGAATATGATGAACCAATCCGTGCACGGCGCCAGCAGAACGAGCAGCACACCCAGTCGGATCGCCGGGTCCTGTGGGAGCCAAATGTATCACGCCCCAGAGAATTGCCGGGATGACCAGGAAATTGCCGGTGACTGCGGCCTTGAGGAAGCGGGTGTCAGAAATCGCGTGGCTCATATGCGCCAACGGCGCCTGACAAAATGTCGTATACAGCAAGAGGACCAGTAGAGGACAAAGGGTGTCCTCCAGTACACCAGGCCGGTCAGTCAGAAGAACTCCGATCGCCAGACCGCATCCGATCGCTGTGAGGTAGACCAGTACCTGGTATTTCTCAAGGGTCTCTCGCTTCACCGGATGGAACACCTCTGATCGCACGCGGACCCAACTATTGATTGATTATACAGAGTCCGCTTTTCTCTATCAATTCGGCATCGCAGGCAGAGTCCGTATAACGCTCTCCAGGGGTGGCATCTACGGAAACATTCCGTAGAACGCTCTTGTCCGGGATCGTTGAGGGTAGAGAACATCAGAGAAAGCCACCCCCGTTTCCGGAGGCGGCTTGAAACGATGGCGCTGAAGTTCCGATGTTCCCTCAGCGCTGAATGAGTGGCAGGAACAGCTGATACCCCGGCGTTGTGCCTGGTGCAGGCGTCACCGTGATCCGCACCTCAACCGGCGCCGACTGATCCTCGCCGTCAAAGGCGGCGATCCGGAACATGTCCACCCCCACAAACGAGGGTTGCGGCGTGTACGTGAATGACCCGTCGGCGTTGAGCGTCACTGTGCCGTTTGACGGCGGGCTGACCAGGACAGCCGTCAGCGCCTCGCCGTCCGGGTCGCTGGCGCCGCTCAGCACCCCTGGCGCCGGCACGGTGAGCGCCTGCCGGTTGGTCGTCGTCCACGCGCCCGGTTGCGCCACCGGCGGACGGTTGCCCTTCTGGACGGTGATCCGCACCTCAACCGGCGCCGACTGATCCTCGCCGTCAAAGGCGGCGATCCGGAACATGTCCACCCCCACGAATGAGGATTGCGGCGTGTACGTGAATGACCCGTCGGCGTTGAGCGTCACTGTGCCGTTTGACGGCGGGCTGACCAGGACAGCCGTCAGCGCCTCGCCGTCCGGGTCGCTGGCGCCGCTCAGCACCCCTGGCGCCGGCACGGTGAGCGCCTGCCGGTTGGTCGTCGTCCACGCGCCCGGTTGCGCCACCGGCAGCTGATTGGGAGTGACCCGAATGGTCACGACGGTTGGCGGCGCGCTGAGCCGACCGTCGCTCGCGGTGTATGTGAATGTGTCTGTGCCGACGAACCCTTCGTTCGGCTCGTAGACGAAGGAACCATCGCTGTTGAATATCAACGTTCCACTCAATGGCTCACCGGTCAGCGCAATCTGGATCGGATCGCCATCACCATCGCTGTCGTTGGCAAGCACGCCAGGCGCCGGAACCTGGAGCGTGCGTCCCGGGCGCGTGAAATAGGTTTCGCCCGGCGCCCACGGCGCGAGATTGGGAACCAGACGTTCACCCTGCCCGACAACGAGCGTCAGGTCACGGTAGTGCCCTTCGATCTCACGCCCAAACGCGCTCTCGAAGGTAGATGGCGCACTATCGACAAACCCCAGCGAGAAACGGCGCTGACCACGCAGTTCCGGTCGCAGCGTCTGTGATGAGTCATCATTGAACTCACGTCGTCCAAAACCGAACACGGTCATGCCATTCTGGATGCCGGATGAGTCGTTCTGCTGACGATACATCTCGATGCTGGTATCGGCATCGTCGTGGTGCGCCAGCCACAACGCGCGTCCTGCCTGGGCGGGCTCGCCAGCGCGGAAGTAGACCCACTCCGGTCCGTTGATGTCGGCGTGGAACCGTTCACGGTACTGGTACCCGCCATCGAACGCACTACCGGACAACCCATCGCCGCGCACCCAGCGATCACCGTCATTGAGCGTTCCACCCGGCGTACCTTCGTACAACCACCAGTAGAGGAATGGGTTAGCACCGCGGGGTTCTCTGGGAATCACCGTCATGCGCACGCTGGCGGGGAAGAACTCCCAGATGCCTTCCCACTGACCATTGCTGCTGATCGAGCGAACAACCGTGCGCAGCACGCCTTCCTGTTCGATGGTGGTCGTCGAGCGCTGGTTGGCGCCCAGTTCATTCCCCTGCAGCTGACCGCTGGGGCTGCTGGGGATGGGAAAGACGTTGTAGTAGCCAGGATGGAAGACCGGACCGATGTTCGGGACGCCACGATAGGCGCCGGCCGAGTCGGCTGCCGGATTGTACGAAATCCAGTCGGCGTTCGAGCGATCGAACATGCTGATGAGCGCGCCGCCGTTGAGCGAGTAATAGAATGTGGCGTGGCGATTGCCGTTGGAGAAGCGCGTCTCGATGACGGTTGCCAGATCGCGCTGGTAGGTGAGCGTCGGCGTGACAACGGCGGTCAGCGGCGTGAACTCCGGCGGCGCAAAACGCCCCTGGGTCTCGAAATAGACGAAGAAGCGTCGGGTCGTATTCTCCGCGGTACGCCCGCGCAGCAGAACGAGCAACGTCCCGCGGGCATTGGTTGTCGAATCATAGGTGCTCACCGGATCGAACTGATAGACGACGTTCGGATCGATGAGATTGCCGGCTGCATCAACCTCGGCGACGCGGATGGACTCGCGCAGCAGCGCCCCGCTGCCGCCCGCCTGCTGCAGCGCAGCCGTAAAGTTGACATCGAACTCGGCGACATGATCGACGCGCGGATAAAGTCCTGAACGCGCCTCGAGCGGCACACGGTAGCGCCATCCGCTCAAGTGCCAGTTGTCCGGCGGCAGCGGCGTGCCGGGGGTCAAGACGGTGATCGTGGCTGTGGCAACACTGGTCTGTGTTCCATCGGTCGCGCTGATGGTCAGCGGGAAGCGCCCGCCATTCTGATACTGATAGCTCAACTGGAAGGAACCGTCAGGGTTGAGGGCGAGCGGTTGCGCGTCGCTTCCGTCGCCGTAATCGACCGTTGCAGTCACATCAGGCGAGTCAGGGTCACGGATTCTGCCGGTGCGCTCCAGCACATCGTCTGGATTGAGCAATGCCCCCTCGCCGAGCACGATTTCCGGCGGGTCATCGACCGCCTGAATGTCGATCGTCACCGTTGCAGTTGCGCTTCGACCATACTGGTCATCAACGCGGAAGACGAAACTGTCAACGCCACTGACGTCGGGATCGGGGAGATACCTGAAGTCGGGCGCAATCCCCCTGAGCGCACCAAGCGTCGGCGGGGTCAGGATGGTGTACTGCAACGCCCCGCGCGCCTCATTGCCGACCGGCAGGGTGATATTGAGCGGTTGATCTTCCTGCGTGCTCAGCGACAGATCGTTTGCAATCAGGGGAGGCGTTTCCGGCGGCGCACTGTACTCGATGAAGAGCGCCGGACCGGGCCAGAGCACTTCGAGTTCGTGATCGGTGCGGTTCGACCAGATGCGCAGAATATTATCGCCCTGATTGAGAAAACTGCGTGGATCGTTGAACACGCGCGCATCGAAACTATAGTCGTGGAAGACGCCAAACACAGCACCGTCCCAGATCGAGCGCGCGTTGACCGCAACCGTGGTGCGTGATTCAACCGATGACCGTGCGCTCCAGCTGTAGAGCATGAAGCGCGCCCGTGTCGCATTCGTGAGCGGGTCTGGAATAGAGATGAACGCCGTCTTGCCAATCCGCGGCTGGCGGTACGTATTGAAGCCAAAGTTGCGCGGCGGACCGAAGACGCGCTGCCCGTAGTAGTCGCTCCAGGTATGATACATGCGCACACTGCGCCCGACGCGATTGAACGACACTGTCACCGCCTGCGTCATATAACTGACGCCGGTGTTATCGGTAATCCGCGCCATCAACTGAACCGGCTGATCCTGATCCGGCACCCATTCCGTCTCCCAGGTGAAATCGTACTCGCCATTCGTTGATGTGCCTCTCGACGGCGAGATTCGGGCGCCGATGGTGCGCTCCCACACTCCATGGCGGAGTGCATACTGCCATTCACGCAGCACCCCATCGCCATCCCAGTCGTAATCGAGATAATTGCCAATCAGATCAACGCGCGCAATCGAGCGACCGGACGGCGCCTGAGCACGAACGGTGATCCGCGGACGCTGGCCGGCGCTCAGATTTTCGGTGATCGTTCCGCCATCCGCAGGCGTTATAATTGCGCCATCGGGTCGGAGTATACTCGGGTTGTAGTAAATGCGCGTCGTGACCTCATAAATCCACATATTGCCCCAGAAAAAGTTCGTTCCCGAAGCGCACTGCGGCAGTGAGCGCTGCGGACCGATACGATACCGGTAATTCACGGTTACCGTGCTTACAGGGGGGCGCTCTCCGCCGATTTCGCTCAGCGGCAACGGCACGATCGCATTGGTCAGCGCGCGAAAATAACAGGTCGGCAGCGTATCGGGAGGAATGCCCTGAATATCGGGGTAGGGCGTCCAGGGACCATCATTGACGCGGAACTCCTGTTGCGTCGATGCCAGGTGCCCGCCCCAGTACTCGAAGATTGCCTCTGCGCGCACTGCGTTCGCAAGATTGACATTCTGCGCCAATCGGGTTTGTTCAGACGGCACAGTGCCACAGTTCGAAGGAGAAGCATTGCAGACGGAAGTCTGGCGGAAGTTTGCATTATCCTGGAACTGGCGAAACACATCGCCCGGCTGCGGACCAGGAGGGGTTCCACTCTGGGCGGCGGCGGTCGGCGGCTCGACCCAGGTCTGGAACATCGCCGGCGACTGTGACATAATCGGCAAGCCTGTGACGATCAGGAAGGTCAGGATCAGCACATACTGGCGCGCGCGAAGACCCCAGGACATACAAAAGCCCCTTTCCCGTATTCTACCAATAAATAGTCTGCAGCGCCTGCGATCTCTCGATAATCGTCGGGCGCCGCAGTTATTTTCTTGCATCAATACACATCCAGATGAGACTATAGAAGGAAATGCCGCCAACTGTCAATGATAATGAAAATAATGTAAAATTATCGATTTTCCATGCTTATTCATAACAAGAAATACACAAGTTTGACCCATACATCCATACATCTACTCCATTTTTATGAGAGCATAGTCATCTCCAGTGGTTTCTGTCAGACTCAGGACCGGGTCAGCATTCTAAACAGGCTGAAACGCAGCAAAAGCCACATCGAGAGATACAGGAAAGCTGGCTCTCGTCTCGATGGGAAGGCGCGGGCAGGCTGTCCGCGCTTCCGTGAGGAGAGTGAACAGGCGCTGCGACCGGCAGCGTCATTGTTCACGATCGAGGGTGTGTGGGAAGCTCCGAGATCAAGAACCGGCGGAGAGAAGGCTTTTGCAGGCGCTATCATCACCAATGTGGAATTGAACCAGCTGCATGCGATGGCAATGCCATCACAGCAATTTCCAATCCACAATCTACAATCTAAAATGAAGACGCTGCCCCGCCGACATAGAAACGACGTGTTGACGACAGCCATTGACATCGCGAAGGAAAATGGTATATTCGTTCGAGATTCGTTGTGCGACCAGAGGAGGGGAACGCTATGTCGATGTTGCAGCGGAAACGTCTGGGGGTGGTAACCAGCGGCTCGCTGGTCGAGGGGTTGCGTGCGCGTCTCGAGGGTGGCATGAGCGTCGAAGATATCCGGGTCGGTCAATTTGTTGTGATCCGGGGGGAGAAGCACGAATTTTTCTCACTGGTCACCGATATCGCCCTCGAGTCGACCAGTCGCACCATTCTCGCCAGACCGCCGGACGGCGACCGTTTTCTCAACGATGTGCTGGCGGGCACAGCCACCTACGGCGTCGTCCAGATCAAGCCGATGCTCATGCTGCCCGATGACCTGAACGAAGGGCTGCGCCCGGTCAAGACCGTGCCATCCCATTTTGCACCGGTTCTGGAAGCGAACGAACAGGATTTCACCCGTGTCTTCGGCGCCGAGGACGCCACCCATTTTGAGATCGGTCGTCCGCTCGACATGGATGTGCCGGTCTGCATCAACCTCAACCGTCTGGTCGAACGCTCGAATGGCATCTTCGGCAGAAGCGGCACCGGCAAGAGTTTTCTCACCCGCCTGATCCTGTGCGGCATCATCCGCTCCGGCGTCGCCGCGAACCTAGTCTTCGACATGCACAGCGAGTACGGCTGGGAAGCAACATCGGAGGACGGCGCGTTTGTTAAGGGGTTGCGCCAGTTGTTCGGCGCTCAGGTGTTGATCTCCACAATCGATGCCGAGTCATCGCGCAAACGCGGGGTGAGCGTGGATGAAGTCATCACCATCGGTCTGGATCAGATCGAGGCTGAGGACATTCTCCTCCTGCAGGATGAACTCAACCTGAACCCTACCGCCGCCGAGTCGGCCTACCTGCTGGTTGATCGCTACAGGCAGGAATGGCTCAGGACACTCCTGGGGATGAGCAGTGACGACATTCGCAACTTCGCCGAGCAATCCGGCGCGCATGCCGGTGCGGTCAGCGCTCTCAAACGCAAACTGGATCAGATCCCGCGCCTGGGGTTCGTCCGCGACCAGGCGCCGAGCGACGCTGTCGACCGCATGATCGAGCATCTGGCGCGCGGACGGCATGTCATCCTCGAATTCGGTCAGTATCGCAGCGCGCTGGCGTATATGCTGACGGCGAATATTATCACGCGCCGCATCCACCGGCGCTGGGTCGAACAGACCGAAACCTTCCTGCGCACCAAGAATCCGGCGGATAAACCGCGCCAGCTGGTCATCACGATCGAAGAGGCGCACAAGTTCCTCAATCCAGGCGCCGCGCGGCAGACGATTTTTGGCACGATTGCGCGCGAGTTGCGCAAGTACAGCGTCACGCTCCTGATCGTCGATCAGCGTCCATCATCGATTGACCCGGAAGTCATGAGTCAGATCGGCAGCCGGATCACTGCGCTCCTCAGTGACGATCGCGACATCGACGCGGTCTTCACCGGCGTCAGCGGCGCTGCCGGGCTGCGCGCCGTGCTCGCCAGCCTCGACACCCGCCAGCAGGCGATGGTGCTGGGGCATGCCGTGCCGATGCCGGCGGTCATTCGCACCCGCCCCTACGATGCTGCCTTCTACAAAGCGATGGGATTTGACGAATCACCGGCAGCCGAGCGGCGCAAACGCTCGTATGCGGAGATGGATGAGTTGTTTTCTTGAGCAGAGGTGAAACCTGCCTGCACGGGTCGCCGTTCGACGGGTGTCTTTGTGGTGCGATCATTACGCAATGTCTCGTTGTCGTCCTAACCAGCCTTCCAGTAGCCGCTGCTGCTCTTCCGTCGGGGACTCGACCGGCGTGATTGTCAGGGTGTCGGGCGGGGCTTCGGTGAGTTGCAGCGGAATGTAGAGCAGGTCGTCGCGGCGGAACAGGCTGAACACCACCGTATCACCCGGTTTTCGTTCCGCCAGACGCGCTTTGAGGCGCTCTTCATCGATCCGAATGCCATCCAGAGCGATCAGTTCGTCGCCGGGATAAATCCCGGCTGACTCGCCAGGTCCACCTGCCAGCACAACTGATACAGTGAGCCGGCCGTGGCTGGTTTTGAGGCGCAACCCATGCCAGGCAGGAAGATGATCGTTCTCCTGTTCGAGCGAATGACTCCAGACCAGGCGCAACCCGACGGCTTCGAATGCGCGATCATAATCCAGTTCATCTGTGCTGGCGACGGCGCGCGCCAGTAATGAGCGATATGCCCCGCCCTCTTCGCCGGCGACCGCTTCCACCGCGCGGCAGAACCCATCGTCTTCATCGAAACCGGGGCGCTTCGCCAGCCCGCCGCTGTAGAGGTCGTGCACCTGATCGCCGGCATATTCCGCATACAGGTAGCGCATCACATCATCGAGCGAACGCGCGCCGTCAGTGCGCCGCCGGATCTCCAGATCGAGCAGAAGTGCGACCAGGCTGCCTTTCAGATAGTACGACACACTGCTATTCGGTCCGTTTTCATCGGGGCGATAGAACTTGATCCAGGCATCGAAACTGCTCTGCTCCAGCGACTGAAGCGCCCGTCCCGGCTGGCTCTGCAACAGTTTGATATCGTCGGCGAGCGCTTCGAGATACCGTTCGCGGCTGATCAACCCGGCGCGCAGCAGGATCAGATGATCGTAATAACTGGTAATGCCCTCCATCACCCACAACTGACGGGTGTAATTTTCGCGCGTATAGTCGAACGGTCCAAGCGGCGCGGGGCGAATGCGCTTGACATTCCAGACGTGGAAGAACTCGTGCGCCGTAAGCGCCAGAAACTTTTCATACGAGCGCGCAGGGCGAAAACCCCACCGATCGACGATGTTTGAAACGCTATTGCGATGTTCGAGACCGCCATACCCGCCATCGACCAGATGCACGATAAAGACATAGCGCTGATAGGGCAAACCGCCGAACATGGCGCGCGTCACCTCGACAATCGTGCGAGTATCGGCGAGAATCTGCCGCTCATCTTCGTTGCCGCGCCCCCAGAGCGCGATCTCGTGAGGAATGCCATCGACGTCGAAGGTCAACAGTCGGTGCGTGCCGCATTCAAACGGCGAGTCTGCCAGTTCATCATAATCGTGCGCGCGAAATGTCGCCCGGTCGTCGCGCTCATCCGCGCCGTCGATGCGCTCCAGTCCGGTTGTCACTCGCCATTCGGGCGGCGTCTGAACATGGACGATACATGGCTCGTGGGCGTGGCCGCAACGGTACATACAAATTGTGGAAGGGTTGAAATAGCCATGCGTGCCATCGAGGTGGCTGGTGCGCACACTCAGATCGAACGCATACACCTGATAGGTGACCCGCACAGAGCGAGCCTTACCCGTCGTGATGCGCCATGTTGTCTTATCGATCTTCTGCCAGGGAAGCGGTTCGCCGCGATCGTCGGCGGCAGCGAACTGCTGCACATGTCGGGCATAATCGCGGATCAGATACGACCCGGGCGTCCAGGCTGGCAGCGCCAGATCGAGCGTTTGCCCATCAACAGGGTGAATATCCAGCGCCACATCATACCGATGGGTATGAGGACGCAGCATCGAGACAGAATACGTTACCGGCATGGGCGCTACTTTACACTACGCGCCTGTCCGAACAACTGCCCCTTCAATACGCGCTGCGCGCTCCTCAGGACGGTATCCTGCATTATTCGGACAGGCTCTCATCGGCATTGAACAGGCTGCATGCGCACGCGCACTGGAGCGCATTGCAATACCATCACAGCAATCTACAACCTATACGCCTGCACCGTCAGGAACAGACGCGCATAGAAATGCACAATCGAGCATTGCACTGGCGTCACATGGTATACGGGGCGAACAGGCGGACGAACAGCCGATTAAACTGCGGCGAGTCGGCATCGATCTGCTCATAGAGATCGACAACGCGCGCAACCTGATCGCGACGCCGCCACATCTCACGCGCGAACCGGTCGTCGATGTTGCGTTCGGTGCGCAGGAAAGCGTAGAACTGCTTGAGCGACGTACAGAGTTCACGCGCTCCGCGTGGCGAGCTGTTCGCGACACGCCGCGGATAGAAGAAGAACAGGCATTCATCGAGCGTTGCGTAGTTGCCCTCAGCCAGCGTCTGCGCATAATAACTGGCAAGAAAATCGGCGTAGATCCACAGGTCGCCGGTGCGACTGGCCGCCGTCGCCTCACTCTTGCCCTGCGCCAGCAGGAACGCATAGAAACGTTCCATCAACTCGTGGCTGACAGCCAGCGCCTCGTCATTGGGGGTCAGTTGCTCGTCAAACTCCTCGTCCCACTCCTCAGAGTCGTCCCACTCTTCGTCGAGCGTCGATACCTCATCGTCATCTGCAACATCTTCGAGTTCCGGCGGTCCCCCGTTGAAATCCGGCGACGTTGTATCGGATGCAACGTAGGGAACCAGCGTTGCAAACAGCTGCGGATTCTCAGGGAGCATGCGATGGAAGCGTGTCGCCAGAATATGCTGAATTTCCTCGATGTTCTCAGTGCTGTGCAGCCGCTCGATCTCCTCAGGACTGAGCCCTGCCATCAACTGGCGCGCTGCAGCAAGCAACTCGGGACGTTCAGCAATGAATGCGCGCAGATCGTTGATGAGCGACAGGTCGTCATCATCGAGGTCAGCAGCAGCAAACAGTTCCTCCTCGTCGTCTGTCAGAGTCCATGCATCGTGATCATACTCGCCTTTGCGCAACCGTTCTTCGATCTGATCGGAATAATCCTGGAGCGCGTCAATCGGTTCCAGCTGCACGACGGTTGTTTCGCCGCTGCGTGTATCGAAGACCACGCGCGCAGTCGAGGCGCGTGGCGCAATGCCGTTCCACAACTCCTGCGCCGCAGCTTCGCGGCGGCTCTCCAGCAGTTCACGCTGGAGCACATCGATCGCTGCCAGCAGTTCAGAGTCGTGCGTTTCCCACATGCCAGAATCCTGATCCCCAAAAATATCCGCCAGGGTGCGGTGCGTTCGATCACTCAGCAACGTTCCGTTGATCAGACGCAGACGCGGATCGTTCGCCACCAGCTCCTGCCACGAACGCCCGGCATACGTCGTGCGCCAGGCAGCGCACGCAAAGACCGGCAACACCACATCAGCGGCGCTGATCGGCAGTGAACGGCTGGACATCACGCGACCGGCGATCCCGTCGATCAATTCCTGTTCCTGGCGAATCACGTCCGCCGAACGGGTAAGCGGAGCGTGATCAGCCTGAAGGCGAAGCGTCAAAGGCGCCATCTGCTCAACCGTCACCAGGATCGTGTCGCCGTCGAACATGCACTCACGACGCATCCAGTCGCCGATGTCGATGGCCGATTGCGTGAACGGTCCGAAGAGATCATCAATCAGTTCAATCGAATCAAATGTGAATGGAATGAGCGTCCCGTTGGCGTCTTTCAGAACCAGATCGTCCTGCACAGGCGAGACAAATGGGAACAGGTGCGTTCGCAGCAAAAGCCCGGTCGCCACTTCATGCGAACCTGGCGCCACCCGGAAGCGCAGGCCGGTCAACGCGACGTGCAGTGGCAGCAACTTGCCGTCGCCCAGACGCACCCATCCCACCTCATTCGCCCCGAAACGCAGACGGACACGAATACTAGCGAAGGGATCGCGCGCCTGGCTTGGACGCCGTTGCAGCACACGCTCGTAGATCTCACGCTCAGCGACGACATCGTCATATTCCCCTGCCAGTTCCAAAAGGATGCTGGCGATAGTCGGTTCGCGTTGCGCCATAGTCGGGATGCTCCTCGTCGTTCGGTTGTCTGATTGCAATTATAGCACAGAACCATCTTACCTCCCGCCTCCGACTTGACATCCTGCCGCATCACGGGTATAGTGGCGTCGTATCGAAACATACGCTGGCAACCTGGTATGCGCGCAGCCTTGTGTACAACCACCGCCACGATGACCACTCCGACCACTACCGCCGGAGCATGTCGTCGTGGGAGGGTTTTCGGGCGCTGACAGCCCATATGCGATGAACGCCCCCTCCTGCAAAGGACGGGGGCGTTTCTATTTAGGCGACGGAGGAAAGGCATGCTGTTTGACCGCTATGGCGCATTTCTGCCGCTCACGCCCCAGACGCCGCGCCTCAGCCTTGGAGAAGGCGATACGCCGCTCATCCACGCACCGCGGCTGGCGCGCGCCATCGGTGTGCGCGAGTTGTTCTTGAAATACGAAGGCGCCAATCCGACCGGTTCGTTTAAGGATCGCGGCATGGTGGTGGCGGTCGCCAAGGCGATCGAAGCCGGCGCAACCTCGGTGATCTGCGCCTCGACCGGCAATACCTCGGCAAGTGCAGCGGCATATGCGGCGCATGCCGGGATTGAGTCGATCGTTGTAGTGCCTGCAGGGAAAATCGCGCTCGGTAAACTGGCGCAGGCGCTCATGTACGGCGCGCGGCTGCTGGTGATCGAGGGCAACTTCGACCGGGCATTGCGGATTGTCCGCGATCTGGCGCACACCTTTCCGGTCACAATTGTCAATTCAGTGAACCCTTACCGTCTCGAAGGGCAGGCGACCGCCGCCTACGAAATCTGCGATGCGCTCGGCGGTCCGCCGGATGCACTCTGCCTGCCGGTCGGCAATGCCGGAAATATCACGGCGTACTGGATGGGGTTTCGTCGCTACCACGAAGCGGGGCGTATCGACCGTCTGCCGAAAATGCTCGGCTTCCAGGCGGAAGGCGCTGCGCCGATCGTGCACGGGCATCCAATTGAACACCCGGAGACCATTGCAACCGCGATCCGCATTGGTAACCCGGCGAGCTGGTGCTATGCGCTCGATGCACGTGATCAGTCAGGTGGACTGATCGACTGCGTGAGTGACGAGCAGATCCTGCAGAGCTGGCGCGATCTGGCGCGCCTAGAGGGGGTCTTCGTTGAACCGGCATCGGCTGCTGGCGTTGCCGGGTTGCGCAGGGTGATCGCCGAAGGACACGCCGACCCGGACGCGCGCTATGTGGCGGTGCTCACCGGTCATGGCTTGAAAGACCCGGGGCTGGCGGTCGAACAGTTCGATACGCCTGAGCCGGTGCCAGCGGACATGGACGCGATTCTGCGGTGGTTGGGCTGGTAGAACAACGAGGAGGACATTGATGCCCTTGCTGGTGATGAAATTTGGTGGAACGTCGGTCGGCAACGCTGCCGCCATCCGGGCGGTCGCTGCCATTACCGAAGCGCAGCGTACAGCGTGGGAACAGGTCGCGCTGGTGGTCTCGGCAATGAGCGGCGTCACCGATATGCTGATTCGCGGCGCAACAACGGCGGCTTCTGGCGATCAGCAAACATTCCGTGATGTTGACCGCATGCTGCGCGAGAAGCATGCCGCTGCGCTGGCGGAACTCGTGCCCGACGAGCGCGATCGCGGCGACGTTGGCGACCAGGTGTTTCGTCTGATCGACGAGTTCAGCATTCTGTGCCACAGCGTCGCCGTGCTGGGTGAACTGTCGCCGCGCGCCATCGACGCCATTTCGAGCCTTGGTGAGCGGATGAGTGTGCGGGTCGTCGCTGCGGCGCTGCGGGCGCGCAGTATTCCCGCCGAAGCGCTCGACGCAAGCGAGTTCGTGGTGACAACCGCACATTTCGGTGATGCCCGTCCGTTGCAGGATGTCACACGGGAACGAACACGCGCGCGATTGCTGCCGCTCCTCGAACGCGGCATCGTCCCGGTGGTCACCGGTTTCATCGGCGCAACCGAACAGGGAGTGACGACTACACTGGGGCGCGGCGGCAGCGATTACAGCGGCGCAATCATCGGCGCTGCGCTCGAAGCCGATGAGGTCGATATCTACACCGACGTCGACGGCGTTATGACCACCGACCCGCGACTGGCGCCCGATGCCCGCGTCATCCCGATCCTGTCGTATGCCGAAATGGGTGAACTGGCGTATTTCGGTGCAAAGGTGCTCCACCCGCGCACCATTCGCCCGGTGGTCGAGCGCGGTATTCCATTGCGGGTGCGCAATACATTCAATCCGTCCCACCCCGGCACGCTGGTCATTCAGGAAGTCGAGTCGAACGGGCAGACGGTCAAAGCTGTGACGGCTATCCGTAACCTGAGTCTTGTGACCGTCGAGGGGCGCGGCATGATCGGCGTTCCTGGCGTTGCAGCGCGCACCTTTGGCGCTGTCGCCAGTGTTGGCGCGAATGTGCTGATGATCTCACAGGCGTCATCGGAACAGAGTATCTGTTTTGTTGTTCCTTCCAGCACCGTTCCGCAGGTCATCTATGCGCTCGAGCACAATCTGGCGATGGAACTGGCGCGGCGTGACATTGATCGGGTCTGGGCGCGCGATGATGTGGCGATCATCACAGCAGTCGGCGCGGGAATGCGCGACACGCCTGGTGTCGCGGCACGAGTCTTTGGCGCACTCGCCGATCACCATATCAATGTGATTGCCATTGCACAGGGGTCATCGGAATGCTCGATCAGTACGGTCGTCGCCGCGTCGGATTGTGATGCCGCCGTGCGCGCCGTTCACCGGTTGACGACATAGCCGATAGATAATAGCCGATAGCCGATATGTGTACTGCTTCAGGACGCTGGCACGACGGGACGCGCCCGCTCCCCCCCACCCGTGGGGGGCTGGAGGGGGAGGCGCGGGGGCAGAACCTCGTCGGGGCACGGCGGGACGCGCCCGCAGCGCATTCGCGCGCGAGGGTAGAACCTCGTCGGGGCACGGCGGGACGCGCCCGCTCCCCCCACCCGTGGAGGGCTAGGGGGGGAGGCGCGGGGGCAGAACCTCGTCGGGGCACGGCGGGACGCGCCCACAGCGCATTCGCGCGCGAGGGTAGAACCTCGTCGGGGCACGGCGCCGCCGTGCCCCAACCAGACACTACGATGTCGCGTTGTAAGAACCATTGCAAAAATATCAAAAAAGGAGTAACCCGTGACACGTAAACGCATTCCGGTTGCCATTCTCGGCGCCACAGGCGCTGTCGGTCAGCGCATGGTGCAGTTGCTGGAGAACCATCCGTGGTTCGAGATTGCCGTTCTCACCGGTTCGGATCGGACGATCGGGCGCCCCTACGGTGAACTGGTGCGCTGGATCCTCGATACGCCCATCCCGGAGCAGGCGGCGAAGATGGTCGTCCAGCCGACTGAAGAAGTGGCTGATGTGGCGATTGCGCTGTCGGCACTGCCAACCGACGTTGCGCGCGAGATGGAACCGCGCTGGGCGGAGCGCGTCGCAGTCTGCTCGAATGCGTCCGCCTACCGTGCAGTCGCCGATGTGCCACTGATCATTCCCGAAGTCAACCCCGACCAGCTGGCGCTGCTGGAGCGTCAGCGCGCTCAGCGCGGCTGGAAAGGATGCCTGATCACCAACCCGAACTGTGCAACGATCAGCGCTGTAATGCCGCTCAAACCGCTCCACGATGCGTTTGGACTCCAGAAGGCGCATATCAGCACGCTCCAGGCAGTCTCCGGCGCCGGATACCCCGGCGTGGCATCGCTCGACATCATCGACAACATTATCCCCAACATTGCCGACGGCGGCGAAGAAGCCAAGATCGAGGCGGAGCCGCGCAAATTGCTGGGGAGCGTTGTGGACGGGCAGGTCGTCGAGGCGCAGATTGCGATCAGCGCGCAGGTGACGCGCGTGCCGATCATCGATGGTCATACGGCGCTGATTGCGGCGTCGTTCGCTCAGAAACCAGCGCCAGAAGAGGCGCTTGCCGTGCTGGAGGCGTTCACACCGCCCGACATCGTGCGCACCCTGCCAGGCTCACCACAGCGCGCCCTGATCGTCCACCGCGCCGGTGATCGCCCACAGCCGCGTCGCGACCGCGACGCCGGACGCGGGATGAGCGCGAGTGTTGGTCGGGTACGCTCCTGCCCGGTACTGGACCTGCGCATGGTTGCGCTGTCGCACAACACCATTCGTGGCGCGGCGGGCGGCGCCATCCTCAACGCCGAATTGCTTGTCGCGAGCGGGATTGTGCCGTGAACGATCAGGCGTCCGCAGTCTACCTGCATCAGGAGGCGCTGATGGGTCGCGACATGTGGAGTGAGTGGCTGTTGCACCGTCGTTTTGGCGGCGATGCGCAGCGCATACAGGCGGTTCTGGAGTATCTGCGCCCCGTGCGGGACAGGGTGCTGGACAACGCGCGTCTTGCTGAAGGCGACATCGTGCTCGACGTCGGATGCGGCGACGGGTTGATCGCCTTCGGCGCGCTGGAACGAATCGCGAGCGGCGCCGTCATCTTCAGTGATATTTCACAGGATGTGCTCAACCACGCACAGTCCCTGGCGCGCACTATGGGTCTTCTGGATCGCTGTCGGTTCCTGTGCGCTCCGGCAGAAGACCTCTCACCAGTGGAAGATGCTTCGGTGGATGTGGTCACCGCCCGATCAGTCCTGATCTACGTTGCAGCGAAGCAACGCGCCTTCAGCGAGTTCGATCGCGTGCTCAAGCCCGGCGGGCGCCTCTCCATCTTCGAGCCAATCAACCGATTTGGCGAGGATATCTTCGCTCAACCTCACTGCTTTGCCGGATACGATGTAACGCCGGTGATGGATATTGCACACAAGGTCAAGGCGCTCTACCGTCAGTTACAACCAGGGGAGAGCGATCCGATGCTGAACTTCGATGAGCGTGATCTCATCGCATACGCAGAAGAGGCAGGTTTTGAGGAGATCCGCCTCGAGTTGCAGGTAGAGGTGACGTTTCCCAGAAGAAATGCAGCCCTCGAAGATGGCGCCTGGGAAACATTCCTGCATACTGCCGGAAACCCGAAAATCCCGACGCTCGAAGAAGCGATGCGCCAGGTTCTGACGCCTGCAGAGGCGGCGCGTTTCATTACGCACCTGCGCCCGCTTGTCGAAGCGAATCAAAGGATGCATCGATCGGCAACAGCCTTTTTGTGGGCAATCAGGTGATACGGTCGAGCAGTCTGTTCCAGCCGCAATGAATGGCATGCCTCTGCATATGTGGCGCCTGTTCGCCCCCCGTCTTCCCCAGGCAGGCGAGACGCCGCAATTTCGTGACGGGGTATAATCACACCATTCGTGACAATCAGTCGTGCGAACCTCAGTCGCAGAGCGCTGATTCTATGGAGGTCGAAATCATAGCATGGTAAGGATTGACAGAAGCGAGGAGCCGCTTGGGCATCGGATCCACGTCATCGGGAACAGTTGCGCAGGTAAGAGCACAATCGGAAGGCGCCTGTCTCAGATTCTCAAGTTGCCGTTTGTCGAGCTGGACGCGCTCAACTGGCAACCGAACTGGAGAGGTCTGAATGCTGTCGATCCTGCTGAGTTCGAGCGTCGAATCCGTCATGCCACTTCGGGGGACGAATGGATTGTGGCTGGTTCATATACGGCATTCTCACAGAGGGTCTTCTGGGTCCGCCTTCAAACCGTCGTCTGGCTCGACCTGCCTATGCCGCAACTGTTGCTGCGGGCGATCAGGCGTTCCTGGCGTCGCTGGCGATCACGAGAGCTCCTGTGGGGAACGAATTACGAACGATTCTGGCCTCAATTGATGATCTGGCGGAAGGAGGAGTCGCTCGTCTGGTGGATCGCCACTCAACATCAGCGGAAGCGCCGGGCTATGCTGGGGTACATCTGTGATCCCAGGTGGTCTCACATCCGGTTTGTACGGCTTACCTCCACCACCGAGATTGAGGAGTTTGTGCGGAGAGTTGAGCAGCTGGTTGGCGCCCGAGACGCAGGGAGCTAAGAGCCTATCCGAATAACCCAAAGATACCGAAAAACTGCATCCTGAGGAGCGCGCAGCGCGTATCGAAGGGGCGGTTGTTCGGATAGGCACTAAGCGCATGGAAAGAATTGACCATTGATCAGGGGTCACTTCAGATTACGAGATTGCACAATTGTTGGGTGGCAACGTTGCCACGTTCGCACATTGAACGTTCCACGCTCATCGTCCATTGCCGACGGCAAACCTGAGCCGCATGCGCGCCAGCATGCGCTGCCCGCGCGCGATTGCGGCATCGAGTTCCGGAATGCGCAACAGACTGGCGACCCCGACATACGCCAGGACGCCGGTTGCTGTTGTGCCGACCAGCCATACGACGAGTGACAGAAAATCGCCGGGCCAGTGGTAGGAGTCGCCAGGCGCAACGAAGGTCCACACCCGGGATGAGGCGCGATAGAGCAGTGCGAGCGTGCCGACACATGCCAGCGCCGCCAGGATCATCGCGCCGGTTGCGCGGAAGAAGTCGCGCCCCAGCCCGTCCAACCGCCGTCCCAGCAGGGCAAGGAGCATGGTGGCTTCAAACAGATTTGCCAGACTGAACGCCGCTCCCAGCCCGCTCAAACCCATTCCGAGACGCAGAAACGACCATCCCAGGCTGATGTTGAGCGCCACCGCCGCAACCCCGACGATCACCGGCGTTCGGGTGTCCTGCATGGCAAAGAAGGCGCGCACGATTACTTCGGCGGCGGCAAATCCGGCGAGTCCCAGGGCATACGCCGATAATGCCTGGGTGGTCAACGCGGCCGATGCCGCATCGAACGCGCCGCGCTGAAAGAGGACGCGCAACACCGGGAGCGCCAGGACACCAAGGACTGCCGATGCCGGCAATGCCAGAAACAGCACTGCGCGCACCCCGCCGAGCGCCGTCGTCCTGAGCGTCATACGGTCACCGGCCGCATACAGACGAGACATTTCCGGGAACAGGACGGTCGCCAGGCTCAGCGCAATCAAGCCGTGTGGCAGCATCATCAACTGGAGCGCATATGCATTGGCTGCCAGCGCCGCGCTGCCCAGTGTCGACGCCAGACTAACAATCGCAATCATGTTGATCTGCCAGGCAGACTGCCCAAACAGGCGCGGTCCGAGCAAACGAAGCATGTGTCCAACCCCTTCGGCACGGAAGGGCGACACGAGCGACTCAACGAGTGAACTGGATGCGCGTCCCTCGCGCCCGATCCGGTAGGTCGCCCCGATGGCGCGCAATCCCGGCAACTGAACCAGCACAAAGAGTGCTGCGCCGATATTGACGCCCCAGACCAGACCGTAGACGCCGAGCCATGGTCCAAGCAGCGCACCGCCGATGATCCCCAGGTTGTACAGGTTCGAGCCAATGGCAGGCAGCATAAACCGGTTGAACGTCTCGAGCGTCGCTTTGGCAAGCCCGCCGACTCCAAGCAGGAACGGCTGGATCAGCATGAGGCGCAACACCTCCACCGTAAGCGCGCGTTCGGCTTCATCGAGCCCACGCCCGACGGTCAGCGCCACGAGTGACGGAGCAAACACCCAGACCGTCGTGCATGCCACGACCAGAGCCAGAAACGTCAGGTTCAGCACGGCCGATGCCAGGCGCCAGGCATCGCGCCGCTGTTCGAGCGCTGCCGAAAAAACCGGAATGAACGCCGACCCCAGCGCACCGCCAGCAACCACCAGGTAGATCAGGTCGAGAATGCCGAACGAAGCGCGGAATGCTGCGAGTTCGGCGCTGGTGCCGAACTGGTGCGAGATCAACACATCGCGCGCCAGCCCAAGCACCCGGCTCGCCAGGTATCCGGTTGCAACAATGATTGTGTTGAGCAGCGCGCGTTTCATGCAAGACCCAGAAACCGAAGACCAAGAACCACAAATTACCAAATCACCCAAATCACCCGAATCAAAAAGCCGCCAACCAGAAATCGAGAACCACAAATCACTAAATCAAACAAAGCACCCCCATCAAAAGCAACCATCCAGAAATCGAGAACCACAAATCACTAAATCAAACAAATCACTCCCATCAAAAGCAACCATCCAGAAATCAAAAACCACAAATCACTAAATCAAACAAAGCACCCCCATCAAAAGCCACCTTCCAGAAATCGAGAACCACAAATCACTAAATCAAACAAATCACTCCCATCAAAAGCAACCATCCAGAAATCAAAAACCACAAATCACCAAATCAAACAAAGCACCCGAATCCAAAAGCCACCAACCAGAAATCGAGAACCGCAAATCACCCAATTACCCAATCACCCAATCACCTAATCACCCAATCACCCCAATCACCCAATCACCCAATCACCCAATCACCCCAATCACCCAATCACCCAATCACCCAATCAAACAAATCACCCAATCCAAACCTCAGCGCCCACTCCCCCACGGATACGGTCGAGACGTCACACAGACCCGACGCAACCCGGTTGCGCAGATCATCGCTTCCTGGTATAATCGCATATCAGAACGAGCGGCGCGTCTGCAGCCGCTTTCATTATGAGCAATACCTGTAGTCTCAAGGAGAGTTTGAGTCTTGGCAAACACAAAGTCTGCTGAAAAGCGCATTCGCTCGAATGCGCGTCGCGCTCTGCGCAACAAGATGTATCGCTCGCGGGTCAAGACTGCAATCAGAAAAGCAGAGCGCGCCATCTTTGCAGGCGCTCCTGATGCAGAGCTGGTGCGCGAGGCGATGAGTCTGCTTGATCGCGCAGCGGTCAAGGGGATCATCCACAAAAACAACGCTGCTCGACGCAAGTCGCGTCTGGCAAAGAAACTCGCCAAAGCGACGGCGACTCCCACATCCTGAACCGCATCAGGAGCACATATCGGCAACGATCAGTTCCAGTCCGGCTTCAATCTCTGCACGGCCCGTCTTCGAGGCATGATCAAGTTCGAGCAGACGCTGGTGCAGCCGCCGTAGATCGGCGAGACTGAAACCACGCGCCTGCTCGATGGCTTTACGCACCACGAACGGCTTCTGACCCAGTTGCGTCGCAATGTCGTCAGGGCGCAGACGCTGTGCGACCAGATCTTTGACTCCCAACAGAATGCGCACCTGACGCGCCATCATGAACAGAATGTACTGTGCCGCCTGACCATCGTCGAGCAGGCGACGCAACGCTGTCAGCGCTGCATGTCGATGGCGCGCGCTCAGTTCGTCGATAAAGGCGAACAGGTTCTGCTCCTGCGTATCGGCGACCAGCAGATCGACGTCGCGGACGGTAATGCGCCCGCCACGCCCGACGAACGTCGCCAGTTTGGTCAGTTCAGTCACCAGCAATCGCCCGTCATTCCCCGCCAGCATGGTCAGGCGTCGCGCTGCATCGCTATCGAGCGTGACGCCAAGATTGCCGGCGCGCTCGTGCAACCAGCGCTGCAGATCGGCGCCTTCGCGTGGGACGCATTCGCGCACCTCGGCGTGCTTTTTCAAAAAAACGAACAGACTGCTGCGTTTGTCGAAATCGTCGCTCTCGACAAACACGAGATCACAGGCGTCCGGCACATGCTCCAGGTAGGCGCGCAGGTCATCGCGCGCTTTCCCGGCTTTCTGATGTTTCAGCAGATCGTAGACAATGACCAGCCGCCGGTCAGCCAGAAAAGGCATCGCCTCACACGCCGCCGCCAGGTCGTCGAGTGTCATCCGCCGCCCGTCGAGCGTCGTGATATTCAGATCGGCAACGTCAGCGGGCACGCGCGCCTTCAGCGCCGCAAGCGCCTCGCTCCGTCCGTACTCATCTGGGCCATAAATGAGGAACAGCATGACGCAGAACCTGCAACGGGAGAAAACCCCACCACCGGCGTAAGACGGATAGGTTTCGAACCTGCACCAGGCAGGTGGGTGCCGGCCTGTGGGCATCTGCGGCCCGCCGCATAGCCCATAATTGCAGAGCACGACTCCCTTCGAAACTGTGTTGGCTCGAAACAACACACCGCCCACGACCGGGGTAGGGTTGCGCTGATCGTACCACCAGACGGCATTTCTGGCAACTGCGAATCCGGATCATCCAACACGCATCTTCATCCAGCCCGATGTGTTGTGGAAATCGACGACGGCGCTTCCTGGCGGCACGAGTGCGTCGCACGCGGCGCGCAGGTCAGCGCTCAGCGTCATCTCCAGAATCGGCAGCGCTTCCTCGAGTTGCGCCAGCGTGCGCACGCCAAAGATAGGCGCAGTGATGCCTGGTTGATCCTTGACCCACACAAGGGCGAGTTGAGCCGGCGTCAGACCGTGCTCGCGCGCAAGCGCGGCAAACGCGCGACCAACCTCGATGCCGCGTGCCGTAACGCGCTCGGCGTAGATGCCGCCACGCAACACCACGCGCGAGTCGGGAGGCGGCGCGGCAACATCGGTGTAGCGCCCTGCAAGAACGCCCTGCGCCAGTGGCGCCCAAGGAATAACTGCCAGCCCGTGCGCCTGGCACAACGGTAACAGTTCGTTCTCGATGCGCCGGTCGAGCAGGTTGTAGGGCGGTTGCTCCGATACGTAGCGCACAAACCCCTTCACCTCGCTGACCATGATCGCTTCCATCACACGCCACGCCGGGTGTGTCGAACAGCCGATGTAGCGCACCTTCCCCTCGCGTACCAGGTCAGTCAACGCCGCAAGGGTCTCTTCCACCGGGGTATGCGGATCAGGACGGTGAATCTGGTAAAGATCGATATGGTCGGTCTGCAGACGACGGAGACTGTCTTCACAGGCGCGTATCAGATGGAGACGCGAATTCCCCCGGTCGTTGGGACCGGGTCCTACGGGAAAATGCCCTTTCGTGGCGAGGAACACGCGGTCGCGTTTGCCGTCGCGCGACAGTGCGCGCCCGATGATGCGTTCGCTCTCGCCGTTGTTGTAGCTGTTCGCAGTGTCGATCATGTTGATGCCGGCATCGAGCGCGCGATCTATGATTCGCACTGCCTCGTCCTCACCGGTGGGATTGCCGAAATTCATTGCGCCAATACACAATGGCGCTACACGCACGCCAGTGCGCCCAAAGAGACGGTATTCCATCGTCGGTATCCTCGTATTAACGTTTCGTGTGTTGATTGTGTGATTGTGCGATTGCGTGATTGTGTGATTGTGCGATTGCGTGATTGCGGGATTGTGTGATTGCGTGATTGCGTGATTGCGTGATTGCGTGATTGCGTGATTGCGTGATTGTGTGATTGTGTGATTGTGTGATTGTGTAATGCGTGTCTGCTCGACGTTTCCACGTTCCACGTTCCCACGTTCGCACGTTCCACGTTCCCACGTTCCCACGTTCGCACGTTCCCACGTTCCCACGTTCCCACGTTCCACGTTCCCCGTTCCCACGTTCCCACGTTCCCACGTTCCCACGTTCCCACGTTCGCACATTTCCACGTTCCCACGTTCCCACGTTCGCACGTTTCCACGTTCGCACATTTCCACATTCGCACATTTCCACGTTCGCACGTTTCCCCGTTCCCCGTTCCCCGTTCCCCGTTCCCACGTTCCCACGTTCCCACGTTCCACGTTCCCACGTTCCCACGTTTCCCCGTTCCCCGTTCCCACATTCCCACGTTCCCACGTTTCCACGTTCCACGTTCCACGTTCCACGTTCCACGTTCCACGTTTCCGCGTTCCCACGTTCCCACGTTCCCACGTTTCCCCGTTCCACGTTTCCACGTTCCACGTTCCACGTTCCCCGTTCCCACGTTCCCACGTTTCCCCGTTCGCACGTTTCCCCGTTCCACGTTCCCACGTTCCACGTTCCCACGTTCCCACGTTCCCACGTTCCCACGTTCCCACGTTCCCACGTTCCCCGTTCGC